>Ga0308160_10000291_pt1 | contig 113909 bp, 97 predicted proteins | sample PhyFR1_FD_201036 | JGI IMG/M metagenome (GOLD analysis project Ga0308160, IMG submission 201036) | Phyllosphere microbial communities from UC Gill Tract Community Farm, Albany, California, United States - DLSLF.R1 | ecosystem: Host-associated > Plants > Phyllosphere > Unclassified | place... | reverse complement strand
ACCATGAACAGGGTCCAGAACGGGATCTTGCTGTCCGGGCCGACCAGGTAGCTCAGCGCGTACCACAGCAGCACGAAGGCCAGGCCGTTGAAGATCAGGCCGAGGCCGAACTTGCGCGGGATCGACGGGTTGGCGCTGCCCATCCAGACCCACACCGCGGCGACCAGCGGCGCGCACACGATGATGGCCAGGGTGTTCACCGACTGGAACCAGCCGGTCGGGAAGATCCAGCCGCTGAAATCACGGCGCACGATGTTCTCGGCCAGGAAGGTGAAGGAGCTGCCGGCCTGCTCGAAGAAGCACCAGAACATCACGTTGAAGAAGAAGATGATCATCATCGCGATGACCTTGTCGCGCGCCACTTTACCGTTGCGCACGCCCTCGATCACCAGCATCGCGGCCAGCGCCAGGAACAGCACGGTCAGGATGCCTTGCAGCTTTTCCGCGCCCATCTGGAGCAGGAAGTAGACGCCGGGGATCACGACCAGCGCGCCGATGATCACGCCGATGATGCGCGCCGGGCTGGCCAGCGGGCCGGTGGCGGCGCCGATGCCCTTCAGGCCGCGGCGGCCGATCTGGAACCAGATCAGCGACAGGATCATGCCGATGCCGGCGGCGAAGAACACCGTCTTGTAGGCCGGCACGCCGGTCTGGGTGGACAGGCGCTCGGCCAGGATGCCGGTCAGGATCGGGGCGATGAAGCCGCCGCCGTTGATGCCCATGTAGAAGATGGTGAAGCCGGAATCGCGGCGGGTGTCATGGATGCCGTACAACTGGCCGACCATGGTCGAAATGTTCGGCTTGAACATGCCGTTGCCGACGATGATGGTGGCCAGGCCGAGCTTGAAGACGTCCGGGTTCGGTACGGTGATCGCGAACAGGCCGAGCACCATGAACGACGCGCCGACCAGGATCGAGCGCTGGTAGCCGATGACGCGGTCAGCGATGTAGCCGCCGAAGACGGCGCCGGCATACACCAGCGCGAGGTAGGAACCGTAGGTCAGGTTGGCATCGGCCTGGCCGGCGCCGCTGCCGGCGTAGAACTGGGCGACGATGTAGAGCACCAGGGCCCAACGGATGCCGTAGAAAGCGAAGCGCTCCCAGAATTCCGTCATGAAGAGCATCCACAGCGGCGCTGGGTGGCCCATGATCTGGCGGAATTCCGGAATCGCTTTCTGCTCGGCGGATGTAGTAGCTGCACCGCTCATGCGGTTCCTCCCGAAAATCGTGTTATCTCGTTGATGTCGTTTGCCCGCGCCGTCGTGTGGCCCGGCCGTATGGACGGAATGCCAATAGCGTCGCATTGTAGTGGAAATCCCGCATCGAAAGGCAAGTTTTTCCAGCTCTGCCGTAAGGGCGCAAAACGCGCCTCATAACGTGGACGCAAACTCCCTCCAGTTGTCGTATATTGGTGCTCTAGCTACAAGAAAGGAAAGCATATGAACTACGATGTCGTCGATACGCTGATTTCCCCGGAAGGGCGCCTGGAAGTGCTGTCCAAGGCCGAAGTGGCGAAACTGCTCGACACCAGCCAGGGCGGCCTTTACCAGGTCTTCCGCAAATGCGCGCTCGCGGTCCTGAACTCCGGCAGTTCGATCGACGACGGCAAGGAGCTGCTCGAGCGTTACAAGGATTTCGAGATCAAGATCATCCAGCGCGAGCGCGGCATCAAGCTCGATATCCGCGGCGCGCCGGCCCACGCTTTCGTCGACGGCAAGATGATCAAGGGTATCCACGAGCACCTGTTCTCGGTGCTGCGCGATATCGTGTACGTGAACTTCGAAGTGACCGACAACCCGCGCTTCGATTTGCGCAGCCCGGAAGGCATCACCGACGCCGTCTTCCACATCCTGCGCAACGCCAACGTGATCCAGCCGCAGCGCAACCCGAACCTGGTGGTGTGCTGGGGCGGCCACTCGATCAACCGGGTCGAATACAACTACTCGAAGCACGTCGGCTACCACCTCGGCCTGCGCGAACTCGACATCTGCACCGGCTGCGGTCCTGGCGCGATGAAGGGTCCGATGAAGGGCGCGACCATCGGCCACGCCAAGCAGCGCCTGCAGGGCGGGCGCTACCTCGGCATCTCCGAGCCGGGCATCATCGCCGCCGAGAGCCCGAACCCGATCGTCAACGACCTGGTGATCATGCCGGACATCGAGAAGCGCCTGGAAGCGTTTGTCCGCACCGGCCACGGCATCGTCGTGTTCCCGGGCGGCGCCGGCACCGCCGAGGAAATCCTGTACATCCTCGGCATCCTGCTGCACCCGGACAATGCCGACATGCCGTTCCCGCTGATATTCACCGGTCCGTCGACCGCGGCCGACTACTTCAAGCAGATCGACCACTTCATCGGCCTGACCCTGGGCGAGGCGGCGCAGAAGCGCTACAAGATCATCGTCGACGATCCGGAAGCCGTGGCCAAGGAGATGCAGACCGGGATCCGCCAGGTGCGCGAATTCCGCAAGTCGCGCAGCGACGCTTACTACTTCAACTGGGGCTTGAAGATCGACCCGGAATTCCAGAAGCCGTTCAAGCCGACCCACGAGAACATGCGCAGCCTTTCGCTGCACAAGGGGCAGGAAACCCACCTGCTGGCCGCCAACCTGCGCCGCGCGTTCTCGGGCGTCGTGGCCGGCAACGTCAAGGAAGAGGGCATCCGCGAGATCGAACAGTACGGCAAGTTCGAGATCCACGGCGAGGACGAGATCATGGCGCCGATGGACCACCTGCTGCAGTCCTTCGTCGAGCAGAGCCGCATGAAGCTGCCGGGCAAGGAGTACATTCCCTGCTATCGCGTGGTGCGATAAGAGCCTGTCGTCTCGGCGAAGGCCGGGACCCAAGTATCAAGCAGGCACACAGTGATTGGGCCCCGGCCTTCGTCGGGGCGACGATAAAAAAGCCGCGGGCGAGCGATCGTCCGCGGCTCTTTTACGTCCGCACGCATCACGCGCGCGGGCGACCTTATTAAATCAATCTTCTTTGCGCAGATGCGGGAACAGCAGCACGTCGCGGATGTTCGGCGAATCGGTCAGGATCATGATCAGGCGGTCGATGCCGATGCCGCAGCCGCCGGCCGGCGGCATGCCGTATTCGAGCGCGCGGATGTAGTCGGCGTCGTAGAACATGGCTTCCTCGTCGCCGGCATCCTTGGCGTCGACCTGGGCCAGGAAACGCGCGGCCTGGTCTTGTGCATCGTTCAGCTCGGAGAAGCCGTTGGCGATCTCGCGGCCGACCATGAACAGCTCGAAACGCTCGGTGATGCCTGCGCGGGTGTCGGAGGCGCGCGCCAGCGGCGACACTTCGACCGGGTAGTCGATGATGAAGGTCGGCTCCCACAGTTGGGCTTCGGCGGTCTCTTCGAACAGCGCCAGCTGCAGCGCGCCGGTGCCGACGTGGGCCAGCGGCTTGACGCCGAACTTCAGCAGCTCTTCGCGCAAGAAGCTCGGATCATTGAGCTGCTCGGTGGTGTAGCCGGGCGCATATTTGTCGATCGCCTCGACGATGGTCAGGCGGTGGAAGGGCTTGCCCAGGTCGAGCTGGCGCCCGCCGTACATCAAATCGGCGGTGCCGTGGGCATCGATCGCGGCCTGGCGGATCACGGCTTCGGTGTAGTCCATCACCCACTTGTAGTCGGTGTAGGCGGCGTAGAACTCCATCATCGTGAATTCCGGATTGTGGCGGATCGAGACGCCCTCGTTGCGGAAGTTACGGTTGATCTCGAACACGCGCTCGAAACCGCCGACCACCAGGCGCTTCAGGTATAGCTCCGGCGCGATGCGCAGGAACATCTGCATGTCGAGCGCATTGTGGTGGGTGATGAAGGGCTTGGCCGCGGCGCCGCCCGGGATCGGGTGCAGCATCGGCGTCTCGACTTCCATGAACTGGTTGTCCTGCATGAAGCGGCGCATCGACGCGATCGCGGCGGTACGCGCCTTGAAGGTGCGGCGCGTCTCTTCGTTCATGATCAGGTCGACGTAGCGCTGGCGGTACTTGGTCTCCTGGTCGGCCAGGCCGTGGAACTTGTCCGGCAGCGGGCGCAGCGACTTGGTGATCAGGCGAAGCGTCGTGACCTTGACGGTCAGTTCGTCGGTCTTGGTCTTGAACAGCGTGCCTTCGACGCCCAGGATGTCGCCCAGGTCGTAGCGGCGCAGCGCTTCCATCGACTCTTCGCCGACGTTGTCGAGGGTGGCGTAGATCTGGATGCGGCCGTCGGCGCGCGGGCCCGACGCGTCCTGCAAGGTTGCGAAGGCCGCCTTCTTGCCGGCTTCGCGCTTGAGCATCATGCGGCCGGCCAGCACCACGGCCTGCGGCTCGGCTTCGAGCTGCTCGCGGGTCCAGCCGCCGAAGGTTTCGGTCAGGTCGGCGGCCTTGTGCTGCGGGACGAAGTCGTTGGGGAAGGCGACACCTTTTTCGCGGATCGCGGCCAGCTTGGCGCGGCGCTCGGCGATGATCTTGTTGTCATCAAGCTGCAGGCTGGTGGTCTGTTCCTGGCCGGTTTGTTCTTGGTTTTCGTTGCTCATATCAGGTTCTATTTCTAGTTTTGAATCACAGGCTGGCCAGCAGCGCTTCCACCGACAGGTCGTCGTAGTCGGTCACGACCTTGACGACGTTGTCGTATTCCTTGAACGCCTCGGCCGGCAGCGTGGTCGTGATCGCGACCGCGCGCATGCCGGCGCGGCGTGCCGCTTCCACGCCCATCGGCGCGTCTTCGAACACGATGCATTCAGCAGGGGCGATGCCGAGCTTCTCGGCGGCTTTCAAGAACACGTCAGGATGCGGCTTGCCGTGCTTGACGTCGGCCGCGCCGACCACCGCGTGGAAGTGGCGGCGCAGGTCGAGTTCGTCCAGCGTGAAGACGATGTTGCCCGGCGGCGCCGAGGTGGCCACGGCCAGCTGGATGCCGCTGGCGTCGGCCTGCGTAACGAACTGCTCGAAGCCGGCGATGGCGGCGCGGTGCGGACCGTACATCTCGCGGTACAGCGCATCCTTTTCCAGCGCCAGCACGGCGATCTGCTCGTCCGGGACGTCCGGGCCGAGGCGCGCGCGCAGGATTTCGCGGCCCTGGGCGCCGGCGGTCTCGCGGAAGAACGCGTCTGGATCGTACTCCTTGCCGCGGCGGGCGAAGAACTCGAGCCAGGACTTGGTGTGGTAGGCCATGTTGTCGACGATGGTGCCGTCCATGTCGAAAATGAATGCGCGCGCTGCGTTGCTCATCGTGCTGTGACTCCTCGTGGTTCTTACACGCCTTGCTTGAGCGAGGCGGAAATGAAATCGTCCAGGTCGCCGTCCAGCACGCCCTTGGTGTTGCCGGTCTCGAAGCCGGTGCGCAAGTCCTTGATGCGCGACTGGTCGAGCACATAGGAACGGATCTGGTGGCCCCAGCCGACGTCGGTCTTGGAATCTTCCAGCTTCTGCTGCTCGCTCATGCGCTTGCGCATCTCGAGTTCGAACAGCTTGGCGCGCAACATGTCGAAGGCTTCGGCCTTGTTACGGTGCTGCGAGCGGTCGTTCTGGCACTGCACCACGATACCCGATGGCGCGTGCGTCAGGCGCACGGCGGAGTCGGTCTTGTTGATGTGCTGGCCACCGGCGCCCGATGCGCGATAGGTGTCGATGCGCACGTCCGCCGGGTTGATCTCGATCTCGAACGATTCGTCGACTTCCGGATACACGAACAGCGAGGTGAACGAAGTATGGCGCCCGTTGGCCGAGTCGAACGGCGACTTGCGCACCAGGCGGTGCACGCCGGTCTCGGTGCGCAGGTGGCCATAGGCGTACTCGCCCTCGACCTTGATGGTCGCGGTCTTGATGCCGGCGACCTCGCCCTCGGACAGTTCCATCACCTCGGCCTTGAAGCCCTTGCGTTCGCAATAGCGCAGGTACTGGCGCATCAGCATCGATGCCCAGTCCTGGGCCTCGGTGCCGCCGGCACCGGCCTGGATGTCGATGAAGCAGTTGGCATGGTCCATCGGGTTGCTGAACATGCGACGGAATTCCATCGCCTCGATGACCTTCTTGATCTCTTCGCCGTCGCCTTCGACCGATTCGATGGTGTCGTCGTCGCCTTCTTCCTTGGCCATGTCGAACAGGTCGCGCGAGTCGGCCAGGTCGGACTTGGCTTTTTCCAGCGTCAGGACGACGCCTTCCAGGGCTTTCTTCTCTTTACCGAGGTCTTGCGCGCGCTTCTGGTCGTTCCAGACCGTCGGGTCTTCCAGTTCCTGGTTGACCTGTTCTAGTTTCTCCGACTTCCGATCGAAGTCAAAGATACCTCCGAAGTTCGGCTTCACGGCTGGTCAGGTCGTTCAGCAGGGCGGAGAGGGCATTGATGCGTTCAGCTTCCATGTTCTTGGGCTCGTGAGTGGGTTGAATCGAACCCTCGATTATACCCGATGTCGCCGCGGTGGCCGCGCATTGGCCGCGCCGTGCACGTGCAGTTCCCGATTCGGCGATCGCCTTGCCGCGCCGCAGCACGCTGGCTTATGATGGCCGCCAAACCGTCCAGCTCTCATTCGTCCGTCATGACCCTGCGCCCCTTTCACCGACTCTGCCTTTCCCTCGTGCCCGTGCTGCTGGCCGCCGGCCCGGCGTCCGCCGCCACGGGAAAGGCGAAACCCGCGCGCGTGCGCGCGGGCGCGACCGCCAGCCTGGCGATCCTGGAGACCACCGACCTGCATGCGAACGTGGTCGGCTACGATTACTTCAAGCTGGCGGCCGACCCGTCGCTCGGCCTGGACCGCGCCGCCACGCTGGTCAAGCAGGCGCGGCGCGAATTCCCGAACACGCTGCTGTTCGATAACGGCGACACGCTGCAGGGCACTGCGCTCGGCGATTACGAAGCCGGCGCCGGCACGCTCAAGTGCGGCGATTCCCCGGCGATCTACCGGGCCATGCAACAGCTGGGCTACGACGGCGCCAGCGTCGGCAACCATGACTTCGACTTCGGCTTGCCCTACCTGGGCCGAGTGACCGGTAACCGCATCGACGCGCCGGGCGTCACACCCGAGCGCTGCGCCGGCCCGGGCTTTCCGGTGGTGCTGGCCAATGTGGTCAGCGTGAAGACCCATCAGCCGATCTTCGCGCCCTATAAAATCATCGAGAAGCGGGTGCAGGCGCTCGGGCCCGACGGCAAGCCGCTCACGGTGACGGTAAAAATCGGCATCATCGGTCTGACCACGCCGACCATCGCCGCCTGGGACAAGCGCTGGCTGGACGGCAAGGTCACGACGACCGGCGTGGTCGAAGCCGCCAAGCGTTATGTGCCGGAGATGCGCGCAAAGGGCGCCGACCTGATCGTCGCGATCTCGCACGGCGGCCTGGACGCCAGCCCGTATGCGCCGACGATGGAAAACGGGAATTACTATCTGGCGCAGGTGCCCGGCATCGATGCGCTCTTGCTCGGCCATGCGCACCTGCTGTTCCCGAACCCTGCCGCCAAGTCGCCGCAATTCGACCTGCCGAATGTCGACAAGGTCAAAGGCACGGTGTTCGGCGTGCCGGCCGTGATGGCCAATTTATGGGGCAAGAATATCGGCGTGATCCAGATGCAGTTGCGTTACGACGGCCGCCATTGGCAGGTCGAGCGCGAGCGCACCGTGGTGCAGACGCGCGCGACCCAGCAGCCGGACAAATCCTTCGTCGCCCCCGACGCGGCGGTCGATGCGCTGGTGCGCCCGGCGCACGAGGCGACGATCCGCTACGTCCGGACGCCGGTCGGCAGCACCGACTTCCGCATGGCCAGCTATTTCGCCGACCTCGGCGACCCGTCGGCGACGGAAGTGGTGAACCAGGCCCAGACCGCCTACGTGAAGGATTACGTAAAAGCCAACCTGACGCAATACGCCGACCTGCCGGTGCTGTCGATGGCGGCCGCGTTCAAGGCGGGCGGCGCCGGTCTGCAGGATTACACCGACGTCGCGCCCGGACAGCTTGCGCTGAACAACGCCGCCGACCTCTACCTGTACCCGAACACGGTCAGCGCGGTGAAGGTCGACGGCGCCGGCTTGAAAGCCTGGCTGGAAAAAGCCGCGACGCGCTTCAACACGATCGACCCGGCCAGGAGCGAGCCGCAGGAGCTGGTCAATGCCGGCTTTGCGACCTATAACTTCGATACCGTCACCGATCCCGATTTCCAGTACGAGATCGACGTCACCCAGCCGCTGGGAAGCCGCATCCGCAACATGCGCTGGCAAGGCAAGCCGGTAGAAAACGATCAGGTGTTCCTGGTCGCGACCAATAACTACCGCGCCAGTGGCGGCGGCGGCTTCCCGGGCCTGGGGCCTGAGAAAACCGTGGTGGCGGCGCCGGACACCAATCGCGAGGTGCTGATCGGCTACGTCAAGGCGACGCGGCAACTGACGCGCGCGCTCAACGGCAGCCAGCGTAGCTGGCGCTTCGCGCAAGTGAAGACGGCCGGGCCGGTGGTGTTCCACGCGCCGCCGGGCAAGCTCGAGCTGGCGCGCGCGGCCGGATTGGACAAGGTGGCGCAGCTGGCCGAGTCGGATGGGCAGGGCAAGGGATTTGCCCTGTATGCGGTCGATTTGTCGAAATAAGCTGCCGGGGAGGCGCCACGCGGGCGCCGAGAGCAAGTCGTGCGCGCCCGCGGGCGCGCGCGGGATCAGCCGGGACGGTGGCCGGCCTGGATTTCCTTGGACGCGATCTCGGCCAGGTCGAGCAGGCTCTGCACCTCGGCCGCGCGCAGGCGGCGCGGTTCGCGGTCGATCACGCACAGCGTGCCGAGCGGTTGGCCCGACTTGTCGCGCAGCGGCACGCCCGCATAGAAGCGGATGTGCGGATCCTGCTGCACCAGCGGGTTTTGGCGGAAGCGTTCGTCGGCCAGCGCGTCTTCGACCACGAACAGCTCGTTCTGCATGATCGCGTGCGTGCAGAAAGCCCAGTCGCGCGGGGTTTCCTGGGCCGGCATGCCGACCCGCGCCTTGAACCACTGGCGGGTCGAGGTCAGCAGTGAGATCAGCGCGATCGGCGAGCCGGTCACCATCGAGGCCAGGCGGACCAGGCGGTCGAAGCGCGGCTCGGCATCGGTATCGACCAGGCCGCTGGCAGCGACCGCGGCCAGGCGCGTGCGTTCGTTGCCGGCCACCGGGTAGCCCGGATTGGCGACCGGCTGGTATTCCGGATCGTTGCTCGGATTCGGGGTATGGCGACCGTCATCGTCGCCGTGGATCAGACCCTGGATCAGGCTGAGCCGGGTGCGGCGGTGGCCGCCCGGCGTTTTCCACGACTGGATGGCGCCGCTCTCCATCCAGATCTGGACGGTACTGGTTGCTACGCCCAGCAGGCGCGCGACTTCGCTCGTGGTCAGGATTGGGTCGTCTTCTTTCATGGTGCTCTGCATAACTACCTCACATCCTGTCAAGTATAAAGGATTCGGACAAAGCTATCCGACCATTATCTACCCAGGATGATATTGCTGTCGAGAAATTCTTGATCAGAATGCTCCAGTATTACACAGCTTGTCTAATCGTGTTGTTATTCCGTCGGTCCGGCCGTGCTTTCAGTGCAATTTGCGTTTCTCGGGCTGGACCAGTACGAACGGGCTGACCACCGAGGCCCACAGCTGGACGTCGGCCGCCTGCCAGGTCTGCGCCTGCAAATCGGACACCTTGGCGATCTTGCCTTCGGCCATCCAGCGCCCGATGGTCTCCTTGTCATCGTGGGCGATGCGCAGGGCCGCTTCGACCAGGTCGAGTTCTTCGCTGACGAAGATCACCGAGCCGTGCGCGAAATGCCGCTCCAGTTCGGACCAGCGCACGCGCGCGGTTTCCTGGTTGATCTTGTCGTGCAGTTCGGTATCTTTCAGGGGATCGGTTTTCATGGTATTTCGGGAACGTCTTGTTAAGTAGTCTTGCTCAGATCGTGTCGATCACGGGGACGGGCGAGCCGGACCAGGTCAGGCGGTAAGCCTGGCCCTTGCGCACGTTGCCCACCAGAGCCGGACGAAAGCATGCCAGATTGGTGCCGTCCAGCCGGCGTACGCTCGGGTAGATGATGCCCATCGAACCGAGTTCCAGCAGTTCGGCGGCCAGTTTTTGCGAGGCAACGTAGCTGGCCGGGTCGAGGCAGGCCGCCCATGCGGCGCTGCCGCGCAGGTCGTGGAAGGGCGCGCCGAAGTCGGCCAGCAGGGCCTGATAGCTGACGCTGTCGTCGAAGCGCTTGATTTCCTGGTACTCGACCGCTTTGTGGAATGCGACCTCGGCCAGCGCCGTTTCCGGCTCGAAGGCGCAGTACCAGGCGCCGCGCTCGCCGTCGTTGAAGCGGCTGCCTTCCGGGCGCGCGTAGGTGTAGGCCGCATTGATGATGCGGAAGTTGGGCACGCCGAACACCAGCTCGTCCATGCCGATGCCGGGCAACTGGCCGGATTCGCCGCGCAGGCGCTCGTTGGTGGCGTTGTCGAGGTCGAATAGGTCGCGCAGCAGCGCGTTGTCGCTGCCGGCCAGCGGGGCCAGCACCGAGTCTTCCAGGTCGGCGAAGCGCGAGGGAATCAGGCGGCAGGTATCCATCTGGCGCAAGGCGGTCAGCTGCGGGACGAGTTTCACTCACAGGCCTCCGCGCCGTGCGTCGAGCAGGCGCCGCACCGTCTGCATGGCCAGCAGCCCGCCGCCCAGCATGTAGGCGAGCGGCGTGCGGCCGTTGAAGATCGGGTTGGTGTTGGGCAGGTGCACCCACTCGTCGGCCAGCTTGTCGCCGTACAGGATGTGCAGCGCCTTGTAGATGCCGAGCAGGTAGGACACGCGCGTGATGCGATCGACTTCCAGCAATCGGTCCGGCTGCTTCTTCCATTCGTAGAACGAGGACGAGGACAGGCCGCCGAGCAGTTCGCGCGCATCGTCGTCGCGGACTTGCCAGGATGACATCAGGCGAAAGAAGCCGACCAGCGCCGCCTTCGACAGGCGTTCGCGCTCGGCTTTGGCGTTCAGGTCGACCAGGACAGCGGGTTCAAAGCGGCTTTTCGGGTAGGAGTAGGCAAGGCTCATGGGATTCCTCCGGTTCTGGAGATTTTATACTCTATTAACGGACCGCTTGCAAGCGCTTGACAAACACCATGTCCGTGCGAGAATCCCTTGAGGAACTTTCAATATCCCGGCGAAAAGGTGCGTTCATGCGTCTGCTGTCGATTGGTGTGATGGTGATAAGCATATTGATGCTGGCCATCGCCAGCACGGCGCAGCCATCGAAAGCCGACCTCAAGCAGCAGGTCACGGCCGCCGAGCGTGCGTTTGCCGCCACCATGCGCGCGCGCGACCTCGATGCTTTCGGCGAGTTCGTCGATGACGAGGCGGTGTTCTTTTCCGGATCGGGGCCGGTGCGCGGCCGCGCCGCCATCGTCGAAGTCTGGCGCCAGTATTATCAGGGGCCGCGCGCGCCGTTTTCCTGGGCGCCGGACCAGGTCGAGGTGCTCGATTCCGGCACGCTGGCCTACAGCGGCGGGCCGGTCTACGATGCCGCCGGGCGGCAGGTGGGGCGTTTCAATTCGATCTGGCGGCTGCAGGCGCCGGGGCGCTGGAAGGTGGTGTTCGACCGGGGCGAAGGGATGTGCGCTTGCGGGCCGAAGGCGGTCCTCACTCCCTGACCTTGCCGCGCAGCGCCTTGACCTGCCCGCTGCGCGCCTTCGACTCGAGCCGGCGCCGCTGCGAGCCGCGCGTCGGTTTCGTGGGACGGCGCAGCGCCTGCACCACGCCGGCCGCGTCGACCAGGTCCTGCAGCCGGCGCAGCGCGTCTTCCTTGTTGGCTTCCAGGCTGCGCGATTGCTGCGCCTTCAGAACGATCACGCCATCCTCGGTGATGCGGCTGTCGTGCAAGGCCAGCAGCCGTTCCTTGATCCAGGCCGGCAGCGACGAGGCATTCACGTCGAAGCGCGCATGCACGGCGTTCGACACCTTGTTGACGTTCTGCCCGCCCGGCCCCTGGGCCCGGATCTGGCTGAACTCGACCTCGCGCGGATCGATGGCGATGCTCATGCGCCTGCCCGCGCGTGTAACCGAGCCATCAGGCCGGCTCGGCGTGCTCGACCAGTAGCTGCACCTTGGTCACGCCATTGTATTCGTTGGCATCCAGGCGGAACGCCACGCGCGCCTTGTCGCCGAGGGCGTCGGTATGGCCGAACCAGATCGCATCGTAGCGCCGGCCGTTACGCTCCAGCAGCAGCTTGAGGTGCTTGTCCTTCAGGATGCGCTGGCTGACCACGCGGAACTCGTCGACGAATACCGGCGGCGCGAAGCCCTGGCCCCACACCTGGCCGTCGAGCAGCTCGATGAACTGGGTGCTGTAGAAGTCGTCCTCGAGCGGGCCGTCGGTCTCGACCACGCGTTCCAGCTGCGCTTCGGTCAGCCAGGCGCGTCCGACCGCCTCGAACGCCTCGGCGAAGGTATCGAAGTGATCGCCGCGGATCGACAGGCCGGCCGCCATCGCGTGGCCGCCGAACTTGTCGATCAGGCCCGGCACCTTTTTCGAGACCAGGTCGAGCGCGTCGCGCAGGTGAAAGCCCGGGATCGAGCGGCCCGAACCCTTGATCCAGCCATCGCCGGCCGGGGCGAAGGTAATGGTCGGACGATAGAACTTTTCCTTCAGGCGCGAGGCGACGATGCCGATCACGCCCTGGTGCCAGCCATTGTCGAACACGGCGATGGTGTTGGCGGCGGCCGGCTGGAAATCGTCGAGGTGGAGCAGGGCGGTGTCCTGCATGTCGGCCTCGATCTCGCGCCGTTTGAGGTTGATTTCGTTGAGCTGCTGGGCGATGGCCCAGGCGCGCCCTTCGTCGTCGGTGGTGAGGCACTCGATCCCGAGCGCCATGTCTTCCAGGCGGCCGGCGGCGTTCAGGCGCGGGCCGAGCGCGAAGCCGAGATCGAACGGCGAAGCGACGCGCGCATCCCGTCCGGCCACGCGGAACAGCGCCGCCACGCCCGCGTGCATGCGTCCCGCGCGCATGCGCTTGATGCCTTGCGCGACCAGGATGCGGTTGTTGGTGTCCAGCTTGACCACGTCGGCGACGGTGCCCAGCGCGACCAGGTCGAGCAGGTTGTCCAGCTTGGGCTGGGTCTGGGCGTCGAACACGCCGCGCCGGCGCAGCTCGGCGCGCAGCGCCAGCAGCACGTAGAACACCACGCCGACGCCGGCCAGGTGCTTGCTCGGAAAGCCGCATTCCGGCTGGTTCGGGTTGACGATCACGCGCGCGTCCGGCAGGGCGTCGCCCGGCAGGTGGTGATCGGTGACGACCACGTCAATGCCGCGGCGCCGGGCTTCCTCGACGCCCTCGATGCTGGCGATGCCGTTGTCGACCGTGATGATGACGTCGGGCGCGTGCGTGCGCGCGGTCAGCTCGACGATCTCGGGCGTCAGGCCGTAGCCGTACTCGAAGCGGTTCGGCACGATGAAGTCGACCGCGGCGCCCATCGCGCGCAGGCCGCGCAAGGCGACCGCGCAGGCGGTGGCGCCGTCGCAGTCGTAGTCGGCGACGATGGTCATCTTCTTGCCGGTTTGAATAGCGTCGGCCAGATACACGGCGGCGGCGTCGACGTGGCGCAGGGCGTTGGGGGGCACCAGCGCCTGCAGCTCGCTGGCGAGCTCGCGCGGGTCGGTCAGGCCGCGCGCGGCGAATACGCGCGCCAGCACCGGGTGGATGCCGCCCTGGCGCAGCATTTCGGAATGGCGCACGGGACAGGGACGGATGGCGATACGGGTCTTCAAGTCAATCGTTCCAGGCTCGGACGGCGCCAGAATTTGCGCTGGGCCATCGTGGTGGTAAGGGTGTCGAGGTGGCCGTCGCGGTGGCTCAGCACCAGGCGCAGCCGTTTGATGGCCCCGCGTGCGAGCAGCGCCTGCAGCGGCGCGAACAGGCCGGCTTCCAGGCGCTGCATCTGGTCCAGCCAGCCGGCCCAGTCGGCGGCGATGGCCGGCGCGGCGACGTTGCCGCAGGCGACCAGCAGATCTTGCTGCGCGCCCTGCGCCTCGACCGCTGCCTCGACCACGGCTTCCAGCGAGGCCAGGCGCAGGTCTGGTTCGGCCAGCGCCGTCAGCCAGCCCGGCGATTCGAACGCGGCGACCCGTGGCCGCGCGGCCGGCTTGCCGCTGGCCTGGTCGATCAATCGCTGCGCATGTTCGGTGGCGATGCTGGCGCCGGCCCAGGGCCAGAAGCCGTTGATCACCGCCTGGCCGCGGCGTTCGCGCGCGGCGTTGGTCGCGTGCGTGTGCCAGGCCATCTGCACTTCGTTCTGCAGTTTGCGCAAGGCCCGCGCCGGCGCGCCGGACGGCATCCAGTCGGTCAGGTTCATGCCCACGGCGGCGTCCGGGCTGGCGGTAGCGAGTTCGTCCCAGTCATCGGCGCGCAGGAACCAGGTGCCGGCGTCGCCGTAGACCAGGGCATGGCCGAGGTACTCGGCGCACTCGCGGGCGGCCTCGAACAGCGCGCGCGCTTCTTCATCGCGCAGATCGAGCTGGCGCACGTCGCCCAGCATCAGGTGGCTGTGCGCGATCTGGATGTGGGCCGGGTTGACCACGAACCAGGTGCCGGTGCCCGGGTCCAGACCGAGACCGCGCATGGCAGCCGCGCCGAAGGCCGGCGCCAACCCTTGCGCGAGCCCGAGCGCGCGCGCGATCCACAGCTCGTGCGGCAGCACGCGCGCCGCGCCCGGCAAAGGGTGCACGGCGCCATTGGCGTGGCGCGACAACAGCGCCGCCAGCGCAGGCGCCTCGAGGGCGCGGATCAGATCGGTGGCGAATTCGGGAGCGGGGAGGGCGAACGGCAGGACGAGCGAAATGTGGGCCATCCCGATATTGTAGGCCATGTCCGCAAGAAATGCGCGCTGCATGCCGACATGGCCGAGGGCGTGGCCGAAGGTGTAGCATTCAGCTCACTTTTTCGTCGATCGGTGCGTGTCGGCCCCGGGCATGCCCCAGGCGGCGTCGCCGGACGGTGCGCCAGCGGGCGCGTCGACCTTGCCGCCGGCATCCGCGCTGGCCGAGCCGGCGCCCGTGATGCCGGCCGCGCTCAGTCCGACCGCTTCCTCATACCAGGCCTGGACCATCGACAGGTGCTTGCGCTCTTGCATGAGAGAGTCGCTGAAGCGGTCGACCAGGCTGGCGTGGCCGTGCGCGTCGGCCAGCGCGATCAGCGTTTCCCAGCCGGCGTTGTCGTTCAGCTCGATCGCCAGGATCGCGTGCAGCGACTCCGCGACGTCGGCGCGCGGGTCGGACAGGACTTGCACGAACTCCATCGCCTCGACGCCGACCAGGTCGGCGCTGGGCGTCTGCGCGGTCGGGTCGCCGCCCATCGATTCGATCGCGTCCCTCATCAACAGCACGTGGCGCGCTTCGTCGCCGCGGATGCTGGCCACCTGTTCGGCGGAGATCGTGCCGCGGCCGTCCTGGAGCACGTCGAGCTTGGTCAGCAGCGCGTCGTACAGGCGGGTGCCGGTACGCTCGAAGGCCAGCCGCTCGGCCATCTTGTCGAGCAGGATCTGCGGCTGCTTGCCGGCGATCATGTGGGCGGCCATGCTGGCCATGCCGCTCAGCGTGGCGGGCGCCGGGATCGAGCCGAGGCCGCCCGAATCGGCGACGTAGGCTTCGCGCAGCTCGGTCATCGCGCTGTCGTCGCCGGGCGTGCCGCGGCTGAGTATATTGTCGTCGTCGAGCATGCGGCCGGTGTTCAGCGGCGACATCTGCACCCCGGTCTTGTTCATGCCCACGTGTTCGTGTCGTTGCGCCATATGTCCTCCTGTCGGTCTGGCCGTGCTTCAGTGAGGTGCTTCAGTGCGTGAACAGCCGGGAGCCGGCCGGGCTCAAGGCGGCAGTGGCCATGCCCATTGCCGCCGCGGGCCCGCTGACGGCGCCGCGCGTGACGATCTCGGTGCCCGGCGCCCACACATAGCCGCTCGATACCGCCAGGCTGGGCGAGCCGTCGCTGTTGAGCTGGGTCCGGTACTCGAGGGTGGCGCGGCTTTCCTGGTCCTGCGGCACGAACCGGGTGCCGAGCGCGCGCAGGTCGACTTCGTGCACCAGCACCTGGCGGTAGAACTCGCGCTGGGACTGGAACTCGATCGCGCGCGGGATCGGGCCGGTGACAATCTCGGCCGGGTCTCGCCGCTCGTAGCGCTGGAAGGACTCGGCCGCCGCGTGGAAGTGGCCGAGCTCGTAATCGAGGAAGCGTTCCCAGATCGCCTTGACCTCATGGTTGGTCTCGGATGCGATGCACCTGTAATAGTTGTAGCACTCGTTCGCCTCGTGCAGCATCCACTTCTCGATCCAGGTCTCGGTCGGATCGAGCAGCGATTCGTACTGGGTCACGTGCTGTTCCTCGATCGAGGCGATCTCGGCATACAGCTGGCGCGCGGCCGGGTCCGCGAACAAAGGACCGACGTTCATATAATAGTTGTGGGTCTGCTGCGCGGTCGCGCTGATGGTGAGCGCGTGCAGCTTGCTCAGCAGGTGCGCGGTGCTGCTCGCGCTGGGCCACCGCAGCGGTGAGTTCGATCGCCACCTGTTCGTAGGCGATCGTGGTCTCGAGCGGCGACAGGTCGGGCAAGAGCAGCCAGTTGACCATGGTCGCCTGGTGCTGCTCGGCGCGCCGGATCAGCGCCAGCGGCTGGCGCAGGGCCATGTTGCAGCGTGCGCAGTGGTGCGAGAACGCCAGCGCCTCGAGCTCGACGCCGTTCATGACGATGACGCGCACGCGGGTGAAAGCGTCGTCGTCGAGCTTGCTGAGCGGTTTGCGCACCAGGTCGCGCCAGGTGAAGCGCTGGTCCTCGATCGGCGTGCCTTTCGAATCGAACAGGCTGAATGCCATGATGTCCTCCGGGACAGGGATAAGCCGGCCAGGCAGACGGCCTGCTTGTACGATAGGCGTGGAGGGCCGAAGTTCCCGCGAAGTTGGCGCGACCTTCCTGGAAAGCGGCGCGAAGCGGCGGCAAGTTATTCCAATTGTGACAATCGCCCACACGGATGAGTTTTGTGTGGCAAACTGCGGGACCAAAGCATAGTCCACGGAGCCCATGAGCATCATCCAGAACCTGCCGTACGAATGGCTGGTCGGCCTGCGCTACACGCGAGCCGGCAAGCGCAGCAGCCGCAACAGCTTCATCTCTTTCATTTCGCTAATCTCGGTGTCCGGGATCGCGCTCGGCGTGGCGGCGCTGATCGTCGTGCTGTCGGTGATGAATGGATTCCAGAAGGAGGTCACCGACCGCATGCTGTCGGTGCTGGCGCACATCGAAGTGTTCGACGCGCGCGGCAGCATGCCCGACTGGCGCCAGGAGGCCCAGGCGGCATTCAAGAACCCGGCGGTGCGCGGCGCTGCGCCCTTCGTCGAAACGCAGGGCCTGCTGGTGCGCGACGACACCATGAAGCCGGCGGTCATCCGCGGCATCCTGCCGTCCGAGGAACACAAGGTGTCCGACGTCGCCAAGCAGGTGCGCCAGGGCAGCATCGACAGCCTGCAGCCGGGACGCTTCAACATCGTCATCGGCTACCAGCTGGCGCGCCTGCTCGGGGTCGGCATCGGCGACAAGGTCAACATGCTGCTGGCCCAGGGCCAGATGACGCCGGCCGGCATGGTGCCGCGCTCGCGCGTGTTCACCGTGTCGGGCATTTTCGAGGCCGGCCATTACGAATTCGACTCGGCGTTTGCCTTCATCGACATCGAGGATGCGCAGCGCATGATGCGCCAGGATGCGCCGTCCGGCCTGCGCCTGCGCATCGCCGACATGAATCAGGCGCCGCAGGTGGCGCAGGAACTCAAGCGCAGCATGCCGGGCGACCTGACCATGCGCGACTGGTCGAAGCTGAACGCCAACTGGTTCGCCGCGGTGCAGACCGAAAAGCGCATGATGTTCATCATCCTGACCCTGATCGTCGCGGTGGCCGCGTTCAACCTGGTCTCGACCCTGGTCATGACCGTGACCGACAAGCAGGCCGACATCGCCATCCTGCGCACGCTGGGCGCCTCGCCCGGCTCGGTCATGAAGGTGTTCATGATCCAGGGCGCGCTGGTCGGCATCATGGGCACGATCGCCGGCGTGCTGCTGGGCGTGATCGTGGCCCTGAACATCGACGTCATCGTGCCCTTCCTCGAACGCCTGCTGCACGTGCAGTTCATGTCGAAGGACATCTACGCCATCAGTACGATCCCGTCCGACCTGCGTTGGCCGGACGTGGCCAAGATCGGCGTGGTCTCGGTGCTGATGGCCTTCGTGGCGACGATCTACCCCAGCCGCGCGGCCGCGCGCGTGAAACCTGCCGAGGCCTTGCGCTATGAATGACATGACCCAGACCACCACCTCATCCGACTTCCCTCTCGATAAAATCGCCGCCGGCGTGCCGGTGCTGGCCTGCCGCGGCGTGGCCAAGACTTTCCGCCAGGGCGACTATGCGGTGCAGGTGCTCGAGCACATCGACTTTTCGATCGGGCGCGGCGAGCGCGTCGCCATCATCGGCGCTTCCGGTTCGGGCAAGTCGACCCTGCTGCATATCCTGGGCGGCCTGGATACGCCCAGCAGCGGCGTGGTGGAACTGCAGGGCGAGGACTTCGCGACACTGTCCGAGTCGCGCCGCGGCGATTTGCGCAACGCTTCGCTCGGCTTCGTCTACCAGTTCCACCACCTGCTGCCGGAATTCTCGGCGATCGACAACGTCGCCATGCCGCTGCTGATCCGGCGTCTGCCACGCGCCCAGGCGGCCGAGCAGGCGCAGGCGATGCTGGCGCGCGTCGGGCTGGCCAAACGCGCCATCCACCGCCCCGGCGAACTGTCCGGCGGCGAGCGCCAGCGCGTGGCGCTGGCGCGCGCGCTCGTCACCGGGCCGGCCTGCGTGCTGGCCGACGAGCCGACCGGCAACCTCGACCACAGCACCGCGCAGGGCATCTTCGACCTGATGCTGGAACTGTCGAAAACGCTCGGCACGGCTTTTGTCATCGTCACCCACGATCCGGAACTGGCGCGCCGCTGCGACCGCGTGCTGCGCCTGACCGAGCACGGGCTGCAGGACATGACCGGCCATGAGCGGCCGGGTCAAGCCTAAGCGGGCGCCATCCGATGTGGATCGATACCCACTGCCACCTCGACGCCCATGAATTCGGCGCCGCCTCGCTGGATATCGCGCGCAGCGCGGCCGAGCTGGGCGTGGGCATGATCGTGATCCCGGCGGTCGAACGCGGCAACTTCGCACGCGTGCGCGACCTGGCGGCCGGCGCGCCGAACGTCAGCTATGCGCTCGGCATCCACCCGATCTTCGTGCCGGCCGCGCACGAGCAGGACCTGGGCGTGTTGCGCCTGACGGTCGAGCAGGCGATGAGCGATCCGCGTTTCGTCGGCATCGGCGAGATCGGCCTGGACTTCTTCGTGCCCGCGCTGTGCGAACCGGCCATGGTTGAAAAGCAGGTGCACTTCCTGCGCGCCCAGCTGCGCATCGCGCGCGACTTCGACCTGCCGGTGCTGACCCACGTGCGGCGCTCGCAGGACCAGGTCCTCAAGCACGTGCGCCAGATGGGCGTCAGGCGCGGCATCGCGCATGCGTTCAACGGCAGCTTCCAGCAGGCGCAGGCCTTCATCGACCTCGGTTTCCACCTCGGCTTCGGCGGCGCCATGACGTTTACGCGCGCGCTGCAGATCCGGCGCCTGGCCAGCCAGCTGCCGCTCGAGGCCATCGTGCTCGAGACCGACGCGCCCGACATCGCCCCGAGCTGGGTGCACCCGGGCCGCAACAGCCCCGAGCAGTTGCCGGCGATCGGGCAGGCGCTGGCCGAACTGCGCGGCCTCGACGTCGACGCGGTGCGCGCGGCATCCCGGCGCACTGCGATCGCGGCCATCCCGCGCCTGGCCGCGCTGGCCGTCTCCAACGGCGCTTGATCTTCCTCGCGCACACCCTGGTGTAAGGCGCGCATGATGCGTATGCGCGACGCATGCGTCGCCTGCGCGTCCGGCATCACGCGTCACGCACGCAGGCGCTGTACGACCATCGGGCGTGCGCACGGTTCCGCCGCGTCGCAGCAGTCCACCCTGCGCACCCCGCAGGCGCATTGCATGCGACCTCCCGATCCACCGGCATTCGTCCGGAAACGCCATGATTCACGATAATCCGGCGCCGGATGAAGCGTGAAAAAATGTTTCCTCCTGCCGCAACGCGGTAACGACACAGGAGGGAAAGTGGAGAGCGCTAGCGAGTTTCCGCGGGTCCTGCAGCACGAGCAGTCCCTGAGCACGGCCCATCGGCCATTGCGCCTGCGCCTGGCCCAAGCCGGCGAAACGGGCGCCCAGCTGCTCGATGAAGTGCTGCTGCCGCAGCGCGTGGTCGGCAGCGAGAGCGTCTGCGGCGGCGTCGAGTACCGCATCGCCTGTTTGGCCGGCTCGCCCGCGCTGGCCCTCAAGGAACTGATCGCGCTGCCGGCCGAACTGCAGTTCGTGACCGACCGCGGCCAGCTGCGCAGCGTGTGCGGCATCGTCGCCGAAGCGCGCGCCGGCGACGCCGACGGCGGCCTGGCCGCCTACGAGCTGGTGCTGCGCGACGTGTTCGCGATCATGGACAAGCGCACCAACAGCCGCATCTTCCGCTACCTGAACGAGCTCGAGATCGTGCAGACCCTGTGCGACGAGTGGCGCCACGCGGACACGGTGCTGGCCAGCGCCTTCGAGCTCGAACTCGACCCGGGCTTCGACATGCGCCAGTTCCCGCCTCGCGAACAGACCATGCAGTACAACGAATCGGATGCCGCCTTCATCCGCCGCCTGCTCAAGCGGCGCGGCATCGCCTGGGTATTCCGGCCCGGGCGCAGCAGCGCCAGCGCGGTCGACCCGCTGCACGACCGCACGCCGGCGCACACGCTGGTGCTGTTCGACGACCCCAACCACCTGCCGCGCAACGCCGCCGGCAGCGTGCGCTACCACCGCGATGCCGTCGCCGCCGGGCGCGACACGATCCAGTCCTGGAGCGCCGCGCGCCGCCTGCAGCCGGGCGTGGCCACGCGCCACAGCTGGGATTACAAGAACCCGTCCGGCCTGCAGTTCATGACCGTCAGCAGCCGCGGCACGGTCGACCAGGGCCCGAGCGGCAACCCGCTGGCCGCCACGCTCGACGATTACCTGGTCGAGCTGCCGCACGCCGGCAACGACGTCGAAGACCACTGGCGCCTCGGCCAGGTGCGCATGAGCCGCCACGTATTCGAATCGAAGTGTTTTCACGGCGAAGGCAGCGTGCGCGATTTCTGCGCCGGCCAGTACTTCACGCTCGAAGCCCATCCCGAGATCGACACCCATCCGGCGCCGGAGCGCGATTTCGTCATCACCGAGCTGCACGTGGTGGCCGACAACAACTTGCCGCGCGAGCTCGACCTGCAGGCCAGCCGCCTGATGCCGGCCGGTGTGCCGCCCGGCGCTGCCGTGCCGCTCGAGCCCGCGCGCGCGGGCGATGCGCGCTCGCGCGTGCGCGTCGGCTTCAGCGCCGTGCGGCGCGGCATCCCGATCGTCCCGGCCTACGATCCGCGCGTCGACCTGCCGCATCCCGAACTGCAAAGCGCGCTGGTGGTGGGCCCGACCGGCGAAGACGTGCACTGCGATGCCCTCGGACGCGTCAAGATCCGCTTTCCCGGCATGCGCGCCGGCGACCACCGCCATGCGCACGGCGCCGGCGCCTCGGACTCGCCGGCCGATTCGGCCTGGGTGCGGGTCGCCTCCAACTGGGCCGGGAACGGTAACGGCAGCCAGCAGCAGTCGGGTTTTCTCGGCCTGCCGCGCGTCGGCAGCGAGGTGCTGGTCGCATTCCTCGGCGGCGATCCGGACCGGCCGATCGTGTTGGCCCAGCTGTATAACGCGCGCGCCAAGCCGCCGGCCTTCAGCGGCGTCGGCGATCTGCCCGGCAACCGCTACCTGTCCGGCACCCGCTCGCGCGAAGTGCGCGGCGCGCGCAGCAACCAGCTGCGCTTCGACGACACCACCGGCCAGATCAGCGCCCAGGTCGCCAGCGACCACGGCACTTCGGAACTGAACCTGGGCTGGCTGGCGCGCCCGCGCGAAAACGGCAGCGCCACGCCGCGCGGCGAGGGCGCCGAACTGCGCAGCGAGCTGTCAGTGGCGCTGCGCGGCGCCCAGGGCGTGCTGATCAGCGCCGAACCGGGCCGCGCCGGCGAAGGCGCCCAGCTCGATCGCGGCGGCCTGCTCGGCCTGGCGCAAGTGATGCAGGGCGTGCTCGACGAAGTCGGCCGCCTGGCCGCCGTGCACACCGAGGACGAGCCGTCCAAGCAGCGGCTGGCGGCCCTGGCGGACAAGCTCAAGCACTGGCACGACGGCAGCAACGTCGCGGCGGCCGGCAGTGGCGCGGGCGGCGAGGGCGGCGAGGGCGGCGCGCCTATCGTCGCCGCCAGTGCGCCGGCCGGCATGATCCTGGTCAGCGACGACAACCTGGCGCTGGGCGCGACCACCAAGATCGACGTGGTCAGCGCCGGCGACGCCGAGGTCTCGACCGGCCGCAACCTGTTTCTGCGCGCGGCGCGCGCGGTCAGCATGTTCGCGCACGAACTTGGCTTGAAGCTGGTGGCCGGGCGCGGCGACATCATCGTCCAGACCCACATCGGCAACATCCAGATCAAGTCGGCCGGCCGCATCAGCCTGGTCGCCGCCGAGCGTATCGAACTCGAAGCGCCGGCCGTCAAGATCATCGCGCCGGGCGCGGAGAGCGATTGGGGCGAAGGCACGATCACGCATCAGAGCAGCGGCCGGCAGGTGCAGAAGGCGTCTGAGCACATCCACCTCGGGCCGGGCGGGGCCGCGCCGGCGGGATTGCACTTGCCGACCTCGCATCTGCATACCGACGAATACGCGGTGCTGCGCCACAAACAGACTTTCGCGCCGGTGCGCAACCAGCGCTACAAGGTCAAGCTCGCCAACGGCAAGATCGTCACCGGCCGCACCGACGAGCAGGGCCGGACCTCGCTGCTGATCGGCGAAATCATTGGCGACGTCGAAGTCACCTACCTGCCCGACGAACCCGCCCGCTGAGCCGGGCCACATCGATCACGACCGACAACAATAACGGACCCCTTATGGCCGACCCGACCCGCCCCTTGCCCAACCTTATTCCCATGCCTGACGGCAGCTGGACCGGTCACACGGTGCTAACGCCGACGGCGCTCAAGACGCGCGGACTGTTCACGCTGCCTGCGTCGAAGGTGGTGCCGGTGATTGTGGTGCCCGGCATCATGGGCAGCAACCTGCGCGCGGCGACCAGTCCGAAGATGCGCGCGAACGAGGTGCTGGGTCCGAACGAGCCGGCGTGGCGGCCGCCGAACGGGAAAGTGCAGGGCATCCGCGCCGACCGGCTGTGGATGAACCGCAGCGGCAAGACGCGTCAGAAGCTGCTCGATCCGCGCACGCTCGAAGTCGACAACCGCGGCGACATCTATCTGCCCAAGGAAGCGCACGAGTTCGGCATGGTCGAAGACGAGGTGCGCGAACGGCGCTGGGGCGAGGTCCACTGGGAATCGTATGGCGAGCTGCTGTGCAGCCTGTCGATCCGCCTGAATCACACCTTCGACATCGATCCGGCCGACGACAAGCGCGTGCTGCGCCGCTACTGGAAGGACGTGATGGAATGCGACCCGGCGCGCTGGGGCGTGCGCTCGATCGACAGCATCACCGAGCCCGAGCTGGAAAAGCACGCCGATTATTACTATCCGGTGTATGCCTTCGGCTACAACTGGCTGGCGTCCTGCGATGACGCGGCCCAACGCCTGCGCGCGCGCATCGAAAAGCTCATCGGATTCTGGAACCAGGGCAACCGTGTCTGCAATAAAGTCATTCTGGTGACGCATTCGATGGGCGGCCTGGTGGCGCGCGCATGCGCCAAGCAGATTCCCGACCAGATCCTGGGCGTCATCCACGGCGTGATGCCGGCGCTCGGCGCGCCGGCCTGCTATCGCCGCATCGCCAGCGGCACCGAACGCAGCAATCCCAGCGATGGCCCGCTCGACAAGCCAGTCACCGGCATCATCGCTGATATCCTGGGCGACACGCCCGAGCGCACCATGCCGGTCATGGCGCACTCGGCCGGCGCCTTGCAACTGCTGCCCAACCATCTTTATCCGCAGCCCTGGCTGAACGTCTGCGTGGTCGGCCGGGTCAACAACAAGGACAGCGCGCGCGACGTCGTCAGCCTGCCGACCGGCAATCCGTACGATCTATACAGGGATATGCGATCGTGGTACCGCCTGTTCGACCCGCGCCTGGTCGATCCAGCCGGCAAGAACCACGGCGACGAGCGCAAGATCGAGCACGACGTCTGGGAAGTCATCGACAGCGCCGAGCGCTTGCACCGCGACACCCTGGGCGATTATTACCACCCGAATACCTATGCCTTCTACGGCGCCGACCTGGAGCATAAATCGTTTGGCGCGGTGCGCTGGGTGGCGCGCGACCCGGGTTCGGGCGCGGTCTTCACCGACGCCAACCTGCGTGCCGCCACGACGGTCGGCTACGGCGATGCGTGGGGGCGCCAGGTCCGGGTCGAAGACAAGACATCGCTGCGATTCCACCCGGCGCCGCAGGACAGCGCCGGCGACGGCACCGTGCCGCAACTGTCGGGCGCGGCTCCGCGCGGAAAAATACGGCAACTGTTCGAACTGCGCGGCTTCGATCACCAGAACGCTTACAAGAACGACGCCGTGCTCCTGCTGACCCAGCATCTCATCGTCAAGATCGTCCAGGAGCTCCAATGACGCACACGCTCGAACCGGGACGGCCTGCCGTTGCCGTCCCGTTGTCCGTGCTCGCCTGCACGAACGGCAAGCCGCTGTTCGCACGCCTTGCGGCGGGAGCGCCGCAAGCGCCCGGGATTGACATGGTCGCAGCGGGCAGCGCCGGATTTCGGGATAGGATAGCCGCACGGGCGATGGCGCCGGCGGCATGCCAAGCGCATGCCGTCCGGGGGCGGCCAGCCGGCGCGCTCACGGCCCGGAATCCGCACATTCCTCGCATGCTCAGGCACACCGACATCGATGGCAACACGTTCGCCGTTCCCGAGCGCAGGCGCGGCGCGCCGTGGATCGCCGGCCCGGCGGCGCCGGTGCAGCGGCCGATCGTCAAGAAAGCACAGAATCGGCCATGACGCGCGCAAGAGTACGCAGATGGCGCGAGCTAATCGTCCTGTTGGCGGCCCTCGTATGCGCGGGCAGTTGGGCAGCCGGGCAGGTGCGCAGTAAGCGTGACAGATCCGAGGTGGCACAGATGACGGAAAAGAGAAAAACGGTTTGCGTCGGGCGCTACCTGGTCGATGTGCCGGCGCGGGCGCAAGTCAGCCTGTCCGGCGGCATGCTCGACGGCTTCGACATCGAAACGACCGAGGAAAGCGAAGAATCGTTTCGCGCGCGGGTCGCCGCGCGCGAAGCCGAGATCGCCGCGCGTGGCGCCGCCGCGGGACGCGAAGGGCCGGGGGGCATGATCGAAGCGCGTGACCTGCGCGTGCCGGGCATGGCCGGACGATTGTTCGTGTATGGGCGCACGCGCACCCACGGCTTCGAGCACGACCAGCGGGTCGAATCCGAGTTCGTCTCGGTCGAGTCGCACGCTCACACCGGCGGCATCAGCTTTTCGCTGCGGATGCAGTATGCCTACGACACCGACATCAAGGCGGCCGAGGCCTTGCTGTCACGCCTGCGGGTCCGGGGCGAGGACGAGATTCCGCAGGCGCCCGGCTTTTGCATACGGCGCGCCGTCTTCCTTGAGCCGTTGCCGCAGCATAAGAACGAACACATCGTGATGCATCTGGGCGTCCCCGGCCATCCCGACCTGGCCATGGTGCTGTTCAGCATCGCAGGTGGGAATGCCGAGTCAGGCCTGCTGGCGCGGGTCGCGCACACCGATGCCACCAGCAGCGCCGACGACCTGCTGCGCGTCTCCAAGCTGCGTTCGGACAAGCGCAGTATCAATGGCCTCGAGGGCGAGGAACTGGTCGAACGGGTACGCGAGTACAACTTCACGACCGGCTATGCGTTCAACTGGGAGACCAGCGGCGTCAGCGACGACGTGCTGCGCCCCTATCTGTCGCTCGAAATGCAGACCGGCGTCAGCGAGCGTCCCGGCGGCAAGCCGACCGACACCAGCCTGCACGAAGACGCGCTGCTGGCCTTGTGGGACAGCATCTCGTCCAGCATCCGCCTGCGCCGCAGCGAACCGCCGTCGCCGCCCGGCCCGCCGCCCGAATTGCCCGGACCGACGCTCGGCACGGTGGCGCAGGCGGGGGAGCCGTGCCCGCAGACCGGCTGGTGGCAATGCGACGCCGGCGGCCACGGACTCGACGTGCACGGCGGCCAAGTCCAGTTCCTGCGCAAGGGCGACCGCATGCCGCAGGCGCTGCTGTTGCCGCGCCAGAGCCTGTGGCAAAAGGTCAAGCGCATCCAGCCCAGCGTGGAAAGCGACAGGCTGACGGCCTGGACGCTGGTCGACAAGCGCCAGCGGCCGCGCAACGCCCCGGCCGTCGCGCTGGCCGAGGCCGGCGGCCCGGCGCCAAGCCCCGATCTCGCTCTGGACGAAGCGCGGACGGTTGCGCTCGGCGCCTATGCGCGCACCGGCGACGTCTGCCCGGCCAGCGGCTGGTGGCGCTGCGAAGAGCTGCATGCGCTGGACGGCGCGCGCTGGTTCGCGCGCGGCAGCGTGCTGCCCGCCGCGACCTTCCAGGTGCCGACCGGCGTGTTTTCGCGCCCGGGCGGGCCCGAGTTCATCCAGCGCCGCAGCGCCTGGCAGCTGGTGCGGCGTGCGCAGATGCTGGCCGCAGCCGGCGAGGCCGACACTGAACGCGTGGCCGCCATGCCGGCGTCCGGCGCCTGAGCGCGGGCCCCGGCGACTGACCAGCGACGCCGACCGACATGCGCAGCGCCATCCTCGGCTTCGTCGCCGGCGCCAGCTGGCTGCAGAACTGCGCCACGCTGCCCGGCACGCGCCTGCAGGCGGCGTGCGCATTGGCCGCGCTGCTGGTGCTGCTCCTCGCGCGCGCGTACGGGCAAATGCGCGCGCAGATACGCGGGCACATTCGCGCAGGCGCGCGACTGCTGGCCGGCACCCTTTGCGGCTACGCCTGGGCCGCCTGGCTGGCCCAGGCCGCGCTGGCCCCGCAGCTGGCGCCGCTGGACGAGGGCCGCGACCTGACGGTGGTCGGCGTGGTCGAGAGCCTGCCGTATGTGTTCGAGCAGGGCGTGCGCTTCAACTTCCACGTCGAGCGCACGCTCGAGCCGGGCGTCGACCTGCCGCCGCACCTGGCGCTGGCCTGGTACGCGCCCGACACTAGCCGCGGCGGTGCGGACGCCGCTGCCACTCCAGTGCCGGAACTGCAGCCCGGCGAGCGCTGGCGGCTGACCCTGCGTCTGCAGCGCCCGCACGGCAACGCCAATCCCGGCGGCTTCGACTACGAAGCCTGGCTACTCGAGCAGGGCTTGCGCGCCACCGGCTATGTGCGCGCCGCGCCTGGTAAACACGACGCCGGCAACGCGCGGGTAGACGGCTTCGTGTTCTCGGTACGCGCCGTGGTCGAGCGCGCCCGCGCCTTTTTGCGCGCGCGCATCCTGCATGCGCTGGCTGGCAAGACCTATGCACCGGTGATCGTCGCGCTGGTGATCGGCGACCAGCGCGGCATCGGCCAGTCCGACTGGCAGGTATTCAACCGCACCGGCATCGGCCACTTGATCTCGATCTCGGGCCTACACATCACCATGGTCGCGGGCCTGGCCGCGCTTAGTGCATCCGCGCTGTGGCGGCGTTCCTTCTTCACCGGCTTGCAGCTGCCGCTGCGGCTACCCGCGCAGAAGGTCGCGGCGCTGGCGGGCGCGGCGACGGCGCTGGCCTACGTGCTGCTGGCCGGCTTCGGCGTGCCGGCCCAGCGTACGCTGTACATGCTGGCGGTCGTCGCGCTGGCGCTGTGGACCGGGCGTAGCGCCGCGGTCTCGCACGTGCTGTGCTGCGCGCTCGGCGCGGTCGTACTGCTCGATCCGTGGGCCGTGCTGTCGCCGGGTTTCTGGCTGTCGTTCGGGGCGGTGGCGATCATCCTGTATGCCGGCCACGGACGCATCGGTCCCGCGGCGCGCGGACTGCGCGCCGGCCTGCTCGGGGCGGGACGCACGCAGTGGGCGGTGACGGCCGGGATGATGCCGCTGTCGATGCTGCTGTTCGCCCAGGTTTCGCTGGTCAGCCCGCTCGCCAACGCGATCGCGATCCCGCTGGTGAGCTTTCTGGTGACGCCGCTGGCGCTGGCCGGCAGCCTGCTGCCCGATCCGCTGTGCAGCTGGTTGCTGCTGCTCGCGCACGCGGCGGTGGCGGCGCTGGCCGCGCTCTTGGACGTGTTGGCCTCCTGGCCGGTGGCGGTCTGGCGCGCGCCGGCCCCAAGCGGGTGGGTGTTCGCGTTCGCCCTGGCCGGCACGCTCTGGCTGCTGGCGCCGCGCGGCTGGCCGCTGCGCTGGATCGGCGTGCTGGCCTGGCTGCCGCTGCTGTTCGCCGCACCGGATGCGCCGCAGCGGGGCGACCTGCGCGTCACCGCCTTCGACGTCGGCCAGGGTATGGCGCTGCTGGTCGAAACTGCCGGCCACCGCTTGCTGTACGACACCGGCCCCGGCTACGGGCCGGGCAACGATGCCGGCAGCCGCGTGATCCTGCCTTACCTGCGCATGCGCGGCATCGCGGCGCTCGACGGCATGGTGATCAGCCATGCGGACGCCGACCACAGCGGCGGCACGGCCGCGCTGCTGGCGGAACTGGACGTCGGCTGGCTCGCTTCCTCGCTCGACAACGCTCATCCGGCCGTGCAGGCGGCGCGCCGGCTGCTGCGCTGCACGGCCGGCCAGCAGTGGACGTGGGAGGGCGTGCGCTTCACGATGCTGCATCCGCCCGCGGCCAGCTATTTGGATACCGGCCTGAAGACCAACGCGCGCAGTTGCGTGCTGCGCGTCGACGATGGCCGCCACGCGCTGCTGCTGGCCGGCGACATCGAGGCGGCGCAGGAAGCCGCCCTGGTCGCCGGCTCGAGCGGATCGTTGCGAGCCGACGCGCTGCTCGCGCCGCACCACGGCAGTGGCACGTCGTCGACTGTGGGCTTCCTGCAGGCGGTGGCGCCGGAGGTCGCGCTGTTCCAGGTCGGCTACCGCAATCGCTACAAACATCCTAAGAAAGAAGTCTATGAGCGCTACGGCCAGCTCGGCATTACGCGCCTGCGTACTGACGAGTTCGGCGCGCTGACGCTCGACATTGGCGCCGAGGTGCAGAGCACAGCTTATCGACTTCAGCATGCGCGCTATTGGTATGGTCGTTAACACAAAGTCAAAGCTGATTGGAAGACAATGTGTCTTGATAATATGCAATGATGTCGGGAAATTTTACAATCGGAAAGGATTCCGCTCGCTAACTAATTGCAAGTATCTGATAACAATAGAAAACGTTGTGAAGGCACAATTGTTGCGTACATACCCGTGTTGCTTAACTGAATGGGTAAACTGTCATGAAACAATTCCTGGTTGCGGCAATCGCCGCCATGTCGATTCAAGCCAGCAGCCACGCTGATGTGATGTACCGTTGGACGACCGTCAATGACGGCAAACCGGCCAACGTCGCGATGACGCTGGTGTTTTCGGACGATGCTGTGGCACAGGGCGGGTTCAGCTACCACCTGGCGCCGACGAATACGATCACCGACGGACACGGTTTGAAATCCTTCGGCTTCAGCGTCGGCGGCATGACGCCGATGAGCTACACGCCGGGCGCCGAGCTGTTCCGCTATGGCATGGGACGGCTGGACATGACCCTGAGTTTCGACCCGGCCGGCTACCTGACCGGTTCGATCGCGGCCAATGACCAGAACAGCGATTTCGCCATGGCCAGCAGCGGCGATCTGTTTTCGTTCACGCGGATGGGTTCCGACGAAGACATGACGGGCACCAAGTTCAGTTGCGGCACCTATACCGGTTACACCTGCACCTCGACCGGCATCATGGAGCGGGCGTCGCTGGTGAAGGTGGCGGCGACGTCGGTGCCCGAGCCGGGCAGCCTGGCGCTGCTCGGCGCCGGCTTGCTGGGCTTGCTGGGACTGGGCCGCACCAAGCACCGCGGCTGACCAGCGCCTTTTCGCGCGCCCAGCTCGGCGTTCAGCCGGCTAGAGGCGGCGCCGCCGCCGCGCGCGGCAGCGAAATCGTCACGCGCAGTCCGCCGCCCGGCCGGTTGGCGGCGCCGATGCGCCCGCCGTGGTTCTCGATCACGCGCTTGGCGATTGCCAGGCCCAGGCCGTGACCGTCGACGTTGTTCTGGGTCGGGTTCGAGCGGAAGAAGGGCTCGAAGATGTCGCCCAGGTGTTCCTCGGCGATGCCCGGACCGCGGTCAAGCACCTCGATGTGGACCTGATCGGCGTCCGGATGCAGCATCAGCTCGACCTTGCCGCCGGCCGCGCCGTGCTTGACCGCGTTGCGCACGATGTTTTCGACCGCGCTCCACAGCAGGTCGGGCGCGCCGCGCACCGTCATCGGCATCGGGGCTTCGACCTCGATCCGGGCCCCGGCCTCGAAGCGGGCGTCGTCGGCGATCTGGTCGACCATCTCGACCACGTCGATCAATTCGTTGCCGGCCTGCTCGGTGGCCGCTTCCAGGCGCGACAGCGTCAACAGCTCGCCGACCAGGCGGTCCATGCGCACGCTCTCGCGCTCGATGCGTTCGAGCGAGGCCTGCAGCTTGTCGGGCTGCTGGTGCGCCAGGCCGATCGCGGCCTGCAGACGCGCCAGCGGCGAGCGCAGCTCGTGCGAGACGTCGTGCAGCAGGCGGCGCTGGCCTTCCATCAGCGCGCGCAGCTGGGCGCTCATGCGGTCGAAGTCGTGGCCCAGTTCGGCCAGCTCGTCGCCGCCGACGCCGGTGCGGGCGCCGTCGAACCTGGGCGCCAGGTCGCCTGCGGCGGCCGCTTCGAAGGCGCTGCGCAGCGCGCGGATCGGACGCGAAAAATACCAGGCCAGCAGCACCGCGAACAGCAGGCTGGCCAGCGTCGCGGCGGTCAGCGGCAGCCAGCGGTTGATGTGATGGCCGAATTCGGGCGGCAGGCCGAACCAGCCGGCGCCCGGACCACCGGGTCCGCCCGGGCCGCCGGCCCCCGGACTGCCCGGACCGCCCGCCATGTCGAAACTGCCGCGTGCGCCGCCCATGCCGGCGCCGTCGGGCGGAGCGCCGCCGGCATCGCCGCTGCGCGCGCCGGCCCCGCCGCGCAGCCACGCCGCGCGCGAGGCAAACGCGAGGTAGTTGCGGCCGTCCGGTCCGCGCAGGCGCGCCACCGCGTGGGTCGGGCCGCCGTTGGCCAGATTGCGTTCGACTTCTTCGCGCAGGCGCGCCGACACCGGGCGCCCCAGCAGTTCGCGGCCCTGCTCGTCGAGCACGAACAGACGGATGCGGCGGCTGCCGGCGGCCAGCTCGCGCAAGCCGTCGACGCCGCCGTGCTTGAGGGTGGCGGCGGCGGCATCGAGCATGATGATGGCCGGCGGGCCGAGGTCGAGGGTCGGCTCGCCGCTGCGCTGGCGCGCCTGGTCGCGCAGCCACAGGGTGCCGCCGATGCCGATGGTGGCGGCGACCTGGGCGAGCAGGATCGACAGGAAGAACTTCCAGAACAGACGGCCCATCGCGGCGCCTTATTCGCGGATCAGCTGGTAGCCGAGGCGGTACACGGTCTGCAGGCAGGAGCGGCCGTCGGACAGCGTGCCAAGCTTGTGGCGCAGGCTGGACAGGTGCACGTCGATGTTGCGGTCGAAGCGCGCGAGCGGCCGCCCCAGGCCATGCTCGGACAGGTCGTTCTTGCTGACCGGGCGGCCGGCGTTGCGCGCCAGGACTTCGAGCAGGTTGAATTCGGTGCTGGTCAGTTCCAGCGGCTGGCCGTCCCAGGTCGCGCGGCGCTGCTCGGGCAGCATGGTCAGCTTGCCGACTGTCAGCGTGATGCCGGGCCCCTCGTTGCCGGCATGCTGGGTGCGGCGCAGGATCGCGCGCACGCGCGCGGTGAGCTCGCGCGGCGTGCACGGCTTGGTGACGTAGTCGTCGGCGCCGAGCTCGAGGCCGAGGATGCGGTCGGCATCGTCGCCGCGCCCGGTCAGCATCAGGATCGGCATGCGGCTGGCGGCGCGAATGCGGCGCAGCGTCTCGATGCCGTTCATGCGCGGCATCATGACGTCGAGGATGGCGATCGCATAATGCCCGCTCAGCGCTTCGCGCGCGCCCAGCTCGCCATCATAGGCGCAGCCGACCCGGAAGCCTTCCTGTTCGAGGTATTCGGAAAACATGCCGACGAGCTCGCTGTCGTCGTCGATGAGCAGTACTTGGTTCATGCTCGCATCTTAGCAAAGGCGGGCAGGGTGGGGCTCGCCGGATGCTCGGCTTTACCCGCTTTTACATCGGACAACACCGCTTAACAGGCGCGGCGTCGAGAATGCGCTCTCCGATTCGACACCGATCCAAGGACGCCCAATATGAAATTGATTCGCCACCGCCTGGCGGCTGCGCTGCTGTGCACCGGCATCGCCGCCTGCTGCGCCGCCTCCGCCTCCGCCTTTGCCGCCGGTCAGCCCGATGCGCCACCCGCGGCCGGAAAGACGGCCATGGCCGCACCGGCCGAGACCGGCCCCGGCGGCAGCGCGGCGGGCGGTCCCCACGCTTTCGGCGGATCCGGACCCGGCATGCCCGGTCCGGAGATGCCTTTCGACGCCGGCGCCGACATGCGCGGCATGCACGGTGGGCATGGTGCACATAACGGTTTGATGGGCCACCTGCACGGCCTGCACCTGAGCGAAGCGCAGCAGGACAAACTGTTCGCGATCCATCACGCGGCCCAGCCGGAGCAGCGCGAGCACATGAAGGCGATCCGCAAGGCGCACGAGGGTCTGGCCGAGCTGGCCCGCGCCGAGCGCTTCGACGACGCCCGCGCCGCGGCCCTGTCGCGCGACCTCGGCCAGGCGATCGCCGCCGATGCGCTGCTGCAGGCGCGTACCGAAGCCCAGGCGCTGGCCGTCTTGAGCCCGGAGCAGCGCGAGGGGCTGCGGCGCCACCGCACGGCGGGTCTGCACGCACGCGACTGAGGCGGGCACCGCGTTGCTGTCCGCGTATTTGCCTGAGTAGGCGCTCGCCTCTAATCCCGGCCGGGCAGGGCGGCAAAGACCGTACAATGGGCTTTCGCTCACGGACCTTTGCCGCCCATGACTCCGTCGTCCACGTCCCCGCCGTTCATGCCTCGGCCCCTGCTGCACTTCACCCACGGGAACAGCTATCCATCCGGCGCCTACGGCCGCCTGCTGGAGGCCTTGGGCCAGGACTACGACGTGCGCGTCACCGACATGCTCGGCCACGATCCGCGCTTCCCCGTGGATGACAACTGGCGCTCGCTGGTCGACGAATTGATCGCCCGGCTCGAGCAGCACGACCGCCCGGCAATCCTGGTCGGCCATTCGCTCGGCGGCGCGGTGAGCGCGCTGGCCGCATGGCGCCGGCCGGATCTGGCGTCTAGCGTGGTGATGCTCGATTCGCCGGTGGTCGCCGGCTGGCGCGCACACGTGTGGCGCCTGGCCAAGGCGCTGGGATTAGGACGCAAGTTGTCGCCGGGCGGGATCGCCGAGCGCCGGCGCGAGGTGTGGCCATCGCGTGCGGCGGCATACGAGCACTTCATGGCCAAGCCGATCTTCCAGGCCTGGGCGACCGGCGCGCTCGACGATTACCTCGAACACGGACTCGCGCCGGCTGCTGGCAATGCCGGCGGCGTGCGCCTGCGCTTCAGGCGCGAAGTCGAAGCGGCGATCTATGCCACCCTGCCGCACGACTTGGGCGCGCTATTGCGCAAGCCGTTTCCGGTCCCGGTCGGCTTCATCGCCGGCACGCGCTCGAACGAACTGCGCCAGGCCGGCCTGGCAGCGACGCGCAGCCTGGTCGGCGACAACCTGATGACGATCGAAGGGACGCATTTGTACCCGATGGAAAGCCCGGCGTTGACCGCACGGCTGACGCACGCGATGATCGAGCGATTGTTGGCCGGGCAGGGCGCGCAGGCGGAACGCGCCCAAGTCGCTGTGTAGCCGCGGCACGATCCGCGCTGTCTTTTGACGGTGTGTTTTGCGGTGGCTTCGCGTAAAATTGCGGGAATTTCAATTCCACTCCAGCACTGGACGTCAGCGATGAGCATCAAGAGCGACAAATGGATCCGCCGCATGGCGGAAGAGACCGGCATGATCGAGCCGTTCTCGCCGAACCAGGTCCGCGAAAGCGAAGGCCGCAAGATCATCTCCTGGGGCACCTCCTCGTACGGCTACGACATCCGCTGCGCCGACGAGTTCAAGGTGTTCACCAACATCAACAGCACCATCGTCGACCCGAAGAACTTCGATTCCAACTCGTTCGTGGACATCAAGAGCGACGTCTGCATCATTCCGCCCAATTCCTTCGCGCTGGCGCGCACGATCGAATACTTCCGCATTCCGCGCAATGTGCTGACCGTCTGCCTGGGCAAGTCGACTTATGCGCGCTGCGGCATCATTGTTAACGTAACGCCGTTCGAACCCGAATGGGAAGGCTACGTGACGCTGGAATTCTCGAACACGACGCCGCTGCCGGCCAAGATCTACGCCGGCGAGGGCTGCGCGCAGGTGCTTTTCTTCGAGAGCGACGAGGTATGCGAGACTTCGTACAAGGACCGTGGCGGCAAGTACCAGGGCCAGCATGGGGTGACCTTGCCGAAGACCTGACGCGGTCGTCGGCGCAAGGAGCCGGGTTAGTACATTAAAAGGAGGCTGCAGCCTCCTTTTTTTATGCGCGCTGCTTGAGCCGACATAAATCTGAATCGCAATGCCGTTAAACCCATTTTTTTGCGTTGCAGCGAAGCGGCTCGAAAGCGCTTCGTCCTAGTTAGCTCCTACCTTAAGTTGTTGACAATAATCATGATGTAATTAAAAATGAAGCAACTAAATGCTGCAGTTGCGCAACCTAGGTTTTAGTAACTGGATTTTGCAGCAAATATAGAACAAGGCCGACATGGCCAACCGGGGACAGCAGCACTGAATCAGGAGAAGTCGCGTGTCATCCGACGCGTCGGCCGACGTGTATCAATTGCGCAAGTGCGCTGACCTTGTTCTGGGAGCAATATGAAAGCAATGATCCTCGCTGCGGGGAAGGGCACCCGCGTGCAACCGCTGACCTATGAACTTCCCAAGCCTATGATTCCACTGGCAGGTAGGCCGGTCATGGCCTATCTGGTCGAGCATCTGGCACGGCACGGCATTGGTGAAATCATGGTCAATGTCGCTTACCTTCATCAAAAGATCGAAGACTATTTTGGCGACGGACAACAGTACGGCGTGCAGATCGGCTATTCGTTTGAAGGGTTTTGCACGAGCGATGGCCGGGTCGTCCCCAAACCGCATGGCTCCGCTGGAGGCATGAAGAAAATCCAGCAGTTCAGCGGTTTTTTCGATACGACGACCATCGTATTGTGCGGCGACGCCGTCATCGACCTCGATATTTCAGCCGCGCTGGCCGAGCACAAGGCCAAAGGGGCAATCGCGACCGTCATTACCAAAGAAGTGCCCTGGAATAAGGTGTCGAGCTATGGCGTCGTCATTGCCGACGACGATGGACGGGTCAAATCGTTCCAGGAAAAGCCGTCGCGTGACGTCGCATTATCGAATTGTGCGTCGACCGGTATCTACATCTTCGAGCCCGAGGCGCTCGACTTGATCCCGCCCGGGGTCGAATTCGATATCGGATCGCAGCTGTTCCCGCTGATGGTCGAAAAAGGCTTGCCCTTCTATGCGCAGACCCACGACTTCAACTGGGTCGATATCGGTACGGTCGGCGATTACTGGGCAGTCACGCAATCGATCCTGAACGGTGAAGTGCCTGGGCTGGAACTGCCTGGCCGCGAAGTCGCGCCAGGCGTGTTCGCGGCCCTGAACACGTGTATCGAATGGGAAGGCACCGTGATCGAAGGTCCGGTGTACATCGGCTCCGGTTCCCATATCGAGGCCGGTGCGCATATCGTCGGTCCGTGCTGGATCGGCTCGGGCTGCCGTGTGCTGTCGGGCGCCAAAGTGACGCGCAGCGTCATCTTCGACTACACGCGTGTTTCGCGCAATGCCGAGCTGTCGGAATTGATCGTCTTTCGCGAGTACAGCGTCGACGCCGCAGGCAGAATCTCCCATGCCAACGAGTTCAGCGACTTGTGGGGCAATGCGCGTGATCGGCGCGCCCGCAGCCGGGACAGCGCGGCCAGCGTACGGGCAGTGGTATAGCCGACAAAAAAGCGGATTCACGTCAGGCGTGAATCCGCTTGCGGTATTTCAAGCCGCAGCGCCCCGCGGGGCCCTGCGTCGTGCGCGGATCAGTCCTGCCGCACGCAATCCACGAAGTAGCCCAGCTTCCCATCCACCTCGCGCTTGACCAGCCCGTGCACGTCGGTCTCGAATCCCGGGAAGCGCTCGTTGAAGTCGCGCGCGAAGCGCAGGTAATCGACGATGGTCTTGTTGAAGCGCTCGCCCGGGATCAGGAGCGGGATGCCCGGCGGGTAGGGCGTCAGCAAGATCGCGGTGATGCGCCCTTCCAGTTCGTCGATCGCCACGCGGTCGATCTCGCGATGCGCCATCTTGGCGAAGGCGTCCGACGGCTTCATCGCCGGGATCATATCCGACAGGTACATCTCGGTGGTCAGGCGCGCCACGTCGCGCGACTTGTAGAAGTCGTGGATCGACTGGCACAGGTCGCGCAGGCCCCAGGATTCGTAGCGCGGATTGGCCGCGCAGAATTCCGGCATGATGCGCCACATCGGCTGGTTGCGGTCGTAGTCGTCCTTGAACTGCTGCAGCGCGGTCACCAGCGTGTTCCAGCGGCCCTTGGTGATGCCGATCGTGAACAGGATGAAGAACGAGTACAGGCCGCACTTCTCGATGATCACGCCGTGCTCGGCCAGGTACTTGGTCACGATCGAGGCCGGGATGCCGGACTCGCCGAACGAGCCGTCCAGCGCCAGGCCAGGCGTTACCACGGTGGCCTTGATCGGGTCGAGCATGTTGAAGCCCGGGGCCAGGTGGCCGAAGCCGTGCCAGGTGTCTTCGGCGTGGATCATCCAGTCGTCCTGGGTGCCGATGCCGTCTTCGCTGGTGACCTTCGGGCCCCAGACCTGGAACCACCAGTCTTCGCCGATTTCCTCGTCGACCTTTTGCATCGCGCGGCGGAAGTCGAGCGCCTCGAAGATCGATTCCTCGACCAGCGCGGTGCCGCCCGGCGCTTCCATCATCGCCGCGGCGACGTCGCACGAAGCGATGATCGAGTACTGCGGCGAGGTCGACGTATGCATCAGGTAAGCCTCGTTGAAGGCATCCTGGTCGAGCTTGACGGTTTCGGATTCGCGCACCAGCACCTGCGAAGCCTGCGACAGGCCGGCCAGCAGTTTATGCGTCGACTGGGTCGAGAAGATCATCGATTGCTTGGCGCGCGGACGGTCGCGGCCGATCGCGTGCATGTTCTTGTAGAAGTCGTGGAAGGTCGCGTGCGGGATCCAAGCTTCGTCGAAGTGCAGGGTGTCGATCTCGCCGTCGAGCAGCTCGCGCAAGGTCTCGACGTTGTACACCACGCCGTCGTAGGTCGACTGCGTGATGGTCAGGATGCGCGGCTTCTTGTTCTTGGCTTCGCGCGCGAACGGATTGGCTTCGATCTTGCGGCGGATCGACTCGGGCGAGAACTCGGACAGCGGGATCGGACCGATGATGCCGAGGTTATTCCGGGTCGGCATCAGGAACACGGGAATCGCGCCGCACATGATGATCGAGTGCAGGATCGACTTGTGGCAGTTGCGGTCGACCACGACGATATCGCCCGGCGCCACGGTCGAGTGCCAGACCATCTTGTTCGAGGTCGAGGTGCCGTTGGTCACGAAGTAGCAGTGGTCGGCGTTGTAAATGCGTGCGGCATTGCGCTCGGACTTGGCCACCGGACCGGTGTGGTCCAACAGCTGGCCGAGTTCCTCGACGGCGTTGCAGACGTCGGCGCGCAGCATGTTCTCGCCAAAGAACTGGTGGAACATCTGGCCGATCGGGCTCTTCAAAAAGGCGACGCCGCCCGAGTGGCCCGGGCAATGCCAGGAATACGAACCGTCGTTGGCGTAGTTGACCAGTGCGCGGAAGAACGGCGGCGCCAGGCTGTCCAGGTAGGCCTTGGCTTCGCGGATGATGTGGCGCGCGACGAATTCCGGCGTGTCCTCGAACATGTGGATGAAGCCGTGCAGCTCCTTCAGGATGTCGTTCGGGATGTGGCGGCTGGTGCGCGTTTCGCCGTAGATGTAGATCGGGATGTCCGAGTTCTTGTGGCGGATTTCCTGTACGAAGGCGCGCAGGCCTGCGAGCGCAACCTCGGCTTCTTCGGCGCTGCCGCCGCCAAATTCCTCATCGTCGATCGAGAGCACGAAGGCCGACGCGCGCGACTGCTGCTGGGCGAACTGCGACAGGTCGCCGTAGCTGGTCACGCCCACGACTTCCATGCCTTCTTTTTCCATCGCTTCGGCGAGCGCGCGAATGCCGAGACCCGAGGTGTTCTCGGAACGGAAGTCCTCGTCAATGATGACGATTGGGAAACGAAATTTCATGGACAGCTCCAAAGACAAGCGCCGTGCTCCCCATTCCACCGAGTGAGGAATGGCCGGGCACGGCACCGAAAAAATCAAGATGCGGATTTTCGCAGAAATTCCCGCGGACAGTGCAAAATTTTTTGCTAGGTTAGCCAGACTCGGCCGGGAGCGGCGCACTGTTACCGGATGAGCCTTGTCAATCGCTGCGTAGGACAACGTCCCGGGTCGGCGCTTTGCGTTAATCGGCTAACGGAACAGCCCGCCAGCCGACAATAGAGTGGTTACACGGTATCGGCAACGTAGACCGATAGCCCGCCCTATTTACGCACGAGGTCGTCATGAGCACAGTCAGCGTCACGTTCGAAAGCAAGGTCCCGGCCACCCCGGGTGAACTCTGGAAATGGAGCACCTCGGTGCATGGCGTCGACGCAGAGATGGCGCCGGTGCTGAAGCTGGATTTTCCGGAAGGCATGAAGCAGATTCCAGAAGATCGCGAGACGCTCGGCAAGCCTCTGGGCAACTGCAAGTTCCTGCTGTTCGGCCTGATCCCGGTCGACCTGTCGCGCCTGACCTTCGTCGAGATCGAGCCGGGCCGGCGCTTCGTCGAGCAGTCGCCGCTGCTGTCGATGAAGGACTGGCGCCACGAGCGCGTGATTGCACCGGGACCGGACGGCACGCGCGTGGTCGACAAGCTCGAGTTCACGCCGCGCTTCGCCACCGGCATGGTCAAATGGTTCATCTCGCAATTCTTCAAGCACCGGCATACGGTGCTGCGCCGTCAGTTCCGCGAGCGGCGCTCAGCCGCGCGGGTGCAGCGCACTTCGCCCTACGCCAGCGTCTGATTGTTCGACTGAGCGTCCGGCCTCAGTGCGCCGCCGGCGGCGCGTGGATCTCCGCTTCCGGCGCCATCAGGCTGCCGAGCGGGTCGAAGTGCGTCCAGGCGAACGCGCCCAGCACGAAGCCGACCACCGCCACCGCATAGGTGACGCTCAGCAGCCAGCGCCGGCGCGTCAGCAGCGTGATTGCCGCCAGCGAGATCGCGATCTGCTCGGCGGTCGTGGCCAGCGCCCACTGGTGGTGGGTGTGCAGCGCGTGCTCGGACTTCTTGTTCCATTCTTCCGATGACGCTTCCAGCTTCTCCGCATCCTTCTTGATCCGGGTCTTGTCCGCGTCGTACTGCGCCATCTTGGCCCGGTACTTGGCCTGATCGGCGCCCGGCAAGCTCAATGCCATCTCGGCCAGGTTCTGGCGGCTCGACTTGGCCTGGTAGAAATTCCATTGGTCGGAGGCGGCGGTCTTGTCGATCGCGGCATTGCTCTTGTACAGGGCGGCGTCGTTCTGCGTGGCGCCGCCCATGTAGCCGAACAGCGCGCCGACTGTCGCCAGCACGGCGGTCATCACCGCGATCTTGTTGGAAAAGCCGTCGCCGCCGTGTTCGGCGACGTGTTCGACCGCGTGATCATGCGGCCCGTGGACGTGAAAACCGTGTTCGGACATGGTGTTACTTTATTCTGTCGTAGGTGACGAAGGAAAAATCGAGGTCTTGCTCGCTTGAATGCTGCGGCTCGCGTGCGGTTGCCGCCCATTGCGCCGGGTCGATCTCGGGGAAGAAGGTGTCGCAGCGGTAGACGCGCTCGATGTGGGTGACGATCATGCGGTCGGCGATGCCCATGCTCTCGCCGAAGATCTGGGCGCCGCCGATGATGCTGGCGGGCTCGTCGCCGACCAGCGCAAGCGAGTCTTCCAGCGATGTGGCGACGTCGACGCCCGCGTGGCGCCAATCCGGGTTGCGCGTGACGACGATGTTGCGCCGGCCCGGCAATGGCCGCCCGATCGACTCGAAGGTCTTGCGCCCCATGATGATGGGCTGGCCGATGGTCACGCGCTTGAAATGCGCGAGGTCTTCGGGCAGGCGCCAGGGCAGCTGGTTGTCGACGCCGATGCCGCGCTGGGCGTCCATTGCGACGACCAGGGTGATGTGCTTAGTCATTGCGGACATCTTATGCCGACGCATGGAAAGACCGGGTCGAGCTGCCCGATACCTTGATTGCTGCAGTCATGAAGAAGGGACGTCCCGTTCGTTAGCTGATGGATGGATTGAGCCGCTGGAGGCGCGGCATTATTCCCGGATTTGTACCGGATGACTATTCTAACATTCGACATCGCGAGCGCGACGGCAGCACGCGGCGAAGAAACGCGCATCGGAAGCCTCGGTGGCCTTCACGCCAGAACGCCGTCGACAATACTCCCGGCGGCGGCGACCTTTAATAACGGCCGGTCGGCGACCTCAGTTCGGCGGATCCAAATTCAAACTGTGTTGAACCTTGCATGCCGCGGTGTCACGTCAGGCCGGGGGGGGCTGCCTAAATTTCTAGGGCAAAAGACGCTAGTCTCTAATACACGCCATTTGTAAAATGACCGGGCTGGCTGAAGGCGGCGATCCATAGCGATAGCTTTGTTAAATGGTCCGCGAGAATCTCGCAACAATATACATTTCAGCCCATCCTAAACCCAGCAATGACTAGCTGCGCTTCGGTAACCGAGTGTGGCGCCTATCTGATGGCAGTGATGTTGTAATCGGCACCCTATCACAATTGACGTATTGACAGGGATCAGGACTTATTTAGACTTAGCTCATATGTTGACGTTTTTTGCGCCGCATCAGGACCAAGGAAAACTTTTTTTCTTTGCTCTGGCTCCGTCGATGTGGTGTTTAGCACCCTATCAGAAGTAACGTGTTGACAACGATCACAACGTATTCAAAAACACTTAGCAAGCCGGCGCTTTTGCTGCGGCGCACGAGGGCGGTGCAGGATGATTTTGCGTGCTCCGAAATGAGACAAGAATATGCGAGGCGGTTTTCGTCACTCTCCAAATGTCATAACCGGTCTTGGATATTTGACATATGAGTTGTTTTAAAAATATTAGGGTTGTGATATCGTCATCGGTGGAATTACGACGTTGTAACAACTTTAAGAATACGTCACCAATTGGCGGCGTTGTTTTTCACCCTAAACTAGGAGTAGCTATGAAGTATTCGCAATTACTCGTCGGCGCCGCACTGGTGGCGTCGTCTGCACTTGCCAGTGCAGCGCCCGCTCAGACCGTTACGCTGACTGACGAGGGAGACGGTCTGCTCACCGGCGTCATCGATCGACCCACATTCGGCACGAAGGGGATGACTTTCGAGGACGTCTATAATTTTCAGGTTCCGTCTGCGTTCGTGTCGGCTTCGGTCAGCTCGCCTACGATTTTCAAAACCTACGGCTTGTCGTTTTCCTCGTTCAATCTGTACTCCGGTGCGAACCTGATTCAACCAGGGGAAGTCTACGGAAGTACTGATAAAGCGTGGGTGGTCACTGCAGGTACCTATTCCCTGCACATTGCCGGGACGGTCACTGGATCGAAAGGCGGTTCGTATAACGGTTTGATCGCCGTATCGCCTGTGCCGGAACCTGAAACCTGGGGTATGACCGTCGGCGGCCTGGCTGCCGTGGGCTTCCTGGCACGCCGTCGCAAGACCCAAGGCGATAAATCGACCAGAACTGCAGCGATGGCTTAAGTTCAGTTGCCGGGAATCCGAATAGCATAATTCGAATATAGGGACTGGTTTCGTTATGCGAGAACGGTCCCTCTACATGCCAATTCGTCTTACAGCAATACCACTATCGACGGACTCGTTCATATCGCAGCGCAGCAAAATCTGAATTTTATCTGCCCTGTCAACAAATAAATTTACCGGTTTAGCTATTTTTGGCACTTTTATTGTTATTGCACAACTGATACCATTTTTATTGCATGGCTTCTAGGGTTTTCTGCGTTGAACACTGTAGCCGAATGCCTGAAAAATAAGTTCGTGCCAGTTGGCCACGTTATGATGAACGGATCTGTCTAAGATGAATAACTTTGACCCTGCCATCGTTGTAGAAGAAGAGGAAATGCTGCTAACGCGTCGAGCAACTGGCGATATCGGCTCGGTCGCCGCTAAGCGTAGTACGAAGTCCTCGGCAAAATATCGGCTTCCGTTTCTCGTCAATCTGTTGAAGTTCTTGGATATCGCGGCCTTGCTCGTTGGCGGCTTTGGTGGCTTTTTCCTGCGATTCGGATTGGAGTCGAGGACTTCGCAGACCGATCAGCTGTTTATTTACTTGAGCACCATCGTGACGAGCGTGGCGCTCCACCTAGCTCAAGCCTATCGCGAGCGTGCAATTTCTTCGCTGTATTCGCTGTTGAGCAGCGTGGTGTTTGGCGCACTGGGCGGCCTGTCGATGATTTTGATGTTCGGCTACCTGTCCGGCACTCTGTCGGCTTACTCGCGATTGTGGTTCGTCTTCAGTGCCAGCGGCTCGTTTGCACTGTTGCTGGTCAATCGCGTAACGATCACGCAAATTGTTCATCGTGCGCAGCAAGCGCAGAAGATGACCGAATCGATTGTTGTCGTCGGCGCGACCGATCGTGCTGAAATGCTCATCGGCGCGATCGACGGCATGAAGAATTCCAATATTGATGTATTAGGCGTCTTCGACGATCGCGTCCAGCGTCAGTTTCCGATGTCTTTGCGCCCGAGGATGCTGGGTTCGACAAACACGCTGTTGAATTTCATCCGCAGCAATCATGTTGACCGTGTCGTCGTGGCATTGCCCTGGATAGGTACCGAGCGCATAGAAGCGCTGTTAAAAAAGTTACGGACGGTGCCTGTGCGGATCGACTTGGTGCCAAATAACGTAGTTTGGCAGTTTCCGGCAATCAAAATGGAGCGCCTCGCCGGCGTGCCGTTGCTAACGATCGCTAATGGGCGCGTCGACGAGCAGCTGGGCTTACTGAAGCGCTTGGAAGATCTAATTGTCTCCAGTTTGTTACTTGTCCTGAGCAGTCCATTAATGGTCTTAATCGGACTGGCGATCAAGCTCGACAGCGCAGGCCCGGTGATTTTTAAGCAGCGCCGCCATGGCTTCAATAATCAGGTGTTCGAAGTGTATAAGTTTCGTTCGATGACGGTGGCGGACTCGGCGAGCGCCGAAGTCAAGCAGGCTACCAAAAACGATTGCCGCGTAACCCGGGTCGGTTGGTTCTTGCGACGCACGAGCCTTGACGAACTGCCGCAGCTCTTCAACGTGTTGTTCGGTCACATGTCGATCGTTGGCCCCCGTCCACATGCAGTACAGCATAACTTGGAATTCGGCGCGATCATTTCAGAGTATTTCGGCCGCCACAACGTCAAACCGGGGATCACTGGTTGGGCGCAAGTAAACGGGCTCCGTGGCGAAACGGATACTGTTGAAAAAATGCACCGCCGTGTCGAGCACGACCTGCATTACATCGAACATTGGTCGTTAATGCTGGACCTGAAGATCATTCTCATGACCGGATTCGCGGTCTGGTTCCAGGAAACGGCTTATTGAACTACAGCGGTGGTCGTCTTGGTTTGATCGCGTACGCAGTTCATCGAGATCGCGGGCAAGGGCGCACCGGGTGCGGCGGTCTGAGTTACATCGTTAATCATTAACGTGCCGTTGAGCCCGAGTGAAAATTCCATGCCGGCACCCGCGCCGTTATTCTTTGAGGGAACGAAGAAGGAAGCAAAACCAGCCTTGTCGCCTTGCCACATCTGGCGACTGTAAATGGTTTGACCGGTCTCGACATCCACATAACTTACCAATTTTGTGCTTACCACGATTCCCTTGGAAAACGTCAGAGTCGTGGTTTCACCGCTCAGCCTGTCACGCAAAAGATTGCCGATGATTTCAATTTTGAAGGGACTGTCACGTCCAGTGGCCGTCGTGCAGAGCCACTGCCCGGCCATTGTCCCAATGGCAGTCGTGATTCCCGGGACAGCGGTCGCCGACATTATGCTTGCATGCACTGAGCGAGACGAGGCTGAGTCGGCGTTGATCACGCTGTTGGCGCTTGGCCCTGCCTCCGGTACGCCGCCGGCGCCGCAAGCCGTAAGCAGTAAGCTGGCTGCGGCAAGAAAGATGACAGTTGTCCTTTTCATTATATTCCAGCAAAATAAGTTTCTCGAAGGAATGATCTTATAGGCATCAGGGGTAGTGCGTCAACGCTTAGTTAGTTGACCTGTGTCATTTTCGGTACCCATAGCGGCGTATCCGGGTAATAAGTTATCTGTTGATTTACGAAATTTAGAATTTCTCTACTTTTATTGCTAATGCGTTCCACTGTCTTAAATGGGTTTGATGACTGCGTCGTGACGCACGGCCGAACGCTCCTCTGGGGAAAACCGATCGAAAAAGAACGTCGAGGACTGGAATGGCGTGGGAGGCGCAAAGGCAATTTGCTGACACGCGCCCGTTGTCGGTTCAACGCGGGTGTTTGCGCAGCGCCTGGGGATGGACAGGAGGGTTTTGCGCGACCAGCTGTCCGGCGGTGTTGCCAGTCGCTTCAGATGATTGTTGCTGCTGCGTGCGCCTCACTCAGCGTGCCGATGTCCGCGTCGGCTGAAGTACAAGATGTCGTTCATCCTTACGCAAGCTATTCGGTGGCATACGACAGCAACGTGCTCGGACTTTCCAGCCACGACGCTGCGGTTCAGCTGATGGGGACACAGGACATGGGCGACATTTCGCGCTCCGCCCGAGGCGGCATGCAAATTGAAAAATTGTTCGGCCGTCAACGAATCGCGCTGGATTTAGCCGCAACCGACGTCAAATTTGATCGCTTTTCCGAGCTCGATTATCAGGGACGGAACTTAGACGGTTCGTGGATGTGGAGCGTCGGGAATCGGTTGGCAGGCAAGGCAAATGTAAATTATTTACGCACGTTGGCATCGTTCGACACCTTTCACTCACTAGTCCGGCGCATACGTACGGACCGTCACGGCGACTTCGATATTCGCTGGCAGCTGCATCCGCGCTGGCAGATCCGCGGCGCGATCGGGCACGACGACTCGGTCTACAGCGACGCAGTGCAGGAATCGGGCAATCGCCGTGAAAATTCTGGCGAGGCAGGATTCGACTATGCCACGCCCGGCGGCACCACCGTCGGCATATTTGCTCGGCGGGTCGAGGGGATCTATCCGATACCGGTCGACCCGGCTGTGGTGTCGACGTCGAACAAGTTTTACCAGAACGAATTGCGTGGACGATTTTTATGGAATGTGTCAGGTAAGACGACGGTTCAGTTCAGCGGCGGCCGGGTAGCTCGCAACCACGCGGCGCCATTTGCGAAAGACTTTCGAGGAGGAAACGCGAGGGCGACCGCCGATTGGGCAGTGACGCGCAATACCGTAGTCACGGCTGTCTTTTGGAGAGAGTTGGGCATTGTCGACGACTCATTCGCTGCCTACTCCATCAACGTTGGGGCAAGCATGGGGGCCCGCTGGGCCATGAGCGAAAAGTTACAGGCTGATCTTCATTTCCGCGCCGAGTCCCGGGATTTCCGTTCTTCACAATTGGGCGTGCAGAGTATTCAGTATGGCGACCTAACACGCAGTGTTCAGTCTTCGCTGAGTTATTCGCCCGGGCGTCACTGGCTTATTCAGCCGTCGATTTTTCACACGGCCCGTGAAGGAAGAGGCGTGCTGACGAGCTTCAACCGTAATGGGGTGAGTATAACTGCTCAGTACAAATTCTAATTGGGCGTAACAAGCACGGAAACGCAAGAAGTTTTGGGTTAAATCTAAAGCTGTTGTAAGTTAATAATCCGTTGTCATGAAACGACCACCTGTTATCAATTATATATTGACATGTAGCAATCTCGAAAACTACACTTGGTGTAGAAATAGGCGCGTTAGGGCCTGATGCATAAGATTCCGTGCCCAGGAGTGTGTAATGAGCTGTTTTTCAGAGTTGACAAATGAAATGTAACAATCGCATTCCTTTCCTGAGCGCATCTGTTTCGGTTTTTATCGCCACGATGGCATTGACTGCATGTGGTCCGCAGGAAAAGAAACCTGGGCAGTCCGTAGCGCGCGTCGATGGCCATGAACTGACGGTTAATCAGCTCAATGGTGAAATTGCTTCGCTGCCGCCGGAGGTGCCGAAGGGGGAGGCTGCCAAGGCCATGGCGCTCGAATCGATGATCAATCGCCAGTTGCTTCTCGACGAAGCCGAAGAGCTCAAGCTCGATCGCGATCCTGAGGTGATGCAGGCCGTGATGCGACAAAAAGAGCAGGTCATCATTCAGGCTTTATTGCAGCGCAAGTCGTCGGCCATGTCCAAGCCGACGTTGGAGGAAGTCGATTCTTATTACCGGGCGAATCCTGCTTTGTTTGCTAACCGCAAAGTATATGAAATGCGCCAGGTTGTTTTTCCTGCAGAGGCGCTTACCCCGGCAGTCAAGGACCTGGTCGATTCTGGAAAGTCCATTGATGAAATTACCGCTTTGCTGGAAAAGAATAATGTGCAGTTCTCGAACGCTTCAGGCGTGCGGTCGACTGCCGATCTCCCCATGCAAATGGTGGAGAGGCTCGAGACGATCGGTTCTGGCAGGCCCTTCCTAATCAAGGAGCGAAATGGTGTTTCCGTCGCAACACTGCATTTCTTAAAAGAGGTGCCTGTTGGCTTGGACGAGGCGCGCCCGCAAATCCAGCGGTTTCTCATGAATCGCAAGGATGGCGACATAGCGAAGACGGAAGTCGAGCGCTTGCGGCGAACCGCAAAGATCGAATACCTCGACGGTACGGCCGGACCCGCTGCGGCGTCGACCGCGCAGGCCAAGCGCGGCAGTGCCAGCGACGCAACCACTTCCGGTGACGCGATTTCCAAGGGTGTCAGCGCCTTGAAGTAAGGCTAGCGCTGACGGTCGACTAAATTCAAGTGAACAGTATGATTAAGAAAATCACGGCACTGCTTTTCGTAGTGTTTGTTTGTGTGGCCGCTAGAGCGGCAAATGCTGCCGACCTGTTGCTTGGCGCAGGCGATGTCGTACGCGTATCAGTATTCGGTAACCCAGATCTGGCGCTGGAAACGAAGATCAGTGAAGACGGGAAGATTACATATCCGTTAGTCGGGTTGGTGGATGTGAAGGATCTGTCGCCGGCACAAGCGGAGGCCCGGATTGCCGGGCTCCTGGAGCGGGGTGGATTCATCAAGCATGCGCAAGTCAACGTGATGGTGACCTCGTTCCAAAGTCAGCAAGTGTCGGTACTGGGCAGCGTCAATCGCCCTGGACGGTATCCCATGGACGGCCAGCGCAACCTCATCGACATGATTGCGCTTGCCGGGGGCGTGAATCCTGACGGTGGCGACGTGATTTCGGTTATTCGGCGCCGCGACGGCAAACCCGTACAGCAAACGGTCGACCTGGCGGCCATGGTCCGTACCGCGGACATGTCGAAAAACCTCGAGCTGAAGGGGGGCGATGTGATTTACGTCGAGCGCGCCCCGCGTTTTTATATCTACGGTGAAGTCCAACACCCCGGTGTTTATCGCCTTGAGCGCAACATGACTGTCGTACAGGCTTTGTCAGCCGGAGGCGGCCTAAGCGCGCGTGGGACAGTGCGAGGCGTCGAGATCAAGCGCCGGGATGGCGATGGTAACACTGTCGCACTCAAACCCGGGCTTGACGATCCATTACAGGTCGACGACGTTGTGTATGTCCGCGAAAGCCTGTTCTAACGATTGCCGTGGCATTTCGGCTTTTTAAATCCGATCACCCTGGATAGGTGGGGAAAGGTGCAGTTTCATGAATTTGTCCCAGTTACTCCTGATTCTCAAAGCGCGGCGCAAACTTGTCGCGGTGACGATAATTGTCACGATCGCGCTTGCGATTTTGGTCAGCCTCATTTTGCCAAAATCGTACGAGGCGACGACGTCTGTCGTCCTCAATTTCAAGGGGTCCGATCCCGTAACCGGCGCAATCGCGCCCTCGGCATTGGCCGTGACTTATCTGTCCACGCAAACGGATATCATCCAAAGTAAAATGGTGGCAAGGCGGGTGGTCGACCGCCTGCATATGGCGGACAATCCGGACGTCAGGAACGATTTTCTCCAGGACAATGATGGAAAAGGCGACCTGCGCGACTGGCTGGCAGATCTGCTCCTGAGACGCCTGCGAGTAATGCCTGCGCGCGATACGATGGTTGTGGACATCGTCTTTAAAGGGCGCACGCCCGAATTCGCAGCGGCGGTAGCCAATGCGTTTGCGGTTGAGTATCAGGAAACCACCGTCCAATTGCGGGCACAGCCCTTGATCGCCGCGTCGGCTTACTTCAACAAGCAAATCAAAACGCTTAGCAGCAACCTCGAGGCTGCACAGGCAAAACTGTCGAAGTATCAGCAGGAAAAGGGCTTAGTCAGTGTCGATAACAGGCTCGACGTCGAAACCGCGCGGCTCAGCGACTTGTCAAGCCAGTTGGTGGCCTTGCAAAACCAGCTGATGGATGCATCCTCCAGGCAGAGTCAGGGGCAGGGAACCAACGCCGTCGACTCGCCAGATGTGGTGGCCAATCCCCTCGTCCAAAATCTCAAGTCGTCGCTGGCAATGGCCGAGTCGAAGTTTTCCGAAGTGGCGTCGCGGGTCGGCGTCAATCACCCGGCTTACCAATCCAGCAAGGCCGAAGTCGAAAAACTGCGCGTCGAATTGCAGCAACAGATCGCAACAACGTCAAGCAGCCTTGGATCGAATTCGCGGATTCTCCGGCGGCGTGAAGCTGAACTCCGCGCTGCGCTTGAGGCGCAGAAATCCAAGGTCCTCGAGCTGAACCGGGCGCGCGACGAGATGGCCGTCATGACGAAAGAGGTTGAGAGCGCACAGCGCGCGTACGACCTTACAACCCAGCGCCTGGCGCAGACCGACCTTGAAGGTCAGTCGAACCAGACGGACGTGGCGATCCTGAGCCCTGCAGTGGCGCCACTGTTGCCGTCGAGTCCGAAGCTTCTACTCAACGTCGCATTATCCATGTTTCTCGGCACCTTCCTGGGCGTCGGCTTGGCGATGACTGCCGAACTATCCAATCGTCTGATCCGTTCTCCGATCGATCTGAATGAGGTGCTAGGCATTCCGGTGTTGGCTGTCCTGAGTAAGGAACAGCCAAAGCGCAAATGGTATGAACGCATCAAAACGGCATCCGTCGTGAATCACCCGGTACTTGGAAGGGCAGCGAAATGACGATCGAAACCATAGAGCGCGAAGCCCGCGCAGTGGGTGGCAAATTGAACATGATCGAGCGCGCTTCGGCGCCGGCAAAGGCGAGAGAGCCAAATATCGGACAAATGCTGCTCGACGCCGGAAAGATGACGGCGGCGGACGCAGAGCGGGTGCTTCAGTTCCAGCGTGAACGCGGGCTGCGCTTTGGCGAAGCCGCCATTGCCTTGAACGTCGTCACTGAAACCGATATTCAGCAGATCGTCGCCCGTCAGTTTCACTATCCTTACCTGCTGCCGGGCGAGGGATCATATTCGGACGAGTTGATCGCTGCTTATCAGCCGTTCTCGAGCGGCGTCGAAGCGCTGCGCATGCTGCGCGCACAATTGAAGCTGCGTTGGTTCGATCAGGGGCACAAGTCACTGGTCGTCATGTCGCTCGATCGGGAAACCGGAGGCAGCTATACGGCCGCCAATCTTGCTGTCGTGTTCTCGCAGCTGGGCGAGCGTACGCTGCTCGTAGACGCCAACCTGCGTCTGCCGCGCCAGCACGAAATTTTTAACGTGAGAAGCAAGATCGGTTTTGCCGACGTGCTCGCGAACCGCGGCGGTTTGGATGCGGTGGCCGCAGTCAGCTCGTTCCTATCGCTCAGCGTGTTGCCAGCAGGGACACAGGCGCCGAATCCCCAGGAATTACTCAACCGCCCCAGCTTCCGTGTTCTAGCAGATCAACTGGAACTAAATTTCGACACGGTGTTCTACGACGCGCCGGCATTTTCCGCAGGCGCCGATGCATTGATGCTGGCGGCCAAAGTCGGCGGCGTGCTGATCGTCGCTCGCAAGGATGCGACGCGAATGGCGGGTCTGTCTGAAATGTGCGCGCAATTGTCGCGCGCCGGCGTGGATATCGTCGGCTCCGTATTCGTGGATTTCTAAAACGGAACCGGCATGAGCGACAACGTGCATGCGTTAGCCCAACGGGGACGCCTACAGAGTGACTGCGGGTGGCTCTTGCTGCTTGGCTTCGCGTTGATGTATGTCCCGACAGTATTCAGCATGGCGCATGAACTTTGGATGAACGACGACCAGACCCAGGGGCCGGTCGTGCTCGCGGTGATTGGCTACCTATTCTGGGAAGCACGGGCAACGTTCAAGCAGGTAGGGCGCGGCGAGTCTGCGCAGCCGTTGGCCATCGCCGGATTCGTGCTGGGGCTGCTGATGTATATGCTCGGGCGCTCTCAGGGTATTTTCATGCTCGAAGTCGGCTCGGTCTTACCCATCTTGAGCGCTTTGCTGTATCTGCACGGTGGGGCCAGCTTGCTACGCAAGCATTGGTTTGCCCTGGTCTTTCTTCTTTTCCTCATTCCCTTGCCGGGTACAGTCGTCCAGTACCTAACGATGCCGATGAAGGCGGGAATCTCTTACTGCACCGAACATGTCCTATATTGGCTTGGCTACCCGATCGCACGCAGTGGCGTCACTTTGCACATTGCCCAATATCGGCTGTTGGTTGCCGATGCCTGTGCCGGCCTGCATACGGTGTTTACTCTCGAAGCGATGGGGCTGATGTATCTTAAGTTGATCGATCATATGTCTGGCGTGCGAAACACGGTGCTTGCTGTATTGATCGTGCCGATCGGGTTCATCGCGAATGTCATACGTGTGATGGCGCTCGTGCTGATCACATATTATTTCGGAGATGAGGCTGGCCAGGGCTTCTTGCATGGTTTCGCCGGAATGGTGTTGTTCATGTCGGCGCTGTTGTTGATCGTCTCCGTCGACTCGCTATTGCAGCGCGTCGGGAGCGCGCGGAAGTGCCGGATGCCTGTGCTCGCGGAGCCGGCATCATGAAACGCCGGTCGCTCTACCTCTTCATTGCCGTGAGCATGGCGAGTGCCGTCGCATTGGCACAGTACATAACGCCGACCAGACATATGGCCAGCGCTGGCCCGAAGCTCGAGCTGGCGAGGGCGATGCCAGAGACCTTCGGCGACTGGACGGTCGATCACGCGATGGATGCGGTTGTGGTCAGCGCCGAGCAAAAAAGAATGCTCGACAAAATCTATTCGCAATTGGTCAGCCGGACCTATTACAACCGGGTGTCTGGCGAACGCATCATGGTTTCGATTGCCTACGGGGCCGACCAGCGCGAATCGATGCAACTGCATTATCCCGAGGTTTGCTACCCGGCCCAAGGCTTCGAATTGACTTACAACCAGCCGGGAAAGCTGCGTCTCGGCCAGGGCATGCTGTCGGTGCGACGGCTCGTCGCTCAACAGGGGAGCGTGCGGGTCGAGCCGATCACTTACTGGATCTTGGTAGGTAATACGCCAACGACGGGCCGCACTGAAAAGCGACTCGTCGAACTTCGATACGGACTGCATGGGTACATCCCGGATGGATTGCTATTTCGCGTGTCATCGATCGATCGCGACCCTTCGTCGGCCTTTGGCGTGCAGGACCATTTCATCAACGATCTCAGTAACGCGCTTCCCGTGCAAGCGCGCGCGCGTCTGTTCGGACAGCAACCATCCGGTGTCAACCTGGCGCGAGCGCCGGACAAGAATGGAAGGACGTAAGCGTGCAAGCTTCCGGTAGCAACTTGCAAAAGCAGAGCATCAGCGCGGTCAAGTGGAGTGCCATCGGCACGACGACCCGCTATGTACTGCAACTGGGCGCCCAAGTCGTGCTCGCGCGCCTGCTCGGGCCGGATAATTACGGCTTGTTCGCGATGGGTTTGCTGGTGATGACATTGACCAGCTTTATCGCAGACTGCGGCCTTGCCTGGGGCTTGGTGCAACAACCTGAAGTCACCGATGAAACGATACGCTTCACATTCACGTGGCAGTTCATCACGGGTAGCTTGGCGACGATCTTGTTGTTCACATTTTCCGGTGAAATCGCTGGCTACTTTCGAGAAGCACGGGCAGAACCGATCATTCGTTGGCTGAGCCTTGCGTGTGTGATCAGCTCCGCAACAACGCCTGCCACGAACCTGCTCAGACGCCAGCTTGATTTCAAGTGGATCAACATCGTTCAAGTCGCGAGCTATGTCGTCGGATATATCGGGGTCGGTATCCCCGTCGCGCTGTCAGGCGGCGGTGCGTTGTCCCTGGTTGCAGCCTGGCTGGTGCAGGCTGCGTGCGCGTTGGTCATGACTTATTGGCGTTGCCGCCATTCGCTCCGGCCCTTACTATGGTTTCAAGGCGCCCTGGACCTGGGCAAGGTCGGGGGCGCGGTCGTCGGCACCAACCTGTGCAACTGGCTGCTAACCAATCTTGATCGCACGATCATGGCGCGATATTTGAGCGCATATGCGGTTGGCAATTATGCGGCCGGCTATAATTTGGCCAATATTCCGAACAACCTTTTCATCAGCGCACTCCAGCCGGCTTTTCTGGCCGCTGGCGCACGGCTTCAGGACGACGTCGCGCGGCTGAAGGAGGCCTACCTCAGCATACTCGCGACCATTTGGGTATTGATTGCTCCCTTGTTCACGCTGCTCGCAGTGCTCGCGCCAGATGTTATTCTGACAATCTATGGCGACAAATGGACCCAGGCGGGCGCCGTGCTTCGCGTCCTCGCACTGGCAATGCCTGCGTACATTTCGTGGGCAATGTCCACTCCGGTCTTGTGGAACACCGGTAAGAAGCAATGGGAGTCCTTGCTGCAACTGCCGGTCATTCTGGTGAGTGCAGTGCTCCTGTACCGGTACGCTTCAGCTGGACCGCTGACGGTGGCCGTGATCGCAGCCTTCGTCTTTCATTTGCGCGCGGCGGTGATGATAACTGCTGCATGCACACGAGCCGCTATTCGTATTGGCGATTTGGCGCCCTATATCCTGCGCAGCTTCTTGATTTGCGCGTTGTCGGGAGTGAGCGCGGCGTTGGTCGCAAACCTCTTGCACCCTACCGGGATGTTGCCGGTCGTCCGTACGGTGATCGCCGGCTCTGCCGGATTGGCCGCTATCGCGCTACTGGTTCGCTTGGCTCCGAATGTGCTGGGCGATCGCGTAAAGTCCATGCTAAGCAGATTCATTCCGCGCATGCGTTCTGCGGCGCCGCCAGTTTCGGTGGTTGGGTGATATCGCGAGGAAATCGCATGAGTGATTTGTTGACTATCGCGATATATGCACTGGCTGCGCTGTTTGGTGCGGTGCTATTGCTGACGGGAGCTGGCATCGTCGTCCACTGGGGCCATAGGCGAGAGCGCGGGCTGCTGCCATTCGTTTTTTATGGCGTAATCCTGACAGCCGGATTGGGAACTGTTCTTTCTGGACGCAATCTCTTCCTTCCCGCTGACTTCATTTCCGGCGGCATCGAGGGAAAACACATGCTGGTCGTGTGGGTGCAGCGCTTTACCTCGATCTTCATGCTGATCGTTTCTTTCGAACGGATCATGGCGCGCGTTCTGGCGCACGGAAAGAAACAGCCGTTCCCGAAACCGTTGCTCATCGGTTTTTGTACGCTCTACGTCTCCAACCTTGTGCTGCCGGCGCTGTTTGGCGCCCATCGTGGCTTGTCGCATGAGTATATCTATCCGCTCGTTACCGGATGCGCTGCACTGCTTGTTGTTGCCAGCGAAGCAAGAAGCATCACGAGCGTGTTGCGCAACGCGTTGTTCGTTTTCTTGTTGGTGGGCGTGGTTCTAGTGCCAATTCGGCCGGAACTCGTTCTGAGCAAGGATTACGAGGGATTCATCCCGGGTCTGAGCTTACGCTTTGCCGGTATTGCGCCGGGTCCGAATGCCCTTGGACCGCTCTGTGCAGTGTTCATGTTTTGCCTGCTCGACGCTCCATTCAAGAGCAAGTTCATCAATTTCATTGCTTGGCCTGTCGCAGTTCTCAGTTTTGTGCTGGCGCAGTCCAAAAGCAGCTGGATTGCTTTCCTCATCAGCCTATCGGTGATTCTCTTCTATCGATACCGCGAAGGGCTGAAATCTCTGTGGAACGGAAAGAATACAGTTGTTGCAATCGCCTCGATTTACGGTGTGCTGATCGGAGCCTGTGCGGTTTTCGTCCTGGTCATGTTTTCCGACATCGGAGACAAGTTGTCCGGCTTTCTCCATTCGCGTGCCGGCGCCGATCTCATGTCCCTCACTGGCCGCGACCAGATCTGGGCGATTGCATTGTACGAGTGGAAGCAGCACCCGATTTTCGGCTACGGCTTGAGCATCTGGGACGTCGAATTCCGGATCAAGATTGGACTTCCTGCCGCTCTGCATGCGCACAATCAGCTCTATCAAAGCCTTTGCAGCGCTGGAACGGTGGGCGCCGCGGGGTTGCTGGTGTACGTGGCGCTACTTTTCCGGTATGCAGTGTCCACCGCACGTGCTAGCAAGGGACTGACACTGGCGGTGTTTGCGCTGATCATCGTGCGTGCGATCAGCGAAGTTCCATTTTCGTTGACGGGGTTTGGAACCGAGCAACTCATGCATGTGTTGTTGCTCATGTTAATCGCGGCATACCACGTGCCGTCGCGTGCCCGGCATGCCGGCTACCCCATGCGTTTGCACTCTACTCATCCCTACGGAGCCTGAACGTGCTGCTCTCGATCGTCATCCCGCTCTATAACAAGGCGCAATACGTTCAATATACGATTCAATCCATATTGGATCAAAGTTATCAAGACTTTGAAGTGATCGTAGTCGACGACGGCTCCACCGACAATGGTCCAGATCTGGTAAGTGCATTGTCAGACCCGCGCATCCGATGCATCACGCAAAAGAATGGCGGCGTGTCGCGCGCGCGTAACCATGGCGTCTCCCTCGCGCAGGGGGACCTAGTATGCTTCCTGGACGCCGATGATTGGTATCACCCAGCGTATCTTGAAACGATAGCCGGTATGGCGCGTGAATATCCAGACCACCGGGTGTTTGCGACTTCATTTCAACGCGTTCCCAATTTGACATCGTTGACCCTGAACGCCCGGCTCGAGAATATCAACCAGCGCGAGATCGTGGACAATATGTTCTCCCGCATTATCGGCAAGGACCATCTTTTCCACGTGTGTTCTACGGCCGTGCGCCGAACTTATTTGCAGTCCTTGCAGCCATGTTTTCCCGAGGGCGAACAAATGGGGGAAGACCTCGATCTCCAGTTCCGGCTCGCGGCGGCCAACGCAATCGTAGCGTGTCCTGCGACCCTGGTCGGCTACCGGACGGACGTCTCCATGAGCCTGTGCGCAACCAACCGGGTCCAGACTTTACTGCCAGTATTTCACAGGCTCGAGGAACATGCGAAGGTGCCGGGCTTGCCGATCGGCTTACGGTACGCCATGCGCGCACTGGCTGCAGACGCACGAATCACCATCGCCCGCAGAACGCTGGTATCTGGCCAGTGGAAGAAAGCGCTGCGGGAATTGTTTGCCGCCCGACATGGGATGACCCGCCACCGCTGGTGGATCACGTTAGTCATGTGTCTGTCACCCGTGCCGGACCTTACGTTGCGCTGGCAGCGATGGCGCGATTCGTCCGATCAGACAACACAAATTTGAGGGCGCTATGAAGAAAAAATGCGTGGTGACGTTTTCGCTGCTGGCTGCGACATGGACCTGCCACGTCGCTTTGGCAGGCGTGGAGTTTTGTGCCGAGTGCAAGGGACTGAACAAACATGGTCAGTGGATGCAGCTCCAGCAGTTTGCACCCGGCAGGATAACGCTTCAGACGGACCCGGCAGGCATTCGTGGAACCGTGACCAGGATCGAAGTGCGCCCGGGCGACAACGTTGGCGGTTGGGGAGGCGAGCGGGCGGAAAGGGCAGCCATGCTCGGAAGGCTCATCGCGCCGCTGACCGTCAACGCGTCGACTCCCAAGGAGTACTACGGTATTTCCGTCAAGCTGGCGCCGGACTGGCATGGGCCTGATCCAGATCCCGTCAATGGCTCATGGGGCTTGTTTATGCAGCTGCATGGACCGGACGCTTACAAGGCACCGCCGGCTCTGGCATTGGGCGTCTCCGACAAGTTTTATTTGAACATGTATTCCGGCGATGTCTCGGTGGCGAACAAGCAAGTAATCGGCTATTCGCTGTCTGATGCCGCGATCGCACCAGGAAAGTGGGTGGATTTCGTTGTCGAAGTCGTATGGTCCACGTCCACCAACGGATCGCTGGCGATTTATCGACGCGATGAGGGCGCGCAAACCTGGAAAACAATATTTAACCGTCAGGGACTCGCTACCTTGCAGCATCGGGGAGTCGAACCGGTTGAAGGACACTATTGGAAGACCGGCTACTACCGCAATCCGAGCAAATCGACCAGCGTGCTTTGGCTGGGGCCGATGGTACGGGCGACAACCCGGAGCGAGGTTGAGACAGCTGCGTTTTCCGTTAACAAATAAGAACAAATATCGAGTGCGATAGTTTGCACTGCGCATTGACCAAACTATGAAAACCATACCTCCGATTCGGATCCTGCAACTGGTACCTGAGCCGTTACCGACGCACCGCCCGGACGTGACGGCGCTTTTCGGAAAATACCTTCCGCGGCATGGTATCGACAGTACCCTGGTAGGAAAAGAACAGCTAAATAGCCAAGCGTCGAGCCCGAGCGTGAAAGCCGATCTGACGTTCTGGATGCGTTGTTGCAAACGACTCCTGACTGCCAGCAAAACGACTTATGACGTAATCCAGGTCCGGGATATGGTGTCAATCGGTTTGCTTGCGCTTCTGATCGCTCGAATCAAAGGACTGCCGTTCGTGTATTGGATGTCATTTCTGATGTCGGAAGCTAGAGTTGAGCGGGCAAGCGCACGTCTCCACAAAAAGAAGAGCTTTAGAAATTTGGCAGTGTTGCTGAAGGGATCGCTTGAACGATGGGTGCTATATAAAATCATCTTGCCGGCATCTGATCATATATTCGTCCAGAGCGAAGGAATGCGGTCTTTCGTCGCGCAGCAGGGCATTCTGCGAGACCATATGACGCCTGTCCCGATGGCGGTCGACACCGAGTTGCTCTCCAGCGACAAAATTCACCCAAAACGGTTGCCGGGATGGGAAAGCACAAAGCTGATCGCTTACATCGGCACCGTGGAGAAAATGCGGCAACTGCATGTCGCAATCGACGCGCTTGCAATGCTCCGTGAAAACCGTCCAGACGTAAGACTGCTGCTGATTGGCAGCTCCCCAACGCCGTCAGACGTTTCCGACCTGATGGATCACGCACACGACAAAGGTGTGACTGACGGTGTGCATATCACGGGATGGTTGCCGACACGCGATGCCCTGGATTTACTCGCCGGCGCCGATGTTGCGCTCTCGTATTACCCTCGGAGCGAAATTCTCGATACCGGATCGCCGACGAAACTGTTGGAGTACCTGGCGTTAGCCATGCCTTGTGTCGGCAACGATAACCCCGACCAGGTCATTGTCCTCCAGGAGAGCGGCGCGGGCATACTCTGTCAAAGCGACGTGAGGTCACTGTGCGCCGCACTCGCAAAGGCGCTCGATAATCACACCGATGCAGTCAGCCGTGCTGCGACCGGTCCAGCCTATATCGAAGAAAAGCGTAGTTATCGAACGCTTTCAGCAGAGATTGCATCCGTGTATGTCACGCAGATTGTCAATCCATGCTGACCCGCTCTTTATCCGATCCGAAATTTATCCTAATAACTGACTGACAATGGCGTTCAGAAAACGTATTCTCATGCTGGGGACGCGGTATGACACGATGGGCGGCATCTCTGCAGTCGTCAACGTGTATCGTGCTGCCGGGTTATTCGAACGCTTCCGTATTCAATACTTGACAACGCATTGTGATGGTAACGCGCTGAACAAGCTGGTGATTTTCGGTCGCGCCGTCGCAACCTTCATGTCTCTGCTGCTGACTGGTCGCATTGGCCTAATGCATGTGCATATGTCGTCGAGAGCGAGCTTCTGGCGCAAATGCGTCTTCATGCTTCCCGCATTCGTTTTCCGCATACCGACGATCATTCACCTGCACGGGTCCGAGTTCGTGGTGTTCTACGAGCAGGAGTGCGGCGGGCTGGCCAAGCGATTCGTACGTTTCGTGTTCAATACCGCATCGCATATCGTCGTGCTTTCGTCCGCGTGGCAAGAGTGGGTGCAGGGGATATGCAGTAATCCCAACGTCGAGGCCGTCTACAATCCTGTCCTCGTGCCTGAGCAGCCCACACAGTGGTCGTCGCGCAGTGATGCAGATGTGCTGTTTCTGGGGCGACTGGGGAAGCGTAAAGGCAGCTACGACCTGGTAGAGGCTGCAGCGCGGTTGCGTGCTGCAAACAACGAGTTTCGCTTGCTCATGGGCGGTGACGGCGAACTGGAGAACATCAGTGCGCGCGCAGAATCGCTGGGCATGGCAAACAGCGTCAAATTGCTGGGTTGGGTGCGTGGAAACGACAAGGAGCAATACTTATCGTCGGCACGCATCTATGTGTTGCCCTCCTACCATGAGGGCTTGCCGATGAGCGTACTCGAGGCGATGGCGGCGGGACTGCCGGTCGTGAGTACGACCATTGGCGGTATTCCCGAAGCCGTCGCGGATGGGGTTGAAGGGTTCCTGGTCCAGCCGGGCGACGTCAGCATGCTTGCAGATCGTTTAAAACGTCTTCTGGACGATGACGAACTTGCAAGCCGTATGGGCGCAGCGGCTCGAAACAAAGTGATTACGACATTCTCGACCACTGCCGTTTTGCCGCGTGTCGAGCGCATTTACAAAGATCTGGGATTCGATCCACAATGACGACCCTGCGATGGAAGTTCAACCGGCTACGACTGATGGGCGTACGCGAAATCGCCTATCGAATCCGCCAGCAATTCTTCAAAAAGACCTGCCGATTTGGATGGGGTGTCGTCTACTATCCACCGGCGCCGAATCTCTCGGTGTTTGGGCCTTCGTTCCTGGCCAACCCAGCCGAAGGAATCGATCGTACTGCGCTGCTCGCATCCGCCAATGATTTGTTGGCGGGATATTGGAACGTATTCGCAATGCGCGCAGTCAAGCTCGGGTTTCCGCCGGAATGGAATAGAGATCCGAAAACCGGCACGGTAGCACCGAAGGTTATCGGCAAGCTGCTGGATTATCGAAACGAGAAAATTGTTGGTGACATCAAGTATATATGGGAGCCGAGCCGGCACCTCGACTTGGTCACACTTGGTCTGGCTTGGCGTGTCAGCGGCGAGCGTCGCTATGCCGACGGGGTGAAGGTACTAATCGAGTCGTGGTTGGACGATTGTCCGTATCCGCTCGGCGTGCACTGGGCTAGTTCGCTCGAACTCGCCGTACGGCTCGTCAATTGGGCAGTTACGTGGCATCTGATCGGCGGCGCCGAATCCTTGCTTTTTGAAGGCGAAGCAGGGGCGGTATTCAGGCAGCGTTGGCTCGACGCGATCTACCAACACAGCCATTTCATTGATAGTTATTATTCCAGGCATTCCTCAGCAAACAATCATCTGCTTGGTGAATACATGGGATTATACGTAGCTAGTCTGACCTGGCCATGCTGGAAAGAAACTGATAAATGGAGGCGCAAAGCAAAAGCCGGCTTCGAAGACGAGGCTTTACGCCAGACGGCTACAGACGGTGTCAACAAGGAACAAGCCATTTACTATCATCACGAGGTGATGGACATGATGCTGCTTTGCCATGTGTCCGGTGCGGCGGCGGGTGACCGCTTTTCGCAGGCATTTATGGAACGCATGGAGCGCATGGGCGACTTCATCGCATCCCTTATGGATGCAGGTGGGAACTTGCCGATGATCGGCGACGCCGACGATGCAATCATGGTCCGCCTCTCCCATGAAGCCGAATGGAGCCATTATCGATCCCTCCTGGCTTCGTGCGCGATGCTGTTCGAGCGCCCGGACCTGAAAGCCCTAGCGGGTGTGCTCGACGACAAGAACCGCTGGCTTTTTGGCGCCGACGGACACGAGCGATGGCATCGCCTGCCCGATCAGGTACACCGTCCGGTAATGCGTTTCGACGAGGGCGGTTATTACGTCATGGGCCGGCATTGGCAGCAGCCCGGAGAGGTCAAGGCGGTGGTCGACTGCGCGCCCCTGGGATACCTCTCGATCGCTGCGCATGGGCACGCCGATGCGCTTGCATTTACGCTCAGCGCCGGTGGCGAAGAGCTACTCATCGATCCCGGAACCTTTGCATACCACACTCAAAAGAAATGGCGCGACTATTTCCGGAGTACGGCTGCGCATAATACCGTACGTGTCGATGGCCTTGACCAGTCTGTCATAGGCGGCAATTTCATGTGGATGCACAAGGCCAATAGCACCCTACGGCAGTATGTCGATAACGATCGTGGCCAAGTCTTCGAAGGCGAGCATGATGGCTACCGTCGTCTCGACGATCCTGTCATTCATCGACGCAAGATCGAATTCGACAGCTTGCTAGGCATATTCGTCGTGAGCGATGTGATCGTTTGCAAAGCGACACACCAGGTTGACATTCATTGGCACATTGCCGAAAGCTGTTCCGTTGAGGTTAATGGCGATGCCGTCACCGTTACGAGCGCTTCCGGAAGCTCCGGCATGACGATTTCGGCAAAGGGTCTGATTCCGACTTTGGCTAGCGGTGACGAAGAGCAGCCTTCCGGTTGGATTTCGCGCAGGTTTGACAAAAAATGCGCGACGACCACCGTTCGTTACACGTCGATGGTTCACGGAACAACTGAATTCGTGACTCAGATCGCCGTGCGTTGTGCAGAATCCACAATGGATGCTGACGAGACGGCGATTAGGCAAAATATCGTAGAAATCGTCGAATAAACCAGCGAACGAACGGTTGAACAAAGTGCGGTGGCATAGCGTCCCGCACTTGTCTCGACCGTGTCCATCTAACGAATTCTGCGATAACACGCCGATTTCAAATGTGCCGCTTATCGAATAATCGGCGGCATTGATTTGTCACGCGCTGCGAGATTGTCTTAACAATTCATGGCGACTCGTTAGAGCGGCTCGTGTTCGGAGTACCACGTAGTCTGGGCGCAACAAACACCTCAATTCTGATAGGGTGAAATTTATTTTTATTTCTTCAATAATGGGTCAGGTTTGCTGTCGTAAAACGTAATCAATAACAGTCCAGCGGGGAGTGTCATGAAAATCAGTATCTTTGGTCTGGGCTATGTAGGCGCCGTTTCAGCAGGTTGCCTGGCGTCCGACGGTCACGAAGTCATCGGTGTCGATCCAAATTCAACGAAAGTTGATCTCATCAATGCGGGCAAGACGCCTATCATTGAAAAAGATATTGGGGAAATGATTGGGCGTTGCGCGCGTGATAAGCTGTTACGTGCCACGACCGACGTCAAAGATGCCGTGCTTGAATCCGAAATCTCGCTGATCTGCGTTGGCACGCCATCGCAGATCAACGGAAATCTCGACTTGAGCCATGTTCGTAAAGTGTGCAGAGAAATCGGCTTGGCACTACGCGACAAGGATGCATTCCATGTCGTGGTCGCACGCAGCACGATGCTGCCTGGCTCGATGCGCGACGTGGTGATTCCGACCCTCGAGGAAGCCTCGGGCAAGACAGCCGGCGTGGACTTCGGGGTCTGCAATAATCCAGAATTCCTGCGCGAAGGCACAGCTGTCTACGATTACTATCATCCGCCAAAGACTGTCATTGGCGAAACCGACGAGCGCGCAGGCGCGACGCTGCTCAAACTCTACGAAAAAATGGACGCGCCGCTGGTGCGAACCAATGTCGAGACCGCCGAAATGGTCAAGTATGCCGATAATTCCTGGCATGCCGTCAAGGTCGCGTTTGCGAACGAGATCGGTAACTTGGCCAAGGCATCAGGCATCGATGGCCATGCAGTGATGGAAATCTTCTGCAAGGACACCAAGCTGAATCTGTCCTCATACTACATGAAGCCCGGCTTTGCCTTTGGCGGATCGTGCCTGCCTAAGGACGTTCGTGCCCTGACTTACAAGGGCCGCAGCCTCGATCTGGATCTGCCTTTGCTGAATTCCGTTCTGTCGTCCAACGAGAAGCAGATCGAAAAGGGCATCAAGATGATCACGGAGAAAGGTAATCGTAAGGTCGGCATCCTTGGCTTTTCGTTCAAGGCAGGGACCGACGATCTGCGTGAATCGCCACTGGTGGACGTCATCGAGCACTTGATCGGCAAAGGGTATGAGCTCAAACTCTACGACAAGAACGTCAACTTGGCCGCACTGACAGGCGCGAACCAGGACTACATTCTGAACCATATCCCCCACATATCTAAACTGATGGTGGAATCGGTCGACGAGGTCCTCGATTTTGCGGAAACGATCGTGATCGGTAACGGCGCCGAAGAATTCCGGCCGGTACCCGACAAGCTGGCTGGACACCAGGTGGTAGTGGACCTGGTGCGTATCAGCAAGCAGAAGAGCGGAGGAAAATACGATGGCATCTGCTGGTAAAAAGCGCCGAGTTCTCATCCTCGTAGAAAACCTGCCGTCGCCGTTCGACCGCCGCGTATGGCAGGAAGCGACTACCTTGCATGCGCACGGGTACGAAGTTTCGATCATCTGCCCGACCGGCAAAGGGTATGAGAGCAGTTACGAGGAAATTGACGGGATCTACATCCACCGCTATCGTCTGCCTCTCGAGGCCGAGGGTGCGAAGGGATATGCAGTCGAGTATTCCGTGGCGCTGTTCCATACGTTCCGCCTTGCTCTCAAAGTATGGCGTACGCGGGGCTTCGACGTCATCCATGCTTGCAATCCACCTGACTTGCTGTTCCTGATCGGCGGATTTTTCAAGCTTTTGTTTGGAAAGAAATTCCTGTTCGATCATCACGACATCAATCCCGAACTGTACGAAGCCAAGTTTGGCCGGCGCGATTTCTTCTATAAGCTGATGGTACTGTTCGAGCGCTGGTCGTTCAAGACGGCCGACGTGTCGATCGCGACCAATGAGTCTTACAAGCGGATCGCGGTGGAGCGCGGAGGGATGGACCCGGCCGACGTGTATGTGGTCAGAAGCGGGCCGAAACTCGATCGCATGCGTATCTTGCCGCCAATGGAAGAGCTCAAGAAGGGCCGCAGATACCTGGTGGGTTACGTCGGCGTGATGGGTGCGCAAGAGGGGATCGAGTATCTACTCCAGGCGGCGCATCACATCGTTTTCGACATGGGCCGGCATGACATCCATTTTGGTCTGGTGGGTGGCGGTACATCGTTGGACGAGATGAAGCAGATGGCGGTGCAGCTCGGGATCGCCGACTACGTCACGTTCACCGGCCGGGTACCGGACCAGGCGCTGCTGGAAATGCTCAATACCGCTGATGTATGCGTGAACCCAGACGTCGCTAACGACATGAACGACAAGTCAACCATGAACAAAATCATGGAGTTCATGGCGTTGGCCAAGCCGATGGTGCAATTCGATCTCACGGAAGGCCGTGTTTCAGCACAGCAGGCGTCGCTTTACGCCAAGCGGAACGACCATGTCGATATGGCACTGAAGTTGGTTGACCTGATCGATAACGAGCCGTTGCGCAAGGAAATGGGCGCATTCGGCCGACATCGCGTAGTCAATGAGCTGGAGTGGAACTACGAGGTCCCAAAGCTGCTTGCTGCATATGAGGCTGTTTTTACCGGGCGGCGCGTAGTCCCGGAGCCAGCTCAGCCGAGCGCTATGCCGATCAACACATCAACCTACGGTAGTGACGTTGAAAGAGCCGATGTTCGTATTGCTCCTAGTGAACAAAAAACTGTCGAGCACGAGTTCGCTGAAGTTAAGGCTGTCTGAGGAAACGGTGCATCATTGAGCCGCACTTGTCTGCGGGTTCTGTCGCAGACCTAATCTCTTTACGTGCTGCTACTGAAGCCCGGCTGTTGGAAGCGCCCAAGCTGAACCCTCGGGCTATCGACTAACTCCTAAATGTACGGCCTTTATGGTAACGGTAAGGGGAGATGTGCGCGTCTGCATGTCCCCCTACCGGCGACCTATGCTGATGCAATAACGTATCGGCAATGGTAAGTAGGGAGATTAATTTGCTGTTCAATACATTCTCTTTTTTTGCACTATTTCTACCTGTAGCCTTATTCGTATATTTCACCATATCGCGCAAAAGTGTTCGTGTATCAATACTATTTCTGCTGTGTTCTTCGGTGGTGTTCTACGGCTATTGGGACGTACGCTATCTACCGTTGCTAGCCGTGTCAATTGCTTGTAATTTTTTGATAGGCAGCCGAATTTCTACAGCTAAGGAAAAAGACCTGACGATAAATACGCGGCGTTGGTTAATAAGTGGAGTCGCGCTAAATCTATCGTTGCTGACCTTCTTCAAATATTCTAATTTTATTGTTGATAATTTTGCAGCAATTATTGGTTGGAATATCAACTTTCCTAAGATCGTCTTGCCTATTGGGATCTCGTTCTTTACTTTTACGCAAATCGCATACTTAGTTGATTGCTATCAAGGAAAGGTGAGGGAGGCAAGGCCAGAAAGTTATGGGTTGTTTGTAACGTATTTTCCTCATCTAATTGCTGGTCCAATACTGCATCACAAAGAGATGATTCCTCAGTTCGATTCAGCTCAGACACACGTCTTCAATGCTGGTCGACTCGCAGTTGGAATGACATTTTTCACAATAGGTCTGCTTAAAAAGGTGATTCTTGCAGACGGGATATCGCGGTTTGTCGCGCCCGTATTTGATCTGCATTATGCCGATTTGACCCAAGCCGAGGCATGGGCTGGGGCGCTATCGTACACCTTCCAGCTGTATTTCGATTTCTCGGCTTACTCCGAGATGGCGTACGGCCTGTCTTACATGTTCGGAATTGTTCTTCCGATAAATTTCTTTTCACCGTATAAGGCGACCTCGATCATTGAGTTTTGGCGGCGCTGGCACATTACGTTGTCGACATTTTTGAGGGATTATTTATACATTCCGCTCGGCGGAAACCGTAACGGTAAGTTTCATCGATACCTAAATCTTTTTATAACAATGTTGTTGGGTGGTCTTTGGCATGGGGCGAACTGGACATTTATCGTGTGGGGCGCGCTGCACGGTTCTATTTAACGGCAAACCATTTCCTTCGTCATCTTTTGGGCGAGCGCGGAGGTAGGCTACGGATTCTTGCAGGCCTCGTGATAACTTGGCTCGCTGTTGTGATAGCCTGGGTCGTGTTTCGCGCAAATTCACTTGAAGTCGCATTAGCGGTGCTGAAGGCGATGTGGCACATGGCGCCCGCCGGAACACTCGGCACGGGACTCCTCGGTGGGGACCGCATCATGTCCTTGACTGAGTGCTGGAGTTGGATCGCGGTATGTGCATCTATATCCCTTTTACTGCCGAACGTATATCAGGTTTTAGGGAAGGGAATTGTACCTGACTTAGAACGTCGACTTATCGGCATTCGAGGTGGCGTACTCACCGGTGCGTTGCTAGGGCTTTCGCTAGTGTTGTTGGCCGTCAGCGAGACCAGAGGAATGTCTGAATTTCTCTACTTTAACTTTTGATGTATGAAATTTTTCCTTTCTGCAGTGGTCGGGCTTTTTATCTCAGTGTTGGGCCTTGAAGCGATTTTACAGGTCTTGCCGGTAAACTCAGGCATCCGTATGGAAGATACGACCGCAGACGCATCGTATGCACGTTATCTGCCGCGTCAGCGTTACCTATATTCCTACGGTTGGGGGATGAATAACACGCACCATGGAGTAACCAATAATGAGGGCTTCAGTCATTCTAATGATTTCTCTGACGAAGCCAATGTTCTGGTAATTGGTGACAGTTTCATCGAAAGTTTCATGGTGGAATATTCAGATACAGTGCAGGGACAGTTGGATGCCACTCTCGGTAAGGTTTATGCTGCGTCGGCATCCGGAAATGGTTTGGCTGATACTCTGCAACTTGCTCGCAAATTTGTACCAGCTATACACCCGAAGACTGCGGTTATCTTTGTCGATTCCGGAAATGTCAACAAAATTACGCTTCCGTACGGACGTGGGCATAACTATTTTTCTTTTTCCGGAAACAACGTCAAGGTCGAGCATAATCCTTATGTCCAGTCGCGGATGAAAATGCGCGTTCTTAAGTCGGCGCTTCTACGATACCTCTATTACAATTTGAAGTTCACCGACTGGTTTTCTACTACGTTTGCACAGCAGACCCAGATACTTACCAATGTTGGTGTGCAAGACGAGCAGCGCGCGCAACGCGAGCAAGCGCTCGAGTATTTTATGCGCGAGCTGGTCCAGTTACAGCGGCAGTACGGCACGCGTTTCGTTTTCCTGGTCGATGGCGATCGAAAGGAAATTTATACGCCTGGAAAAGCGGTGCCGGAGTGGACGGACAGTGGACGGCTCGTACTGCTGAAGCATATTCGCGAAAGCGATTTCCGGGTGGTTGACATGCAGCCGTATTTCCAAGACCACTGGGATCACTACAGGGAGAGGATGGATTCCTTGCCCATGGACGGACACTGGAACAGTGTAGGACATCGTCTGGCCGCGGAAGCATTATTGTCAGAGCAATTTCCTGCGCGAGTTACAATGTTGGCACCAGCAACGGCCCGCCCAAACCTATGATTCATTATCGTAAAATACATGACATAGTGCTCTTCGGAATGCCTGGATTTCCGTATTTGCAGCCTTCAGGCAGTACGTTGCTAGGCGTAATTGGATGCTCTCACCGGGTGCGACGCCTGTAGCCCTGATGGATTTGGAGCAGTCAGGAAGATCGAAAATCAGAATTATCCCGCAGCGACATGGTATCGAACGAGTCGTTCGACAGCAGAAGAATTTTTGGCGAGAAGAAACGGTATGGGCGGAAGGCGAACGCAAGCGACGAAACAAGTGTTTCTCATCCACGCTCACAAGGATCTGGATCAGCTTAACGCGCTGGTCGAGCAACTGCTGGACGATGATTTCCTTATCTACGTTAATCTCGACCGTAAATGCAATCTCGAGCCAGCCCGGGTTCATGCGGCAGCTCGCCTGATCGCAAAGCGTATCGACGTTCATTGGGGCGCGTTCAGCCAAGTCCAGGCGACGCTGAATTCGCTTGCGCAAATCGTTGACGAAGTTTCCGACTTCGACAAAGTCCATTTCATCAGTGCCCAGGATTTTCCGCTGTTATCGAATGCGTGCTTGAAGGAAGGACTGGCGGAACTGCGCGATCGCGAACTTATCGACGTGCGCCCACTCGGAACTGGTGTAGACGAGTGGCCCATCAATTTCCGATACCAGTATTTTTTCTGCCGTAAGAACCGGCATGCATTTGTACGTCGCGCCTACTCTGCCTTGAAACATCTGATGCGTGCCTCGGGCCTACAGCGCCGCTTGCCGAATGGCTTGCGGCCCTACGGAGGGTCGTCGTGGTGGTCGCTGTCAAAAGGTTGTATCGTTGACGTATTAGGGAGCCTTGCGCATGAGCCCCGCCTCATCCGGTTTTTCAGCAGTACGCTCTGCCCGGACGAAATGGTTTTTCAAACGTTGGTGATGAATTCCCGCTACGCACACCGTGTGCTTGGCCGTAATTATCGTCACGTCCAATGGCCTGAAACGGGTGCGCATAATCCTGACATCCTCCGTGAAGCCGACTTCGCACGAATCGCTGCATCGGGAGCCTACTTCTGCCGGAAGATCGACAGCCGGGTCAGCGCCGCATTGGTGCCACGTCTAGTGGCGCTACGTGCGGTCAAGACCACAAGCGCTCAGACCAGAACAGGCACGGATGCCTGCATCGGGTGAGCGAAACTTAATCATCCAGAGCGCTCGACGCAAGAGCCCCATCGACATAATTTGGCTCAGTTTCGGCGCGCCTCATCGCCACCCATAACGCCACAATCCAAGGAATGACGAGCCATGCGCTCACGGCGCATACGAATAGAATCTCGTTGCGCCGGGGATGGTCGCGCTTGTCGGCAAGGACCCACGGGAACAGGTAGACATAGATCGCAGATCCGATGGCGAGCAGCACCAGCCTGAACGAAAAGATGACGATTGTCGCGAGCACGAGGGCCGGTACAAGAATAATTTTTCGCATGGTGGCAACCATTGGGTTGATAGCGGGCGCAGCACGCCACTGCTCAGAAACAATGTACTTATCGCAATTCAGGATATCAGCAGACATTGCGGCGTTCTCGTTTGCGAAGTGAATCGGCACGATGCGTCGGCTTTCGACCACACCGGTGCACCGCCAAAACAGTCGGTTCCTGGGCTACGCTCACACCGCCATCGCCGCCTTAATCGGCGGATGATGCTCATACCCTTTCAAGCTGAAATCCCCTGGCTCGACCAATTCCAGCCATTCCGGCTGGTACACACCGGTCACGGCATAATCCGGCACGCGGTCGGCGATCTCGAGCGTCGGCGCCGGGAAAGGCGCGCGCTTGAGCTGTTCTTTGAGCATGTCGACGTGGTTTTCGTAGATATGCGCGTCGCCGATGAAATAGCTGAACCAACGCGGGCGATAGCCGGTCAGGCGGCCGACCAGATGCAGTAATGTGGCGGCTTCGGCGAGATTGAAGGGCGCGCCCAGGCCGATGTCGTTGCTGCGCAGGTACAGGCAGAGCGAGATTTCCTTGGTCGCCGCATTCGGGATGAATTGGTAGAGGAGGTGACAGGCGGGCAGGGCGACCGCGTCCAGCTCTGCGCAATTCCAGCCGTGGAACAGGATGCGGCGGCTGCCGGGGTCCTTCATGATCGTATCCAGGCATTCGCGCAGCTGGTCGATCGCCTTGTACAGAAGGACCTTGTCGACACCGTCTTCCTGCACCATCGATACGACGCGAAACCCGCGTTCCTGGGCATCGGCGATCTGCGCGGTTTCGCGAACGTCGAGCAGTTTATAAGCCGGCCACCGGCGCCATTGGACGCCGTACACCGGACCCAGGTCGTCGGCGCCCATCCGGTAGGGATTGGCCAGCCATTGCTTATTGTCGTTCGCGTTCTGGTCCCACACCTTGCAGCCGAGCGCGCGAAACTCGGCGGCGTTCCGGCTCGCGCGCAGGAAACCGACCAGTTCGCCGACCACCGATTTGAAGGCGAGCTTTTTCGTGGTGATTGCCGGGAAGCCGTCTTTCTGCAAGTCGAAGCGCATCATCGCGCCGGGCACGCTGAGGGTGCGAATGCCGGTGCGGTTTTCCTGCCAGCTACCGGTGGTCAGGATGGTCTCTACCAGATCGAGATATTGTTTCATGTTGGGCTACGCAGCGGCTGCAATACGGATTTCAAAAGCGGCATTCTAACCCAGCGGCGAAGCGCTGGTCATCCGCAGTCAGGCCGGCCGCGCCAGCGCCTGCGCCAGCAGCGCCACCGCCTCGCGCACGCGCGCGTCTGGTATGTCGAGCAGGTTGTCGCCGACGTACAGCTCGAAGTAGCAAGTGTCGGGCAGCGCCGCATGGTTGACGCGGTTGAAGATCCAGATGCCGTGGCGCTCGGCCAGCTCGGCGCGGATCGCCAGCGCGCGCTCGCGGCTCACCGGCAGGTGCAGGTGCAGCATGTTGGCCTGCGGCGCGGCCGGGTTGACGCGGATGAGCGGATAGTCGCGCAGGACCTCATACAAGAACTGAGTGCGGCGGAAGTAATCCGGCATGGCGGCCAGGCGCCCCTCGAGCTGCATCGCCGCCGCGACTACGTACGGGGAGCGGTGGATCACGTTGCCGCCCTGCCGCTTGAACCACTCGGCCGCGCGCGCAACGAAAGCGTGCGACCCGGCCAGCATCGCGCCGCCCAGGCCGCCGATGCCTTTGTACAGCGAGACGTAGACCGAATCGAAGCCGCTGGCGATCTGCGCCGCGCTGCGGCCGTAGCCGGCTTGCGCTTCCCACAGGCGCGCGCCGTCCATGTGCAGGTGGATGCCTTGGCGGTGGCAGTGCGCCTTGATTGCTTCCAGCTGGTCCCAGTCGGACAGTTGGCCGCCGATCTCGCGCATCGGTATCTCGAGCGCCACGCTTGACACACGGTCCGGAATCGCCGTGATGTCGGCGGCCGTCCAGGGGCGATGACGGTCGCCGACCTGCAGCGCGTCGAAGTGGCCGAGCAGCTGGTAGTTGGAGCGCTCGTGCACGATGATGTGCGCGGTCGGATGCAGCGCCACCGGGGCCATGCCGCGATCCTGCGCAGCCAGGCGCAACGCGGTTACCTGGGTCATGGTGCCGCTGATGCAGAATACCGCCGCCTCGAAGCCGAGCAGGCGCGCGATGCGCCCTTCGAACTCGCGGATCAGGGGACCGTCGCCGTAGATGTCGTGCTTGATGCCGTTGGCCTCGCACCAGGCGGCCATCGCCGCGAAGGTCTCGGCAGGCGTGCGGGCGCGGTGGCCGGGCAGGAAGGTGGTGCAGCGGGCGAGCAGGTCGTCGGACAAGGGGAGGGCTCCGTAAGGTCGTTGGGCGGCGTACGCAATTCAACCCACCACTCTACACGGAATGCCCCTCGCGCGCACGCGTGGGCGCGAGGGCTCAGCCGGCGCCGAGGCGCGGACGGCCGGCATCAAGCAGGGCGGCCGCAGTCGTAGTCGTCGCCACGGCGGCAGCGGCGTCCAGCTTGAACAGCCGCACCGCCTGCGCCAGCTGGGCCGCCTGCTCGTGCATCGCCTGTGCGGCTGCGCTGGCCTGCTCGACCAGCGCGGCGTTCTGCTGGGTCACCTCGTCCATCTGGCCCACCGAGCGGTTGATCTCTTCGATGCCTTCGCTCTGGTCGCTGTTGGCGGCGCTGATGCGCGCCATGATCGTGGTCACCTGGCTGGCGCTGGCCAGCACTTCCTGCATGGTGGTGCCGGCGTCGCCGACCACGCGGCTGCCGGCGTCGACTTCCGCGGTCGAGGCCTGGATCAGCGCCTTGATTTCCTTGGCCGCCGCGGCCGAACGCTGGGCCAGGTTGCGCACTTCGCTCGCGACCACGGCGAAGCCGCGCCCCTGCTCGCCGGCGCGCGCCGCCTCCACCGCGGCGTTCAGCGCCAGGATGTTGGTCTGGAAGGCGATGCCGTCGATGACGCCGATGATGTCGTTGATCTTGCCCGAGGATTGCTTGATCGAGTTCATCGTGTCGATCACCTGCGAGACCATGCGGCCGCCTTCCTGCGCCACCATCGACGTGTTCACCGCCAGCTGGTTGGCCTGGTGGGTGTCGCCGGCGTTGCGGCGTACGGTCTCGGTCAGCTCGTGCATCGCGTTGGCGGTGCTGGCCAGGCTGGCGGCCTGCTGCTCGGTGCGCGAGCACAGGTCGAGGTTGCCGGCCGAGATCTCGCTCGAGGCGGTGGCGATCTGCTCGGCGCCGGTGCGCACCTGGCCGACCACTTCCGACAGGCCGCTGGTGATGTTGTTCATGGCCTGGGCCAGCAGGCCGATCTCGTCGCGGCGGGCGGCGTCGACGCGCACGGTCAGGTCGCCATGGGCGATGCGTTCGGCGGCGTCGCGCGCCGCATCCAGCGGGCGCGTGACGGTGCGCTTGATCATCGCGTGCAGGATGGCGGCGAACGCGGCCAGCGCCACCAGGCCGATCACGATGTAGCGGTTGCGCAGCTGCGCCGCTTCGTAGGTGATCTCTTCTTCGTAAGTGCTGCCGACGATCAGCCAGTTCCAATCCTTGAACAGCGTGTAGGCGGCGATCTTGGTGCGCGGCGTCTTTTCGCCTTCCTCGGCGTTCGCCCACGGGTAGGTGGTCAAGCCTTCGTGCTTGTCGAGCATCTCGCGCACGAATTCGCGGCCGTCGCTGTCGCGGCTGGCGGCGATGTTCTGGCCTTCCTTGGCCGGGTGCACGATCAGGTCGCCGAAGGTCTTGCCGGGCGCCGCGCTCAGTACGTAGAAATAGCCGGTCTCACCGACTTTCAGCGCCTTGATCTTGGCCTTCATGAAGTTCATCGCGTCGTTGACGTCGACGCCGACGTACAGGATGCCGATCACGCGCCCGCCCGCATCGCGGATCGGCTCGTAGTCGGTCATGTACTGCTTGCCGAACAGCTTGGCCAGGCCGATGTAGGGCTTGCCGGCGCGGATCGCGGCATAGGCCGGGCTGGCGCGGTCGAGCACGGTGCCGACCGCGCGCTCGCCGTTTTCCTTCTTGACCGAGGTGCTGATGCGCACGAAGTCGTCGCCGTCGAGCACGAACACGGTCGCGTTGCCGCCGGTCTGGCGCGTGAACAGGTCCGCGTGCGAGAAGTCGAGGTTGACCGGTTTGCCGCCGTTGGCCAGCGTCGGCACGGTGCGCTCGCCGATCTTGACCGTCTGCGCGGCGTCGAGCGTGAAGCCGCCGTCGAAGCCGGTGGCGAAGATGCGGCCATAGCTGACGGTCTGGTTGTTCAGCGCCTTGTTGAACAGCTCGACCGCGTTGACCAGGCTGCGCAACTCGCCCTGCATCTTGTCGACCGCGCGTGCGTGCAGCATCGACGACGTCGTCCAGCTGAGGGTGACGAGCAGCACGGCGAGGATGGCGCCGACCAGCGCAAAAGTGAAGGCCGTGATCTTCGAGCCGACGGACCAGCCGGCGAAACTGAGTGTGTTGCTGCGCATGAAAAGTGCGGATAGAGTATAGATTGCCAAATGGTAACCTAGTGTCCGCACGGAAACGCGCAAATCCGGCAATTCATCCATAAATACAACAGAAAAATGCGGTAACGATTACCGTTATTGCATTTATGTGGACAAATTAATCAGTGCACTGACTAGCGGTGCTCGACCTGCACGTTGTGAAACTGCAGCGCCGCCAGGTTGGCGTAGATCCCGCCGAGCGCGACCAGCGAGGCATGGGTCCCGGTCTCGACGATGCGGCCGTCTTCCATCACGACGATGCGGTCGGCGCGCTGCACGGTGGCCAGGCGGTGCGCGATGATCAGGGTGGTGCGCCCGACCATTGCCGCTTCCAGCGCCTTTTGCACCAGGCGTTCCGACTCCGCGTCGAGCGCGCTGGTGGCTTCGTCGAGCAGCAGCAGCGGCGGATTCTTCAGCAGCGCGCGTGCGATCGCGATGCGCTGGCGCTGGCCGCCGGACAGGCGCACGCCGCGCTCGCCCAGGAACGCGGCGTAGCCCTCCGGCAGGCGCTCGATAAATTCATGGGCAGCGGCCATTTTCGCGGCGGCGATCACCTCGGCGTCGCTGGCGTTGGCGCGGCCGTAGCGGATGTTTTCCATCGCGTTGGCCGAGAAGATGATGGTGTCCTGCGGGACGATGCCGATCGCGCCGCGCAGCGTGTGCAAGGCCAGTTCGCGGATGTCGACGCCGTCGAGCAGGATGCTGCCGTCTTGCGGATCGTAAAAGCGCAGCAGCAACTGGAACAGCGTGCTCTTGCCGGCGCCCGAGGGGCCGACGATGGCGACCGTCTCGCCGGGCCTGACGTCGAGGCTGACGCGCTCCAGCGCCGCGCTGTCCGGCCGCGACGGGTAGTTGAAGGCGACGTCCTGCAAGCGCAAGGCGGCGCCTGCGGCCAGGCGCGGCGGCAGCGCTTCCGGCGCGGCCGGTTCCTGGATCGGCGAGCGCACCGCCAGCAGTTCGAGCAGGCGCTCGGCGGCGCCGGCTGCGCGCTGGGCCTCGCCCATCACTTCGGACAGCGCGCCGATCGCACCGGAGACGATCGAGGCGTACAGGATGAACTGGCCGAGGTCGCCGGCGGTCATGGTTCCCTCCAGGACCGCGTGCGCGCCCAGCCACAGCACGAACACGATGGCGCCGAACACCAGCACGATCGCGACCATGGTCAGCCAGGCGCGCGCGCGGATGCGCCGCATCGCGGTGCCAAAGGCGCTTTCGACCGAGGCTTTGAAGCGGCCGGCTTCGCGCGTCTCCTGGGTGAAGGCCTGCACGGTCGGCATGGCGTTGAGGATCTCGCCGGCCAGCGCCGAGGCGTCGGCGATGCGGTCCTGCGAGTCGCGCGAGAGCGTGCGCACGCGCCGCCCGAACAGCACGATCGGCACCACCACCAGCACCAGCAGGCCGAGGATGATCGAGGTCAGCTTGGGACTGGTCACGAACAGCATCGCCAGGCCGCCGATGAACAACAGCGTGTTGCGCAGCGCGAGCGAGATGCTGGTGCCGACCACCGACTGGATCAGCGTGGTGTCGGTGGTCAGGCGCGACAGGACTTCGCCGGTCTGGGTGGTCTCGAAGAATTCCGGGCTTTGCGCGACCACGTGGCGGTAGACCGCGCTGCGGATGTCGGCGGTGACGCGCTCGCCCAGCCAGGACACCATGTAGAAGCGCGCCGCGGTCGCCACCGCCAGCACGCTGGCCACGCCGAACAGCGCGAGGAAGGTGGCGTTGACATGCTCGATGCCGGCTTGGCCGGCCTGGGCGTTGAAGCCGTGGTCGATCATCTGCTTGAAGGCGTAGGGAATGGCCAGCGTGGCGCCGGCGGCGACCAGCAGGGCGATCCCGGCCAGCAGGAACTGGCGGCGGTACGGGGCGAGGAAGGGCAGCAGGCCGCGCAGGGCAGCCAGGCTGCCTTTGGCGCGGATGCTGGAGGGGCCGGCGGCCTGGGTCGATGGCGCCTTCTTCGCGGCCTGCTCAGGCGCGACTGGAGTACTGGAATCGTTCATGGTTCTTTCGGTTTCAGAGATGCATGGCCTGCACGTAGCCGGTCAGTTCGAGGTAGCCGCGTCCGGCCGGATGGCCATCGCGCTCCAGGCGCACCGCGCCTTCCCAGTACACGGCGCCGGTCGAGCGGCGCGAATCGAGTTCCTGGTCGTTCTGCAGCGGGCTCAAGCGCCAGCGGGTGGCGCCGGTGCTCAGGACGGTGGCGACCGGATAGCTGGCGCCGGTGCGCGGCGAGGTCCAGCGCGCCTGCGGCGCAAACGCGACCTGGTCGGCGCCGTATTGCGTGGTACGGCCATCGCGTTCGCGCAGCGCGGCGTGCGCCCACAGCTTGCTGCCGTCCCTGGCGCGGATCTGGAAAGCCATCAGCGCGGCGCCGTCGTCGAGGTTGGCGCCGACCCAGTCCCAGCCGGCGGCATTCGCGTCGAGTACCTGGCTGGACCATTCGTGGTCGAGCCAGGCCGTGCCGCGCACGCGGGTGCCCGCGCGTGCGCCCGCGCGCGCGACCGTGCCTTCGACCGCCAGTTGCGGCTCGCTGTAGTAATAGCTGGCGTGGCTCGGGTCGGTTCCCTTTTGCGAGAAGCCGCCCTGGCCCTGCAGCAGCACCGGCTGGGTCGGGCGCAGCAGCAGGTCGAACGACAGCGCGCCCGAGCGCACCGTGACCTGGTAGCGGCCGTCCGGCTGGCGCCGCATGGTCCAGTCTTCCAGCTTGACGTCGGTGTCGCCTGTCTTGGCGTAGGCCAGGCCGAAGCCTTCGCGCGCGATGCGCTGGTCGTGCACCAGGTGGCCGAGCGCCGGGTCGGACAGCGCGGCGTGGCCGATGATCAGCTGCTTGGGCGCGAAGGCGCTCGGGTTGGAGGTATCGCTCGCGCCGCGGCTGCGGAAGAAGGTGACCTGGAAGCCGAGCGGCTTGCCATCCGGCGTGTCGAGCCAGCCGGTGACGTACCACCACTCGGTGCGGTAGTCGGGATGGGCGCCGAAGTCGGCCGGGAAGGCGAGCGTGCGCCCTGGCGTGACCGGCGCATACACCGGCGGCGCCGCGCGCACGACGCCGGCGCTCAGCGCCAGCAGCGACAGGAACAGCACGAGCAGCGCGCGCATCACCAATCCTCCCGCACCGCGCGCACCGGCCCGCCGGACAGCGCGTAACGCCCCGACACCAGTGCGGTCGCCACCGAAGCCGCCACCAGCACCGCGGCCACGCTGGCCAGCAGCGGCCAGGGCAGGTGCAGCTGCATGGTCCAGTGGAAGGATTGCGGGTTGACCACGAACACCAGGATCAGGCTGATGAGCAGGCCGAGCACGAAGCCGGTCGCCACGCCGAGCGTGGTCAGCGCGCCGCCCTCGATCGCCAGGATGCGCAAGACCTGGCCGCGCGTCACGCCGACATGGCGCAGCATGCCGAATTCCTTGGCGCGCGCCAGCGTCTGCGCCGAAAAGGTGGCGGCCACACCGGACAGGCCGATGACGATCGCGATCGCCTCCAGCAAATAGGTCACGGCGAAGCTGCGATCGAAGATCTTTAGGCTGGCCGAGCGGATGTCTCCGGGTTTCATCAGCGCCAGCGCGGCGCCGAAGGGCAAGGCGCGCACCGCGGCTTCCAGCTTCTCGACCGGCACGCCGGGCGCGGCCCACAGCGCGCAGTCGGTGACGCTGGCGTCCCCGGTCAGCTGGCGGTAGTCGGCCAGGCGCACCACCGCCGAGCCGCTCTGGTTGGCGTAGTCGCGCCAGACGCCGGCCACGAAAAACGGTTCGGACCGTCCACCGAGCGGCAGCATCAGGGTCTGGCCCGGGTGCACGCGGTACAGGTCGGTCATCGCTTCCGACACCCAGACCGGGCGCGCGCCCGCAGGCGCCGGGATGCTGTCGCCGACCAGCGCCAGCAGGCGGCCTGGGTCGGAAGCGTCGATGTCGCGCGCGACCAGCACGATGCTCGGGCGCGCGGCGTCCAGCGACAGCGGCCGCGTGCGCAGGAAGCTGGCGCGGCCGGCTTCGGGCAGGCGCGCCAGCGCGCTTTGTTCGTTCGGGCCAAAGGCGCCGGTATTGCCGCCGCTTGACGTGCGTAGATACAGGTCGGCCGGCAGGATGTGCACGATCCAGTCGTCGACCGAGACGCGGAAGCTGGCCACCATGATGCCCATCGCGACCATCAGGCTGAAACTGGCCAGCACGCCGCCGAGCGCGATCGAGGCCTGGCCCGGGGCATTCGCCAGGCGCGCCAGCGTCAGCGCCAGCACTGGCGACGTGCCCGCGCCTGCACGCGCGTGCGCGCGGCCCTGCTGCAAGCGGTCGAGCGCGCGGAATACGCTGGCCGCAAGGCGCGGCATCAGGCCGATGCCGCCGACCAGCAGCAGCGCCACGGCGCCGTAGCCGAACAGCGGCAGCCCGGCCACCGGCGGGGCAAACGCGCACATCGCCGCCAGCGCCAGGCACACCAGCGACGGCCAGATGCGCGCCAGGCGTTCGAGTGCGGCTTCGTCGTTGCCGGACTTGAGCGCGACTGCCGGCCTGGCGCGGGCCGCCTCCAGGGCCGGCGCCGCGCAGCCGAGCAGCGCCACGCCCAAGCCGAGCGCGAAGAACACCAGCGCCGCGAGCGGGGCGAACTGCACCTGCGGATGCACGCCCGGGAAGTAGCCGGCGCCGAGGTCGCCGCCGAACAGGTCGAGCGCGGCGGCCGCCAGGCCATAGCCGGCGCCGATCCCGAGCAGCGCGCCGAGCACGCCCAGGCTGGCGCCTTCGAGCAGCACTTGTTTCAACAAGGCCCCGCGCGACAACCCGAGCGTGCGCAGCAGCGCGAACTGGCTGCGCCGGCGCAGCACCGACAGCGCCTGGGTCGAAAACACGAGAAAGGCGCCGGTGAACAGCGCGACCAGCGCCAGCACGGTCAGGTTGACGCGGTAGGCGCGGCTGAGGTTATTGTTGCGGCTTTCCTGGTTGGCGTCGTTCGGACGCGCGACCAGGAAGCGGCCCGGATAGGCCTGTTCCAGTTCCGCCGCCAGCTCGCGCTCGAAGCGCGCGCGGTCGACGCCGTCGCGCAGCTTGAGGTCGATACGCGACAGCTTGCCGACCTGGCCAAAGCGCCACTGCAGTGCGCCGATATCCATTACGCCAATGCGCTGGCCGCTGCGCGCGCGCAGCACCGGCCCTGCCACGCGCAGGCGCACGTCACCGGTGCCGGCGCGCAGCAGCAAGTTCGCGCCGGCCGCCTTGCCGAGCCAGGCCTGGCTCGCGGGCGAGAGGAAGATGGCGTCGTCGGCCAGTGTGTCGAACGGGTGGTCTTTGTCGGGCACGCCCATCAGGTCCGGTGAGATAGTGCTGGCGCGCAGCGGGTCGAGGCCGACGATCTTCAGCGCGCCCCTGGCTTGCGCGAACGAAGGCGAGACCGCGGCGTCCAGCTCGAGCACCGGCGACGCGACCGCCACGCCGGCGTGTTCGGCCAGGCGCGGGTAGATGGCTTCGTCGAACAGCGCTTCGCGCCCGCTCACCTGCACGTCGGCCTGGCCCGCCAGCGACTGGATCGCCGCCGAGAATTCGTTGAAGGCGGCGGCGTTGATCAGGTGGATCGCAAAGCCCATCGCGACGCCGACTGCGATTGCCAGCGTGGCCAGCACGGCGCGCATCGGATGCGCGCGCCATTCGCCCAGCAGCAGCCAGCGCGACAGCTGGTTCAGGCCGGACATTCGACCGCCATCGATTCGGTGTGGCGCCGCAGCTTGGTACGCAGTGCTTCCTGCTGGGCCGGCGTGTGCGCCTTGTCCAGGTCTTCCCGCAGCCATTTCTGTTGCAGGCGCAGCTTGTCGCAGTGCTTCACCTGCTTGACCTCGACGCGCCCGGTGCGCGCCTGCGCGCGCTGCTCGCGCGCGGCAGCAGCCTGCTGTTCGGCGCGCTGCTTGGCCTGCTCGCGCGCCAGCGCGACCTGTTGCCGGGCCAGTTCAGTGCGCTCCTGTTCCAGCTCCAGCAGCGCGCGCGCGTCTCCGGTGCCGACGCCGGCCGCTTCGCCGATCGAAACGCCGGCCGGGATGCCGGCGCCGCCCGGCATGGCCGGCGACGGCATTGTTTCGCCCTTGCCATCGGCGCAGGGGCGGTCACTGTAGCTGATCTTGCCGTCCGCGCGGCATTTGTAGACGGCCTGGGCTGCATGGGCAGCCGGGCACAGCGCAGCGCTGGCCAGCAAAGCAAACAAAATTCTGAACATCGGCATCGAAGGTCTCCTGGTCATAGTATTTTGCCAGGGTTCATGATGCCCAGTGGGTCGAGCGCGGCCTTGAGCGCACGCATCAGGTTCAGCTCGACGCTGGCCTTGTAGCGCACCAGCTCGTCGCGCTTGAGGGCGCCGATGCCGTGCTCGGCCGAGATCGAGCCGCCGAACTGCGCCACGCTGTCGTGCACGATGCGGTTCACCGCCGCCTGTTCGCGCAGGAAGTCGTCGTGATGGATCCCTTCCGGCGGCGCGACGTTGTAGTGCAGGTTGCCGTCGCCGAGGTGGCCGAAGCACACCACCTGCACGCCCGGGTAGGCGCGTGCCAGCAGCGCGTCGGTGTGGCGCACGAAGTCGGCGATGCGCGAAATCGGCAGCGAGATGTCGTGCTTGATGTTCTTGCCGGCCGCGGCCTGGGCCAGTGGGATGTGTTCGCGGATCGCCCACAGGCCGCGTGACTGGGCGATCGAGGTGGCGACCACGGCGTCGCGCGCGACACCGGCTTCGAGCGCCGCCTCGATCGCGTTTTCCAGCAGCGCCACGCCGTGTGCTTCCGATTCGTGGCTGGACAGCTCGAGCAACGCGTACTGTGGATAGCGCTCGGGGAAGGGCTGCGGCAGCGCCGGAAAATGGCTGGCGACCAGGCGCAGGCAGACGTCGCTCATCAGTTCGTAGCCGGTCAGCGTCGGGCCGCAGGCGGTCTCAAGCAACTTGAGCAGGTCGAGCGCGTCGCGCACGCCATTCAGTGCCACCAGCGCGGTGATCGCGGCTTTCGGCTGCGGGAACAGTTTCAGCACCGCGCCGGTGATCACGCCGAGCGTGCCTTCGGCGCCGATGTACAGGTCGCGCAGGTCGTAGCCAGTGTTGTCCTTGCGCAGGCCGCGCAGGCTGTCCCAGACCTCGCCCTGGGCGGTGACGGCTTCCAGGCCGAGGCAGAGTTCGCGCGTGTTCCCGTAGCGCAGCACGCCGGTGCCGCCGGCATTCGTCGACAGATTGCCGCCGATGCTGCAGCTGCCTTCGGCCGCCAGCGACAGCGGGAACAGCATGCCGTGGCGCGCAGCCTCCTGCTGGATATCGTGCAGGATGCAGCCGGCATCGACCGTCATGGTGCGGTTGAACGGATCGATCGCGCGGATGCGGTTCAGGCGGCGCAGCGACAGCACCACCGCGTCGCCTGACGCGTCGGGCACGCTGCCCAGCACCAGGCCGGTGCGGCCGCCCTGCGGCACCAGTGGCACCCGGTATTGCGCGCACAGGCGCACCAGGCGCGCGACGGCGTCGGTATCAGACGGGCGCAGCACGGCGCGGCAGCGGCCGGTGAAGCGGCCGCGCCAATCGGTCAGGTAGGGCGCGGTGTCGGCGTCATCGGTCAGTACGTGTTCAAAGCCGATGGCCGCGCGGCAGGCTTCCAAAAAGGCGTCAGCCATGGACGTCAGTCATGCGGCACCTTGACCTTGTCCAGCAATTCCTTGGCCAGCTTTTGCGCTTGCCTCTTGTACGGATGCAGGTAGAGCAGCGCGAACACGAAGTAGCAGCAGACCAGCAGCGCCTCGCCCAGCGCCATGATGCGCGACAGTTCGGTCCGGTCGCTCCAGGCGCGCACTGCGCCCTCGGCAAAGTAGACCAGGATGACCATCGACGACCACTGCAGCGTGTACAGGTCGCGCTTGATGACGCCGCGCAGCGGCAGCAGCAGCGGCAGCGCCTTGAGCGCCAGCAGCGAGCCGCCCGGATGCAGCGGCGCCACCACGATTTCCCAGGCCAGCAGCCAGACGCACAGGATGACCAGGCTGGTCACCGCGCCCGTGTGAAACACCCTTTGCACTTGCATTGCCTACTCCATCCCATGCAACTTGCGGCTGGCCGTCGCGAGGCGCCGGCCGAGCGCGATCGCAAGCCGCTTCTCATCGTCGGTCACCGGGCGCTTGCCGTCGACGCCGGCCCAGTGGGTCGCGCCGTAGGGGCTGCCGCCGCTCTCGGTGGTCATCAGCTCCGGCTCGGTGTAGGGCAGGCCCATCACCAGCATGCCGTGGTGCAGCAGCGGAATCATCATCGACAGCAGGGTCGCTTCCTGGCCGCCGTGCAGGCTGCCGGTGGAGGTGAACACCACCGCCGGCTTGCCGGACAGCGTGCCCGACAACCATTGCGCAGCGGTGCCGTCGAGGAAATACTTCATCGCCGATGCCATATTGCCGAAGCGGGTCGGCGAACCCAGCGCCAGCCCCGCGCATTCGGCCAGATCCTCGAGCTCGACGTAGGGCGCGCCTGAACCCGGGATCTCGGGTTCCGTGGCTTCGGCCACCGTCGACACCGCGGGCACGGTGCGCAGCCGGGCTTCCATGCCGGGCACGCTGTCGATGCCCTGGGCGATCAGTTCCGCCAGCCGGCGCGTCTTGCCGTGACGCGAGTAATACAAAACGAGGATAATCAGATTGGTTGGGTTCATCGCATGTATTATAGGACGGTTTGCAAAGTGATATGCCCACCACGAATGCGTTTTAGGTTCGTGTTCCGATTCGATCCATGCTCCCCAAATCCGTCACCGAATTCTCCCGTTCCACCAGCGAGATGATCAACGTCAGCGTCGACATGGTGCGCGGCCTGACCTGGGGCGAGACGCGCGACCTGGTGCGTTTCGCACGGCGCCGCTTGCGCGAGGAAAAGCTGCCGCAGGTCGCCGGCAGCCTGACCTTCACCACCACGCTGGCGCTGGTGCCGCTGCTCACCATCGTGCTCGCCATTTTTACCACGTTCCCGATTTTCGGGCAGCTGCGCACGGCGCTGGACCACTACTTCGTGCAGATGGTGATGCCCAAGGCCATCGCCAATACGATCACTTCGAACCTGACCCAGTTCGCCAGCAAGGCGACCAAGCTGTCGGCAGTGGGCGCGATCGCGCTGGTGTTCACCTCGGCGGCGATGATCGGCACCATCGAGCGCGCCTTCAACCAGATCTGGCGCGTGCGCCAGCCGCGCCCCTTGCTGCAGCGCGTGCTGGTGTACTGGGCGCTGGTCACGCTGGGGCCGCTGGCCTTCGGCCTCTCGCTCACGCTCACCTCGCAGCTGTTCACCGCCACCAATGGCCTGACCGAGGCCGTGCCGTTCATCGGTGCGCTGTTCTACACGGCGGTGTCGGTGGCCTTGACCACCGCCGCCTACGCGCTGCTGTACATGACGGTGCCGAACCGCTACGTCGACTGGCACGATGCGCTGTGGGGCGGGCTGGTGGCGGCGCTCGCGTTCGAGGTCGCCAAGCGCGTGTTCGCCATCTTCATCCGCCAGTTCCCGACCTACGCGATCATCTACGGTGCGCTGGCCGCGCTGCCGCTGTTCCTGCTGTGGATGTACCTGTCGTGGCTGATCACGCTGGTCGGCGCCTTGCTCACCGCGGCGCTGCCGGTAGTGAAGTACGAGCGCTGGTGGTACGAGCCGGTGCCGGGCGGCGCCTTCGTCGACGCGGTCGCCGTGCTCAAGGTACTGCACGGCAGCGCCGCGCTGACCGGGACGACGCTGGTCGCCAGCAGCCAGATCCGCGCCCACACGCGCATCGGCTACGACGAGATGACCGAGCTGTTGCAGCGCATGATGGCGGTCGGCTGGGTCGGACGGGTGCAACACGATGCTTCCGCCCAGACGCTGTTCCCCTGGGGTGCGCGCGAAGGCACCGATTGCTGGGTGCTGCTGCTCGACCCGGCCCAGATCCGGCTGGCCGACGTCTACCGCCTGTTCGTGTTCGGCGGCTTCGACGCCGCCGCTGGCGGCATGGGCGCGGAACCGCTGGTCTCGCCGCTGGCGCTCGATACCGGGACGCTGGCGCGCCAGGTCGAGTGCGCGGTCGAGGATGGGTTGCAGGTGACGCTGGCCGCGCATTTCGCCGCGCATCCGGTTGGGCGGACGGTGCCGGCTTGATGTGAGCGGCGGCGGCCGCCATTCAATATGCAGACGTCTCCCGGACCTGTTGTTTTTTGGTCCGCCGATACAGAACAGGCTTGGTTGTTGCGCACAGGATATTTCTATGCGGAATTGCTAGGTCTATCCTGCTGCCCCATGGATACTCTAAATGCCGTCTTCACCCATTCCCGCCGCGCGGCCGCCTGCGCGCTCGTGGTCTTGCTCAGCGCCTGCGGCGGCGCTGGCGGGGGCTCTGCACCGGATGCCGTGGCCAGCACCGTGACGCCGGTCGCAACGCCGACGGACGGCGCCGACGTCGCTGCCCAGCCGGCGCCGAGCGGCGCCAGCCCGGTCGAGGTGCCGTCGCCGCCCGACATGTCGATTGCGCCGCCGCCGGGCACGGTGGTGACGCCGCAAGCCCCCGTCGCGCCGGCCAACGTGGCCTCGGCCGACGCCGCGGGCACGGCCACAGGCACGATCGCGGCGCCCGGCACAGCGACCGGCGCGCCGGCGACCGTCGTCACGCTCGGCGCCCCGGTCGCGGTCGACCTGCCGGCCGGCGCCACGCCCTGCCAGCCGAGCATCTGCCCGGCATTCGCTTCGAACGGCTCGGTGACCAATACCCAGGGCACCGACGACCCGAGCGCGGCGCGCGCCTACCTGTTCGCCGGAAGCGGCCCGAGCGGCGCCGCTTATCCCGACTTGGGCGGCCTGCCGACGATGGTCCTGCCGACGGCGCCGCTCACGATCGTCGAAGCGCCCGGCGCGGCGCCTGACTGAGCACCGGCGTGAGCATCAGCGCATGGCCGAGTAGGCGGTCGGCGCCAGGAAGCTGTTCTCGATCCGCTCGACGATGATCTTCTCGGCTTCCGACGCCGCGCGCGCCGCCAGCCACTCCGGGTCGGCCGAGAACGCGCTCCATTTGCGCTCGCGCTCGGTCATGTCGGCCCAGCGCAGGATGTAGGTCAGCTTCTGGTTGCTGTCGCCGACGACGGTGGTCCAGAAACCGACCTGCTCGATGCCGTATTTCTCGAAGAATTTCAGCGTGACGTTGGTGAAGCGGTCGTTGAGTGCGCCGATGCGGCCCGGCGCGCAGTGGTAGATGCGCAGTTCGTAGAGCATGTCGATCCAAGAAAGGTTGAGGCTCGGTCGCCGCCGGTTGCGGCAATGGAGCCAGGGTTACCAGCTCAGCTTCCCGGTCAGCATCTGCCAGTACATGATCCAGTCGGCGCGGAACGAGTACAGCGGATAGCCGAAGGTCGCCGGCTTGTTTTTTTCGAAGAAAAAATGACCGACCCAGGCGCCAGCGTAGCCGCACACCAGCGCGAACAGCAGCCACCAGGCATGCCGGCTCACCACCGCCTGGGCGATCGCGCCGAGTGCGAGCGAGGTGCCGATGAAATGGGCGCGCCGGCACAGGCGGTTGTCGTGCTGGCTCAGGTAGTACGGATAAAACGCGGCGAAGCTCCGGTAGCGCACGGCATCCATGTCGGTCTCCTCGTTGTTCTTCGTTTATCGTTTATTCTACCCCGGCCGCGCCGGCGCCGCGGCTCGCGGCATGCGCAAAGGCGGCCAGTGCGTCGCCCACGGCATCAGCCTGTTCGGCCATGAGCGCGTGGCCGCAATCGAGCTGCAACACCTGCGCCTGCGGCATCGCTTTGACCAGCGCCTGGGCCGCGCGCGGCGGCGTCATCGCGTCGCGCCGGCCGAGGATGAACAGCGCCGGGCAGCTCACCCTGGCCGCCGCCGCCGCGCCGCCGGTATAGGCGTTGCAGGCGCTGAAATCGGTGTGCAGCAGCTGCGCCGGATTGCGCGCCGCCATGCGCTGCATCAGGCGCCGGTTCGCGCCCGGCAGCGACACGCCCGGCGCCGCCGCTAGGCCAGCCAGCGGCGCCGCGTACGACCACAGGTTGACCATGTCGATCGCGCGCGCCTCGTCCGTGCGCGCGCAGGCGAGCAGGGCCTCCGACACCTGCATCGGCCAGGCCGTGCCGAGCAGCGCCAGCGCGCGCGCGCGTGCGCCCGCGCGCGAAGCCGCTTCCAGCGCCACGAGCGAGCCCATGCTGTGCCCGGCCAGCAGCGCCGAGGCGATGCCGGCCGCATCGAGCAGCGCGAGCAGCCAGTCGGCCATCGCCTCGACGCTGGCCAGCGCCGGCCCAGGCGTGCGCCCATGCCCGGGCAGGTCCGGCGCCAACACGCGCCAGCCGTGCTCGAGGAAGAAGCGGCTTTGCAGCGCCCACACCGAGTGGTCGTGCTGGGCGCCGTGGATGAAGACGAGGGCGGGTCTTGCCGGGTCGGGCGCGTCGGTGGCGTGGCAGGGGCCGGTATAGGCATACGCGCGCTGGCCGGCAAAGCGGCCGCCAAGGACGAATTCCATTCAGCCTCCTTTTTGGGCGAGCTTGAGCGCGCGCGCCAGGTCGTCGATCAGGTCGTCGGCGTCTTCGAGCCCGACCGCCAGGCGCACCGCGCCCGTGTGCGCGTCCGCGTCCGCGTGCGTGCCGGCGTCCAGGCAGGCTGCATGCGAGCGCGCTGCGCCGGCGGGCGCCGCGGGCGAAAACAGGCGCAGTGCGTCGACCAGGCGCCGGCCGCGCGCGGCGCCGCCGTGCGGACGCACGACCAGCACGGCGCCGCAGCCGCGCGCCAGCAGCGTGGCGGCCAGCGCACGGTCCGGATGGCCGTCCAGTTCCGGATAGGCGACCGATTCGACCGCCGCGTGGCCGGCCAGGAAAGCGGCGATCTTGCGCGCGCCGGCAATCTGGCGCTCCATGCGCAGGCCCAGCGTCTCCAGACCCTGCAGGATGGCGGCGGCCTCGAGCGAGCTGATCGAGGCGCCGAAGTCGGCCAGGCCTTCGCGCCGGGCACGCAGGGCAAAGGCCCCGACCGTCGATTCCTCGGCGTACACCGTGCCCTGGAAGCGCGCGCCCGGTTCGCACAGCGCGGCGAAGCGGCCGCTGCGGTCATGCGCACGCTGCCAGTCGAAGGTGCCGCCATCGACCAGCAGGCCGCCGGCCACATCGCCGCGCCCGCTCAGCCAGCCCGTGGCCGGGTGCAGCACCAGGTCGGCGCCGTGTTCCAGCGGCTGCAGTAGCCAGGGCGAGACGGCGCCGGCGTCCACCAGCAGCGGCAGGTCGTGTTCGTGGGCGAGCTGGCCGAGGCGCGGCAGGTCGAGCACGGCCAGTTGCGCGCCGCCTATGGCCGGGCCGACCAGCAGGCGGGTGTCCGGACGGATCGCGCGGCGCCAGGCGTCCAGGTCGCGCGCATCGACGAAGGTCGTCTCGACGCCAAAGCGGTGCAAGCCGTGCGCCAGCAGGTCGCGTGCGGCGCGCGGCAGCGTATTGGCGGCGACCACGTGGCTGCCGGCCGCCGCGACGGTCGCGATGGCCAGGTGCAGCGCGGCCTGGGCGCTGGTGCAGGCGATGCCGGCCACGCCGCCTTCGAGCGCGGCGATGCGCGTCTCGAGCACGGCGACGGCCCCGGCGCCGTCCGTGAGCGGCGCGGAGGGCGCCTGGCCGGCGTGCGCCGACAGCGTGTCGAAACCGGGAACCCTGGGACCCGTCATGAAGACCTCATCGGCGTGATGAACAGGAGCGCATGCTAGCATCTGGACGGAATGTGCACCATGGCAGGGCGAAGGGCTGGATTTTTCCCCAAGCATAGGCTAGAGTCGGACTTATGAATCGTACAAGCCAAAGCTCTCCAACCAGGGAGGTCACAATGAAAGTCTCCGAGATTTTGCAAGTCAAGGGCGACATCCTGTTCACCGTTTCGCCGGACACGCCGCTGGCGGATGCGGCCGAGACCATGGCCGAGCACGACATCGGCTCGCTGGTCGTGATGGAATTCGGCGACCTGGTCGGCATGCTGACCTTCCGCGAGGTGATCAAGGCGCTGCACGCCAATGGCGGTTCGGTCGGCGCCGGCACGGTGCGGCGCCACATGGACGACAGCCCGATCACGGTCACGCCGCACACCGAGGTCAACGAGGTGCGCCGCATCATGCTGGAAAAGCACGCGCGTTACCTGCCGGTGATGAACGCGCGCACCCTGCTGGGCGTGATCTCGTTCTACGACGTGGCCAGGGCCGTGCTGGAAGCGCAGAGCTTCGAGAACCGCATGCTCAAGGCCTACATCCGCGACTGGCCGGCCGAGGTGGAGCAGGGCGTGGACGACTGAGCCGCCGTGCCCCGCCGGGTCGACCTCATGCGGCGGGGCTGAGCGCCTCGCCGTTCAGCCATTCGATCAGCTGGTCGGCCGGCAGCGGGCGCGCGAACAGGTAGCCCTGCGCCAGCGTGCAGCCCAGCGCCAGCAGAATCTGCGCCTGGCGCTCGTCTTCCACGCCCTCGGCCACGATCGACAGGCCGAGGCTGCGCCCCAGCTCGATCACCATCTCGGCGATGCTGCTGCCGCGCGCCGAATCCGTAATCTCCGACACGAACGCGCGGTCGATCTTCAACCGGTCGACCTGCAGCCGCTGCAGGTAGGACAGCGACGAGAAGCCGGTGCCGAAGTCGTCGATCGCGATCGACACCCCGAGCTGCTTGAGCTGGGCCAGGCGCTCGATCAGCAGGCCCGGTTCTTCCATCGCCATCGACTCGGTGATCTCCAGCTCGACGCACGCCGGCGGCGCGCCGGTGTCCGCCAGCGCGCGCGCCACCATCTCGAGGAAGTTCGGGTGGCGGAACTGCACCTGCGACACGTTCACCGACATCGTGAAGTCGAGGTGGCCGGCCGCGCGCACCCGCATCAATTCCTCGCAGGCTTGGAGCAGCACCCATTCGCCGATCTCGATGATCAGCCCCGAGTACTCGGCGATCGGAATGAAGCGGTCGGGCGGCACCAGGCGACCATCCTCGGTACGCCAGCGCAGCAGCGCCTCGGCGCCGAACGCGCGCCGGCGGCTCAGGTCGACCTGCGGCTGGAACGCCAGGAACAGCTCGCCGCGCGTGAAACCGCTGCGCAGCGCATGCATCATGCGCACGCGCTCGCGGATCTCGACGCCCATGCAGCGCGTGAACCAGAAATGGCCGCCGCGCTGCCGGGTCTTGGCGCGCTTGAGGGCGATGTCGGCATCCTTCAGGGCATCGGCGCCGTTGCCTTCGTGTTCGCGCAGGCGCACCAGCCCAAGCGTGGCCGACACGCGCACGTCCTGTCCCTCGATCGAGAACGGACTCGAAAACAGCGCGCCCAGCGCATGCGGATCGACCTCGCTGGCCGGCCCCAGCACGCAGAACACGTCGCTGCCGATGCGCGCCAGGCTCACGCCCGCGTCGGCGCGCGCGTCCAGGCGTTCGCGCAGGCGGCACGCGACCGCGGCCAGCAGGGCATCGCCGAACTGGTGGCCGAGCGCGTCGTTGGTTTCGGCGAAGTGGTCGAGGTCGAGCAGGCACAGCACCGGGTCGGCGTCCGCCGGATCGCCGGCCGCCGGATCGCCGGCCGAGACGGCGACCGGCAAGCGCGCCTCCAGCAGCTCGACCAGGCGGGTGCGGTTGGGCAGGCCGGTGAGCGGATCGTAGAAGGCGGCGCGCTGCAGGTCGGTCACCAGGGCCACGTTGTCGAGGCAGACCGCGATGCTGGAGGCGAACACCTCGAGCAGGCCACGGCGCAGCGGGGCCAGAGGACGCGCCAGCGGCAGCGCAGCGGCGAAGTCGACGCCCGACTTGCTGGGCAGGTACAGCGCCAGGATGCCGTCCTGGAGAACGTTGGCGCGGGTGGCGAAGCTGCGCGCGATGGCGCCGGCGGCGGGGCCGGCGCCATTCTCGAGCAGGGCTGCCGGCACGAGCGCGGCGCTGGCGCCGGCACTGGCCAGCACCGTCCATGGACCGCCGGGTCCGTCGCGCCGGCAGGCGCACAGCAGGCCGTCCGGCGCCTGTCCGAGCAGCTTGGCCGCCTCGATCAGGATGCCGTGCGCGACGTCGCCGACTGAGTGCAGCGCCATCAGCGCGGCATTCGCGCGCACCACCTGGGCCAGGCCGTCGCGGCTGTCTTCCAGCGCGCGGATCTGCTGGTAGGCGCGGATCGCCGCCGCCACGCTGGTGTACAGCTTGGTGCGGGTCAGCTCGGACTTGGTGCGGTAGTCGTTGATGTCGTAGCCGCGGATCGCATCCATCTCGGGCGCATAGCCGGGCTGGCCGGTGCGCAGGATGATGCGCACGTCGCGCATGCCGAGCGTGTCGCGGATGTGGCGGACCAGGTGCAGGCCGGCGTCGGCCTGCTCCATCACCACGTCGAGCAGGATCACAGCCAGCTCGGGTTCGTGGGCCAGCAGGCGCTCGGCCTGGGCGCGCGAGTGGGCGTGGACGAATTGCAGCGGGCGGCCGTGCACTTCGAGGCCGGCCAGGGCGAAGGTGGTGGTTGAATGCACGTCGGCGTCGTCGTCGACGATCATCACGCGCCAGGCGCCGGGCGCCGGGTTCGCCGCCCCGTCGTCGGTCGCAGCAGCCAGCCCATGCGATGCCTCGGGGACCTCGTCGGCGAAGACCAGGTCCTCTTCCTGCGCGGCGCCGTCAGGCGGGTTCGGTGCGGGCATTGCAACTTCTCCATATGCTCGGATGAATGTGTCCTAGTATATCTGGTATAGCTACCATCGCGTGAAAAAAATTCTCTACGGCAACTCCTGTCTGTGCGGGACGTTGTTACCAAGCGGCAAAATTCCCTTGGCCGCGCCATGCTGTTAAAATCTCCGGTTCAATTCGAACAATCCAGGCGACCATGTCCGGCAATACTTTTGGCAAGCTGTTTTCCGTTTCTACCTTCGGCGAGTCGCACGGCCCCGCGATCGGCTGCGTGATCGATGGCTGTCCGCCTGGTCTGGCGTTGTCGGAAGCCGACATCCAGCCGGAACTCGACCGCAGGAAGCCGGGAACGTCGCGCCACGTCACCCAGCGCCAGGAAGCCGACCGCGTGCAGATCCTGTCCGGCGTGTACGAGGGCGTCACCACCGGCACCCCGATCGCGCTGCTGATCCCGAATACCGACCAGCGCAGCAAGGACTACGGCAACATCGTCGAGACCTTCCGCCCCGGCCACGCCGATTACGCCTACTGGCACAAGTACGGCGTGCGCGACCCGCGCGGCGGCGGCCGCTCTTCGGCGCGCCTCACCGCGCCGGTGGTGGGCGCCGGCGCGGTGGCGAAAAAATGGCTGCGCGAAAAGTACGGCACCGAGTTCATGGGCTGCATGAGCGCGCTTGGCGACATCGACGTGCCATTTCAAGGCTGGGAGCACGTGCACGCCAATCCGTTCTTCGCGGCGACCGCCGACGCCGGCCTGCTGGCGCGCATGGAAGCGGCGATGGACGAGCTGCGCCGCGCCGGCGACTCGATCGGCGCGCGCATCGACGTGGTCGCCACCAACGTGCCGGTCGGCCTCGGCCAGCCGCTGTACGACAAGCTGGACGCCGACATTGCCTACGCGATGATGGGCATCAATGCGGTCAAGGGCGTCGAGATCGGCGCCGGCTTCGCCTCGGTGGCGCAGAAGGGATCCGAGCATGGCGACGAATTGACGCCGGAGGGCTTCGCCTCGAACAATGCCGGCGGCGTGCTGGGCGGGATCTCGACCGGGCAGGACATCACGGTCTCGCTCGCGATCAAGCCCACCTCGTCGATCCGCACGCCGCGCCGCTCGATCGACAAGGCCGGCAATCCGGTCACGGTCGAGACCTTCGGGCGCCACGATCCCTGCGTGGGCATCCGCGCCACGCCGATCGCCGAGGCGATGCTGGCCCTGGTCCTGATCGACCACGCGCTGCTGCACCGTGCGCAGAGCGGCGACGTGTGGGTGGACACGCCGCGGATTCCGGGGCGGATCGCTTAAGGTTTCAGGTCGTTATCCGGACAAGCGCGCCGGGCTGGCGCGCCGTTGACGCCGCTCAGGCGCGCCCGGCCGCCAGCTCCATCTGCTGGCGCTTTTCCACGGTGCGCACCACCAGCGCGCGCAGGTCGTTGAGCAGGCCGAACTCGGTCTGGCTCAGGTAGACCGAGGGGAAGCGGTCGTCCCAGTCGCCGTAGATGAAGCCGACCGGCTCGCCGTGCGTGCACAGCGGGATGATCACGAAGCAGCGCGCGTCCTGCAGCGAACCTTTCCACCAGGGCGGCAGCTTGCTGGCGAACTTCGGGTCCTGCGCGTTTTCGATGAAGATCACGCGGTCGCTGCCGAGTGCGGCGAAGAACACGTTCGGCTCGTAGACGTCGTCGAAGGCGAGCTTGGGCAGCATCGCCTTGGCGCCGTCGCCCAGGCCGATGCGCGCGCCGTACTTGCCGTCGCGGCGGTTGCGCAGGAAGCCGAAGGCGCGCGTGAACGACAGGCCGTGATAGGCGGTCTCGATCGCCATCGACATCATCTGGCCCGGTGTCGCGCCGGCGACCGCCTCGCGCATCTCGGCCACGCCTTCGAGCAGCACGCGGTTGCCGGCCTCGCGCATGCGCGTGGCGGCCGCGGCGCGCACGCGCTTTTCCGGCGGGTTGGCCAGCGGCGCGATCGACAGGTCAGCGATCGCTTCTTCCTTGGCCTTGTCGACCGCGCTCACGATCCGGTCCGGTGTCAAGCCGATCAGCGGCGCGAAGCCAGCCGCGATCGCCTTGACCTGCTCGACCCCGGCCTCGTCGCCGTTCCACAGCGATTCGGCGCATTGCGAGGACATGGTGCCCAGCGCGGCGAGCCAGTCGTCGTGGCCGAAGCCCTCGAAGCGTTCGCCCGGCTGCACGCGGCGCATGCCGGCGATCAGGTTGCGCGGCAGGCCCCAGTGTTCGGCGGTGGCGCGGCCGATCTGCTCGAGCGAGAGGCCGAGTTCGGCGTGGATCGCGATCTCGTCGGCGCCGGCCTGGCCGATGCGCTCCCAGTGCTCGGGCAGGTAAAAGGTGACCATCATCCGGCCCAGCGAATGCAGGATCGAGCACACCACGGCTTCTTCCGGATCGCGGGTGGCGGCACTGGCCGCGATCTGCTGTGCGACCATCCCGGCCAGCACCGCCTTTTCCATCTCGACCTGGGCCTGCAGCGAGTCCGGGCTCGACTTGGCCAGCTCCTCGATCAGCTTCAGGCCGAGCGCGAGGTGGCCGATGGCTTCGGTGCCGAGCACCAGCACCGCCTTGGAGACCGTGTTGATGCGCTGGCCGAACGCCGAGTACATGCTGCTGTTGGCCAGGCGCAGCACCTTTTGCGTGAGCACCGGATCGGTCAGCACGGTCTGGGTCATGGAAAAATCGCGCTCGTCTTCGCCGCGCATCGAGGCCAGGATGGCGTTGATGGCGCGCGTGAAGCCGGGCATGTCGCCGCGCCGGCGGATGCGCTCCCACAGCAGCGAGAGGGTGGCGTCGGCGCGCGCCGAGCGTTCGAAGCTTGCAGTCTGGTTCATGGTTGGCCCGCCCGTAGTTCGTCCGGAAGCATCGCCTGGTGCAGGTTTTCGGTCAGCGCGGCGATGGCCACCTGGGCCGACATCGGCTTGCCGGTCAGGTAGCCCTGCACGTAGTCGCAGCCGCGCGATTCCACGTAATGTAACTGGTCTTCGGTCTCGACACCCTCGGCCACGACCGACAGGTCGAGGTGCTTGGCGATGTCGAGCACGGCGTTGCAGATCGCCCCGTCCTTGCTCGACGCCGGCAAGTCCTTGATGAAGGCGCGGTCGATCTTGAGCACCGAGATCGGGAAGCGCTTGAGGTAGGCCAGGGAGGAATAGCCGGTGCCGAAATCGTCGATTGCGATACGCGCGCGGCGCTCGGTCATCTTGCCTAGGATGGCTTCGGCGTGGGCCGGGTCGACCATCAGCGTGCCCTCGGTGATCTCGAGCACCAGCTTCTCGCCGGGCATGCCGGAGTAGGCCAGCGCGTCGTCCAGCACGGCCAGGAAACGGTCGTTGCGGAATTGGCGCGGGCTGATGTTGACCGAGATGTAGAGCGCGCGCTTGGCCGCTTCCTCGAACTGGCGCAGCTGCACCAGCGCGGCCTTCAGCGCCCAGGCGCCGAGCAGGTTGATCAGGCCGTTGGTCTCGGCGATCGGGATGAAGCGCACCGGCGGCACCATGCCCAGGGTCGGATGCTTCCAGCGCATCAGCGTCTCGAAGCCTTCGATTTGGCGCGTGCTCGCCGATACGATCGGCTGGTAGTACAGCAGGAACTCGCCCTCGCGCACCGCCTGGAACATCGCCGCCTCGAGCGAGATGTCGTGCTGCGGTGGGCCATTCTCGCGGGCGGAGTAGACCACGGTGCGCCCGCCCCCCGATTCCTTGGCCCGGCCCATGGCGGCGTCGGACAGCGCCAGCAGGCGCACCTCGTCCTCGGCATGCTCCGGGTAGGCCGACACGCCGATCGAGGCGCCGAGGTAGACCGTATGCTTGTCGACCTCGAACGGCGCCTGCAGCGCAGCCATCAGGCGCCCGCTGACCAGCTTGACCTGCTCGGGCGTGGCGGTGCCCGGCAGGACCGCGACGAACTCGTCGCCGCCGACGCGTGCCAGGGTGTCGCTGTCGCGCAGCGTGCGGCGCAGCCGCGCCGCGGCCAGGCGCAGCACGGCGTCGCCGACCGGGTGGCCGAGGCCGTCGTTGACCTTCTTGAAGCCGTCCAGGCCGATGCTGGCGATCGAAAACCCCTGGCCCGAGCGGCGCGCGTTGGCGATCACCATGCGGATCCGGTCCGACAGCAGCAGGCGGTTCGGCAGTTCGGTGAGGGCGTCGTGGGTCGCCATGTGGCGCAGGCGCTGTTCGGTGGCGCGCTGGGCCGACATGTCGCGTCCGACCGCCAGCAGTTCGTGGCCGTCGCCGATCGGCGTGACGCGCAGTTCGAACCAGGTGCAGGCATCGGGATCTGCCGCGACGTCGCTTGCGGCATGTGAGGTGGCGCCGCGCAGGCGCAGCTCGACCAGCACGCTTTCCTTGCGCGCGCAGGCATCGACGATGGCGGCGCGCAGCGCGGCCTGGTCGACTTCGGGCGCCAGCCCGACCAGCGCACTGCCGGCGCCGAGCGCGCGCTCGCCGGCGAAGCGGCGCGCGCGCTGGCTGGCATGCAGAATCAGCCCGCTCGGGTCGAGGCGGAAGGCGACGTCGCCCACCGCATCCATAACCTCGTCCAGGCCGGCCGCCTGGCGCGCATGGCGCTGATCCTCGTTCGCTGCTGCGGATGAACTGGGGCGCATCGTGGTATCTCTGCTTTCTAAACTGGACAGGTCTGAAAAAACCGTTCGTGCATTCCGGGATATTCGGAACGGTTTCCAAGCCAAAGGTTGGGGCTTTCCCTGTAACACAGCGGGAGTGTACCAAACACCAAGAAATGTATCACTGAAAACATTCCTAGGAGCATTAAAAAGACAATGCATGAGCTGGTAAGTATGCTGCTTGATGCGCCGCAGGCGGTGCGCGCGGCGCTTGCGCTTGCCCGGGCTTACGCTTTCCGCTAGCCTTGTTGCCTTGTCGATAACCCACTTCCGCCGAGTCCATGCATTGTCGCCGATGCAGGAAAAATAAGAAACCGACTGACTGCAATTAAAAACCTTGACCTGATTTGATGATGCCGCCATGCAACACTGTCCAGGCGCACGGCGACCGATCCTGAGGAGACCCGGATGAACCGTTTCGATACGCACGAGGTATTCAATCAGGCGCCGCCGTTCGGCGACGTCAATCTGTTCCGCTGCGATCCGGCGCTGGTGGATGCCGTCGCGCGCGAGGGCGGGGCCTGGGCCGCCGGCTGGCTCGACGGCCTGGGCGAGCGGCTCGGCAGGGCCGACGTGCTCGACCTGGCGCGGGTGGCCAACGAGTTCACGCCGCGCCTGGTCAACTTCGACCGCAATGGCAACCGGATCGACGAGCTCGAGTTCCATCCGGCCTGGCACCGCTTGATGACGCTGCTGATCGAGAACGGTGCGCACTCGCTGCCGTGGGAAGCGCCGCGGGCAGGTGCGCAAGTGGCGCGCGGCGCCGCATACTTGTTGTTCGGCCAGGTCGAGAACGGTTCGCAGTGTCCGGTCACGATGACCTATGCGTCGGTGCCGGCGCTGCGCCAGAACCCGGCGATCGCGGCCAAATGGCTGCCGAAGATCCTGTCGCGCAAGTACGATCCGCGCTCGCTGCCGATCGAACAGAAGCGCGGCGCCCTGGTCGGGATGGGCATGACCGAGAAGCAGGGCGGCACCGACGTGCGCGCCAACACCACGCGCGCGGTCCGGCTCGAGCCGGACGCGGCGGCGCGCTTCGGCGAGGAGGGCGCCGAAGCCTGGCGCATCGTCGGCCACAAATGGTTTTTCTCGGCGCCGCAGTGCGACGCCCACCTGGTGCTGGCCCAGACCGACGCGGGATCGAGCGCCGACGAATCGCCGCCCGGACTGTCCTGTTTCTTCGTGCCGCGTTTCCTGCCCGACGGCAGCCGCAATGCGATCCGCGTGCAGCGCCTGAAGAACAAGCTCGGCAACCGCTCGAACGCCTCGTCCGAAGTCGAGTTCCAGGACGCGCTCGGCTGGATGGTCGGACGCGAGGGGCGCGGCATCCCGACCATCCTCGAGATGGGTAGCCACACGCGCCTGGATTGCGTGCTGGGCACGGCTGGCATCATGCGCGCCGCGCTGTGCCACGCGCTGCACCACGCGCGCGCGCGCAGCGCGTTCGGGCGCAAGCTGGCCGAGCAGCCGCTGATGCAGAACGTGCTGGCCGACCTCGCGCTCGAATCCGAAGCGGCGACCGTGTTCGCGCTGCGCCTGGCGCGCTGCTATGACCAGATGCGCGACGAGCAGCCCGACCCGCAGCAGGCGCTGCTGGCGCGCATCCTGACGCCGGCCGGCAAGTACTGGCTTTGCAAGCGCGGTCCGGCGGTCGGCGCCGAGGCGATGGAAGTCGTGGGCGGCAACGGCTACGTCGAGGATGGCCCGCTGGCGCGGCTGTACCGCGAATTTCCGGTCAACTCGATCTGGGAGGGCTCCGGCAACGTGATGTGCCTGGACGTGCTGCGCGCTTTCGCCAAGGCGCCGGAGACGATCGCAGCTCTGGGCGCCGAGCTGGCGCTGGCGGGGGGAATCGATGCCCGCTACGACGCCTATTGCGAGCGCCTGCTGGCCGGCCTGGCGCGCTCGGCCGCCGACGAGTTCGGCGCGCGCCGCCTGGCCGAGCACTTGGTCGTGGCGGTCCAGGCCGGCCTGCTGCTGCGCCATGCGCCGAACTACGTGGCCCACGCCTTCGTGGCATCGCGCATCGCCCAGGACGTCGGCGGCGCGTTCGGGCGTTTGCCGGCGGGCGTCGACGCCGCGGCGATCCTGGCGCGGGCGCTGGTCGAGTAGACAAAAAACGCGACAAACCGGCGCGCGGCTGGGATAATGTTCGTTTACCAAGTCAACAGCATCGACGTATCGACACCGACAATGAAACAAGATTCGCGTTTCCCTAATCTGTTCATCCTGAACCATCCCCTGATCCAGCACAAGCTGTCGCACATGCGCGACCGTTGCACCTCGACCCGGACCTTCCGCGAGCTGCTCAGGGAGATCACGCTGCTGATGGGTTATGAAATCACGCGCGACCTGCCGCTGACCACGCGCGAAATCGAGACGCCGTTGATGACGATCGACGCCCCGGTCATCGCCGGCAAGAAGCTCGCCATCGTGCCGATCCTGCGCGCCGGCGTCGGCATGAGCGACGGTCTGCTGGAACTGGTGCCGTCGGCGCGTGTCGGTCACATCGGCGTGTTCCGCGATCCGGCCACGCACCAGCCGGTCGAATACCTGGTGCGCCTGCCGGACACCGATGCCCGCAACTTCATCCTGTGCGATCCGATGGTCGCCACCGGCAACTCGGCCGTGTACGCCGTCGACGTGCTGAAAAAGCGCGGCGTCGCCGACGACCAGATCATCTTCCTGGCGCTGGTCGCGGCGCCGGAAGGCGTCGAGGTGTTCCACAAGGCGCACCCGAACGTCAAGCTGTACGTGGCCTCGCTCGACAGCCACCTGAACGACCACGCCTACATCATCCCCGGCCTGGGCGATGCCGGCGACCGCATTTTCGGCACCAAATAAGCCATGTCGTCCATGAGCGCCGAAGCCGACGCCGACTTCTTCGCCCGCCTGTCGGTATTGAACGACAAGTTCGCCGCCAGCCTGCCGGACACGCTGGCGCGGCTGGCGGCTGCACGCGCGCGCCTGGACCCGGCGGCCCCGGCCGTGGCGCTGGTCGCCGAGATGCATGCGGTGCTGCACACGCTGGCCGGGTCGGCCGCGACCTTCGGCTTCCGCCAGCTCGGCCAGCAGGCGCGCGTGCTCGAGCAGCGCCTGCGCGTGTTCACGACCTTCGACGCGGTCGGCCCCCAGGAATGGGAAGGCTGGCTGGCCCGGCTGGACGTGTTCGTGGCCTGGGGCCGCGCCGATCCGAAATCGGCTTACCCTAACGATGAGTCCGTTGTTTAGATTCCGCACAAAAAGACTGTCCAAAAATCGTTTGATCTAGGACAAACTTGAGCCGTGTCGATGACCTATATTCTGCTTACTGCCGACGCAAATCGAGCAGCATGAAAGTTGATGGAAATAAATCCTAACGGCGTGCTGTTTTTATTTTGCGAAAACCGTGTATATTCGGTTTTATTCGGTATAATACGGGATCGTTGGATTCGAGGTAGCAGTGCAGTTAGTCTGTCATTTGTTTCTTGCTTCTTCAAACGATCGTAAACGGGCGAAAGCCCACTTCAACTGAAATAGGAAATTGTAATGGCAACTGGCATCGTAAAATGGTTCAATGACTCCAAAGGCTTCGGCTTCATCACCCCGGACGAAGGCGGCGAAGATCTGTTCGCTCACTTCTCGGCTATCCAGAGCCAGGGCTTCAAGTCGCTGCAGGAAAACCAGCGCGTCTCGTTCGACGTGACCTCGGGCCCGAAGGGCAAGCAAGCATCCAACATCCAGCCGATCTAATACGCTGAAATGTTAGGCAAAAATCCTCGGAGCTTCCGGGGATTTTTTTTTGCCTGTCGAAATCGTCTACGCTGCAATAAGGTCCCTCTGTCTTTGCAAGTCGACTCATCAAAACGATTTGCGCCAGTAATCCGATTGCGAATAGGCATGACGCAAAAAATCGACGAACACGCGTATCCTCAGCGGTAAATGGCGGCGTTGTGCGAATACGGCATAGATATCGTTGCCGGGCGTAGCAAAATCGTCCAGTACCGCCACCAGGCACCCGGCCTCGATGTCGGCGCTGACTTCCCATAGCGAACGCCAGGCCAGGCCGCGTCCGGCCAGCGCCCATGCGTGCAGCACGGCGCCATCGTTGCATTCCATGTTACCCGATACCTTCAGTGTGACCACCTTGCCGGCTTCGCTGAAGCTCCAGCCGCGCTGGCTGCCGGCGCGGCCGATCGCCAGGCAGTTGTGGCGCGCCAGCTCATCCAGGCTGCGCGGCGTGCCGTGGCGCTTCAGATAGGCCGGCGCGGCCACCACCACGCGCCGGTTGTCGGCCAGCTTGACGCCGACCAGGTTCGAATCTTCTAGGCTGGCGATGCGGATCGCCACGTCGATGCCTTCGCCGATCACGTCGACGACGCGGTCGTTCAGGTTCAGGTCGAGCGTGACCTCGCGGTGTTCGAGTAGGAAGGAGGGCACCAGCGGCGCCACGTGCAGCCGCCCGAAACCGGCCGGCGCCGACACCAGCAGATGCCCGCTGGCGTGGGCGCTGCGCTCGGACACGGCGGCCTCGGCTTCGGCCAGCTCGGCCAGGATGCGCTGGCAGTCCTCCAGGAAGGCGGCGCCTTCGTCGGTCAGCGCCAGCTTGCGGGTCGTGCGCTGCAGCAGCTTGACGCCGAGGCGCGCTTCGAGCGCATCCAGGCGCCGGCCGATCATGGCCGGGGCGATGCCCTCCGCGCGCGCAGCTGCGGACAGGCTGCCGCGCGCGACCACGTCGACGAACGTGGAAATCTGGCGAAATTGCGCCATTCGTACTCCTTCATCATCAATCCGTCTGCGCTTCATCTGTGATAAAAACGCACAGATGAATGTATTTTTTGTCTCGTTTAGGTGAGCGGAAGTGAATATACTTGACCGTATGGCAAACGCCAAGCCGTCCGGCACTTCATTATTCAAACCAAAACAGGAGCACACGATGACCATCGCCACCCCAGCAGGAATGGAAATCCGGGGAGACATCAAACCGGGCTACGAACAGATCCTCACGCCGGACGCGCTCGCGCTGGTAGCCAAGCTCAGCCGCGAATTCGAGCCGCGCCGCCGGCAGCTGCTGGCCGCTCGTGCCGAACGCGCCAAGCGCCTGGACGCCGGCGAGCGTCCCGACTTCCTGCCGGAGACCGCCAACATCCGCAGCGGCGACTGGCAGATTGCGCCGATTCCGCCGGCGCTCGAATGCCGTCGCGTCGAAATCACCGGCCCGGTCGAGCGCAAGATGGTCATCAACGCGCTCAACTCGGGCGCGGACAGCTACATGACCGACTTCGAGGATTCGAACACGCCGAACTGGGACAACCAGATCACTGGCCAGATCAACATGATCGATGCCGTGCGCCGCACGATTGCGCTCGAACAGAACGGCAAGCAGTACAAGCTGAACGACAAGGTCGCAACCCTGGTCGTGCGTCCGCGCGGCTGGCACCTCGACGAAAAGCACGTGCTGGTCGACGGCAAGCGCGTCTCCGGGGGCGTCTTCGACTTCGCGCTGTACATGTTCCACAACGCGAAAGAGCTGCTGGCGCGCGGCGCCGGTCCGTATTTCTACCTGCCGAAGATGGAATCGCACCTGGAAGCGCGCCTGTGGAACGACATCTTCGTGATGACGCAAAACGAGCTCGGCCTGCCGCAGGGCACGATCAAGGCGACCGTGCTGATCGAGACCATCGTCGCCGCCTTCGAGATGGATGAGATCCTGTACGAACTGCGCGAGCACAGCGCCGGGCTGAACGCCGGCCGCTGGGATTACATTTTCTCGTGCATCAAAAAATTCAAGCTGGACAAAGCCTTCTGCCTGGCCGACCGGCCGAAGGTGACGATGACCGCGCCGTTCATGCGCGCCTATGCACTGCTGCTGCTCAAGACCTGCCACAAGCGAGGCGCGCCGGCGATCGGCGGCATGTCGGCGCTGATTCCGATCAAGAACGATCCGGAAAAGAACGCGACGGCGATGGCTGGCGTCATCGGCGATAAATCGCGCGACGCCACCGATGGCTACGACGGTGGCTGGGTTGCCCACCCGGGCTTGGTCGAAGCTTCCATGGCCGAGTTCAAGAAGGTGCTGGGCGACCGCCCGAACCAGATCGACAAGCAGCGTCCCGACGTCGAAGTGACGGCGGCGCAGTTGCTCGACTTCAAACCGGAAGCGCCGATCACCGAGGCCGGCCTGCGCTACAACATCAACGTAGGCATCCACTATCTGGGCGCCTGGTTGGCCGGCAACGGCTGCGTGCCGATCCATAACCTGATGGAAGACGCCGCCACCGCCGAGATCAGCCGCGCCCAGGTCTGGCAGTGGATCCGTACGCCCAAGGGCGTGCTGGACGACGGCCGCAAGGTCACGGCCGAGATGGTGCGTGCGATGATCCCGGAAGAGCTGGCCAAGGTGAAGGCGGTGGCGCCGAACGGCGACAATCCGACCTACGCGCGCGCGGCCGAGATCTTCGAGCAGATGTCGCTGTCGGACGAGTTCGCGGAGTTCCTGACGCTGCCGTTGTACGAAGAGATCTGATCTTCCGCATCGAGCGGATCGAGTGGGCGCGCGGCGCCCACTTTTCGTTTCTGGGCCGGACTTCAGCGAACGTGCCGGCTAGGCCGCGCTCAAAACACGTTCTTCCACTCGCGCAGCGCGGCAAAAGCGCTGACCGGATCGGCGTTGGACGCCAGTTTGCCGGCCGCCACCAGGCTGTCGACCACGCCGGGCGCGCGCACGCGCAGGAAGGGATTGGTCGCCTTTTCGATGGCGATCGTCGACGGTATGGTGGGCAGATGGGTGCCGCGCTTTTCGCTGTCGGCGACCAGGCGCAGCTGCACGGCCTGGTTGCCCGGTTCGAGCGCCTCGGCAAAGCGCAGGTTGGACAGCGTGTACTCGTGGGCGCAATACACCAGCGTGTCGTCGGGCAGGGCGGCCAGCTTGGCCAGCGAATCCATCATCTGCGCCGGCGTGCCTTCGAACAGGCGGCCGCAGCCGGCGCCGAACAAGGTGTCGCCGCAGAACAGCCAGTGCGTATCTTCGCCATTCTCACCATCGCTGCGCACGTAGGCGATGTGGCCGCGCGTGTGGCCCGGCACGTCCAGCACCGACAGTGCCACGTCGAGGCCGGGCACCGTGATGCGGTCGCCTTCACCGAGCGGATGGGTCACCGCGGCGATGCCGTCGTTTCTGGGGCCGAACACCGGCACCGCACTGTGCGCGAGCAAATCCGGGACACCGCCCGTGTGGTCAGCATGATGATGGGTGAGTAGAATGGCGGTGAGGGTGAGTCCATTGACGCGCAGGGCCTCAAGGATGGGGCCGGCATCGCCGGGATCGACCACCGCGGCGTGCGCGCCGTCATGGATGAGCCAGAGATAATTGTCCTTAAATGCGGGAACGGTCAATACGGAAAGATTACGGGACGATGAACTCATGGGTAGTATCGTAAAAGGGAAGGCATGGACAGCGCAGCATCCGAAAAATCCATTATAGCGCTCGACCGCTGGCTGCAATCGCCGGCGGGCGCGTACGTGCGCGCGTGGGAACAGGCCTGCCTGGACGAGCTGACGGCCGACATCTTCGGTTTCAACGCGGTCCAGATCGGCGTACCGCAGATCGACGCGCTGGCGGCCAATCGCATGCCCAACAAATGGCAGGCCGCGACGCGCACGTCGACCGCAGACGAACTGGTCTATGCCCGCAACAACAAGCAGATCGCAGTGGCGCTCGACTTCGCCGAACTGCCGTTCGCGTCGCAGAGCCTGGACCTGGTGGTGCTGCCGCACGTGCTCGAATTCGCCGCCGAGCCGCACCAGGTGCTGCGCGAGGTCGAGCGGGTGCTGATTCCGGAAGGGCAGTTGATCATCTGCGGCTTCAACCCGGCCAGCATGTGGGGCGTGCGCCAGGGGATGGGGCGCATCACCAGCAGCAATTACTTGCCGACGGCGGGGGAGTTCATCTCTATGCTGCGCCTGAAAGACTGGTTAAAATTGCTCAACCTTGGCGTCACGCGCAGCCATTTCGGTTGTTACGCGCCGCCGTTCCGCAGCAGCCAGTGGCTCGACCGCTTCCACTTCGTCGAAGGCGCCGGCCAGCGTTGGTGGCCGTATTTCGGCGCGGTCTACATCGTTCACGCGATCAAGCGGGTCAAGGGCATGCACCTGATCGGACCGGCCTGGAACAAGAAGACGAGCCGGGCGCCGCAAGCGGTGCCGGCCACTAACCGCAACGAACGCAACAAGTCTGCACCCTAATTCAGCATCAGAACAGGAAACACACGCGCATGACCACCAAAGTAGAGATTTTCACCGACGGCGCCTGCAAGGGAAATCCGGGCACGGGCGGCTGGGGCGCGCTGCTGGTCGCCGACGGCGGCCACGAAAAGGAAATCTTCGGCGGCGAGCCGAACACCACCAACAACCGCATGGAATTGCGCGCCGTGATCGAAGCGCTGGGCGTGCTCAACCGCCCCTGCCACGTCGTGCTGCACACCGACAGCCAGTACGTGCAGAAGGGCATCTCGGAATGGATCCACGGCTGGAAGGCGCGCGGCTGGAAGACCTCGACCAAGGAACCGGTCAAGAACGACGACCTGTGGAAGGCGCTCGACTCGGCCCAGCAGCAGCACGCGGTCGAATGGCACTGGGTGCGCGGCCACAACGGCCATCCGGGCAACGAGCGGGCCGACGCGCTGGCTAACATGGGCGCCGCCTCGGTGCGCCGCTAAAGACCATTCCCGGCCAGCGCCCGTACGCTGGGTTTGGTACAATAACTCTTTGATTTTCTTTACGAATTCGTATTCTCGAAGCGCATGCGCCAAATCGTCCTCGATACCGAAACCACTGGCTTCAATCCGCGCACCGGCGACCGCATCGTCGAAGTCGGCTGCGTCGAAATCTTCAACCGCAAGCTGACCGGCAATAACTTTCACCGCTACGTCAACCCGGAGCGCGACTCCGACGAGGGCGCGCTGGCGGTGCACGGCCTGACCACGGAATTCTTGAGCGACAAGCCCAAGTTCCACGAGATCGCCGAAGAGTTGCGCGCGTTCTGCGCCGACGCCGAGATCATCATCCACAACGCGCCGTTCGACCTGGCCTTCCTGAATTTCCAGTTCGAGCTGGCCGGCCTGCCGCCTTTCGTCAAACATTGCCGTGGCGTGATCGACACTCTGGTGCATGCGAAGGAGCTGCACCCGGGCAAGCGCAACTCGCTGGACGCGCTGTGCGACCGCTACGGCATCTCTAACGCCCACCGCAAGCTGCACGGCGCATTGCTCGACTCGGAACTGCTGGCCGACGTCTATCTGGCGATGACGCGTGGACAGAACACGCTGTCGATGGACGTGGAAATCGAAGTGGCGGGCGACGGCACGCTGGTCGAAGCCGGCCCGCTGGGCGAGATCCTGGTGCTGTCGGCCAGCGCGGACGAGCTGGCGTCGCACGATGACGTGCTGGCCGCGCTCGATAAAGGCGTCAAAGGTGAATGTGTTTGGAGAAAATATTCTCTGCAGGGGTGACAAAATGCAAAAGTCCCCCTATAATGCTCGTCATTGCAGCGAAACAAACGCAGCAAAGCAGTAGAAAGTAGGGCGGTTAGCTCAGGGGTAGAGCACAGCATTCACACTGCTGGGGTCGCAAGTTCGAAACTTGCACCGCCCACCAGAATTCAGCGAAAAGGCCAGCAGAGATGCTGGCCTTTTTGTTTTATCGCGCCTGAACGCGTCGGATAAACGCGTTGAAACCACGCTCTGATTTTGAAAAGGCACATCGGCTCATCGTTCGCCTTCTCGAGCAAAAACTTGCACTTCCGGCAGGCTAACCACAGCGGATCACCGGCGATCCGGCACGGCCATGCGACGTTCGACATTGAGCCGGCATGGCTGAGCCGAGAGGGCCGGCATGGTGAAGACCGCCATACGTTAGATGTTGATCCTGGCGTTCTGAAATGTCGGGTTCATGAGACGGCGTATTTCCTGGACTTTCGGTGGCAGCGACACGTTTCACGGTACGAGTCCGAATATGTCGGGACTTCTGGATCGATGTGTGAACTGCGGACGACTGGCGACGCTTTTGGTTGCGTGCGTTTTCGGACGCCGACAGCTGAATGGGCTGAGCTTGGGCCAATGCTCCTGATCTCTTGCGCATCAATTCAAATTTTTGCAACTAACCGACGAGTGACAGAATTGAAACCGTCAGCTTGCAAAGGCCAAGCGCAGCGTGCCATCCATCTGGAAGCCAGGTATCAGGCGCTTAGCACGTTTATCCGCGTTTGCGGCTTTTCTCCAATTGAGTGCGCAATGCCTTATTTTCAGACTAATGCGCTCCGAAAATGCTATTTAATTATTAATTTAAATTTAATGGCAAATGTAACTGACATGAATTGTTAAGCTCATTTGACGAGATAGACTGTCTCCACCGGTTGCTCATGTCTCGATAATGCAGACATCAACGCACCTTCACCACCATAAATTCCACTTCTGGAGGAGACGATGTTTACAATGAATGCGCTTTTGAACGACGACATATCGTCCAGCGTTAGCGACGCTATCCCTTCGTCGCGGCGGAGAAAATTCTTGATTGCGGGCGCGACCGCAGCTACAGGAGCATCATTGGCCAGCAACTCATCTGCAACAGGCACAAGCGTCCAGGGTGGACCAGCAAATGCATCGCCCGATTTTCCGTCCCCGTCGCTAAAAAAATTGTTTCCTGGCTTTCGGCGCGAAACAATCACGACCAGCGGCACGACGATCAATACACTCGTCGGTGGGCAAGGCCCGGCGCTTCTCCTGCTTCACGGACACCCGCAAACCGTGGCGTGCTGGCATAAGGTCGCCCCGGAACTTTCCAAGCACTTTACGGTGGTTTTGACGGATTTGCGCGGCTACGGCGACTCGGGCAAGCCGGACGGAGGCGAAGATCATGCTGCCTACTCGAAGCGTTCGATGGCGCTGGACCAGGTCGAGGTGATGCGCAAGCTGGGTTTCCCAACGTTCCACGCGGCCGCGCATGATCGTGGCGCGCGGGTGCTCCATCGCCTGCTGCTCGACCATCCCCACGCAGTGCAGCGTGCTGCATTGCTTGACATTGCCCCCACCGCCACGATGTACGCACGTGTCGACAAAGCGTTTGCTACGCGCTACATGTGGTGGTTCTTCTTGATTCAACCGGCTCCATTACCGGAAACCTTGATTGGTGCCAACCTCGATTTTTATCTTCAGCACCATATTGCCAAGCAAAACAAGACGCCTGGCGCCATTACTCCGGATGCCTATGCGGAGTATCGCCGTTGCTACACCCACGAGACCCTACATGCCGTTTGCGAAGATTACCGGGCAGCAGCGAGCATCGACCTGGTGCATGACGAAGCCGATTCCACGAATCGCATCAAGTGCCCACTATTGGTGCTGTGGGGCGCGAAGGGCGTTGTCGGAACGAGCTATGACGTCCTGCAGACCTGGCGCGACAAGTCGGTCGAAGGCGTGGTGCAGGGGAATTCGCTGCCATGCGGGCACTACCTTCCAGAAGAAGCGCCGCAGTTGGTCATTTCGGAATTCCTCGACTTCTTCCAAAAAGCCTAGATACACAATCGCGTCCCACCGCACGGATCATCGCGACGCCATGCCAACCGTGTAAACAATCGAGATCTACGACGACTGCCGAATGGTCATGTGTCCAATGCCGAGGTCGCGGAGTTTCGCCTTGCCGTCGCCGCGATCCGCATTGCCAAGTCGATGAAAATCAATTTCACGCCATCCAGCTGATGATCCGCGAGGTCGTTCCGCCCCGGCTTGCGCGGGTTCCCTGATCGCCGCAGCTCAGCCCTGCAGCTGCGTCCACGCGGCGTCGCGCTTGAACCATTCAACGAGGAAGTCGATGAAGGCGCTGACCTTCGCCGAGAGGTTGGCGCGTTCGGGATAGACCGCAAAGATATCCGCACTCGGCATCGACCACTCCTTCAGTACGGGCACAAGGCGTCCTGCAGCGACGTCCGCATGGACATCCCATTCCGAGCGCATCAGGATGCCGAAGCCGGCTAAGGCCCAGACGACGCCGGTCTCGCCGTCGTTCGTGCTCATGGTGCCGCGCACTTTCACCGTCTCCTGTTTGCTGCCCCGGGTGAGATGCCAGGTGCCGAAGGCCGCGTTATTTTCGCGCAGGACGATGCAGTGGTGCGTCTGCAGGTCGCGCGGCGTCGCCGGCACGCCGTGCCTTGCCAGGTACTCGGGCGCGGCGCACAGCAGCCGGCGGTTGCGGACGATGCGCCGTGCGACCACGCGCGAGTCTGGAATCGTCCCGAACCAGATGCCGATGTCGTAGGCCTGGTCTGCCAGATTGACCGAGCGGTCGGTCAGTTCGAGTTGCACCTCGACCTCCGGGTAGCGGCGCGCGAATTCGACGACGGCGGGGGCAATGTGGCGTCGGCCGAATCCGAACGTCGCATTCACGCGCAGCAGGCCTTTCGGCACCGCTTTGCTGCTGGAAATTGCTTGTTCCAGCTCCTGCAGTTCGGCCAGAAGTCGACCGCCGGTCGCCAGATACATTTCTCCTTCGTGGGTGACGCTGATCCTGCGCGTCGTGCGGTTCAACAGCCGTACGCCGAGCCGCTTCTCCAGCTGAGCCAGGCGCGCAGTGATGGCCGGAGGCGTTATGCCCAGCTCGCGTGCCAGTGCAGCGAGCGAACCCTGCTGCACCAACTGGACAAAGAATTCAAGGTCGGACAGCCGATCCATTATTAATCCGTAGTTTAAGAATAGATAAAGCAATTATTCATTATATAGGGATAGGGAATCACTAAACTTCTTTCATCGACGGCTCATCACGTGCCGCTCACATTGGAGGAACAATGGCCACAACGCTGTACCAGAAACTGGTCGAGTCGCATACCGTCGCGCGGCTCGACGCGCAGAACGTGCTCCTGTACGCCGACCTGCACATCATGAACGAATACACCAGTCCCCAGGCGTTCGCGGGACTGAACGAGTCCGGTCGCGCTGTCGCTGTCCCCGGGCAGCAGATGGCGGTCGTCGACCACATCATCCCGACTCACCCGGTGACGTTCCGGATCATCCAGGATCCGTCGTCCGCGCTGCAGGCCACCAACCTCGCCAGGAACTGCGGCATCCACGACATCGTACTGTTCGACACCAACGATGAACTGCAAGGCATCGAGCATGTGATCGCGCCCGAACTCGGCATGATTCGGCCCGGTATGGTGGTCCTGTGCGGCGACAGCCACACGACGACGTACGGCGCGCTCGGCGCGCTGGGCTTCGGCATCGGCACGTCCGAAGTCGAACACGTGCTCGCCACCCAGACGCTGGTCTACCGCCTTGCGCAGGACATGCGTATCCGCATCGACGGCGAACTGGGGCAGGGCGCGACCGCCAAGGACCTCATCATGTACATCATCAGCCGCATCGGCGCCCAGGGCGCGCGCGGCTACGCGGTGGAGTTCAGCGGCAGCGCCATCGACGGCCTGTCCGTCGAAGCGCGCATGACGCTGTGTAACATGGCCGTGGAAGCCGGCGCGCGTGGCGCGCTGATCGCGCCCGACGCGAAAACGGTGCAATACGTGCTCGAGCACGCCCCGGACATCACGGGCTCGGTCCGCGCGGCGGCGCTCGCCGAATGGGTCACGCTGCGCAGCGATGCCGACGCGCGCTTCGACGTCGAGCATGTGTTCGATGCACGCGCCGTCGCGCCGTATGTCACCTGGGGCACCAGCCCGGACCAGGCCGCACCGGTCGACGCCACGATTCCACGCCCCGCAGACGAGGATGACGCCACTGCCCGCGCAGCGGCCGAACGCGCCTTGCGCTACACCGGCCTTGAGGGCGGTACGCCGATCGAAGGCATTCCCGTGCAGCGCGTCTTCATCGGCTCGTGCACCAATGCCCGCATCGAAGACCTGCGCGCCGTCGCGGGGATCGTGCGTGGGCGCACGGTCGCGCCGGGCGTGCGCGCGATGGTCGTGCCGGGTTCGGGCGCCGTGCGCCGTCAGGCCGAGGAGGAGGGTATCGCCCAGGTGCTGCTGGAAAGCGGTTTCGAATGGCGCCAGCCGGGTTGCTCGATGTGCCTGGCGATGAACGATGACTTCCTGCAGCCGGGGGAACGCTGCGCTTCGACGACCAACCGCAACTTCGAAGGCCGCCAGGGACGGGGCGGCATCACCCATTTGATGAGCCCAGCAATGGCGGCGGCCGCCGCGCTCACCGGCCGCATCACTGACGTACGCCGACTTGGAGCATCCCATGCGTGACCTGAACCCTGACGCAACGCGTATCGAAGGCATCGCCGCACCGCTGCCGACGTCGAACCTGGACACCGACCAGATCATGCCCAAGCAGTTCCTGCGCGGGATCGACAAATCGGGCTTGGACCGGGGCCTGCTGTACGACATGCGCTTTGACGGCGAGCATCGCCCGCGCCCTGACTTCGTACTGAACCGTACGGAATACCGCGATACCGCCATCCTGGTCGGCGGCAGCAACTTCGGCTGCGGATCGAGCCGCGAACATGCCGTGTGGGGCCTGCAGCAGTACGGCATCCGCGCGGTCATCGCATCGAGCTATGGCGAAATCTTCTACAGCAATGCGATGAACAACCGTCTGCTGGTGGTGATGCTGCCCGAGGACGTGGTCCAGACCATCATGGCCGACGTGTCCGATCCGGCAACCAGCAAAGTCACGATCGACGTCGAACGAATGACGGTGCAGAGCCACAGCGTCGAGACCGCGTTCAGCCTGTCCGCGCGTCATCGTCACATGTTCCTCGAAGGCTTGGACATGGTCGGCGCGACCCTGGCGATGCAGGAACAGATCCGGACTTTCGAGCAAGAACACTGGGCCGTCAAGCCCTGGTTGAAAGACCTTGCCTACACGACGAAGGCAAGGCTTGTGTCGTCGAGCACGCGACAGTAACACGGCCATACCGCCCGGCACTCCGCCTGCCGGCGTTCCCCACTAATAAGGGACCATCGCGTCCCACGAGGAGACAGCATGGAAGCAGCAACCAAGGCAGCAGGTGCGCCCGCGCCCGCGGTACGTCAGAATGCATGGCAGGCTCTGTTAAGGCGCGAGATCGGCCCTCTACCGTTGCCGGTCTACCTTGCCGTCGCGGGCATCACGATTGTCGCGGGCTTGAGCGGCAGGCTTCCCAATGACACGATCGGCGGCCTGTCCGTCCTCATGTTGATGGGCTTTTTGCTCGGCGACATCGGAAACCGCATCCCCGTACTCAAGCATATCGGCGGCGCCGCGATCCTGTGCCTGTTCGTGCCCTCGGCACTGATCGGTTACGGGCTGCTGGAACCCAGCATGCAAAAGGCGTTGACCACCACGATGAAGACCGCCAATGTGCAATACCTGTACATCGCGGGCCTGGTCGCCGGCAGTATCCTGGGGATGCGCCATCGCGTACTCGTACAGGGCTTCATGCGCATGTTCCTCCCACTGCTGGCCGGCACCGCTGCGGCGATCATGGCCGGTGTCCTGGTCGGACTGTTGTTCGGCTACGACCCGGCGCACACGTTCTTCTTCATCGTCATTCCGATCCTCGGCGGCGGCATCGGCGAAGGCATCCTGCCGCTGTCGATCGGATATGCCGAAATCCTCGGCAAGTCGCAGGCGGAACTGGTCGCGATGATGGTACCGGCCGCCCTGGTCGGTAACGTCGTCGCCATCATGGCCAGTGGCGCCCTGCGCTGGCTTGGCGAGCGCAAACCGGAACTGAACGGACATGGCATGCTCGTCAAATCCGGTGACGATGCCGAGCTCCTCAACGACACCCAGGCAAGCCAGCCGGTCGACCTGAGCCTGATGGGTGCGGGCCTGCTCATCGCATGCGCCTTCTTCATCCTGGGTGCGCTGCTCGCCAAGGTGACGGGCATTCCTGGTCCGATCCTGATGATCATCAGCGCCGCACTCATCAAGGTTTTCAAGGTGCTGCCGGCGCGGATGGAACTCGGTGCCTACCAGATGTACCAGTTCTTTTCGAAGAACCTGACGTTCGCGATCCTGGTCGGTCTCGGCGCCCTGTTCGTGTCGTGGAAAGACCTGGTCCATGCATTCACACCGGGCTACATCGCCATTTGCGCGGCAAGTGTGGGCGCGATGGTCTCGTGCGGTTTTTTCGTCGGCAAATGGCTGAACATGTACCCGGTCGAGTCGGGCATCGTGACGGCCTGTCACAGCGGCCTGGGCGGCACAGGCGACGTGGCGATCCTGACGGCGTCGAGCCGCATGGGCCTGATGCCTTTCGCACAGATCTCGACGCGCATCGGGGGCGCGGCGATGATCGTTGCCGCTACCTTGCTCTTGAAGCTGTTTCATTGAACAGCGCGTTGGCTGCCACGCGGCGGCTTGCCTTGCCAGTTGGCGTACCCGGGCTCACAATGCCGGGTTTTACCTGATCGATATCGTGCACAACCTGTTTCTTACTGCATTCAATGTTGGCTTGGGCGCAACACTCGGCGCGGCCGGCGGCCTGCTGGGTATCGGCGGCGGCCTGATCGCGATCCCCATTCTTGGCTACCTGTACGGCATGGACCAGCATCTGGCGCAGGGCACCGCACTGGTCATGATCGTGCCGAACGTCTTGATGAGCCTAGTGCGTTACCACCAGAAGCATCGCATCGATCTGCGTTCGGCGGCGGCCATCGTCATGTTCGCGACTGCCAGCAGCTATGTGGCGGCGCGCTTGGCTGCCGGCATCAGCTCGGGCAGCCTGCATACTGCCTTTGCGCTGTTCCTGGTCATCCTCGCGCTGTATTTCGGATGGCCCAAGCATTCTTCCGTTTCAGACCACGACGTGCACGCGGCGCCGGCGCGGCCCATCCCGCGGGTTGCTTTACCCTTACTCGGGATCGCGAGCGGCGGCATGTCCGGCATATTCACGATCGGCGGTTCACTTGTCGTGGTGCCGGCTCTCGTAAGCCTGTTCGGCATGCAGCAGACGCGTGCCCAGGGCATGGCGCTCACCGTCGTCGTGCCGGGTGCGTTGGTTGCGCTCGTGGCGTACGCCCAGGGCGGTAACGTCAGCTGGAGCATTGGCTTGCCGATGGCGCTGGGCGGGGTGCTGAGTGTCTCCTGGGGGGTAGCGCTGGCGCACAGGCTGCCGACGGCGCGCTTGCGAACATTGTTTTGCCTGGTGTTGCTTGGCACAGCCGGCGGCATGCTGTTCGCGCCGCATTGAGAAAAGGGGATCATCGATCCACTGCGCAATCTGCCGGGTTGCGGCCGTCAACATCCCGAGGTCGCGGATCGCGCGGCTCGGCACAGGCGATGGCGGCCCCGTAAACTAAAAGCGCAGTGTCTATCGGAGAGCATAAAACCGTTGCCGCACTTTGCATGAGCACGGCTACAATCGGCGGCATCGTCGCGACCACCATCACCATCATGCATACAGAACGGCTCCATCTCCGCAGGCCCCGGGTCGATGATCTCGAGGCATTCCTGGCCTACCGAAACGACCCGGCGAATTTACGCTTGCAGCCGATCGAACCGATGTCGCAAGCCGATGCGTCGCAATTTCTCCTTGCCCAGGCGGGATTGGACAAACATGCCGACAACTGTTGGATCATGTTCGCGATCGAGCGTCTGCGCGACAGTCGCATGATCGGCGAGGTCGGCATCTACGTGGAGTCGGCAGCCAAGCGCGCGGGCGACATCGGCTGGTCGCTGCACCGGGATGCCTGCGCACAAGGCTATGCGATCGAGGCGGCCAGAGCGCTGGTCGACTATGCATTCGGCGAACGTCAGCTGCTTCGCCTGACGGCCTCGATGAGTGCGCAAAACGAGGCGTGCATCCGGCTGTGCGAGCGATTGGGCATGCGGCGCGAAGCGACGGCAAGCAAGGCGCAATGCGTCGACGGCGACTGGCACGACGTGCACCAATACGGTCTGTCACGCAGCGAGTGGGCAGGGCACCGCGAGCTTGAAGGGTAAGCAAGCCACCCGACGACGCCGGCGACGCCAAGGAACAGGCCGGCGAGAACTGGCCTGTTCAGTGGGCCAGATGCAGCATCTGGCGCGTAACCGCCATCGCCGAGTCGAACGGCCCGGTGCCGCGTACGATCTTGACCATCACGCTGGCGCCGAGCCAGAGCTGGTACAAGCTTTCGGCCACCTGCTTCGGGCTGTCGCCGATGGCCAGCGAGCCTTCTTCGACGCCGCGTTCTAGCGCGGTGCTCAATCTGGCGATGATCGCCGAAGTGCCCTTGTCCAGGACCGCCCGCATCGCTTCCGACAGGTCGGCCACTTCCGCGGCCAGCTTCACCGCAAGGCACTTGCCCTGGCAGTCCAGGAACGATTGGTTGGCGCGCCACATGTCGAAGTAATTCAGCAGGCGCTGCGCCATCGTCAGCCCTGGCTCGCTCATCACACTGTCCAGGTCAGCCAGATAGTCCTCGAAGTAGCTCGACAAAAGTGCTTCGCCGAATGCGTCCTTCGAGTCGAAGTAGTGGTAGAAGGAGCCTTTCGGCACCTTCGCTTCGGTCAGGATTTCGTTCAATCCGACCGCCGAGAAACCCTTGCCGGACATGATGCGCTGTCCCACTGCAAGAATGTTGTCGCGGACGTCGGACGAATCGCTGGTGTGTGTTTTAGCCATGGTCGCATTCTACGCTTAATTAGACCAGTCGTCTGGGTGGGTGCGATTTTTTTCACGTCCTCTCGTCGATGACCGGTGGCGAGCGCGGCCTGTGCCGCGACTTTCGCCACCCTGGAGAGGAGGAGGTCGGCTTCAGAACGCCTGTGCCGTCGGACGCAGCACGATTTCGTTGATGTCGACGTCGGCCGGCTGCTCGATCGCGAACGCGATCGCACGTGCCACCGACGCGGCTGGTATCGCCTTTTCGTAGAACGCCAGCACGGTATCCTTGGCGACGCCGGAGGTACTGTGCTTGAGGTCGCTCTGGACCGCGCCCGGTGCGATCGACGTCACGCGGATCTTGTCTCCGACCTCTTGCCTGAGCCCTTCGGAAATGGCCGAGACAGCGAACTTGGTACCGGAGTACACGGTGCCGCCGGGTGCGAAGACCTTGACGCCGGCCACCGAGCTCAGGTTGATGATGTGACCGCTTTCCTGGGCGATGAAGCGGGGCAGCGCGGCGGCGATGCCGTACAGCGTGCCTTTCAGGTTGACGTCGATCATCGCGTCCCACTCGTCGGTGTTGACCTCGGCCATCGGACGAATGGGCATCAGTCCCGCATTGTTGATCAGCACATCGAGCTTGCCGAAGTCGGCGACGGTGGCGGCCACGACGGCTTCCACCTGCGCCTTGTCGGTAACGTCGAGGCTATACGCCCTGGCCGTGCCGCCGACCGCTTCGATGCTGGCGACGACGTCGTCCAGCTTGTCCTTGCGCCGCGCGGCGATCGCTACGCGCGCACCCTTGCTGGCGAGCAGCCGGGCCACTTCGGCGCCGATGCCTGTGCTGCCGCCCGTGATCAGGATGACCTTGTTCTCGATACCTTGTTGCATGACGATTCCTTTGCGGTGAGGTTGATGTTCAAGCCAGCTGATCGAGCAGCAGGGCGGCGGCTTCAGCCGACGATGCCGGGTTCTGGCCGGTGATCAGGAGGCCGTCGCGCACCACGTACGAGCCCCAGTCCGGACCGCTGGAGTACAGGCCGCCCTTGGCTTTGAGTT
>Ga0308160_10000290_pt1 | contig 114213 bp, 91 predicted proteins | sample PhyFR1_FD_201036 | JGI IMG/M metagenome (GOLD analysis project Ga0308160, IMG submission 201036) | Phyllosphere microbial communities from UC Gill Tract Community Farm, Albany, California, United States - DLSLF.R1 | ecosystem: Host-associated > Plants > Phyllosphere > Unclassified | place... | reverse complement strand
TCCTGCGCGTCGTGGACAAGTTCCTGATGCAGCTGGAAGAGCAGCTGCACGAGAAGAAGGTGGAAGCCGTCTTCACCGAGAAACTGCGCAAGTTCCTCGCGAAGAAGGGTTTCGATCCGCTGATGGGTGCGCGTCCGATGTCGCGCCTGATCCAGGACATGATCCGCAAGGCGCTGGCCGACGAGCTGCTGTTCGGCCGCCTGGTCAACGGCGGACGCGTGACGGTGGACCTGAACGAGAAGGACGACGTGTTCCTCGAATTCCCGGAAGGCGACGTCCCGCCGCCGCCGGAGCCGGTCGAAACGGTCGAGATCGAGTAAAGCAAGACTGCGGGGTTCGCCCCGCCACCAAAAGCCCGCTCAGTGCAGCCCGCACTCGCGGGCTTTTTTTTCGTCCAGCGGCGTCATGGAGTTGTCATATGGCAATCCTATACTGGCGGCATTTCTCGATCCCGCCCGCCAGCCCATGCGCTTATCCAGGATGCAAACCGGTACCAAGATCATCGGCGCCTTCGCCGCCGTCTCCGCTGCCATCGTCATCATCTGCATCGTCGCCCTGTGGCGGATGCAGGCCGCCGATGCGCTCACGAACGATCTGGTCCACAACAAGCTGGCCGGCCAGCAGCTCAGCGCCGAACTGCTCGGCATGGCGCGCCTGAACGGCGTACGCGCCGGCGCCATCGCGCGCAGCGACAGCCTCGAAGCGGGCGACTATTTCCAGGCCCAGCTGGCCCAGGGCGACAAGGAAGAAGCGGCACTGGCAGCGCGCCTGAAGGCCCAGCTCGCGAACGGCGACGAGCGCAGGCTGGCCGAGCAGGCCGCGCAGCGCAAGGCCGCTTATCTAGCCGTGCGCAAGCAGGTGTTCCAGGCCAAGGACCTCGGCAAGACGCAGGAAGTGGAGCAACTCGCGTCGACGGACATGACGGCCAGCTTCGATGCCTACACCAGGGCGCTCGACGCGCTGCTGGCCTACCAGACCCGCCAGGCGCGCGAGATGGCCGCTGCATCGGCCGGCGCCTCGCTGTTCAGCCGTACGCTGCTGCTGGCCGTGGGTGGCGCCGCGCTGCTGCTCGGTGTGCTCGCCGGCTGGCTGCTCACGCGCAGCATCGTCGCGCCGCTGCAGGATGCCGTGCAGCTGGCCGAGCGCGTCGCCCGCGGCGACCTCAGCGCCAGCATCCGGCATGCGCGCTGCGATGAGATCGGGCGCCTGTTCGACGCCCTGAACCACATGACTGGCGGCGTGTCCGCCACCGTGACCAGGGTGCTGGCCAGCGCGCGCCTGATCGACGATGCCTCGGCCGACATCGCCGCCGGCAACCGCGACCTGTCGCAGCGCACCGAGCACCAGGCCAGCAGCCTGCACGCCACCGTGCGCGCGATGGCCGGCCTGCTCGAAACGGTCCAGCAGAACCACGCGAATGCGCACGACGCCAGCGAACTGGCGCTGGCGGCCTCCGGCGTGGCGCGGGAAGGGGCGGGCGCCGTTGGGCAAATGGTCGAGCGCATGGCGACGATCCGCCAGTCGGCGGCAAAGATCGGCGACATCACCGCCATGATCGACGGCATCGCCTTCCAGACGAATATCCTGGCCCTGAACGCGGCGGTGGAGGCGGCGCGCGCCGGCGCCGAAGGGCGCGGCTTTGCCGTGGTTGCCAACGAAGTGCGCAGCCTGGCCCAACATTCGGCTGCGGCGGCGAAAGAGATCAAGACCCTGATCGCGGCATCGCTCGGCGCCATCGAATCCGGTGCCGGGATCGCCGGGGCGGCCGGCGCCACCATGCGCCAGATCCTCGAGCGCGTGCAGCAGGTGGCCGACCTGCTCGGCGCCATCGACGCCGCCAGTGCCGAACAGGCCGCGGGCATCGCCCAGGTGCGCCATACGATCGCGGACATGGACGAGGCGACCCGCCAGAATGCCGCCATGGTCGAGCAGGCGGCGGCAGCGGCCGAAACCATGCGCGCCCAGGCCGAGCAGCTGACCGGGGTCGTCGCCACCTTCAAGGTCAGGGAAATGCGTCCGGCGCTCATGAATTAATTGCATGTATGCATGCCAACTAGCCGTTTCACTATGGCAAACTCATGTTCTCCAGCAACCTTGTTTCAGTGAACATGAACGTCTCCCGCACCATCCTCGCGCTGTCGCTGGCGCTCATCGGCCAGCAGGCCGGCGCCGCCGATCCCTATTTCCGCTTTCCCGCCGTGCGCGGCGAGACGGTCGTGTTCACCGCCGAGGGCGACCTCTGGCGCACGGCGGTCGGGGGCGGCAAGGCCACGCGCCTGACCACCCACCCGTCGAGCGAAACCCAGCCGGCGATTTCGCACGACGGCAAGTTCGTCGCCTTCGCCGCCTCGTATGAAGGCGCCCAGGAAGCCTATGTGATGCCGCTCGAAGGCGGGCTGCCGAAGCGCATCACCTTCGAGAACGGCGGCGTGAACGTGCTCGGCTGGACGGCGCAGGGCGAGGTGCTGGTCAGTACCGAGAACTCGACCGGGCCCTCGAAGCACCGCGTGGTCGCCGCGCTCGATCCGGTCAAGTTGACGCGCCGCGTGCTGCCGCTGGCCGACGCCAACGACGCCGTGCTGGATGACGCGGGCCGCACCGTGTACTTCACGCGCATGGGCCTGTCGATGACCAACGATAACGTGAAAGCCTACCGCGGCGGCGCCCATGCCCAGCTGTGGCGCTTCGACCTGGGTGCGAAAACCGAGGCGCAACAGCTGTTCAAGGACAATGCCGCCAACAACCGCCGCGCCATGTGGTGGCAGGGCCGCCTGTACTTCATCAGCGATGCCGGCGGCGCCGACAATCTCTGGACCTCGCTGCCGGACGGCAGCGACCGCCGCGAACTCACGCACCACAAGGCGTGGGACGTGCGCACCGCTTCGCTCGGCGACGGCCGCATCGCCTACCAGCTGGGCGCCGACCTGCACGTGTTCGACATCGCCAGCGGCCAGGATGCGCTGGTGCATGCCAGCCTGGTGTCCGACTTCGACCAGCAGCGCCTGCGGCGCGTGAAGTCGCCGCTCGACGCGCTGACCGGCATCGAGGTCGCCAGCAAGGCCGAGCGCATCGTCCTGACCGCGCGCGGCCGGGTGACGATCGCTGGCACCGGCAGCCATCGCCGGGTCGAGATCGCGGTGCCGGAAGGCGCGCGCGCCCGTGGCGCCGTGTTCAGCCACGACGACAAATGGGTCTACGCGATCGCCGACACCAGCGGCGAAAACGAGATCTGGCGCTACGCGGCCGACGGCTCCGGCCATGGCGAACGCCTGACCACCGACGGCGCCAGTCATCGCTCGGCGCTGTACCCCTCGCCGGACGGCAAATGGCTGGCCCACACCGACAAGAAGGGCCGCACCTGGCTGCTCGACCTGGCGGCCCGCACCAACGTCATCATCGACGATGCCGGCCAGGCAGGCCTGGACCGTTCCGACCAGGTGGTGTGGTCGCCCGACAGCCGCAACCTGGCCTTCGTGCGCGCCGGCAGCAGCGAACGACGCGACCAGATCGGCATGTTCAATCTGGCCAACCGGACCCTCGCTTTTGTCACCACCGACCGCTACGAGGCCAGCTCGCCGGCCTTCTCGCCGGACGGCAAATGGCTGTACTTCCTGTCGGCGCGCCACTTCAACCTGGGCAATGCCTCGCCCTGGGGCGACCGCAACATGGGGCCGGTGTTCGACAAGCGCGTCGGCGTGTATGCGCTGGCGCTGCAGCCGGATGTCCGCTTCCCCTTCAAGCCGGAAGACGAGCTGACCAAGCCGGAAGAGAAGTCGCCCGAGGCGGCGGCCAAGGCGGCCGTGAAATCGCCGGGCGCGGACGAAGCGGACAGCGCCAAGGGGGCGGCCGTTGCCGCCGCCTCGGCCGCAGCGGAAGCGAAGATCAAGGCTGCCGGCCTCGACAAGCCGGCCGCGCCGACGCCGGCGATCGTCTACGCCGGCTTGCGCGAACGCCTCTACGAAGTACCGGTCATGCCGGGCAATTACCGCGCGCTGGCGGTCGACGACAAGCGCCTCTACCTGCTGGACGCCGACCAGGACCCCACCAAGGGCGGCACCCTGAAGACCGTGGCGATCGCGCGCAGCACGCCGCAGCCGGAGACCTTTGCCGCCAACGTGCGCGAGTTCGGCCTGTCCAGCGACCACAAGCATGTGTTTTACCGCACCTTTGCCAGGGGCACGCCGGGCGACATGCTGATCGTCGATGCCGCCGCCAAGGCCCCGGCCGACCTGGCCAAGGCCAAAGTGAAAATCGACGACTGGGCGGTGAGCTCGAATCCGCGCCTGGAATGGAAGCAGATGTTCAACGACGCCTGGCGCATGCACCGCGACTTCCTGTACGACGCCAACATGCGCGGCATCGACTGGAACGCCGTGCGCGCGCGCTACGCGCCGCTGGTCGAGCGCGTGACCGACCGCGCGGAACTGGACGACGTGCTGGGCATGATGGTCGGCGAGGTCGGCGCGCTGCACTCGCAGATCCGCCCCGGCGACGTGCGCCGCGCCGCCAGCGAGGGCACGCCGGCCAGCCTGGGCGCGGTCCTGACGCGGGTCGCGGACGGCTACCGCGTCGACCACGTCTACCGCAGCGAGCCGGAGCTGCCGTCCGAAGCGGGGCCGCTGGCGGCGCCGGACGTCCAGGTCAGGGAAGGCGACATCATCACCGCCGTCAACGGCAAGTCGCTGCCGGAGGCGCGCGACATCGCCGACCTGCTGCTGGACACTGCCGGCAAGCAGGTGCTCCTGCACGTGAAGAGCCCGGGCGCGAAAGATGCGAAGCCGCGCGCCATGATCGTCACCCCGGTCTCGATGGCGACCCACGCCAGCCTGCGCTACGCCGACTGGGAGCAGGGCAGGGCACAGCAGGTCGAGGCGGCTTCGAAAGGCAAGATCGGCTACCTGCACCTGCGCGCGATGGTGGCACGCGACATCAACGCCTTCGCACGCGACTTCTACGCCAACATCAACAAGGACGGCCTGATCATCGACGTGCGCCGCAATAACGGCGGCAACATCGACAGCTGGATCATCGAAAAGCTGCTGCGCCGCTCCTGGGCCTTCTGGTCCTCGAACGGCAAGCAGCCCTACTCGAACATGCAGAACACCTTCCGCGGCCACCTGGTGGTGCTGATGGACGAGCTGACCTATTCCGATGGCGAGACCTTTGCCGCCGGTGTCAAGGCCTTGAAGCTGGGGCCGCTGGTCGGCAAGCGCAGCGCCGGCGCCGGCGTCTGGCTCAGCGACGGCAACGGCCTGGCGGACAACGGCATGGCGCGCGTGGCCGAGAACGGCCAGTTTTCGAGCGATGGCGAGTGGCTGATCGAAGGCGTGGGCGTAACCCCGGACGTCGAGGTCGACAATCTGCCTCACGAGACCTTCAACGGGCGCGACCGCCAGCTCGAAGTGGCGCTCGAGCTGCTGGAGAAGAAGATGAAGGAGCAGCCGGTGAAGCCCTGGAAGCCGGCTGCGATTCCTGCGCTGAAACGATAAACTTCAGATCGCGGCCAGCGCCCGCGCCAGGTCGGCGCGCTGGTCGTCGACGTGTTCGATGCCGACCGACAGGCGGATCAAACCGTCGCCGATGCCGAGCCTGGCCCGCTGCTCGGGCGGGATGGTGGCATGGGTCATGATGGCCGGGTGCTCGATCAGGCTCTCGACCCCGCCCAGGCTTTCGGCCAGCGTGAACACTTCGCAATGCTCGAGGAAGCGCCTGCTGCCTTCCAGGACGGTGTCGAGGTCGACCGAGATGATGCCGCCGTAGCCGTGCATCTGGCGCCGCGCCAGCTCGTGCTGGGGATGCGACGCCAGGCCTGGATAGAACACGCGGCTGACCTTTTTCTGCTCTTCCAGCCAGTGGGCCAGCGCCAGGGCATTGGCCGAGCTGCGCTCGACCCGCAAGGCCAGGGTCTTTATCCCGCGCAGCACCAGGAAGCTGTCGAAGGGGCCCTGGATCGCGCCGACGGCATTCTGGATGAAGCCGAGGCGCTCGCGCAACTGCTGGTGGCGATCTTCCGTGCCGACCACCGCCACGCCGCCGATCACATCCGAATGACCATTCATGTATTTGGTGGTCGAGTGCACGACGATGTCGATGCCGTGTTCCAGCGGGCGCTGAACGATGGGGCTGGCGAAGGTGTTGTCGCACACGGACAGCACGCCGCGCTCGCGGCACAGGGCGGCCAGCGCGCGCAGGTCGGCCAGCTTCAGCATCGGGTTGGTCGGCGTCTCGACCCACACCATCTTCGTGTCCGGCCGCAGGGCGCCGGCCACCGCCAGCGGATCGGTCAGGTCGACGTAGGTGAACTCGTGGCCGGCGCTGTGGCGGCGCACCCGCTCGAACAGGCGGTAGGTGCCGCCGTACATGTCGTCGCCGGCGACGATGTGGGAGCCGGCCGGCAGCAGCTCCAGCACCGCGGAAATCGCCGCCAGACCGGAGGCGAAGGCGAAGGCCGCGCCACCGCTTTCGATGTCGGCCACGCAGCGCTCCAGCGCCCAGCGGGTCGGGTTGTGCGAGCGGCCGTAGTCCAGGCCCTTGTGCACGCCCGGACTCTCCTGGGCGAAGGTGGAGGTCGCGTAGATCGGCGGCATCACCGCGCCGGTGCCGGGGTCGGGTGCCTGGCCGCCGTGGATGACGCGGGTGGCGATGTGGCGTTTTTTATCGCTGTCGTCGTGGCTCATTTCACTCATCTCATTTCAATGTTCTGCGCAGGTGGTTGAGGAGGTCGAAGCGCGTGATCAGGCCATAAAAACGCTCGCCTTCCGCGATCACCACGGTCAGGCCGCGGTCCAGGATCTCGCGCACCTGCTGCATGCTGCCCGACGGCGGCAGGGTCTGCAGCGCCGAGGTCATGCTGCTCGAAACCTGCGCCTGGAAGTCTCCTTTCTCGGCGCTCACGTGCTTGAGAATGTCCGACTCGTCGACCAGCCCGACCAGCCGGCCGCGCTCGATCACCGGCAACTGGGCCAGGTCGGCGCTGCGCATGCGGTTGAAGGCGGTCAGCAGGGTGTCGGTCGGGGCCACGGTGACGACGTCGCCGTCGTCGAAGCGGCGCCCGATCAGGTCGCGCAGGTCGCCGGTTTGCGGGCGCTGCAGCAGGCCCTGGTCGACCATCCAGCCGTCGCTGTAGACCTTGGTCAGATAGCGGGTGCCGGTATCGCACACAAAAGTGACGACGCGCTTCGGCGTGCTTTGTTCGCGGCAATAGCGCAGGGCGGCCGCGAGCAGGGTGCCGCTCGAGGAGCCGGCCAGCAGGCCTTCCTGGCGCAGCAGGGTGCGCGCGGTATTGAAGCTCTCTTCGTCGCCGATGGTGTAGGCGCGGCGCACCCGCGACAGGTCGGCAATCGAGGGAATGAAGTCCTCGCCGATGCCTTCCACGGCCCAGGAGCCCGACACCTCGGACACGCGGCCGGTGCGCACGTATTCCGACAGGATCGACCCTTGCGGATCGGCCAGCACGAATTCGAGATCCGGCTGGACCCTGGCGAAGTAGCGCGACAGGCCGGTGAGGGTGCCGGACGAGCCGACGCCGACCACCACCGCGTCGAGCTCGTGCTTCATCTGTTCCCAGATTTCCGGTCCGGTCGTGGTTTCGTGGGCCAGCGGATTGGCCGGGTTGTTGAACTGGTCGGCGAACCAGGCGCCGGGAATTTCGCGCGCCAGGCGCGCCGCATAATCCTGGTAGTACTCGGGGTGGCCCTTGCCGACGTCCGAGCGGGTCAGGTGGATCTCGGCGCCCAGGGCTTTCAGGTGCAGCACTTTCTCGGCGGCCATCTTGTCGGGCACCACCAGCACCACGCGGTAGCCCTTGATGCGGGCGACCAGGGCCAGGCCCAGGCCGGTATTGCCGGCGGTGGCCTCGACCACCGTGCCGCCGGGCTTCAGGCGGCCATCCTGCTCGGCGGCCTCGATCATGGCGCGGCCGATGCGGTCCTTGATGGAGCCGCCGGGGTTCTGGGATTCGAGTTTGAGAAACAGCTGGCAGGGGCCGGTGTCCAGCCGGGTGACCTCGACCAGTGGGGTATTACCGATCAGCGAAAAGATTGCAGCGGATAACGCGGGTTGCGCGGTGTGCATATTCCCTCCAAGGGGCGCCGGGCCGTCGAAAAAAAAGACGAGCATAGGACGCTTCGTGGCGTCCCGACTTGGGGAATGTTAAGCCTTTTCAAGGATCGCAGCGTAAAACTGTAAGAGTTTACAGTGTTCATGATCAGTGGATTCCCGGCAGAATTTATGCACCATTCATCGGGAGATCCACATGAAATTCAGCACCTGCCTGTCGGCCCTGCTGGCGCTGTCCGCGCTGCTGCCGGCAGCCGGCCACGCCGCCGAGATCACCCGCATCGACGCCAGGACCCTGCACTTCGAAGGCGGAATCGAGCGCGGCGACGCGGCGCGCCTGGCGCAGATGCTCACGCCCGGCACCACGCTGCTGAAGGTGCACAGCGCCGGCGGTTCGAGCGAAGAGGGCATCCTGCTGGGCCGCATCATCCATGCCCGGCACCTGGACCTGGAAATCGACCGCGGCTGCGGCTCGAGCTGCGCCAACTACATGTTCCCGGCCGCCCGCCACAAGACCATCCCGCCGGGCGCCGTGCTGGCCTATCACGGCACTATGTACCTGACCGACCTGGCCGGCGAAAAGAATCTCCGCGAACAGTTGACAGCCGGCGGCATCCCGCCGGCCGAGGTGGAGAAACAGGTGCCGGGCCTGCTCGCCAACAACAAGCGCATCGCCAAGATGGAAAGCGAGTTCACCGCCGAGATCGGCGTCAACCCGCAGTTCTACCGCGATTTCAGGACCGTCGCCGAGCAGGGCGATGCGCTCGAGGCGCAGTACAAAGCCCAGCAGCCGGACTTCCTGTGGTGGCCGTCCGCGCGCCGCCTGGCGCAGTGCTACGGCATCCGCGACGTGAACGACCAGGGCCGCCCGGCGCAGCTGGACAGCGTCGGCCATTTCCTGGAAGCGAAACGGAATCTGCTGCTGGTCGGCGACCAGGCCTTGCCGGCCTGCGCCGGCTGAAGCCTCGGTTGCCCGCTCAGTTACCCGCTCAGTTACCCGCTCAGCTGCCGGCCTTCAGGCGCCGCCACAGCGTGGTGCGGCTGATACCCAGATGGCGCGCGGCGGCTTCGCGCTGGCCGCCGAAGCGCGCCAGCACCTCGGCGATGTTCGCTTGCGCCGCGTCCTGCGCGGCAGGGAGGACAGCCGGCACGGGCAGGGCGCCGGCCGGCATCGCCGCCGGCTGGCCCAGCTCGGGCGCGACCGACAACAGGAAGGCCGGGGTCAGCGCCTGCAGCGGCTCGGCGGCCAGGAACAGGGCCAGCCGCTCCATCAGGTTGCGCAGTTCGCGCACATTGCCCGGCCAGGCATAGGCCTGCAACAGCGGCGCGCAGGCCGCGATCTCGGCCGCCAGGTTCGGGTGCGGGCGCGCGCTGAGGGCCGCCATCGCGTTCTTCAGCGACCATTCGGCCAGTTGCGGGATGTCGGCGCGGCGCTCGCGCAGCGGCGGCAGCACCAGGCGCAGCACCGCCAGGCGGTAGAACAGGTCGGCGCGGAAGCGGCCCTCGCGCACGCGGGCGTCGAGGTCGCAGTGGGTGGCGCTGACCACCCGCACGTCGATCGGCACCGGGCGCGTGCCGCCGACCCGCATCACCTCGCGCTCTTCGAGCACGCGCAGCAGGCGCGTCTGTAAGCCAAGGGGCATCTCGCCGATCTCGTCGAGGAACAGGGTGCCGCCATTGGCCGCTTCGAACAGGCCGGCATGGCCGCCGCGCCGGGCGCCGGTGAAGGCGCCTTCCTCGTGCCCGAACAGTTCCGATTCCAGCAGCGATTCGGCGATCGCGCCGCAGTTCACCGCGACGAAAGGGCGGGACGCGGCGCGGTGCGGCCCTTCGCGGTGGATGGCCTGGGCCACCAGTTCCTTGCCGCTGCCGGTCTCGCCCTGGATCAGCACCGTGGCTTTCGAGCGCGCATACAGCACCACGGTCTGACGCAGCTTTTCCATCGCCGGCGATTCGCCGCGCAGGTCGTTCAGGCCGCGCCGCGCGCGCCGCGTGTCCGGGCTGCCGCGCCGGCCGCGACCGGATTCCAGCCGGGTCAGGCGCGCCATCTCGAGCGCATCGTCGAAGGCCTGGCGGATCGAGGCCGCCGAGTACACGAACACCGCCTTCAGCCCCGCTTCCTCGGCCAGGTCGGTGATCAGGCCGGCGCCGACGATCACCTCGACCCCGGCCGCCTTCAGCTCGGCGATGGCGGCGCGCGCATCCTCCTCGGTCACGTAAGTACGCTGCTCGACCGCCAGCCCGAAGGTGGCGCTGAACTCGGCCAGCGCCTGCATCGGCTGCTGGTAGTTGATCAGCGCGATGCGCGGCGACAGGCGGCGCGCCCGCGCCAGGGCCTGCATCACGTCGCTGCCGCTGGCCTTCGCCACCACCACCGGCACCGAGACCCGTCCTTTCAGGTAGGCGGCATTCGAACCGGCGGCGATCACGACGTCGCAGTGGTCTGTCGCCATGCGCTCGCGGATGTGGCGGGCGGCATCGTCGAAGCCCAAATGCAGCGGCTCGATCTGCGCCAGGTGGTCGTATTCGAGGGTGATGTCGCGGAACAGATCGGACAGGCGGGACACGGAAACGGTCCAGATCACCGGCTTGTCGACGGCATCGGGGGCGGTGCGGGTGGGATGACTCATGTTGCAAGTGTAGTGCAAATCGAAATGAAAATCGGCGCCAGCCGTAAGAATCGGGTAAGGCAACCCACTTAGGATCGACCCCAGCCTGTATTAAAAAGGCATCATTAGAACGATTGGAGACAAATGATGGACCAAGACGTTGTACAGAGGGTCAAGAACGACCCCAATTACCAGAAGCTGGTCAGGACCCGCTCCCGCTACGGCTGGATGCTGACCTGGGCCGTGATGATCGTGTATTACGGCTTCACCTGCCTGAACGCCTTCGACAAGGAATTCATGGGCTCCCGCATCGGCGCGGGCGTCATGTCCTGGGGCGTGCCCCTGGGCTTGTTCGTGATCCTGTTCACGGTGGTCGTCACCGGTATCTACGTGCGCCGCGCCAACAACGAGTTCGACGCGCTGACCGACGCGATCCAGCGCAACGCCGCTGCAGGCCAGCCGACCCAGGCTGGGCAAACCACCGATACGACCCCAAGGAAGCGCGCATGAAAACCACGATTCGTAATACGGCCGCGCTGGCACTGCTGGCCGCCACCAACGCCGCGCTGGCCGCCCCCGACCTGGGCCAGGCCACCAAGCAGGCCACCAACTGGACCGCGATCACGATGTTCGCGGTGTTCGTGATCCTGACCCTGTTCATCACCAAGTGGGCCGCCAAGCGCACCCGCTCGGCTTCGGACTTCTACACCGCCGGCGGCGGCATCACCGGCTTCCAGAACGGCCTGGCGATCGCCGGCGACTTCATGTCGGCAGCAAGCTTCCTCGGCATTTCCGCCGCGGTGTTCGCCAACGGCTTCGACGGCCTGATCTACGCGATCGGCTTCCTGGTCGGCTGGCCGGTCATCACTTTCCTGATGGCCGAGCGCCTGCGCAACCTGGGCCGCTTCACCTTCGCCGACGTCGCCGCCTACCGCTTCGCGCAGAAGCCGGTGCGCATGTTCGCCGCCTCGGGCACCCTGGTCGTGGTCCTGTTCTACCTGATCGCGCAGATGGTCGGCGCCGGCCAGCTGATCAAGCTGCTGTTCGGCCTGGACTACAGCATCGCCGTGGTGCTGGTCGGTATCCTGATGATGGTCTACGTGCTGTTCGGCGGCATGACCGCCACCACCTGGGTCCAGATCATCAAGGCCGTGATGCTGCTCGGCGGCGCCTCCTTCATGGCGTTCTCGGTGCTGGCGATGTACAACTTCAGCCCGGAAGCCCTGTTCGCCAAGGCCGTCGACGTGCACAGCAAGGGCTTCTCGATCATGGGCCCGGGTAACTTCATCAAGGACCCGATCTCCGGCATCTCCTTCGGCATGGCACTGATGTTCGGTACCGCCGGCCTGCCGCACATCCTGATGCGCTTCTTCACCGTCCCGAGCGCCAAGGAAGCGCGCAAGTCGGTGCTGTGGGCTACCACCTGGATCGGCTACTTCTACATCCTGACCTTCATCATCGGCTTCGGCGCGATCGTGCTGGTCGGTACCAACCCGGCCTTCAAGGATGCTGACGGCAAGCTGCTGGGCGGCATCAACATGGCGGCCGTGCACCTGGCCAGCGCGGTCGGCGGCGACGTCTTCCTCGGCTTCATCTCGGCCGTGGCCTTCGCGACCATCCTGGCGGTGGTGGCCGGCCTGACCCTGTCGGGCGCCTCGGCGGTGTCGCACGACCTGTATGCCACCGTGATCAAGAAGGGCCAGCCGGCCCCGGGCAGCGAACTGCGCGTCTCGAAGATCACCACCATCGTCCTCGGCATCATCGCCGTGGGACTGGGCTATGTGTTCGAGACCGTCAACGTCGCCTTCATGGTGTCGCTGGCCTTCGCGATCGCGGCTTCGGCCAACTTCCCGGTGCTGTTCATGTCGGTCCTGTGGAGCAAGTGCACCACCCGCGGCGCGACCATCGGCGGCTTCCTGGGCCTGGCCACCGCCGTGATCCTGACCGTGCTGTCGAAGTCGGTGTGGGTCGACGTCTTCCACAACAAGACCGAGATCTTCCCGTACACCTCGCCGGCGCTGTTCTCGATGATCGTCGGCTTCGTGGGCGTGTGGCTGTTCTCGGTCACCGACAAGAGCCCGCGCGCGGCGATCGACAAGGCTGGTTTCGAGGCGCAGGAAGTGCGTTCGGAGACTGGTATTGGAGCTGCAGCGGCTTCGTCGCACTGAGTTCCGGCGTGGGCTCGGGGAGCCCACCCTACATAAAGAAGGGCCCGGTCGATTCGTCGACCGGGCTTTTTTCATGGTGCGATGGAACAGATGTTGCGTTTCATGGTTGAAACAGTGTTGCGGAATGAAACAAGGCCAGGGCTTCCCAGAGCGCCAAGTCCTTGAAAACAGGGCAGGGCGGCGTAGCATGGGAGCTGGCACGGGGTTTGCATTTATGAGCCCGTACCCTGACCCATGAATCAACGAAAGGACAGCACCATGACCCAACTCTCCGCTGGCGCCAAATTCCGCCAGGCCGTGCAGGAAGAACACCCGCTGCAGGTGATCGGCGCCATCAACGCCAACCACGCCCTGCTGGCCAAGCGCGCCGGCTATCGCGCGATCTACCTGTCGGGCGGCGGCGTGGCCGCGGGTTCGCTGGGCCTGCCGGACCTCGGCATCTCGGGCCTGGAAGACGTGCTGATCGACGTGCGCCGCATCACCGACGTCTGCGACCTGCCGCTGCTGGTCGACATCGACACCGGCTTCGGCTCCTCCGCCTTCAACGTCGCGCGCACCGTGCGCTCGCTGATCAAGGCCGGCGCCGGCGCCTGCCATATCGAGGACCAGGTCGGCGCCAAGCGCTGCGGCCACCGTCCGGGCAAGGAAATCGTCAGCCAGGCCGAGATGGTCGACCGCGTGAAGGCCGCCGTCGATGCCCGCACCGACGACAACTTCGTGATCATGGCGCGCACCGACGCGCTGGCCGTCGAAGGCCTCGACAAAGCCGTCGAGCGTGCCGTCGCCTGCGTCGAAGCCGGCGCCGACATGATCTTCCCGGAAGCGATCACCAGCCTCGAGATGTACGCCCAGTTCAAAAAAGCGGTGAAGGTGCCGATCCTGGCCAACATCACCGAATTCGGCGCGACCCCGCTGTTCAGCGTGGAAGAACTGGCCGGCGCCGACGTCGACATCGTGCTGTACCCGCTGTCGGCCTTCCGCGCCATGAACAAGGCCGCCGAGAACGTCTACCAGGCGATCCGCCGCGATGGCCACCAGAAGAACGTGGTCGACACCATGCAGACCCGCGCCGAACTCTACGACCGCATCGACTATCACAGCTTCGAGCAGAAGCTCGATGCCCTGTTTGCCCAGAACAAAGCCAAATAATCCTTGAGGAGATAACGAGATGACCGACCAGACCACCGCAACCGACACCCCGACCTTCAAGCCGAAGAAATCCGTCGCCCTGTCCGGCGTCGCCGCAGGCAACACCGCGCTGTGCTCGGTGGGCCGTTCCGGCAACGATCTGCACTACCGCGGCTACGACATCCTGGACGTCGCCGAGACCTCGGAATTCGAAGAGATCGCCTATCTGCTGGTGCACGGCAAGCTGCCGAACGAAGCCGAACTGCGCGGCTACAAGGCCAAGCTGAAATCGCTGCGCGGCCTGCCGCAAGCCGTCAAGTCGGCCCTGGAAGCGCTGCCGGCGGCCTCGCACCCGATGGACGTGATGCGTACCGGCGTCTCGGTGCTGGGCTGCACGCTGCCGGAAAAGGACGACCACAACATCCCGGGCGCGCGCGACATCGCCGACCGCCTGATGGCTTCCCTCGGTTCGATGCTGCTGTACTGGTACCACTTCAGCCATAACGGCAAGCGCATCGATGTCGAGACCGACGACGATTCGATCGGCGGCCACTTCCTGCACCTGCTGCACGGCTTCAAGCCGTGCGACGAGTGGGTGAAGGCGATGCACACCTCGCTGATCCTGTACGCCGAGCACGAATTCAACGCCTCGACCTTCACCGGCCGCGTGATCGCCGGCACCGGTTCCGACATCTACTCGGCCATCACCGGCGCGATCGGCGCGCTGCGCGGTCCGAAGCACGGCGGCGCCAACGAAGTCGCCTTCGAGATCCAGAAGCGCTACGAGAACCCGGACGAAGCCGAAGCCGACATCCGCAACCGCGTCGCCAACAAGGAAGTCGTGATCGGCTTCGGCCACCCGGTGTACACGATCTCGGACCCGCGCAACAAGGTGATCAAGGACGTGGCGCGCAAGCTCTCGAGCGATGCCGGTTCGATGAAGATGTTCGACATCGCCGAGCGCCTGGAATCGGTCATGTGGGAAGTCAAGAAGATGTTCCCGAACCTGGACTGGTTCTCCGCCGTGTCCTACCACATGATGGGCGTGCCGACCGCCATGTTCACCCCGCTGTTCGTGATCGCGCGCACCTCGGGCTGGTCGGCTCACATCATCGAGCAGCGCATCGACAACAAGATCATTCGTCCGAGCGCGAACTATGTCGGTCCGGAGGATCTGCAGTTCGTGCCGCTGAGCGAGCGTAAATAAACCCCACGTCGTTCCCGCGCAGGCGGGAACCCAAGTTTCGTTGGTTCGCCACGAACTTGGATCCCCGCCTGCGCGGGGATGACGGATCGAAGGCCGCAGGCCGATTCGAACGCAATATGAACATGGCCGAACCGATCACCATTCGCCAGCTCACCCCAGCCGACGCAGCCGCCTACCGCAGCCTGCGCCTGGCCGGCCTGCGCGCCTTCCCGCACGCCTTCCGACCGGATTACGAAGAGGCTGTGCAACAGCCGCTGTCCTGGGCCGAACAGCGTTTGGCGAAGGCCGGCGAATACTGGTTCGGCGCCTTCGACGAGGCGACACTCGTAGGCGCAATCTGCCTGCGTACCCAGGCCGGCCGCAAGATCCGCCATTCGGCCAGCCTGAACGCGCTGGTGGTCGATCCCGAGCGGCAGCGGCAGGGCATCGCCCGCGCACTTGTCGCTCATTTGATCGGATTCGCCCGCTCACTTGAGTACATTCGCCAGCTCACGCTGACGGTCCACGACGGCAATACGAACGCCGAGCGCCTCTACGACGCTTTCGGATTCCGGCAGTTCGGCCTGGAGCCGGACGCCTTTCTGCACGACGGGCGGTACTACGCCAAGCAGCACCGCCAACTTCAATTAGATTCACCGACATCATGAACAGCCAATACCGCAAACCCCTGCACGGGACCAACCTGCATTACTTCGACGCCAAGGCGGCGGTCGAAGAGATCCAGCCGGGCGCCTGGGACGGCCTGCCTTACACTTCGCGTGTGCTGGCCGAGAACCTCGTGCGCCGCTGCGAGCCGCAAGCGCTGGTACCCTCGCTCAAGCAGCTCATCGAGCGCAAGCGCGACCTCGATTTCCCGTGGTTCCCGGCCCGCGTGGTCTGCCACGACATCCTCGGCCAGACCGCGCTGGTCGACCTGGCCGGCCTGCGCGACGCGATCGCGCTGCAGGGCGGTAATCCGGCGCTGGTCAATCCGGTGGTGCCGACCCAGCTGGTGGTCGACCACTCGCTGGCCGTCGAGTGCGGCGGCTTCGACCCGGACGCCTTCGACAAGAACCGCGCCATCGAGGATCGCCGCAACGAGGACCGCTTCGACTTCATCAACTGGACCAAGAAGGCCTTCCAGAACGTCGACGTGATCCCGCCGGGGAACGGCATCCTGCACCAGATTAACCTCGAGCGCATGAGCCCCGTGGTCCAGGTGAAGGATGGCGTGGCCTTCCCCGACACGCTGGTCGGCACCGACTCGCACACCCCGATGGTCGACGCGCTGGGCGTGATCGCGATCGGCGTCGGCGGCCTGGAAGCGGAAAGCGTGATGCTGGGCCGCGCCTCCTACATGCGCCTGCCGGACATCGTCGGCGTCGAACTGACCGGCAAACCGCAGCCGGGCATCACCGCCACCGATATCGTGCTGGCGCTGACCGAATTCCTGCGCAAGTCGAAAGTGGTCTCCGCCTACCTCGAATTCTTCGGCCAGGGTTCGGCTAACCTGACCCTGGGCGACCGCGCGACGATCTCTAACATGGCCCCCGAATACGGCGCCACCGCCGCCATGTTCGCCATCGACGAGCAGACCATCAAGTACCTCAAGCTGACCGGCCGCGACGACGAGCTGGTGAAGCTGGTCGAGACCTATGCCAGGGAAGCCGGTCTGTGGGCCGATACCCTGGCAAACGTCGAATACGAGCGCACCCTGAGTTTCGACCTGTCGACCGTGGTGCGCAACATCGCCGGCCCGTCGAACCCGCACAAGCGCGTGCCGACCTCCGAGCTGGCGGCCCAGGGCATCGCAGGCAAGGTCGAAAACGAGCCGGGCCTGATGCCGGACGGCGCCGTGATCATCGCCGCGATCACCAGCTGCACCAACACCAATAACCCGCGCAATATGATCGCGGCCGGCCTCATTGCGCGTAACGCAAACAGGCTGGGCCTGCTGCGCAAGCCGTGGGTGAAGTCCTCGCTGGCGCCGGGCTCGAAAGCCGTCGCGCTGTACCTGGAAGAAGCCGGCCTGCTGCCGGAACTCGAAAAGCTGGGCTTCGGCATCGTCGCCTTTGCCTGCACCACCTGCAACGGCATGTCGGGCGCGCTCGATCCGGTGATCCAGAAGGAAGTCGTGGAGCGCGACCTGTACGCGACCGCCGTCCTGTCGGGCAACCGCAACTTCGACGGCCGCATCCACCCCTATGCCAAGCAGGCCTTCCTGGCGTCGCCGGCGCTGGTGGTGGCGTATGCGATCGCCGGCACGATCCGCTTCGACATCGAGAAGGACGTGCTGGGCACCGATGCCTCCGGTAAGGAAATCCGCCTGGCCGATATCTGGCCGAGCGACGCCGAGATCGACGCCGTGGTCGAGCAGTCGGTGAAGCCGCAGCAGTTCCGCAACGTGTACGACGTGATGTTCGCGCGCCAGGAAACCACCGAGGAAGCAGTGTCGCCGCTGTATGACTGGCGCCCGATGAGCACCTACATCCGCCGTCCGCCGTACTGGGAAGGCGCGCTGGCCGGCGAGCGCACGCTCAAGGGCATGCGTCCGCTGGCCGTCCTGGGCGACAACATCACCACCGATCATTTGTCGCCATCCAACGCCATCATGTTGGACTCCGCGGCCGGCGAATACCTGCACAAGATGGGCCTGCCGGAAGAGGACTTCAATTCCTACGCCACCCACCGCGGCGACCACCTGACCGCGCAGCGCGCCACCTTCGCCAACCCGACCCTGAAGAACGAGATGGTGCGCAATCCCGACGGCAGCGTGCGCGCAGGCTCGCTGGCGCGCATCGAGCCGGAAGATACCGTTACCCGCATGTGGGAAGCGATCGAGACCTACATGGAACGCAAGCAGCCGCTGATCGTGGTGGCCGGCGCCGACTACGGCCAGGGTTCCTCGCGCGACTGGGCGGCCAAGGGCGTGCGCCTGGCGGGTGTGGAAGCGATCGTCGCCGAAGGCTTCGAGCGCATCCACCGCACCAACCTGGTTGGCATGGGCGTGCTGCCGCTGGAGTTCATGCCGGGCACGACCCGCCTGACCCTGGGCCTGGACGGCACCGAGACCTATGACGTGGTGGGCGAACGCACCCCGCGCGCGGTGCTGACCCTGGTGGTGCATCGCAAGAGTGGCGAGACCGTCGAGGTGCCGGTGACCTGCCGCCTGGACACCGCGGAAGAGGTGTCGATCTACGAGGCCGGCGGCGTGCTGCAGCGCTTTGCGCAGGACTTCCTGGCGACGACCAAGGTGGCCGCCTAACTTCACCACCGTCATCCCCGCGGAAGCGGGGATCCATACTGAGCCGCAAGGCACGCGCCGTATGGATTCCCGCTTTCGCGGGAATGACGGGAAGGGATAACACATATGACTCACGAGCCACAAATCAAAATCCCCGCCACCTACATGCGCGGCGGCACCAGCAAAGGCGTGTTCTTCCGCCTGCAGGACCTGCCCGAAGCCGCGCAGGTGCCCGGCGCGGCACGCGATCAGCTCCTGATGCGCGTGATCGGCAGCCCCGACCCCTACGGCAAGCAGATCGACGGCATGGGCGGCGCCACTTCGAGCACCAGCAAGACCGTGATCGTGGCGCCGTCCACGCGCCCCGGCCACGACGTCGACTACCTGTTCGGCCAGGTCTCGATCGACAAGCCCTTCGTCGACTGGAGCGGCAACTGCGGCAACCTGTCGGCGGCGATCGGCCCGTATGCCATCGCCAACGGTTTCATCGACCCGGCGCGTATCCCGCAAAACGGTACGGTGACCGTCACCATCTGGCAGGCCAACATCAGTAAAACCATCGTCGCCCATGTGCCGGTGACGAACGGCGAAGTGCAGGAAACCGGCGACTTCGAACTGGACGGCGTGACCTTCCCGGCCGCCGAAGTCCAGCTCGAATTCATGGATCCGGCGGCTGAGGAGGGCGAGGGCGGCGGCGCCATGTTCCCGACCGGGAACCTGGTCGACGAACTCGAAGTGCCGGGCGTCGGCCTGCTTCCGGCGACGATGATCAATGCCGGCATCCCGACCATCTTCGTGAATGCCGCCGACATCGGCTACAAGGGCAGCGAGCTGCAGGACGACATCAACGGCGACCCGAAGGCGCTGGCGATGTTCGAGTTGATCCGTGCCTACGGCGCGATGCGCATGGGCCTGATCCAGCATCTGGAAGAAGCGGCCAAGCGCCAGCACACGCCCAAGGTCGCCTTCGTGGCGCCGCCGGCGGACTACACGGCCTCCAGCGGCAAGCGGGTCGCCGCCCAGGACATCGACCTGCTGGTGCGCGCACTCTCGATGGGCAAGCTGCACCACGCGATGATGGGCACGGCGGCGGTGGCGATCGGCACCGCGGCGGCCATCCCCGGCACCCTGGTCAGCCTGGCCGCGGGCGGGCGGGCGCACGAAGCGGTGCGTTTCGGCCACCCCTCCGGCACCTTGCGCGTCGGCGCCCAGGCCGAGCAGGATGCCCAGAGCGGCGACTGGGTCGTCAGGAAGGCCGTGATGAGCCGCAGCGCGCGCGTGCTGATGGAAGGCTTTATCAGAGTCCCGGGCGATACTTTCTAACGCTTTGTCACACATGAGCCCGCCACGCAACACGGCGGGCTTTTTTTTGCCTGTTTGATATTTATCAACTGATTGTTGGTTTATGATTCTCCGGGGAAAGAGGTCCGCCGACGGACCCGGAAACTGGAACAGGGATGGATCGTGTAACGAGCAAACCGGCCATGGTGGCCGAGGCGCTGGCGCTGCTGGCCGCGCCGGCGTGCGCCTGTGACGCACGGGGAATGATCTGGGCAGCCAATGCGGCGCTCGAGCGGCTGCATGGGGCGCCGGTCGAGGGCTTGCGCCTGCCGGCCTTGTTCTGCGCGCGCAGCATGCCGCAGGCGGCGCACGAGGCCGAGCTGGCGCCGGGCGGCGAACGGCGCTGGCGCGGCCTGCTGGCCGCCGGCGCACTTGAAGTGCCGGTCGAGGTACGGGCGCAGCCTTTGCCCGCCACAGCCGGCATCGCCGGCGCCACCTTCGTGTTCGGCGAACTGCCGGGCGTCGCCGAGGGCGCGGACAGCGCACGGCGCAGCGCCCAGCTGGAGCAGGCCATGGTGCTGGAGCATGCGCCGGTCGGCATCGTCGTCACCCTGCCGCACCTGGTCAAGTCCTGCAATCCGCGCATGGCCCACATGCTGGGCTACGAGCCGGACCAACTGGTCGGGCGCGACCCCTGCGAGTTCTTCCTGTCGCGCCCGCAGTACGAAGCCTTCATGGAAGAGGCGATCCGGGTCCTGACCGCCGGCGAACTGTTCGAAAAGGCCGAGATCCAGCTGCGCCGCATCGACGGCTCGCTGATCTGGTGCCGCATCCGCGCCAAGGCGGTCGACATGACCTCGCGCGAAGCCGGCACGATCTGGATCCTGGAAGACGTCACCGAGACGCGCCAGGTGCTGCGTGAAGTGCAGGCGATTATGACCAACGCTTCGATCGGCATCTTCTTCACCCGCAAGCGCGTGATCACGCGCGCCAACAGCAGTTTCGACCGCATGTTCGGCTATGCGCAAGACGAAGCCATCGGTAGCCTGACGCGCATTTTCTACCCCGACGACCAGGCATTTGCCGACTTCGGCGCTCAGGCCTACGCCGTGCTCGGACAGGGTAAGCCATTCCAGGCCGAGAACACTTTGGTGCGCAAGGACGGCACGCCAATGTGGGCGCGCCTGATCGGCTACGCCATCAACAGCGAAGACCCGGCGCAGGGCACGATCTGGATGATCGAAGACCGCACCCGCCAGAAGCGCGACGAGGAGGCGCTGCGCAACGCCCTGCTGGAAAACCAGGCCATCCTCGACAACGCGGTGCTGGGCATCGCCGTGGTCGAGAACGGCCGCACGCTGCGCTGCAACCGCAAGATGGAAGAGCTGTTCGGCTATCCGGGCGGCGCGATCGACGGCGCCAGCGTGCGCGCGCTGTATCCGGACCTCGAGACCTGGGCGGCCGCGCGCCGCCAGACCCGCTGCGATTTCATGTCGGGCCGGGTGCACATGGCCGAATACCAGCTGGCGCGGCGCGACGGCACGCGTTTCTGGGCGCGCCTGTCGGGCCGGCCCTTCGACATGGCCGAGCGCGGCGGCCGCAGCGTGTGGCTGGTCGACGACGTCACCGACCAGCGCGAAGCGGCCGACGCCCTGCGCCGCGCGCGCGACGAGCTCGAAGTGCGGGTCGAGGAGCGCACCGCCGAACTGGCCGGCGCCAACCGCCGCCTGCAGGCCGAGATCGTCGAACGCCGCCAGGCCGAGGCGCGGGTCCACCACATGGCCTACCACGATGCGCTGACCGGCCTGCCGAACCGCGCGCTGCTGTCGGAGCGCCTGGACCGGGCGATGCTGGCGGCGCGCCGCGACGGCCGCAAGCTGGCGCTGATGTTCATCGACCTGGACCGCTTCAAGACCATCAACGATTCGCTCGGCCACCTCACCGGCGACCACCTGCTGAAGGAAGTCGCGAACCGCCTGTGCCGCGTGGTGCGCGCGGTCGATACCGTGGCGCGCCTGGGCGGCGACGAATTCGTGGTGCTGGTGCCGGGCGTGCGCGGGCTCGAGGAATGCGCGCTGGTCGGCGAGAAGATCATCGCCGCGATGGCCGAGCCGGTGCGCTTCGAGGGCCGCAACCTGCACATCTCGCCGTCGATCGGCATCTGCCTGTACCCGGACGACGGCGAGGACGTGGAGTCCCTGATGCGCAAGGCCGACAGTGCGATGTACCACGCCAAGGCATCGGGCCGCAACAACTACCAGTTCTTCGCCGAGAACATGAATGTCGCTGCGGCCCGCCATTTCGAACTCGAGACCAGCCTGCGCGGCGCCCTCGAACGCGGGGAGTTCACGCTGTTCTACCAGCCCATCGTCTGCACCCGCGACCGCCGCGTGCACGGCATGGAGGTGCTGCTGCGCTGGCGCCGTCCCGGCCACGGCCTGGTCGCGCCCGACGATTTCATCCCCATGCTGGAAGAGAACGGCCTGATCGTGCCGGTCGGCGAATGGGTGATCCGCACCGCCTGCGAACAGGCCATGGCCTGGCAGCGCGCCGGCCTGGCGCCGGTGCCGCTGGCGGTGAACCTGTCGGCGCGCCAGTTCATGCACCGCGGCCTGATCGACGCCATCCGGCGCACCATGGACGAGACCGGCATCGCCCCATCGATGCTGGAATTCGAGATCACCGAGACCGCGCTGATGCAGCACGGCCGCCAGACCCTGGAGACGCTGGCGCAGATCTCGAACATGGGCATCCGCCTGTCGATCGACGATTTCGGTACCGGCTATTCGAGCCTGGCCTACCTGAAGCGCTTCCCGGTCCACAAGATCAAGATCGACCGCGCTTTTGTGCGCGACCTCGAAAGCAGCAGCGAGGACCGGGCGATCGTCGCCGCGATCATGGCGCTGGCCGGCAGCCTGCAATTGAAGGTGGTGGCGGAAGGGGTGGAGACGCAGGCCCAGCTGGCGCTGCTGCGCGAGCATGGCTGCGCGCTGGCGCAGGGCTATCTGTTTGCGAAGCCGGACGAGGCGGGCAGGGCGGCGCAGCTGCTGTCGTAAGCAGGCAGGGCGCCCCCGGCTCAGCGATATTTACATCGGCGGCTGGCCGTTGGAAGCGGTGACACCCGCATCCACCGGCAGGTTGACGCCGGTGACCAGGCGCGCATCCTCGCTGGCCAGGAAGGCCATCACGGCGGCCACGCCTTCCGGATCCTCGGGCGCGCCGAGCGGCATGCGCTCCTTGAACTTGGCGACCAGTTCGGCATCCTTCAGCATGTCTTCGGTCATGCCGGTCTTGGTGAAGCTGGGATTGACCGCGTTGATCCGCACGCCATCCTTGCCGGCATCCAGCGCCATCGCCCGCACCATGTTGCTGACCGCGCCCTTCGAGGTGTTGTAGGCGAAGGTGTTCCAGTCGCCGCCCAGCCCCGAGACGGAAGAGGTCATGACGATCGCGCCGCGCGTTTTCACGAGCTCGGGCATCGCCGCCTTGGCCATGTGGAAGTAGCCGGCGACGTTGACTGCCATGACGCGGGCGAAGTCTTCTTCGCTGGTCTGCATGATGTCGCCTTCGGTCGCCACGCCGGCGTTATTGATCAGCACATGCAGCCCGCCGAAGCGCTCGACGGCCGCCTTGACCGCGGCGGCGGCGGTAGCCTGTTCGGCGGTATCGCCGGCCTGCACCAGCACGCGGTCCTGCGGCAGGCCGGCGGCGGCTTCCTTGAGCCTGGCTTCGTCGATATCGAGCATCACGACGCGCGCGCCTTCATCGAGAAAGCGGCGGGCCGCCGCCAGGCCGATGCCGGACGCGGCGCCGGTGACGATCACGGTCTTGTCTTTGAAACGGTCCATCCTTCCTCCTTCAAAGTCGGCCAATCGGGCCACGACCATAGCACAGGCTTGTAAATCCGGCATTCCAGTGCCGCCGAGCAAGTTCAGTCCAGCGTGGCGATCACCGGGGTGTGATCGGACGGCTGCTCCCACTTGCGCGGTTCGCGGTCGATGGTGCAGGCGGTGCAGCGCTTGGCCAGGCTGCTCGAGAGCAGGATGTGGTCGATGCGCAGGCCGCGGTTGCGGCGGAAGGCCATCATGCGGTAGTCCCACCAGCTGTACTGCTTTTCCGGCTGCTCGAACAGGCGGAAAGCATCCGTCAAGCCCAGCGCGGTCAGCTCGCCCAGCGCGGCGCGCTCCGGTTCCGAGCAGTGGATCGCACCCGCCCATTCGACCGGATCGTAGACGTCGCGGTCGTCCGGCGCGATGTTGTAGTCGCCCAGGATCGCGAAGTCCGGGTGCGCCGCCATCTCTTCCTGGACCCAGGTGCGCAGCGCCGCCAGCCAGGCCATCTTGTAGGCGAACTTGTCGGAGCCGACCGCCTGGCCGTTGACGACGTAGGCGCAGATGATGCGCACGCCCTGCACGGTGGCGGCGATCAGGCGCTGCTGTTCGTCCGGGTAGTGCGGGTTGTTGCGCACCACGTCGGTCAGCGGATGGCGGGACAGGATCGCCACGCCGTTATACGTCTTCTGGCCGGTGAAGGCGACTTCGTAGCCGGCCGCGTTGATGTCGGCGACCGGGAATTTATCGTCGGTGAGCTTGGTTTCCTGGATGCAGAGCACGTCGACCGGGTTGGCGGCGAGCCATTGCAGCAGGTGTGGCAGGCGGACTTTCAGGGAGTTGACATTCCAGGTGGCTATTTTCATTATTCTGAGGATTCCAAAGATCGAGAGCCCTGCATCTTAATGGTTCGTGCGGCAATTGCGAAAGTCTTCGCCACATTCCTGTCGGAATTGCTTACAAATCCTTCTGGTCGCCGCGAGAAACCCTATATAAGCTATTGATTTTGAACAGAATGTGCAGGGAGGAATGCATTTTGCTTAATATCGTCAGCAGTTGGATTGGCAAGGATCGTTGTTTTTCCGAAATGTATTGATCTAAACCGGTGCATTGGTGCAATAATTTATAGAAAAAGCAACCTTGATGTCGTAGAATTATTGCTTGATGAGAAAAATATATTTCTCTGGCCTAGCAAACTCGGCCAAACTGTGACAAGATGTAACAATCGCGGCAGCGAAGGGAACGATTACGTATCTTTTTCCCTTCTAAAAGAAAATATTGCAGTACGTCAATATAACTTGTAGTATTTGCATATTTCTTTGAAGTCAAGTATCTCTTGGCAATTCATTGCTTTTGATAGGGTTGCCTCGGCCGGGCAAGTGTACCGGCGATTGGCAGGTGTGTAACGATCGCGGATCCGAAGCAGGATTTGCACACAGCTTTTGTAAAGGACAGCAATGCGTCAAGCATTCGAAGCATGGGCCCAACGCGATGGCCACATTGTCCGGCGCCGTGAGGACAAGCCGGAAGAGTACCTGGTGTACGAAACCCAGCGCCGCTGGCTGATCTGGCAGGCTGCACTGGCGCATGGCGCCAAGGCGGTCGACGCGCAGCAGGCTACCCAGGCGCAGAAGTTCGCGCCGAGCGAAGACAAGGCCCCGGTCATGCTGGCCGACGAAGCCGCGGTGCGCAACCGCGTGCTGAACGAGGTGCTGGATGCCTTCAGCGAGCTCGACGAGAGCGCCGGTGTCGAAGGCATCGTCCGCGTGATCCAGAGCCTCAAGAAGAAAAGCCAGGCCCAGAGCCAGAGCCAGAGCCGCCAGGTCGAAGAACAGACCTGATGCGCTACCGCCACTACAAGGGCGGGGTGTACGAGCTGGTCTGCGAGGCCGTGCTCGAGGCGGATCACACCCCGGTGATGGTCTACCGGGGCGAGGACGGGCGCATCTGGGTGCGTCCGAAGGCCGTCTTTTTCGAAACGGTCGAGTTCGACGGTGCGCAGGTGCCACGCTTTGCGCTCATGTCTGCGGCTGCGCTGCCGTAAACGGCGCATGATCAGATTTCTTCTTTCGACCACGCTCGCCACGGCGCTGGGCATCGGCCTGAGCGCTTGCGTCGGCAGCGGCGGCATCAATGGCATCAACGGCGGCGACTCTCCCGAGCAGCAACTGGAGGTGCACGCCATCCTCGACCACCGCGAAGTCGCCGGCGTCGGTTGCCTGCTGGCGAACGATGTCGGGCGCTGGTTCGTGGTCGCGCCGGGGCGCGTGACCGTGACCCGCAGCAGCAAGCCGCTGGCGGTCTACTGCAAGCGCGACGGCGTCGGCAGCGCCGACGAATGGTGGGGCGCGCACTACCGTTCCAACCGGCTGGTCGGCAACATCCTGTTCAGTGCCGGCCTGCGCGACTACGTCGAAGGCAATTACGCCTATGCCCCCACCGTGACCGTCTACATGCGTCCGGCCAGGCCCGGGGAGGGCGGGCGCGATCCTGCCGACCGCGATACGCCGATCTTTTGATCTTGCCGCACCAATAAAAAAAGGACGCCGAGGCGTCCTTTTTTTCATTCCTTCGAAGCTTGTACGCGCTTAATTAAACACGCTTATTACACGCGATTGAGCAGGAAGGTCGTCAGCAGCGGCACCGGACGGCCGGTCGCGCCTTTCGATGCACCCGATTTCCAGGCGGTGCCGGCGATGTCCAGGTGGGCCCAGGCATAGTTGCGGGTGAAGTTCTCCAGGAAGCAGGCCGCGGTGATCGAGGCGCCGCCCGGGGTGCCGATGTTGGCCAGGTCGGCGAAGTTCGACTTCAGCTGCTCGTTGTACTGCTCGCCGATCGGCAGGCGCCATGCCGGGTCGCCTGCCTGCTTGCCGGCGTCCATCAGCTCGTCGGCCAGCGCGTTGTGCTGGTCGTCGTGGCGGGTGAACAGGCCCGAGGTGTGGTGGCCCAGCGAGACGATGCAGGCGCCGGTCAGGGTCGCGATGTCGACCACGGCGGCCGGCTTGAAGCGCTCGGCGTAGGTCAGGGCGTCGGCCAGGATCAGGCGGCCTTCGGCATCGGTATTCAGGATCTCGATGGTGAGGCCGTTCATCGCGGTGACGATGTCGCCCGGCTTGGTGGCGCGGCCCGACGGCATGTTCTCGCAGGCGGCGACGATGCCGACCACGTTCAGCTTCAGGCCCATCTCGCCGATCGCGCGGAAGGTGCCGAGCACCGAGCCGGCGCCGCACATGTCGTATTTCATCTCGTCCATGCCGGGACCCGGCTTGAGCGAGATGCCGCCGGTGTCGAAGGTGATGCCCTTGCCGACCAGGACCACCGGCGCTTCGTTCTTCCGGCCGCCGTTGTGCTTCAGGACGATGAACTTCGGCGGCTCTTCGCTGCCGCGGGTGACCGACAGGAAGCTGCCCATCTTGAGGGCTTCGAGCTGCTTGCGTTCCAGGATTTCGATGTCGAAGCCATAGTCGGCGCCCAGCTTCTTGGCGGTGTTGGCCAGGTAGGTCGGGGTGCAGACGTTCGGCGACAGGTTACCCAGTTCCTTGGTCAGGTTCATGCCGTTGGCGATGGCTTGCGCCTGGGCCAGCACGGCCTTCACCTGCGGGGTCGCCTGCGGCACGGCGATCGCCACCTTGCGCACGCCGGCCGGCACCGGGTCCTTCTTGCTCTTTTGCGCATCGGTGCGGAATTCGGCTTCGTTGGCGGCGACCACGATGCTGCGGATCGCCCAGGCCAGGTCGCGTTCTTTCACATTCTCCAGCGGGAATGCGATAATGGCATCTTGTGCACCGAGGGTGGAAAAGGTTTTCAGGGCGGCGCCCACAGCGCTTGCGAAGCTCTTCTCGCTCACGGCTTCATCGGCACCCATGCCGACCAGCAGAACGCGGGCGGCGTTGACGCCGGCCACGCCGCGCAGCAGCAGGGTGGTGCCGGCCTTGCCGGAGATGTCACCCGACTTGACGGCGGCAGCGATCTCGCCGTTCAGGTCGAGGGCTTTGGCCGCCTCCGACAGTTTCTTGTTCTCGAACACAGCGACTGCGATGCAGCCGGATTTGGCTGCGGTCAGCGTGTTTTTTGTGTCGAATGCTTTTATGCTAAAGTCCATTGGGTTCTCCGTTTGTCTATTCGAGGCCGCGACGTTCGCGTTGCTGCCTAACCTGCAATTATAACTATCGAATGATTTTCCGACGCGCCCTACAGCGTGAATTGGCCAGCGTCGCCGGCGCCACCTTCACCGTCCTGTTTTCCATTCTCGTCACCTGGACCCTGATCACCATCCTCGGCCGGGCCGCAGGGGGCAAGGTCGCGTCCGGCGACGTGCTTGCGCTGATCGCTTTTGCGGTGCTGAATTATCTGCCAACTATCCTGATCCTCACCAGCTTTATTTCGGTGCTGGTCGTGATCACGCGCAGCTACCGCGACTCCGAAATGGTCGTCTGGTTCGCCTCCGGGCAGTCGCTCACGCGCTGGATCGCGCCGGTGCTGATGTGCGGCCTGCCGGTCGTGATCCTGGTGGCGGTCCTCTCCATGGTCGCGATTCCCTGGGCCCAGCTCAAGAGCAACGAGTTCACCGAGCGCTTCGAGAAGCGCGAAGACCTGCAGCGCGTGGCACCCGGCCAGTTCCGCGAGTCGGCCGCCGCCGACCGCGTGTTCTTCGTCGAGAGTTCGGCCACGCGTTCCACGACCGTGGTGCAAAACGTCTTCGTCAACACCATCGACCATGGCGTCACCACCACCGTGGTCGCCAAGGAAGGCCAGATCGAACCGGACGGCAAGGGCGGCCAGTACCTGGTGCTGAAGAACGGCCGCCGCTACCAGGGCACGCCGGGCAAGCCGGACTTCCAGTCGATGGAGTTCGAGCGCTATCGCATGCGCGTCGCCACCCAGGCCCCGGTGATGGGCGACCTGAAGGTTGAAGGCCTGTCCACGCCGGCCCTGCTGGCGATGCCGCGCAACCAGTACGCCGACGCCGAGATCCAGTACCGCCTCACTTGGCCGATCATGTGCCTGGTGCTGATGCTGCTGGCGATCCCGCTCGGCTTCGTCAACCCGCGCGCCGGCGCCTCGGCCAACCTGATCCTGGCGCTGCTGATCTTCTTCACCTACCTGAACCTGACCAAGGCCGCCGAGCAGGCCGTCAAGCAGGCCAAGGTCGGCTTCGGCATGGCCTGGTGGCCGCTGCACCTGCTGGTGCTGCTGGCCGCGCTCGCGCTGTTCGCCTGGCGCATGAACATCCACCACCGCTGGCATCCGCTGTTGCTGGCCAATGCCTGGAAGCGCCGTCGCCTGCTGCAAAGCGCCAGCCTGAAGGAGGGCGCGAAATGAAGATCCTCGACCGCTACTTCTTCGTCAACATCGCGCAGGCCGTGGCCTTCGTGCTGGTGGCCTTCCTGGCCCTGGCTGCCTTCATGGACCTGACCGGCGAGCTGCCCTCGGTCGGCAAGGGCGGCTACATGCTGCAGCATGCGCTGCTCTACGTGCTGCTGCTGGTGCCCGGCAACATGTACCGCGTGATGCCGGTGGCCGCGCTGCTCGGCACCATCTACACGATGGCGCAGTTCGCCCAGAGCTCGGAATTCACGATCATGCGCGCCTCGTCGATGTCGACGCGGATGGCCGGCTGGATCCTGTTCAAGATCGGCATCGTGTTCGTCGTGATCACCTTCATCTTCGGCGAGCTGATTACCCCGCGCACGGCGCCGCTGGCCGAGCGCGTGCGCCTGTCGGCCAAGGGCGCGACGGTGTCGGCCGAATTCCGCTCCGGGATGTGGACCAAGGACACCATCCACGAAGGCGGCCCGAAAGGCCCGGTGACCGGTTCGCGCTTCTTCAACGCGCGCCAGATCCGCCCGGACGGCCAGCTGGTCGACGTGCGCCTGTACGAGTTCGACAACAACATGCGCATGCGCGCCCTGATCACGGCCGCCAGCGCCGTCTTCGGCGGCAACCACACCTGGCGCCTGCAGGACGTGACCGAGACCCAGTTCACCAACAGCCGCACCCTGCCGGCACCGGGCACGCCGCTGCCGAACGGCCAGACCATCCAGAACCGCTTCGGCCAGGACACCGCCGGCGTCAGCACGCGCAAGCTGCCGACCCTCGACCTGGAATCCGAGATCACGCCGAAGATCCTGTCGGTGTCGCGCTCGGACCCGGAGCGCATGTCGGCCAACGAACTGGCGGTCTACACGCGCCACCTGGCCGAGAACCGCCAGGAGACGGAGCGCTTCAAGATCGCCTTCTGGCGCAAGCTGGTCGGCCCGCTGTCGATCTTCGTGATGATGGCGCTGGCACTGCCTTTCGGCTATCTGCAGGTGCGCAGCGGCGGGGTCAGCTTCAAGGTCTTCGTCGGCATCATGATCGGCGTGAGCTTCATGTTGATCGATAACCTGTTCTCGCACATCGGCATGCTGTCGATCTGGCCAGCCTTCATGACGGCCATCACGCCCAGCCTGCTGTTCCTGCTGCTCGGACTTGGCGCCTTGCGCTGGGTCGAGCGGCATTGAGAGGCACCCATGGAACGTGCACTGATCCTGTTCGCACATGGCGCCAGGGCCGCTTCCTGGGCCGAGCCCTTCCAGCGCCTGCGCGACCTGACCGCGCAACAGCGGCCCGACCTGGCGGTGTCGCTGGCCTTCCTCGAGCTGATGACGCCCAGCCTGCCCGACGAAGCCGCGGCCCTGGTGGCGCGCGGCGTGCGCGAGATCGTCGTCGTGCCCATCTTCCTGGGGCAGGGCGGGCACCTCCTGCGCGACCTGCCGCGCCTGCTGGACGAGCTGCGCGCCGCCCATCCCACGGTCGCGATGTCGACGGTGCCGGCGGTGGGCGAAGACCCGGCGGTGCTGGCCGCGATGGCGGCATACTGCACCGCGGCTTTGCCGATTTGACAGCTTTTAGCGTTCGTTAACTGAGTTGCATTGGATGCAATTCTTCCTGTTAACTTCATTGTTAGCAGGCTAATCTTTTGTTGCTTCTGGGAGATATTTCCGGTCGGAAAGCAATTTCCTCATTGCATTTCGCGTTGCCGTACGGAATCATAGGCATCCATAAGCTGCGCGCCGCGCGTGGCACTTTGCGATGAGCCGACCATGACCACCCCCTCGACCACGATCTACGTCCGCCCGACCTGGGGCAGCACTACCTGGAGCTACGCCGGCACGAGCATGCCGTCCGGTGCCGCTTCGAGCGCCATCACCGCGGTGTCCTTCGACGTCACGACCGCCATTGGGCAACAGCTGACGCGCGGCCAGCTGCAGTACAGCTTCGACAACGGCAAGAACTGGAACACCTATGCCGCACCGGTCGACGGCCAGGGCAGCTACATCCAGGCGGCCGGCACGGTCTGGCGTTTCCTCGACCGCAGCACCGACAGCTCGAGCCCGAACACCTTCGGCGTCCATTACCAGCTGGCGAACGGCACCGTGGTCACCAGCGACAACACGGTCATCGTCGACAACGCGCCGTCCAGCCTGAGCGGCGAGAACACCACCATGTTCTCGACCCTGCAGGCAGGCGCCGTGGTCGACCAGCTGTCGTCCGTCGACACCGGTTCGCTGACCGGCGGACGCTGGGTGATCGACAGCCAGTCGTCGCCCGGCCTGTTCTCGATTGCCTACAACCCGGCCACCGACACCTCGGCGCGCCTGGTGATCGCCGATGCCGCCCAGTTGCCGGCCAACGGCCTGTCGGCGGCGGTGACCATCCACTACTACGACCGCTACCAGGTCGACGGCAACGGCAACCCGGTCGCCGGCCAGGGCGTCACCCGCACCATGGTCTACACCGTGGAAGACGGCTTCACGAACGACCTGCCGGGCTTCGGCAACGACCTCAAGCTCGGCGCGGCGACCAATGCCTGGAGCGCGAATCCGTCGCTGGCCACGCTGTCGAACGGCGGCCTGGTCGCGGTCTGGCAGGGGGCGGACACCGTCGCGGGCGGCGCCGGCAGCGGCCTGTGGGCCCAGCTGCGCGACGCCGGCGGCGCTGCAACTGGCGCCGCGTTCGCGCTGACTCCGGACGGCGATGCGAAGATCGAAGGCGAGCCGGCGGTGGCGGCACTGTCGGGCGGCCGCTTCGTGGCGGCTTACTCGGTCAACGACGGCGGCGCCACCCGCATCGCCTACCGCGTGGTCGAAGCCAATGGCAGCGCCGGCGTTGAAAAGGTGCTGGACAGCGGCGCCAGCGGCAACGCCGCGATGCCGACCGTCGCCACCCTGGCGGACGGCTCCTTCGTGGTCGGCTGGCGCAGCGGCGGCACGGTCCACGTGCAGCAGGCGGCGGCCGCCGACGGCACCCTGATCGGCACCCAGCAGGTGTACGGCGTGCTGTCCTCGGCCTTCAGCCCGAGCATCGCCGCGCTGAAGCAGGGCGGCTACATGGTGGCCTGGGGCGAGATCAACGACGGCAACGTCTACGCCGCCACCAGCGCCGCCAAGCAGGCCTTCGTCGTCAACGGCGACGGCTACGCGGCCAGCCTGGCCACCGCGGCCCCGCTGCCGCACATGACCACGCTCGCCAACGGCAACGTCGTCGTCGCCTGGGACAGCTATGTCAACGCGCCCTATGGTTTCGCCAGCAGCGACGTGTTCTTCCAGGTCTACGACAGCAGCGGCCACGCGCTGGGCGCCGCGGTGCAGGCCAACATCGAGGGCGGCAGCGGACGCTACGACGCCGCGGTGACGGCTTTGTCGGATAGCGGCTTCGTGGTCGCCTGGCAGTCGCAGACCGGCGATTACGACGGCGCCGGTATCTTCGGCCGCCGCTTCGGTGCCGACGGCAGCGCGGTCGACATGCATGAATTCGAGATCAACCAGATGCGCGCCGGCGACCAGACCAGCCCGGACCTGACGGCGCTGGCCAACGGCGGCTTTGCCGCGGCCTGGGTCGACGATAACCACAGCGGTGGCGTGTCGGTCGAAGCGCGCGTGTTCAACGTGCCGGACGCGGTCGGTGGTCCGGTGCAGGGCGGCAGCCAGTCCTCGGATGCCGGCAGCGCGGTCACCGATCCGGCGCCGGTCGTCACCGCGCCCGTGGTGACTGCCCCGGTCGTGACCACGCCGGTCGTCACCTCACCCGTGGTGACCGCGCCGGTGGTGACTACCCCGGTCGTGAGCACGCCCGTGGCCAGCGCCCCGAGCACGCCGGTGGCGGTCACGCCGAGCGCACCGGCCGTCAATCTGGTCGGCACGGCCGGCAACAATGTGATGGCGGCCAGCGCCGGCGGCGGCACGATGGACGGCAAAGATGGCATCGACACCGCGGTCTTCGGCGGCCAGCGCGCCGGATTTGCGCTGTCGGGCGACGGCATCACCGTGTCGGTGTTCGACTACCTCAACGGCAGCACGACCAAGCTGACGAATGTCGAGCGTCTGCAGTTCAGCGACAAGAACGTGGCGCTCGACGTGCACGGCAATGCCGGCGAGGCTTATCGCCTGTACCAGGCCGCATTCGACCGTACCCCGGACAAGGCCGGCCTCGGCTTCTGGATCGACTCCATCGACAAGGGCGTGAGCCTGGTGGATGCGGCGCGCGGCTTCGTCAACAGCGCGGAATTCGCCAGCCTGTACGGCGCCAATACGACCGACGCCCAGTACCTGAACGCGGTGTACCAGAACGTGCTGCACCGCGCCCCGGACGCTGCCGGCTACGACTTCTGGCTGCACTCGATCCAGGTCGTGTCGCGTGCGCAGGTGCTGGCCGATTTCAGCGAGAGCGCGGAAAACCAGGCGCAGGTGATCGGCTCCATCGTCAGCGGCATCGAATACACGCCCTGGCACGGCTAAGTTAATCGGGGCCTTGGTGCTCGCGGCGCTGCAGGGCTTCGCCGATCATCACCAGCACCGGGCCCTGGGCCGTGTCCAGGCCATGCGCCAGGTCGGCAAGGGTCAGGCGCAGGATGCGCTGGTCGGGGCGGCTGCAGTTTTCGATGACCACCACCGGCAGTTCGGGGCGGCGGCCCAGCGCCAGCAGGCGCTCGGCGGTGGCGGCGGCTTCGCGCCCGCCCATGTACTGCACCATGGTGTCGGTGGCCGGCAGGGCCGGATGATCCGGTTCGTCCGGCGCCGTGCTGGAGGTGAAGAAGGCGACGCTGCGCGCCACGCCGCGCTTGGTGAGCGGCTGCTTCGTCGCTGCCGCCGCGGCGACCGCCGTGGTGATGCCGGGGACGACTTCGACCTCGATGCCGGCTTCCTCGAGCGCGCGCAATTCTTCGTCGGCGCGGCCGAACAGCATCGGGTCGCCGCCCTTCAGGCGCACGACCAGCTTGAAACGCCGGGCGCACTCGACCAGTTGTTCGTTGATGAGGGTTTGCGCGGTGGAGCGCTGGCCGGAGCGCTTGCCGACCGAGATCTTCTCGGCCTGCGCACACAGCTCCAGCATTTCGGGTGTGACGAGGGCGTCGTACAGCACGACCTCGGCCTGCGCCAGCAGGCGCGCGCCGCGTACGGTGATGAGGTCAGCCGCGCCGGGACCGGCGCCGATTAGATAAACTTTTCCCAGCACCGAGCTGCTTCCTTATAGTTACGTCATTCCCGCGGAGGCGGGAACCCAAGTTTGCATGCGCTGACGAAACGCGTGCAACTTGGGTCCCCGCCTGCGCGGGGACGACGTGGTAGTTATTCACCCAGGCGAATCATACCCGCCGCCACCGTCTGGTGGGTCACTTCATCGATCAGGATGAAGGCCCCGGTCGCGCGGATGTCCTCATAGGCGTCGGCGGCCAGCGGCTGCTGCACGGCCAGCTCGATGCGGGCGATGTCGTTCAGCTTCAGGCCCTCGGCAGCATGGCGCTGCTGGGTGTTCACGTCGAGGATGTTTTCGATCGCCTTCACCTTGGCCATGGTCTGGCGGGTGCCGTGCTTGAGCCAGTACTTGCGGCGCAGGTCCAGCGGCTCGTCGGCCATCCAGCAGACGTCGGCCTCGACCTGCTTGAGCAGGGTGGCAGGATGCGCGGCCCCGGCCAGCACGTCGCCGCGCGAGACGTCGACGTATTCGTTCAGCAGCAGGGTGACCGACTGGCCGGCCACCGCGGTCTGCAGGGCGCCGTCGAAAGTCTGGATCTCCTTGATCGTGGCTTCGACGCCGGACGGCTGCACCACCAGCTTGTCGCCGACCGTTACCTTGCCCGATTCGATGCGGCCCATGTAGCCGCGGAAGTCGTTCGCCTCGTGGCCGTTGTGGCGGGCCACCAGCTGCACCGGGAAGCGGAAGGGCGCGTCGTGGGTTTCGTCGTAGACGCTGATCGATTCCAGCAGCTCGATCAGGGTCGGGCCTTCGTACCAGGGCATGTTGTCGCCGCGCTCGACGACGTTGCTGCCTTCCAGCGCCGACAGCGGGATCGCGGTGATGTCCTTCAGGCCCAGGCTGTTCGCGAATTCGGTGTAGGCGCCGACGATGCGGTCGTACACCGCACGGTCGTAGTTCACCAGGTCCATCTTGTTGACGGCCACGATCACGTGCTCGATCTGCAGCAGTTTGGCAATCGTCGAGTGGCGCTTGGTTTGCGTCAGCAGCTCGACCGAGCCGTCGTCGCCGAGTTTCACTTTCGAGACGTCGACCAGGATGATCACCGCATCGGCGGTCGAGGCGCCGGTCACCATGTTGCGGGTGTACTGCTCGTGGCCCGGCGTATCGGCGATGATGAACTTGCGCTTCGGCGTTGCGAAATAGCGGTAGGCGACGTCGATCGTGATGCCCTGTTCGCGCTCGGCTTCGAGGCCGTCGGTCAGCAGCGAGAGGTCGATGGTATCGCCCACGGTGCGCTTGTGCTTCGAGCGCGACACCGCCGCCAGTTGGTCCGCGAAGATGCCCTTGCTGTCGTACAGCAGGCGGCCGATCAGGGTGCTCTTGCCGTCGTCGACGGAGCCGGCGGTGATGAAGCGCAGCAGGCTGGCCTGGCCCGATTGGTCGGCGGCGTGGTTCAACTCAGTTTTCATATCGGCAGTCACGGCGTTCATCAGAAATATCCTTGCTTCTTGCGTTTTTCCATCGACGCTTCCGAGGTCTGGTCGTCCATGCGGGTCGCGCCGCGCTCGGTGATCTGGGTGATCGCGGTTTCGGCGATGATTTCGAGCGGCGTCGATGCGGTCGAGCTCACCGGGCAGGTGCATGAGATGTCGCCGACGGTACGGAAGCGCACGGTCTGGGTCTCGACGGTCTCGCCTTCGCGCGCCGGGGTCAGCGGGGTCAGCGGCACCAGCAGGCCGTTGCGCGGGATCACCTGGCGCTGGTGCGCGTAGTAGATCGGCGGCAGGGCCAGCTTTTCGCGGGCGATGTATTGCCAGACGTCGAGCTCGGTCCAGTTCGAGATCGGGAACACACGCATGTTCTCGCCCGGGTGGACGCGGGTGTTATACAGGTCCCACAGTTCCGGGCGCTGGGCCTTCGGGTCCCACTGGCCGAATTCGTCGCGGAAGGAGAAGATGCGCTCCTTGGCGCGCGCCTTTTCTTCGTCGCGGCGGGCGCCGCCGATGCAGGCGTCGAAGCCGTGCTCGGCGATGGTTTCCAGCAGCGTCACGGCCTGGGCCGCGTTGCGCGAATCGGTGGCCGGATTGCGCAGGCGCACCGTGCCCTTTTTGATCGAGTCTTCGACCGAGCCGACGATCAGGCGCTCGCCCAGCTCGGCCACGCGCGCATCGCGGAAGGCGATCACTTCGTCGAAGTTGTGGCCGGTGTCGATGTGCACCAGCGGGAAGGGGAATTTACCCGGGCGGAAGGCCTTTTCGGCGAGGCGCAGCAGCACGACGGAGTCCTTGCCGCCCGAGAACAGCAGGGCCGGATTCGTGCACTCGGCCGCCACTTCGCGCAGGATGTGGATCGCTTCCGATTCGAGGGCGTCGAGGTGGCGGGAATTCACGTCGCCGAGTACGCCTGGGGTGTCGCTAAAAGTCGTCATGATGGCTGTGCCTGTCAATGTCTTGTGTTCGTCCCCGGCCGCTCAGGCAGCCACGGACTTGATACGGATGAGTTTGCCGTCAACCAGGTGCAGTCCGCATTCCTTGGACTCCGGGTTTTCCCACCACCAGCGGCCGGCACGGATGTCCTCGCCCGGCTGGATGGCGCGGGTGCAGGGCTCGCACCCGATCGAGGGATAGCCGCGCTCGTGCAGGCTGTTGTAGGGCACGTTGTTATCGCGGATATATTGCCATACATCCTGCTCGGACCAGTCGGCCAGCGGGTTGAACTTGGCCATGCCGTGGGCCGCGTCGTCTTCCTGCACGGCCAGTTCGGCGCGGGTGGTCGACTGGGCGCGGCGCTGGCCGGTGATCCAGGCTTTCTTGCCCGCCAGCGCACGGCCGAGCGGCTCGACCTTGCGCACGCGGCAGCATTCCTTGCGCATCTCGACGCTGTCGTAGAAGGCGTTCAGGCCGTTCTTGCCGACGTATTCCTCGACCAGTGCCGGTTGCGGCCGGAACAGGGCGATTTCGACGCCATAGTGGTCGCGCACCTTGTCCAGCACTTCCAGGGTTTCCTTGTGCAGGCGGCCGGTTTCCAGCGAAAAGATGCCGATCGGCAGACCGGCCTTGAGGATCAGGTCGGTCAGGACCATGTCCTCGGCGGCCAGGCTGGACGCGAACACGGCCGGCGAAAAGTCGCGCGCGATGCGGGCCAATATGCCGCGGGTTTCTTCGACACGTGCGTGCAGGTCGCTCATGGTTTCTTCCTTGTGCCTCAGATGCCGGCGCCGATGTCGCTGTGCTCCAGCGGCACGTCGCGCTGGTGGCGGCGGAACAGCGGCAGCGGTTGGTCGGTCGAGGCCTGGTAGGTTTCGGAGAACACGGTCAGGCCCTTCAGCGCATCCTGGATGCTGCGGTCCTGGCGCGTCGCATAGGCGTCGAAGCCGCAGCGCTGCATCTGGAACAGCTGGTCGCGCAGCACATCGCCGATGGCGCGCAGCTCGCCGGTATAGCCCAGGCGCTTGCGCAGGTTGAAGGCGATCGAATAGCCGCGGCCATCGCTGAATTTCGGGAAGTCGACGGCGATCACCGCGAACTTGCCGAGGTCGTCCTTGGCACTGGCCGCCAGCTCGTCGGCGGCGAACCAGACGCCGATCTCGCCGGCGCCGGCGCGGCCCAGCAGGGTCTCGCGCTGCGCCTGCCACACGCTCAGGGGCAGGATGACTTTGCCTGCCGGGACGGCGACGGCTTCCGGCGCTTCGCCCTCTTCGAGGCGCAGCACCGACCAGTCGTCGGCGACGACTTCGCGGCCCTTGATGATCTGGGCGTGTTGTTGAATATTAGGCATATTGGTCTTCTCCGACAGCCAGTTCACCGGTCGGAATCGGCGTGGCATACACATGTTCCTTGAATGGCGCGATGCCGAGGCGCTGGACGACGTCGACGAAGCGCTCGCCGTCATGGCGCTCGCGCAGGTAGACGTCGAGCAGGCGCTGCACCACTTCCGGCATCTGCGAGGCCGAGAACGAGGGGCCGATGATCTTGCCGAGCGCGGACTGGTTGCCCTGCGCGCCGCCGATCGACACCTGGTACCACTCGGCGCCGTCCTTGTCGACGCCCAGCACGCCGATGTGGCCGACGTGGTGGTGGCCGCAGGCGTTGATGCAGCCGGAGATGTTCAGTTCGATATCGCCGATGTCGTGCTGGTAGTCGATGTCGTCGAAGCGCTGGGCGATGGCGGCGGCGATCGGGATCGATTTCGCGTTCGCCAGCGAGCAGTAGTCGCCGCCCGGGCAGGAGATGATGTCGGTCAGCAGGCCGATGTTCGGGGTCGCCAGGCCTTTCGACTTCGCCAGCTGCCAGACTTCGAACAGTTTCGACTGCTCGACGTCGGCCAGCACCAGGTTCTGCTCGTGGGTCACGCGCAGTTCGCCGAAGCTGTAGCGGTCGGCCAGGTCGGCCACGAAATCCATCTGCTCGGCGGTGGCATCGCCCGGCGGCACGCCGGTCTTTTTCAGCGACAGCACGACCGAGGCGTAGCCCGCCATCTTGTGCGGCTTGACGTTGCGCTGCAGCCAGTTGGCGAAGGCTTTATCGCCTTCATGGCCGGCACGCGGGTCGACGTTTTCCAGCGTCGCATACGGCGGCGGGTTGAAGTAGGCGGCGACGCGCTCGACTTCCTCGCGGGTCAGGGTTTCCGGACCATCCTTGAGGTCGGCGAATTCCTGCTCGACCAGGCGCGCGAATTCTTCCGGACCGGTGGCTTTCACCAGGATCTTGATGCGGGCCTTGTACTTGTTGTCGCGGCGGCCGAACTGGTTGTACACGCGCATGACGGCTTCCGTGTAGGTCAGCAGGTGCTGCCAGGGCACGAATTCGTTGATCACGCTGCCGATGATCGGCGTACGGCCGAGGCCGCCGCCAACCATGAACTTGAAGCCGACTTCGCCGGCCTCGTTGCGCACCGCGGTCAGGCCGATGTCGTGCACGGCGATGGCCGCGCGGTCCTCGACGGCGCCGTTGACGGCGATCTTGAACTTGCGGGGCAGGGCGATGAACTCGGGGTGGAAGGTGCTCCACTGGCGGATGAGCTCGCAGAACGGGCGCGGATCGACGATCTCGTCGGCCGCCACGCCGGCGAACTCGTCGGTCGTGGTGTTGCGGATGCAATTGCCCGAGGTCTGGATCGCATGCATTTCCACCGAGGCCAGGTCAGTCAGGATGTCCGGCGTCTGCTCCAGCTCGATCCAGTTGAACTGGATGTTCTGGCGCGTCGTGAAGTGGCCGTAGCCGCGGTCGTAGGTGCGGGCGATGTGCGCGAACATGCGCAGCTGCTTGGTCGACAGCAGGCCGTAAGGCACGGCAATGCGCAGCATGTAGGCATGGCGTTGCATGTACAGGCCGTTCTGCAGGCGCAGCGGCAGGAATTCTTCTTCTGTCAGCTCGTCGTTGAGGCGGCGCTGCACCTGGTCGCGGTATTGGGCGATGCGCTCGCGTACGATGAGGTGGTCGTATTGGTCGTAACGGTACATGTTCAGGATCCTGGTGTGGTGGGATCGTCCGAAACCTACTGCGCGTTGCACTTTTGGCTTGCGATGCTCCGCTACGGCGGACCGGCTGTACCGTAAGTACAGCTGCGCTTCTCAGCCAAAATTGCCGCCGCTCGCTACGGTTTCGAACGACCCTGAGACTGTCGTGGATCATGAATGTTGCTTAACAACATGATTTCGACACTCCCCGGTAGACTATGCGGAATATTAATAAAATGGCGTCTTATTCCAAACTACTGAGAATTTATTTGCTTATATGAGCCTGAGGTATAAGCTAGCTTGTAAAATGTGCCAATGAACCTACACCAACTACGCTTCGTCCGCGAAGCGGTCCGCCAGAACTTCAATCTGACCGATGCCGCCAAGGCGCTGTTTACCTCGCAGCCGGGCGTCTCGAAGGCCATCATCGAGCTCGAGGAAGAGCTCGGGGTCGACATTTTCACCCGCCACGGCAAGCGCATCCGCGGCCTGACCGAGCCGGGCCGGCTGGTGCTGGGCTCGGTCGAGCTGATCATGCAGGAGATCGACAGCCTCAAGCGGATCGGCAAGGAATACGCAGCCCAGGACAGCGGCAGCTTCACCATCGCCACTACCCACACCCAGGCGCGCTACATGCTGCCGAAGGTGGTGCAGGCCTTCATGACCCGCTTCCCAAAGGTGAGGTTGTCGCTCCTGCAGGGTAATCCGCGCCAGATCGCCGACATGGTCAAGAACGACCAGGCCGACCTCGCCATCGCCACCGAATCGATCGCCGCCGTCGACGGCCTGATCACGCTGCCGTGCTACCAGTGGGAACACGTGCTGGTGGTGCCGCACGAGCATGCGCTGGCGCGCTCGAAGGCGATTTCGCTGGAAGAGATTGCGGGATACCCGCTGATTACGTACGATGCCGCCTTCGCCGGCCGCAGCAAGATCGACCACGCCTTCGAACTGCGCAACCTGAAGCCGGACGTGCTGCTGGAAGCGATCGACGCCGACGTCATCAAGACCTATGTCGAGCTGGGCATGGGCGTGGGCATCATCGCCGGCATGGCCTTCGATCCGGAACGCGACCGCAACCTGCGCGCCATCCCCGTCGGCCAGCTGTTCGGCATGAACGTCTCGCGCGTCGCGGTGAAGCAGGGCGCTTATTTGCGCAGCTATATTTATACTTTCATCGAGCTGCTCGCGCCTACGCTCAACCGCAAGATGGTCGAGTCGGCAATGCGCGGGACCGCCGACAACTACGAGCTGTAAGAACATGAATCACGAAGAACACGACGATTACGAAGACTACGAGGACGACGATTACGAGGACGACGGCGAGGGCTTGTCGGACCGCGACGCCGACCTGGCCGATGTGCGCGAACAGGTCGCGCAGCTGACCGACGGCCTGCAGACGCTGACCCTGACCGGTGATGACGGCGTGGTGCCGGCGATCCCGGACGGCGCCGCCGGCTGTGGCGCGGTGGTCGCCGAGTTCTGCTGGTCGCGCCTGAAGCGCGCGGAGCAGGACGGCTTCCTGGCGAAGCTGAAGAAGGCGGCTGGCAAGGATGCGCTGCTGGTGTTGGTGGACGAAGTCTACGTCGAAGGCCTCAGCAATCCGGTGGCGCGCACCGATGCGGACGGCACCACCTACGAGATCGTCACCACGGAAGAGGGCCAGCGGATCGAGCGTCCGATGAGCTACCCGACCGACAGCGCGCTGCGCAAGCGCCTGTCGAATGCGGCGAAGGAGATCCGGGTCGCGCGCTGGGAGTATTTCTGGGTGTTGACCTGCAAGTTCAAATAAGACGCGGCATATAAAAAACGCGGCGCAGGAAGCGATTCCTGCGCCGCGTTTCTTTTCAACAGACCGTGCTTAGAAGCTGTGGCGGATACCCAGCGAGAACACGTCCGGGTCCTTGCCCAGCGCGGTCGCGGCCGGCGCAATCGTCACCGACGACGAGGTCAGGCCGAACACGCCGCTGTTGTTGTTGTCCAGGCTGGCGTAGCTGGCGTACAGGTTGGTGCGCTTCGACAGCGAGTAGGTGTAGGCCAGGGCCCAGCTGTTGCCCTTGGCATTGCCCTGTTTCTGCTGCTGGTAGTTGGCATACACGCGGTGCGCGCCGAAGGGCATCGAGCCGCCCAGGTTGGCCTGCTTGTACTTGGTCGCGCCTTCGCGGTCGGCGGCCATGTAGTTGGCCTTGATCTCGAAGCCGCCCAGCTGGTCGAACTTGTAGGCCGCGCCGATGGCCGTTTCCTTGTCTTCGTCGGCCGGCAGACGGTTGACGACGTGGTAGGCCGCGCCCAGGTACAGGCCGCCCAGCGTGTATTCGACGCCCACGCCCTTCAGGTCGCCCGACGGGGTGTTGGCGGCGGTGACTTCGCCGGCCGAGTAGGCGGCCAGCAGCTTCAGGCCGTTCCACGATGGGCTCTTGTAGTTGACCGAGTTCGACAGGCGGCGGGTCAGGCGGTTGGTGGTGAAGGCCGACAGGTTGCTGCCGTAGAAGCCCTGGCCGAAGGCGTCGGTGGCGGCGGCCACGGCGGCGATCGGCGAGTATTCGCGGCCCAGGGTCAGGCTGCCGAAGCCGCCTTCGAGGCCGACCACGGCGCGGCGGCCGAACAGGGCGGAGTCGCCGGCGCCGGTGTCGATCGAGGCACCGGCTTCAAGGTTGAACATGGCTTTCAGGCCATTGCCCAGGTCTTCAGTACCGCGGAAGCCGAAGCGGCTGCTCGACTGGTTGCCCGAGTTGATCACGGTGGTGCGGCCTTCCGGGCCGCCGACGTCCTGCGACGAAACGGCGGCGTCCATGATGCCGTACAGGGTGACGTTGGTCTGGGCGGCGGCGAACAGCGGGGTGACGGCTACCAGTGCGGCTGCCAGGCGTTTGGCTTGCATTCAGAACTCTCCAAGTAGATGACGAAACGGGTCGAAACGCGTCGCATCTTATCGAAGAGATATGTCGGTTTGATGACAAAGTGAAACTTAAACCATGTGGCCGCTGACCGGCACCACGATGTCGATCCGGGTGCCGGGCGGCTCGTCGGAGGTGATACTGATCTCGCCGTTCATGGCCCAGACCCGTTCGCGCATGCCGATCAGGCCCAGGGACTCGGCTTTTTCCATGTCTTCGGGACGGATGCCGCGGCCGTCGTCGCGGATGGTGATCAGGAGGTCGCCGTCCGAGCGGAACAGGTTCATGGTGACGGAGGTCGCTTCGGCGTGGCGCGCGATGTTGGTCAGCGCTTCCTGCATCATGCGGAAGATCGCGGTGCTGGCGCTGTCGTCGAGGCGCAGTTCGGCTTCGTCGGCGAGCAGGGTGGTCGGGATGCCGTAGCGCTCGACGAAATCGTCGCGCAGGCCGCGCAGGGCGAAATACAGGCCGCCCTCGTCGAGCGCGCGCGGGCGCAGGTTGGTGGCGATGCGGCGCAGCGAGCTGATGGCCGTCAGCAGGTTCTGCTCCATGCCGTTCATCAGGCGCAGGCTCTCGGCGGTCATGCCGTCGGTCTGCTGCAGCAGGGTCAGGTCCATGCGCAGCGAGGCCAGGATCTGGCCGAGGTCGTCGTGCAGCTCGCGCGCGATGTGCGTGCGCTCTTCCTCGCGGATGGTCTGCAGCGCGGCGGACAGTTGGCGCAGCTGGTCGTGCGAGCGCGTCAGCTTGTCCTGCACGCGTTTGCGTTCGGAGACGTCGCGCATGATCACGGTGTAGAAGGGCGCGCCTTCGTTGGCGCGCGAAATCGAGCCTTCGATGGGGAAGCGTTCGCCGTCGGCGCGCAGGCCGGTGACGGCGTAATCGGTGGCGCGGCGGCCGGCGCGACCGCTGCCGGCGCGGAAGTAGTCGAGCATCTCGTCGGGTCCGTGCCCGGTGGTGGCGGATTCGATCCAGCGCGCCAGCGGGCTGCCGATCATGCCTTCCACCGTGGTGCCGAACAGCGCGGCGGCGGCGGGGTTGGCCATCACGATGGTGTAGCTGCCGTCGGCGGAAATGATGGCATCGTGGGCGTCGTGGACGATCTGGCGGCTGGCCGGCACGGTATCGAGGTCCTTGGCTGGGGCGCGGCCCAGCCGGCGGCCGGCCGCGAGCCCGATCAGGAGAACGGTCGCGGTCCAGGCGGTCGAGCGAAGGCGCTGTCGGTTCATGGATGCGTGTAAAAAGCGGCCCGCAAACGCGGGCCCGGCATCTACCTTAAACGGCAGCGCTCCGTGACGGCTTGATTTACATCTGCTTGAACAAATGCAGGAAGCTGCGGCTGACTTCCAGCTTGTCGGGGCGGCCCTTGATCAGGACCAGGTGGCGGCCGCGGATGTCGCGCGTCACGCCTTCGATGGCGTTGACGTTGACCAGGGTCGCGCGGTGGATCTGCCAGAACAGCGAAGGATCGAGTTCCTCTGCCAGGTCGCGCACCGGCTTCCTGATCAGGGCCTCGAACTTGTCGGTCTGTACGCAGGTGTATTTTTCGTCCGAGCGGAAGAACAGGATTTCTTCCACCGGAATCATGCGCAGGTCCTGGCCGATGCTGGCCTGGATCCATTGCAGGTATTTCGGCTTGGGCGCGGCGATTTTCTCGGCCAGCTGCGACAGCATGGCGGTGACGGTATCGCTGACGTTGGCGCTGGCCGTGGCGCCCGTGCTGGCCGGTGCCGCCAGGCGTTCCTTCAGGCGCTCGACCGTGATCTTCAGGCGCTCCGGCTCCGGCGGTTTCAGCACGTAGTCGACCGCACCGCGCTCGAAGGCCTCCACCGCGTACTGGTCGTAGGCGGTCACGAACACGACCTGGCTGGCGTCGCCGATGTCGCGCGCCGCTTCCATGCCGGTCTTGCCCGGCATGCGGATATCGAGGAAGGTGAGGTCGGGTTTCAAGGCCGAGACCAGCTGCACGGCTTCATCGCCGTTCTTGGCCTCGCCGACGATCTCCAGTTCCGGCCACACCTGGGACAGGCGGGTACGGAGCAGGTCGCGCATCAGTCTTTCGTCGTCGGCAATGATTGCGGTAGGCATGGCAGGAAGCAAAAAAGGAAAGAGTGACGATTATTCAATGAAAAGCCGTGTCAGGCAATCATTTTGATGCCAACTGATAGGGCACCTCGATGGTCGCGATCACGCCGCTCGGCACATTCGCGGCAATGTGCAACTGGCCGGCCTCGCCGTGCAGCAGCTTCAGGCGCTCGCGGATGTTCGACAGGCCCAGGCCGGTGCCCTTGCTCGGCATGACGCCGAAGCCGACGCCATTGTCGGCCACCGTCACGCGCAGCTTGCTGTCGACGATCTCGGCCCGCACTTCCAGGTGGCCGCCGTCGGGCTTGCACTCCAGGCCGTGCTTGATCGCGTTCTCGACCATCGACTGCAGCATCATCGGCGGGAAGGCCGCGCTGCGCAGGCCATCCGGCACCTGCAGGTCGACCGTCAAACGCTCTTCCATGCGCATCTTGAGCAGGTCGAGGTAGGAGGTGACCATGTCGACTTCACGGCCGAGGCTGGTGGTCAGGTTGGCGTCGCGCATCTGCGGAATCACGGCGCGCAGGTACTGGATCAGGGTGCGCTGCATGGCCGAGGCGCGCGGCGGGTCGGTCTCGATCAGGTGCTCGACCGAGGCCAGGGTGTTGAACAGGAAGTGCGGCTCGACCTGGGCCTGCATGGCCGCCATCCGGGCTTCCGACAGCTGGCGCTGCATGGATTCGCGCTCGGCCGCGGCGGTGGCGCTCTGCATCTCGGCTTCCGCGCGCTTCTTGCCGCTCATCAGGGCCTTGGTGCCGAACAGGGCCAGCACCAGCAGCCAGACGAAGCTGGTGAACCAGGTCGAGGCCTGCTTGTGATAGCTGCGCGCCTTGGCTTCGGCGGCATCGTCGACGGCCGCTTCGATGGCGTCGGACAATTCCTCGCCGATCTGCGGCGGCAGGTCGATATGGACTTCGCCGCCGTTCGTGCCGCGCACCAGTTTGGCGCCGAGCGGCTTGTCGCTGGCGGCGGGGATGGGTGGCGTCGGCGGCGTCGGCGGTACGGTGTCGGCGGCGTTCTTTGCCGCTTCCTCGGCATTCTTCTGCGCCGCATCGGCGTTCTTGCCGGCCTTTTCGGCTTCCTTCAGGGCATCCGCGGAGATCGCGGCCGCTGCCGCTTCCGCCGCCTTCTGGGTCTCGGCGTCTTCGTCGTTGCCGCGGCGCTTGCCGCGTGGACTGATGCGGATGCCGCTGTCGTCGATCATGATCGCCGGCTCCGACTTGCGGGCGCTGCGTTCGGTGCGCACCGGATCTTCCTCGCCGCCCGAGAACAGCTCGTCCTGCAGGATCTGGCCGGCGATCAGCATCAGCGCGGCGAACAGGAAAAACTTCCACCACGACAGACGCGTCACCCAGGTTGCGACCGCGTCGAACGCGTGGTACAGCCGCGACAGGGTGTTGGAAAAGGATTGCTGGGTCGTACGCCGGGTCTGCATGGAGTGCATTTTCTACAATGTAATCGGCGAGTGTAACCGCTGACAGGTGCAGGCAGCGGAAAACCCGTTCTCATTCCCAGCATCGCTGTTGGGATGTTGCAACTTTAATTCCTGCTCGCCGGGATTGCCAGGGGAATGCGACAGCCTGCAGGAACAGGGGAATGGATGGCAGCGGGCGGCGTGGTGAAAATGCGGCTTGGAAAGATACAAAAATGCAAGGTATGATGGACTGACGCCCTGGCTGCGCCAGCCCACGATTCGTTCTTCCTGCAATGAAAGGGTTTGCTAATGTCTGCCGTTCCACAACGCTACCGCCTCGTTACCCGCAGCGACTTCGACGGTCTGGTCTGCGCCGTCCTGCTCAAGCACCTGGACCTGATCGACGATATCCTGTTCGTCCACCCGAAGGACATGCAGGACGGTAAGATCGCCATCAACCAGCGCGACATCACCACCAACCTGCCTTACGTGGCGGGGGCGCACCTGGCCTTCGACCACCATCTGTCCGAAACCATCCGCAACAGCGGACGCCGCGAGAACCACGTGATCGATCCGCGGGCGCCCTCGGCCGCCCGCGTCGTCTACGACTACTACGGCGGCGCGCGCGTGTTCCCGAGCGCCTGGCGCGACATGATGGACGCCGTCGACAAGGCCGACGCCGCACGTTTTTCGCGCGCCGAGGTGCTCGACCCGAGCGGCTGGAACCTGCTGAACTTCCTGATGGACGCGCGCACCGGCCTGGGCCGCTTCCACGACTTCCGCATCTCCAACTACCAGCTGATGATGGACCTCATCCAGCACTGCCGCACCCTCGGCATCGAGCAGATCATGGGGCTGCCCGACGTGCGGGAGCGCAGCGCCCTGTACATGGAGCACAACGAGCTGTGCAAGCAGCAGATCCGCCGCTGCGCGAAGCTGCACAAGAACCTGGTCGTGCTCGACCTGCGCGAAGAAAAGACCATTTTTGCCGGCAACCGCTTCCTGATCTACGCGCTGTTCCCGGAAACGAACATCTCGATTCACGTGCTGTGGGGCCTGAAGAACCAGAACACCGTGTTCGCCACCGGCAAGTCGATCCTGAACCGCACGTCGAAAACGAACATCGGCGCGCTGATGCTGGAATACGGCGGTGGCGGGCACGAGAATGCGGGGACTTGCCAGGTGTCGAACGAGATGGCCGAGGATGTGCTGGGGGCTTTGATTCAGCGGATCACGTCCGAAGGCTAGCAGATACGCCGTCATCCCCGCGCAGGCGGGGATCCAAGGGCTGCGTGAGCCATCGTAACGCAAGCAAACTTGGGTTCCCGCCTGCGCGGGAACGACGTGGTGAGCGCGGGAACGACGTGGTGAGTGCGGGAACGACGTCCTTGGCGGGTCAGGCCGGTTGATGGGTCTTGAGCATCTGCTGGGCCGCTTCCGCAGCGAGCGGCTCACTGAACCAGATCCCCTGCAACTGGTCGCAGCCATGCGACTTCAAAAACTCCACCTGCGGCCGCGTCTCCACGGCCTCGCCGACCACCTCCATGTTCAGGTTGTGCCCGATGTCGATCAAGCTTTTCACGAGGCTGCCGGTGCCATCGGCGATGCCGTGCACAGTATGGCGCGACAGCTTGACCTGGCCGGCTTCGAGCTGCTGCAGATAAGCGAGGTCGCACAGGCCGGCGCCGAAGCCGTCCACCGACACGCACACGCCGAGCTCGCGCAGCTGCCGCGACAAATCGCGCCCCAGCCCGGGGTTGCGCAGCAGGCCGTCGATGGGCAGGTCGAGCTGCAGGCTGTCGGCCGGCAGCGCATGGCGCGCCAGCAGGGCGGACAGATTGGCGATGAAATCGACCTGGCTGTATTCGCGGTAGGACACGTTGACGGTGACCGGCACGGCGGACGATCCCACGCCTTGCCCCCCGGTCTGACGCAACTGGGCGGCAAAGGCGCAGGCATGGTCCAGCACGCGCCGGCCGATCGGCACGATGACGCCGTTTTCCTCGGCCTCGGTCAGGAAGCGGGCGGGCGGCAGCACGCCCTGCTCGGGGTGACGCCAGCGCAGCAGGGCCTCGAAACCCATCACCTGGCCGCTGCGCAGCGAGATGCGCGGCTGGTAGAGCAGGAACAGCTCGTCGTTCTCGAGCGCGTGCTGCAGGCCTTCCTCGATCATGCGCTTGGCATCGTTACTCGAGCGCATATCGGCCGAGAAGAAATGCACGTCGTTGTGGCCGTTGCCCTTGCCGTGGTACATCGCGACGTCGGCCGCGCGCACCAGCTCGGTGGCGGTGACGCCGTCGTGCGGGTAGAGCGCCACGCCGACGCTGGCGCCGACCGGGATCTCGCGGCCGTTGAAGGAGACGGGAATCGCGAAGCTCTGGCGCAGGCGTTCGACCATGCGCAGCGTGAAGCGCAGCGAGGGCTGGTTGGCCAGCACCAGCACGAATTCGTCGCCGGACATGCGCGCCACCGTGTCGCTGTCGCGCACCGAGGCCTGCAGGCGCCGCGCGACCACCTTCAGCACCACGTCGCCGGCTTCGTGGCCCAGGGTGTCGTTGATGGTCTTGAAGTTGTTCAGGTCGATCAGCACCGTCGCCACCAGCGACTTCTGGCGCTGCGCCATGTGGATCGCCTGTTCCAGCCGGTCCCACAGCAGGTTGCGGTTGGCCAGGCCGGTGAGGGGATCGTGGTTGACCTCGTGCTCGAGGTGGGCGGTGCGCAGCATCGATGCGGTGACGTCGTTGATCACGCCGATGAAGTGGGTCACCTTGCCCTGTTCGTCGTGGACCGGCGTGATGTTCAGGTCGTTCCAGAACAGCTCGCCGTTCTTGCGCAGGTTGCGCAGCACCACGTTGACCGGGCGCTGGGCAGCGATCGCTTCGTGCAGCAACTTGCGCTCGACCATGTCCATGCCGGGGGCGGCCATGAAGCGCGGATCGCGGCCGATGACTTCCGCCATGCTGTAGCCGGTGATGCGCTCGAAGGCCGGGTTGACGTATTCGATCGGGCTGTCGGGACCGTCGCTGTGGGCGATCACGATGCCGTTGCTGGCTGCGTGCAGCGCGCGTTCGCGCAGGCGCAGCTGTTCCTCGCGCTGGCGCCGTTCGGCGATGTCGATGCCGACCCCGAACAGGTAATGGCCGCCGTTGCAGCGCACCTGCGCCCCGCGCAACAGGACCGGAATTTCCTTGCCGTTGCTGGCCACGAAGTCGACTTCCAGCTTCATTTCCGCGCCCTCGTCGAACACGCGGCGGATGGCGTCGTTGAGCAGCGGGCGCTGGCCCAGGTCGAGCAGGTCGGCCGCGCGCGCGGCGGCCAGCTGGTCCGGCGCCATGGCGGTCAGGCGCTCCAGGTTGCGGTTCCAGAGCACGAAGCGACCATCGCGGTTGAGGGCGTAGAAGGTGCCGGGAAACAGGTCGACCACGCTGGACAAGGGCGTGCGCGCCACGTGCGCCGATTCCGGTGCGTTGCGTTCGAATTCGGTGGTGACGGACACGGCGCAGCCGATCAGGCCGCCGGCGGTATCGAATTGCGGCGCCATGGCGAGGGTGGCGGAAAAGATGCGGCCGTGGGCGCAGTGCAGGTCGGCGCTCAGCTGGGCGCCATCGGGGCGCTGGGCGAGGGCGGCCCAGCCGGCGGTCCAGGCATCGCGCGCGCTGGCGACGAACAGGCTGGTGACGGGACGGCCGAGTGCAGCGTCGGCAGGGATGCCGAACAGCGTTTCAGAACCTGCGTTCCAGGTGGTGATATTGCCCGCGTCGTCCGTCAGGAAGACGGCGCGGGCGGGCGGATCGGTGTCGAACATCAGGCTCCCCATGCAAGGCCAACCGCTGTTGGACAGCGCCTGGGGAGAACCGTTCCGTTCGGGTATCAGGCGGCGGCGGAATCCGCTTCGCGCGGCGGCAGGGCGACCTGGTTGTCGACGCTGAACTGGTAGTCCTTGAACACATGCTCGGCGGACAGGATCTGGTAGCGGCCATCGGCCAGCTTGTGGGTCGTGTCCTTCAGGCGATAAGTGGTCGAACCGCAGGTCCAGCAGTTGAAGTTGCGCATGTGGGTGCACAGGCAGGTCTTGTCGAACACCTTGATGTCCTTCGAGCCCGGGTTGGCCTGCACCTCGCGGTTGTACGAGTTGATGTAGGCACAGTTACCGGTGGCATCCAACAGGTAGCCGTAGGACTCGCAGCCGGGGCGGATGCCCGAGCCGATCGCCGGGGTCTGCTTCAGCATGCGCATCGGGTAGCCGGTCGGCGAGACGCCGTTGACGATGATGTCGTCCTCGCTGGCGCGGAAGTATTCCTGCTTGACGTCGTCCGGCAGGCCGCACTCGTGGGTCACGGTGAAGCGGGTCGCCACCTGCACGCCGCCGGCGCCTTTTTCCAGGAAGCCGGCCGCATCGCTGCCGGTGAAGATGCCGCCCGCGGCGATCAGCGGAATGTTCAGGTGCTCGGCGCGCATGAAGGCATGGATCTCGTCCATGATCGTGTGCAGGTCGTACTGCTGCCAGTCGTCGATGCCGAAGCCCAGGTGGCCGCCGGCCAGCGGGCCTTCGACGACGATGTAGTCGGGCAGGCGGTCCAGGCGCGAAACCTTGCGCAGGAACAGCTGCAGCGCGCGCACCGAGGACACGATGATGCCCAGCCTGGCATCGCGGAAGCGCGGATGATCCTTGATGAGCTCGAACGAACCGAGGTGCAGGCCGGCCGACATGGTGATGCCGTCGATGCCCGCGTCGAGCGCAGCCGACAGGCGGGTGCGCAGCGTTTCCTTGGGCGCGTTCATGGTCAGCTTTTCCATGCAGTTCACGAAGATCAGGCCATCGCCTTTCTTCGCTTCCATGGTTGCGCCGACATGCAGACGGGTTGCTTCGGCCAGGCGGTCGAGGTCGAACTGGACCACCGACTTGTCCATGTTGTTGATGTTGAACTTGTAGAGCTTGGTCTTTTCCTTGACGAAGCTCGTGTCGAACTTGCGGTCCGAAACGTCAGGCACCATCGCATCGGAGATATGGCCGATGCCGCCGAGGCGCGCCGCCTCCAGTGCCAGTTCCGACGTCGAGATATCGACCCCCATTCCGCCGATCATGATGGGCACGTATTCCTTGCTGCCCAAGCGCAGGCGGAAATCATCTACTCGTTTCATTGCATTCCTTAACAACCAAGACTGTTCGCCCGCCATTTTACCCCAGGCGAAGGCGGGTTAAGCGCCCCATTTGCCGCACGGTCGTGCGGTAAATGGGGCGGCCGAAGCGGTCTCGCTTCAGTCGCGGAAGTTATTGAACGCGAGCGGCAGGTCGGTCACGTCCTTGCGCAGCATGGCGATCGCTTCCTGCAGGGTGTCGCGGTCCTTGCCGGTCACGCGCACGGATTCGCCCTGGATCGACGCCTGCACCTTCATCTTGCTTTCCTTGATCATCTTGGTGATCTTCTTGGCGTCCTCGGTCTCGATGCCGTTGCGCACCTTGAGCACCTGCTTGACCTTGTCGCCGCCGATCTTCTCGATCTTGCCTTCGTCCAGGAAGCGGACGTCGACCTTACGCTTGGTCATCTTGTTCAGCAGAACGTCTTTGACCTGGCTGATCTGAAAGTCGGAATCGCCGTACAGGGTGATTTCCTTTTCTTTCTGCTCGACCTTGGCCGAGGTGCCCTTGAAGTCGAAGCGGGTTTCGATTTCCTTGCTGGATTGGTCGACAGCGTTCCTGACTTCAACCATGTCTGCTTCGCAGACCACATCGAACGATGGCATTGTGTGTTCCTTTTTTTATATGGTGACGAATGGCGATATTGTAACGGACCGCCGGCATCGAGGCGCCTGTTTCCCTCTATAATCACCGGGCCAACTTCGGACCCAGCCATGCAAGCACTGCCCATCGCACACGACATCTCCCTCCAGCAATTCAACACCTTCGGCATCCCCGCCCGCGCCCGGCGCTACCTGCGCGTCGAGGACCCGGCGCAATTGCAGGCGCTGGCCGCCGACCCCGCACTTGCCGCCTTGCCGCGCCTGGTGCTGGGCGGCGGCAGCAACCTCCTGATCACGCGCGACGAAGTCGAGCTGCTGGTGCTGCACATGGCGCTGATGGGCAAGGAGATCGTCGGCGAGACCGCGGACGCCGTCCTGGTGCGCGGCCGCGCCGGCGAGAGCTGGCACGAATTCGTGCAGTTCACCCTGGCGCAGGGCCTGGGCGGGCTGGAGAACATGGCGCTGATCCCGGGCACGGTGGGCGCTTCGCCGATCCAGAACATCGGGGCCTACGGTGCCGAAGTCAAGGACCTGTTCCACTCGCTCACCGCCTTCGATTTCACGACCGGCGCCACGCGCACCATGTCTGCCGCCGACTGCCGCTTCGCCTACCGCGACAGCGTGTTCAAGCACGAGGACGGACGCCAGCTGGCGGTGCTCGACGTGACCTTCGCGCTGCCGAAGGCCTGGACCCCCAACCTGCGCTACGCCGAGCTGGCGCGCGAGCTCGACGCACAAGGTATCGCCGAGCCCCAGCCGCGCCAGGTCGCCGATGCGGTGATCGCGATCCGCCGCCGCAAGCTGCCCGACCCTGCGGAGATCGGCAATGCCGGCAGCTTCTTCAAGAACCCGGTGGTGAGCGGCGAGCATTGCGCGCGGCTGCTGGAACAATGGCCGAACCTGGTGCACCACCTGCAGCCGGACGGTACTGAAAAACTGGCGGCCGGGTGGCTGATCGACCAGTGCGGCTGGAAGGGCAAAGCCCTGGGCCGTGCCGGCGTCTATCCGAAGCAGGCGCTGGTGCTGGTCAACAACGGCGGCGCCAGCGGCGCGGAAGTGCTGGCGCTGGCGCGGGCGATCCAGGCCGATGTGCGGGAGCGTTTCGGGGTCTTGCTGGAGCCGGAGCCGGTGATGGTGTGAAGGAGGGCGCGCCCCGTGACACTTGGTGAGTTTCGCCGGCCGGCGCCCCGCTAGAATGGGTGGATGCATCTCGCCGCCAGTCTGCACCGAATCGCCACGCCGCACCGACAGCATACACGCGCGCCCATGCTCGGCTGGGGCATCAGCCTGCTGGTCCACGCGCTGGGCGCGGCCCTGTTGTGGCATGCATGGACGCTCCGGCATGCCGAGCAGGACACCGGGCCAGTCAGGGGGATCGAAGTCAGGCTGATACCGATCGCGCCTGCAGCGCCGCCGGCGCCCATGCCGGATGCCGCCGTGCCGCGCGCCAGGTCCAGTCAGGTCCAGACGCGTGCCGCACCCAGAGCGGCGCCGCCACCGCACAGGATGCCTGCGCAGGACGCGGCCGCATCGCCGACTGCCGCCGTCCCCGAGGCTGTCCCCAACGCCAACGCCAACGCCAACGCCAACGCCAACGCCAACGCCAACGCCGACACCGTCACGCCGACCGACGCCGGCACCGCCGCACCAGCCGTCGATCTGCAAGCCGCACGCGCGGCCGCACGCCTGATCGCAAGGGAAAACGGCAAGGGCCTGGTGGCGCTGCCGGAGCGCAAGCCGGTGGCCGATCCGAATGCCGACCGGCATGTCGTCGACCGCTTCGAGCGCGCCCGCCGTGTGGATTGCCAGAAGGCCCGTGCCGAGAGCGCCAATCTGTTGGCCAACGTGATCGGACTGGCGGTGGACCTGGCGAAAAACGCCATCGACGACAGCGGCTGCAAGTGGTAGCCGCTTTCCGGGCGCTCAGCGCGACGCGTAATACCTGGCCAGAATATCCACCTCGCTGTCGGTCAGCTGGTGCGCCGCGTTGCGCATCTGCCGGTTGATGTCGTTCGCGCGCCGGCCCGACTTGAAGGCGTTCAGCTGATCGCGCAGGTAGGCTTCCGGCAGGCCGTCCAGCACCGGCGTGGCGGCGCGGGCCACGCTGGGGCTGTGGCAGGTCGCGCAGGCGCCGATGTTGCGCATCGGCGAACCGTTGCTGACCAGCCGCGGCACCTCCGGACGCAGGTTGGCGTGGCGGATCAGGGTCTCGCGCGTCTGCTGCGAATAGAAGGCGGCCAGGTCGTGCATGTCCTGGTCGCTCAGATTGGTCGCCAGCGGCTGCATCACTGCGCTAGGGCGGTGGCCGGACTTGAAGTCGCGCAGCTGCTTGTAGGTGGAGGTCGGCGGCTGGCACGCCAGGTGCGGCGCGTCGGTGCCGGCCGAGGCGGTGCCGCGCGCGCCGTGGCACATGCTGCATTGCAGGGCCAGGGTGGCGCCGCGGCCGACCGCGGCGGTATCCACCGGTCCCATCATCTGGGTGTTGACGATCACGCTGGTCGGGTACACCGCCTGTTCCTCGGGTAGGGCCGGATTGCGGTAGCGGGTCGGCACGCCGGCGGCGCTGCAGATCGCATCCCACAGCGTTGCATTCGGATCTTGCGCATGGGCGCGCGGCAGCCACACCAGGCCGACGAGAAAGGCCAGCACGAAGATCAGCGCCACGGCGCCGACGCTGATCGTGAACCAGCGGTTCTTGAAAGAGAAGAGCGGCTCGTTCATGGCTTGCCTCCCACTGGCACCGCCGGCACCGAGGTCTGCTTCAGCGACACCAGTTGCGCGATCGGATAGCCGTAATTGACGATCGACAGCCCGATCATCAAGGCCAGCCACAGCGCGTAGCTGTTCAGGGCCACCGGCAGGCGCCCGGTGGCGTGCACCGGCTGGCTGAAGCGGAATTCGGGCAGTTCGACCAGGCGCGCGCGGTGACCGCGCAGCAGGATTAGCAGGAACAGCAGGCCGGAAATCACCATCAGCAGGCCGCCGACGAAGCTGATCAGGACCGTCACGGCCTGCGGCGCGATCTCGGGGTTGGTGTAGTCGAAGTAGGCCATGCGGCGCGGCATGCCCATCACGCCCACCACGTGCCAGGGGAAGGTGAGGATGATCATGCCGACGAACCACAGCCACAGTTGGGCCTTGATCATGGCGTCCTGGACCAGGGCGCGCCCGGTCAGGTGCGGCCACAGGTCGTAGGCCAAAGCGAAATACATGATGACGATGGCGCCGGCGAAGATCAGGTGGAAGTGGCCGGTGATCCACTGCGTGTTATGGACCGCGAAGTCGAGCTGGTAGCTCATGTTGATCAGGCCGCCCGCGCCGCCGAAGCCCAGCAGGATGAAGGAAAAGGCCACCGCCAGCATCATCGGATTACGCCAGGGCAGGGCCTTGACCCAGCCGAGCGCGCCGGTGCCGCCGCGCAGCCGGCCGGCGATCTCGACCGAGGCGGTGATCGTAAACACCGTCAGCAGGGTCGGCACCGACACCATGGCCGTGAACACGGCGTGCAGGAACTTCATGCCGGAACCGACCTGCGGATCCTGGAACAGGTGGTGCATCCCGATCGGCATCGAGAACACCAGGAACAGGATGAACGAGATGCGGCCCATGACGTCGCTGTACAGGCGTCCGCCGATGGCGCGCGGCACAAGCGTGTAGAAGGCGATGTAGGCCGGCATCAGCCAGAAGTAGACGATGGCGTGCAGGGTCCACGAAAAGAACACCCGCGCCAGGCCGGCGTCGATGGTGTTCTTGAAGCCCAGCGCCACCGGCAGGATCAGGAACAGGATCTCGACCGCGGCGCCGACCGAGGTCCAGGCCCACAGGTAGGCGCCGGCCACATTGGCGAACATCGGCAGCGGCACGGCTTCGCCGGGATGCGCCTTCTTCCAGACCCGCAGGTTGACCGACATCAGCGCCACCCAGATCCAGGAGCCGACCACCACCAGCACCACGCCGATGTAGTAGGCCGGGTGGCCGATCAGCGGCGGGTAGAAGGTGTAGAGCACGGTGGCCAGGCCCACCGACACCGGCGCCATCGCCACCACGGTACCCAGCAGCACCAGGATGAAGCCGGTCCAGGCCCAGCGCCGTCCGACCAGCGGCTGCTTCAGCGCCAGTTCGACGATGGCGTAGCCGAAGCCCATCGCCACCAGGGTCGGGAACACGTAGCCCATCGCCGACCCATGCGCCGTCACCGAGCGGTAATAGAGCTCGGGATTGCCGATCCAGTCGCGCAGGGGACTGCGGATGTACATCTGCCATTCGCCCAGCACGAGGGCGACGAAGAAGGCGGCGAAGGCCACCCAGAAGTGGGACAGCACGAGCTGCCTGGATTCCTTACTGAACACAGCTCATCCTCCTTCCCGTTGCGGCGGCGGCCTGCGCCTGCTGCATGAACGCGTCCTTGTCGATGACCTTCACGTGCGCCCACATCGCGGCGTGGCCGGTGCCGCAGTATTCGTGGCAGGGCATCACGTGCTCGCCGGGGCGCTCGAGTTTGGTCCGGAAGTTCGAGATGTAGCCCGGCACCAGCATCATGTTGACGTTGGTATTGCTGACCGAGAAGCCGTGCACCACATCGGCCGCGGTGCCGCGGAAATGCAGCGGCGTGTTGGCCGGCACCACGATGCATTGCGGCGTGAACGAATACTGGTTGGCCAGCACCCGCACCGTGACCGTGCCGTCCGGCTCGGCGACGGAACCGAGGTTGGTCTCGACGAATTCGCCGGCGATGTGCAGGGTGGTCGGATCGACCGTCTCGGTGCGCGTCGGCGGCATGGCCGCCCAGTGCAGGCTCATGTAGGCCATCATCGCGACCAGGAACAGGATGATGGCGCCGACGATCCAGGCCCAGCGCGCTTCCGCCCTGGCCGCGACGGCGGCACCGGCGTGGGTGTGTTCGCTGCCCGCCATTCAGTCACCTCCGCGTGCGACGAAGACCATGAAGTAGAAGGCGACCCAGATCGCCATCACGATCGCGACCGCCGTGCCGGCCAGGGCAAAAGCGCCGCCAGGGCCGCGCGCGACGATCTCGTCGACCCGGCGCTGTTCGGCCGCGCTGTCGATCGCGCCGCCCTGGGTGTTGTCACTCGGTTCCAGAAACACGCTGCCTCCTTTGGTTTTCGTGTGCGGCCTTCATTCGACAGTCGCCGAACGCAACTGGTTGACTTCGCGCGCGCTCACCGGCGCTCCGCGGTTGCCCCAGGCGGTGCGGATGAAAGTGACCACCGCCGCGATCTCGTTGTCGTTCAGGTCCTGGGCGAAGGGCGGCATCCCGTAAGGCATGGGATTGCGCCGGGTGCCCGGCGGGTAGCCGCCGTTCAGCACCATCCGGATCGGATTCACGGCCGAACTCATGCCGATCGACTGGTTGCGCGCCAGCGGCGGATAGTGCGGCAGCTTGCCGCGTCCCTCGGCGCCGTGGCAGCTGGCGCAGCGCGCCGCGTAGATGCGCCGTCCCTCGGAATAGGCCTGGTTGACGTCGGCGCGGGCCGGGGCTTCGGCCGGGTCGGACGCGGGGCCTTGGTCGGCGGGCAGGCTCTTCAGGTAGACCGCCATCGCGCGCACGTCCTCGTCGCTCATGAACTGCAGGCTGTTGAAGGTGACCTCGGCCATCGGCCCGTAGACGGTGCCGCGGTTCGACACGCCCTTTTGCAGCAGGTCGACGATGTCCTGGATCGCCCAGTCGCCCAGGCCCGCCTCGCGGTTCGAGGTCAGCGATGGCGCGTACCAGTTCTGCATCGGGATCAGGCCACCCTGGAAGGCCCGTTCCTGCGAGGAGCCGCCCAAGGCGTTGATCGGCGTGTGGCACATCGCGCAGTGGCCCAGGCCCTGCACCAGGTAGGCGCCGCGGTTCCATTCCGCCGACTTGCTTCGGTCGGGCTGGTACTCGCCCTCCTTGAAGTACAGGGTGCGCCAGCCGATCAGCAGCGCCCGGTTGTTGTAGGGGAAGCGCAGATCGTGATCGCGCGATGCCTGGCGCACCGGCGGTACCGAGCGCAGGTAGGCGAAGATGGCGTCGCTGTCGGCGCGCGTGACCTTGGTGTAGGAGGCGAACGGCATCGCCGGGTACAACAGGTAGCCCTTGGGCGAGCGGCCCGTGTGCATCATGTTGTAGAAGTCGTCGGCGCTCCACTTGCCGATGCCGGTCTCGCGATCGGGCGTGATGTTGGGCGCGTACAGGGTGCCGAAGGGCGTCGGCATCGGCCGGTTGCCGGAGAAGATCTTCGATCCCGGCACCGTGTGGCAGGCGATGCAGTCGCCGGCCTGGGCCAGGTACTTGCCGCGTTCGACGATCGATTGCTGCGTGGCCTGCTGGCGGGCCGGGGCCTTGTTTTGCGCCAGCGAGGGCGCTACCCATGCAGCGCCTGCGGCCAGCGCGGCGAGCAGGGCCGCCGGCAGCATCCTGGTGAGGATGGGACGGGTGTTCATCGGCTGGCCTCCTGCTTTTGCGTGGATGCCTGGGGCTGGCTGCCGCAGGCGATCGGCAGCCGCATGCCGGGCTGGCGCAGCGGACGCGAGGCGGTCACCGGCAGCGAGGCCAGATAGGCCGACACCGCCGCCACTTCGGGCTCGCTCAGGCTGGACGCGATCAATTGCATGCAGTCCGGCGCCAGCGCCGTGCGCACGCCGAAGCGCCAGGCGCCGAGCTGGGCGCTCACGTAGTCGGCGCGCAGGCCCAGCAGGCCAGGAATACCGGGTTCGCGGCCGCCCAGTTCGGCGCCATGGCAGGTGATGCAGGCGGGGATCTTCTTGCCGGGGATGCCCTGGGTGACGATGCGCTGACCCTCGGCCAGTTGCGCGGCCGGGCGCGACACGGCCGGCTGCACCAGCGGCGGCGGATTCAGGGCGGCGAAGTGCTCGGCCATCCGCATCAGGTAGGCGTCGGGCAGGTAGGCCAGCAGGTAGTTCATCGGCACGTACTTGCGGCGGCCGTCGCGGAAGGCCACCAGCTGGTTGTACAGGTAGCCGGCCGGCTTGCCCGCCAGGCGCGGGAAGTAGACGTTTTCCACGCCACGACCCTGGGCGCCGTGGCAGCCGGTGCAGGCCTGCACGCGTGCCTCCATGGTGTCCGGAATGCGGTCGGCCGCGGTGGCCTGGGCCAGGGCCGCGCCGGCGTGGGCCGCCAGTCCGATCGCAATCAAGCTAGTGAGAAATTTCATCCGCAAGACTCCGCTTCGTCACCGTATTGATGACAAACGTAGCACAGCATGCGGGGGCGGCCGCGCACGCATTCAAGATCGGAGAAGATTTGCCGAATGTGAGCAGAAGTCAGCGTGAGAGGCGGGAAAATCTGCCGGATTTACCGCCGCGGTGCAGCCTCAGGCGTGAGATGCAACCCGGTTACGCCCGCCGCGCTTGGCGTCGTACAAGGCCGCATCCGCAGCCGCCACCAGCGCCTCGATGCTGCCGCCTGTGGCTGGCGAGACGCTGGCCGCGCCCACCGACATCGTGACCACGCCATCGATGCCGTCCGGGTGCGGCAGCGCCAGCTGCGCGAGTTGGCGGCGGCAGTCTTCGGCCAGCTTGAGGGCGCCGGCCAGGTCGGTGTCCGGCAGCAGGATCGCGAATTCTTCGCCGCCGTAGCGCGCGGCCAGGTCGGCCGGGCGTTTCAGCTGGCCGGTCAGGACCGCGGCCGCCTTTTTCAGGCACAGGTCGCCGGCCGGGTGGCCGAGGCTGTCGTTGTAGTTCTTGAAACGGTCGACGTCGCACAGCAGCAGTGCCAATGGGCTTTGCTGGCGGCGCGCGCGCTGCCATTCGACGCCGATCGCCTCGTCGAAGCGGCGGCGGTTGGCGATGCCGGTCAGGCCGTCGAGCGCGGCCAGTTTCTGCAGTTCGAGATTGGTGCGTGCCAGTTCGTCCTGGCTGGCACGCAGCGAGCGCAGGGCGGCGTCGCGCTGGCGCAGGCCGATGTAGCCGCGCGAGTGGTGGCGGATGCGCGCCACCAGTTCCAGCTGGTCGGGCAGCTTGACCAGGTAGTCGTTGGCGCCGACCGCGAAGCCGTGCGCCTTCAGCCTCGCTTCTTCCTTGGTCGACAGCACCGCCACCGGCACGTCCGCCAGCCGTTCGTCGGCGCGGTAGCCGGCGATCAGCTGGAAGCCGTCGGCGCCAGGCATCACCAGGTCCTGCAAAATCACCGTCGGGCGCAAGGCCAGCGCAGCGGCATGCGCGGCGCCGGGATCGGTCACGTAGTGAAAGGCGATGTCCGGGTGGCTGGCGAGCATGCGGCGCACGGCCTCGGCGATGATCAACTGGTCGTCGACCAGCAGCACGCGCACCTGGTCGCTGGCGTCGTTGTCGTCGGCGGTCGTGCGGGCGTGAGAGAAACTGGCTACGGTCATGGTGAAACGGAAAGCAGAGGGCATGTCTTTACGGCGGGCTGCCGATTTTACCCGATAATGCGGCCGAAATTTTGCCTAGTGGCAAAATTTGTTCGGCCGCACCCAGCTCGGCGGCCGCGCGCGGCATGCCGTACACGGCACTGCTGGCCTCGTCCTGGGCGATGGTGGCCTGGCCGGCCTGGCGCATCGCCAGCAGGCCCGCCGCGCCATCGCGCCCCATGCCGGTCAGCAGGACGCCGGTGCCCGCGCGCTCCCAGTGGCGCGCCGCCGAGCGGAAGAACACGTCGATGGACGGGCGGTGGATCTCGTCGCGCGGGTGGGCGTCGTAGCGCAGGCGGTGGCCGGGCGCCAGGCGCAGGTGGTCGGCGGTGGTCGCCACCTGCACCACGCCGCCCTCCAGGTGATCGCCGTCCAGGATCGCGCGCACCGGCGCCGCGGTCTGCTCGCCCAGCCATTTCACGAGCTGGGTCGAGAAGTTGTTGTCGATGTGCTGGACCACCACTGCCGCCGTGTCCGGTGCCGGGCGCCAGTCGGCGAACAGGCGCGCCAGCGCCACCGGACCGCCGGTCGACGCGCCGATCGCCACCAGGCGCGCCACGTGCGGTGCCCCGGCCGGCACCGGCGCCGGCCGGCCCGCCACCAGCTTGGCGATGGTGCGGATCTTGGCCAGCAGGCCGGCGCCGCCGTCCTCGACGCCCAGCAGCACCGGCGTGGCCACCACGTCGAGGGCGCCGGCGCCAAGCGCGCGGAACACCTGGCCGACGTTGTCCTGCGGCTGCGCGGTGACGACCAGGATCGGGCAGGGCCCGTTGGCCATGATGCGCCGGGTCGCCTCGACGCCGTCGAGCAGGGGCATGTTCAGATCCATCAGCACCAGGTCGGGCCGCAGGTCGGCGCACAGGCGCACGGCGTCGATCCCGGTGCGCGCGACCCAGGCCACCCGGTATCCGCCGGCGCTCAGCACGCGGCGCAGCGCCTCGGCCGCCATCGGCGCGTCGTTGGCGATGCCTATCCTCATGCGGGACCGCCAGGCAGGGCTTCGCCGATCAGGTCGCGCACGGCGTCGAGCAGGGTGGCGTCGTGGAAGGCGCCCTTGGCCAGGTAATAATCGGCGCCGGCTTCCAGGCCGCGCGCGCGGTCTTCAGGCCGGTCCTTGTACGACACGATCATGACCGGCAGCCGTTGCAGGCGCGGGTCCTGGCGGATGCGTCCGAGCAGGCCAATGCCGTCCAGGCGCGGCATGTCGATGTCGGTGATCACCAGATCGTAAGCGCCGGCGCGCACGCTGTTCCAGCCGTCGATGCCGTCGAGCGCGACCTCGACCTGGTAGCCGCGCGCGGCCAGCAGCTTGCGCTGCATCTCGCGCACCGTGAGCGAATCGTCGACCACCAGGATGCGGCGCACGTCCTGCCGGGCGCCGCCGCCGGGCGCATGCATGCCGGGCGCCGCCTGCAGCGAGGCACCGGCTTCGAGCAGGCGCACGATCGACAGCAGCATGTCGGGCACGTCGAGAATCAGGACCGGGGCGCCGTCGTCGAGCAGGGCGCAGGAGGCGACGTCGCGCAGCTTGCCGAACATCGCTTCGAGCGGCTGCACGGTCAGCTCCTGCTCGCCGCGCACATCGTCCACCACCAGGCCATAGCGCTCGCGCGCGGTGCCGATGACGACCACCGCCAGCTCGGCGCTTGGGGCCGGTTCGCCCAGTTCGAGCACGCGCCCGGCCGCTACCAGGCCGAGGTGGCTGCCCTCGAGATCCAGGTACTGGCGGCCGGACAGGGTCTGCACGCTGCCGGCCGGCACGCGCAGCACGCGCTCGACGCGCGCGATCGGCAGCGCGTAGGCTTCGCCCAGCACGTCGACCACCAGTGCGCGCACGATCGATTGCGTGACCGGCAGCACGATGCTGGTGCAAAAGCCCTTGCCGGGCGTGGATTCCACGCGCACCGTGCCGTTCTGCGACTGCACCATGTCGTGCACCACGTCGAGCCCGACGCCGCGGCCGGAGATCTCGTTGGCGTCCTCCTTCAGCGAAAAGCCCGGCAGGAACAGGAATTCCATCAGCTCCGGAGCGGACAGCGCCTGCACGACGCCGGCGGGCGCCAGGCGGCGCGCGGCGACGGCGCGGCGCACCCGTTCGGGGTCGACCCCGCGGCCGTCGTCGCTCACCTCGATCGACAGCATGCCGCCGCGGTGGCGCGCCGCCAGCCGGATGGCGCCGGTGGCCGGCTTGCCGACGGCGGCGCGTTCGGCCGGCGTTTCCATGCCGTGGTCGACGGCGTTGCGCAGCAGCTGGCTGAGCGGCGCTTCCAGGCGCACCAGCACCGCGCGGTCGACCAGCGTATCGTCGCCGGTCACGTCCAGGCGCACGTCCTTGCCCAGGCTGCGGGCGAGGTCGCGCACCATGCGCGGCAGCCCGTGCAGGCCGTCGCCGAAGCGGCACATGTGCAGTTCCAGCACCTCGTCGACCAGGCGCGCGGCAAGGCCCGTGGCCTTGCGCTCGTACTGCTCGGCGTCGAGGATATGGCGCTGCATGGCGCTGCGCAGCGGCCGGGCGCGCTCCTGGACCTGCCTGGCCAGTTCGAGCAGGCGCGGGTCGCCGCTTTCCTCGATCGCCTCCTGCAGCCGTCCGAGGGCGCTGAACACGGCGCGCTGCTGGCGCTTGTAGCGCTGCAGGGAGTCGATCCAGGGCCGCAACTGGGCGGCATTCAGGCGGGCCTGGCCGGCCAGGGTCTGCAGTTCGTTGTGCGGCGGTGGCGGTGCCGGCGCCGCCGGTTCGGCTGCCGGCGCGGGCGCGGCAGGCATGGCGGGCACGGCAGGCGCAGGCTCCAGGGGCGGTACGGGCAGCGCGAACGCGGGCGTGACGGCCGCACCGGCCTGCAGCGCGGCCAGCGCCGCCAGCGCTTCCTGTACCGGCGCCGCATGCGGACCGCCGTCGGCCAGGTCGGCTTCCGGCAGCTCGGCCAGGCGCCGCATCAGGTCGACCGCGCCGAGCAGCACGTCCACCCGCGCGGCATCGAGCACCAGGATGCCCTGCTGGGCGGCGATGAACACGTCTTCCATCGCATGCGTCAGCTGCACCATCGGCGTCATGCCGACGATCGCGGCGGCGCCCTTGGTCGAGTGGGCGGCGCGCATCATCGCGTCCAGCGTCGCCGGGTCGGATCCGCGTTCGCTGCGCAGCAGGCCATCGGTCAGCACGCGCGCCTGCGCCTGCGCCTCCATCCGGAACAGGTCCAGCATCGAGAAGCTGCTCAGGTCCTGGTTGAACGCGCCGTCGAAATCGTGGTCCATGCTCATCGCAGCAAGCCCTTCACTTCGCGTTCGAGCAGCGCGCCATCCAGCAGGCCCGCCTCGATGGCGCCGTCGGCGATCACGCCGGCCAGCAAAGGCGAGGGGAGGTGCTCCAGGGTGGCGGCGGGCGGGCGTAGGGCGCTGCCGGCGTAGCGCAGGATGCCGTGCATTTCCGCGACCGGCACCGCGACGCGCTGGCCGTTCAGCTCCAGCACCAGCAGGCGTTCGAAAGTGTGGCGGCCCAGGGGTGCCGGCACGCCCGCGGTGGCGATGCCGAGCAGCGCCGCCAGCGACAGCGCCGGCAGCACGCGTCCGCCGACATTGACCACGCCGAGCAGGGCGCCGGTTGCGCGGTGCGGCAGGCGGTGCACGGGGGCCAGCGGCGCCACCGTGGCGGCCAGCGCGACCGGCACCGCCAGCCATTCGGCGCCGATGCGGAACACCATGGCGGCGGCATCCGTGGGCGCGGGCGCCGGCTCCGGGCGGGCCAGTTCGCGCGCCCAGGCTTCGCGGTATTCGGGTTCGACCGGCCGTTGCAGGTTTCGTTGCGCCGCGTCGGCGTACACGGCGCAGTTGCGGCAGTGGATGTGGCGTTCCAGCTCGGCGCAGCTGCGGTCGCCCGTTACGCCGATGCGGCGCCAGCAGTCGTCGACGATCATGGCGCCACCTCGGCCGCATGCACGCGCGCGGCGCGCTGGCGCAGCAGGGCCGCATCCTGCGTGTCGCCGCGCAGTTCGTGCAGCAGGGCCAGGCTGCACAGGGCTTCGTAATGGTCGGGCTGCAGGTAGAGGCAGCGGCGCAGGTGGCGCTCGGCCGCGTGCGGCTGGCCGCCGCATTCGCTGACCATGCCGAGCAGGAACCAGGCTTCGGCCTGTTCCGGCTGCAGGGCCAGCGCTTCCTGGCAGGTCTGGTGGGCTTCGGCCAGGCGGCCGGCATCGGCCTGGCGCCGGGCTTCCGCGATCAGGGCCGCCACTGGACCGGCAGCCGGGGGGGCGGGTTGCGGCGCCGTCCGCGCTGCCGCCGCAACGGGACGCGGCGCGGCCGCCGGTTCGGCCGGCGCCAGCCGCGCGCGCCGCCGCACCGTCGCCACCGACTGCTTCTGCAGCGCGTAGCTGTCGCGCAGCGACTGCGGCGCGAAGCCGGCGCGGCAGAAGGCCGGTGCTTCGGCAAAGCCGGACAGCAGCAGGCCGTCGTCCGCCAGCAGGTCCTGCAAGGCGGCAGCGGCGACCATGCGTGCAGGCTCGTCGAAATAGATCAGCAGGTTACGGCAGAACACCAGGTCGTAGCGGGGGCCCTTCCTTGGCGGCGCCGCTGCCTCGAGCAGGTTGCCCTGGCTGAAGCCGACGTAGCGGCGCAGGGCGTCGTCGATCAGGTAGGCATCGCCGTCCTGGCGGAACCAGTGCTCGCGAAATGCCAGATCGGTGCCGCGGAAGGCGTTGCGCGTGTAACGTCCCAGGCGCGCGCGCTCGATCGCGGCCTGCGACAGGTCGACCGCCTCGATGCGGCACAGGCCGGGAGGGATGCCGGCGTGGGCCAGCGCCATCGCCATCGAATACGGCTCTTCGCCGCCGGCGCAGGGCAGGGACAGCACGCTCACCGGCCGCCCGGGATGGCTGAGCAGGCGGCGCTGCACGAAGCGCACGGCGGTCTCGAACACGGCGGGGTCGCGGAACATCCAGGATTCGGGCACCACCACGAGGTCGACCAGGGCCGCGAACTCCGGCGTGCCGGGCTGCGGCGCATAATCCGCGCGCGCGTCCGGCGTCAGGTCCAGGCGCAGCATGCGCTCGCGCACCGCGCGCTCGACCGTGTCGGCGGACAGCACCAGGCCGGTGGCATCTTTCAGCAGCTGGCGCAGGCTCATGCCGGCACCTCGCCGAACAGCTGTGCCGCCACCTCGGGCGCCAGCAGGCGCGCCGGCTCGATCAGCTGCAGCATGCCGGCGGTCCCGGCCGCGCTGGCCGTGCTATGCGCACCGCCGGCGGCAATGCGGCCGAGCCAGGGCGCGGCGGCGACCCCGCCATCGCGCAGTTCGGCAGCGATATCGGCGATGCCGGCCACGCGTTCCGCCTTCAAACCCAGGCGCCGCAGCTGGCCGGCGGCCGCCACGTCCAGCAGCAGGATGCGCGTGTCGTAGCGCACCGCGCTGGGCGGCGTGCCGGCCAGGCGCGACAGGTCGATCACCGGCACGGGTGCGCCGTGCAGGTCCAGCAGCCCCGGTACGTAATGCGGCGCGCCCGGCAAGGGTTTGAGGCGCGCCACCGGCAGCACCCGCAGCACCGCGGTGAGCGGCAGGGCGTAGCGTTCGCGCCCGATGTGAAACACCAGCACCTTCATGCGCGCGTGTCAGTCGCCGACGGCGAAGGTGGCGACCGACTGCTGCAGGTCGCCGGCGGCGTACTGCAGCTGGTGCACGGCCTCGCTGGTGGCCTTCAGCGATTCGACGCTTTGCTGGCTGGCGTCGGACAACTGCATCATGGTGCCCGAGATCTGCGAGGCGCCGACCGCCTGCGACTGCATCCCCTGCAGCACCAGGTCGAAGCGCGGCGCCAGTTTGCGCACCTGGTCCATCATGCCCGACAGCTGCTCGGCCACGTGGCGCGCTTCGCCCACGTTGCGGCGGATCTCTTCCGCAAACTTGTCCATGCCCATCACACTGGCCGACACCGCCGACTGCATCTCCTTCAGCATCTGCTCGATGTCCCAGGTGGAGACCGAGGTCTGGTCGGCCAGGCGGCGGATCTCGGTGGCGACCACCGAGAAGCCGCGGCCCGCTTCGCCGGCCTTTTCGGCTTCGATCGCGGCGTTCAGCGACAGGATGTTGGTCTGGTCCGCCACCTTGGTAATCGTGGTCAGCACGCCGTTGATATTGCTGGCTTTCTCGGACAGCGCGGCCAGCTTGGCGCCGATCGAATCGGTGGCGTTGACCATCTGCTGCATGGTGTGGTCCATGTGCTTGAGCTTGTCCTGGGCATCGGCGGTGGCGCTGGTGGTGTAGTCGGCCACCTCGGTCGCTTCTTCCATCGTGCGCAGCAGCTCGGCGGTGTTGGCCGAGATCTCCTTGGTCGTGGCCAGCACCTCGACGCTGGTCTGGGCCTGCTCGATGCCGGTGGCTTCCTGCTGGCGCGCCGAAGCCGCGATCTGGGTCGCCGAGCTGGCCACCTGAATGCCGGCGCGCTGCACGTTGTTCAGCAGGCTGCGCAGGTTGCCCAGCATGGTCGCCAGGCCTTCGCCGAGGCGGCCGATGGCGTCGTCGCCGCGGATCGCCACGGTCCCGGTCAGGTCGCCGCGCGCCGCCTTCGAGACCACGTCGAGCAGGGAGTCGACCTTGGCGCGCAGCGCGAGGTTGTCGGCGTGCTCCCTGGCCTGGCTGTCTTCGATGGCCTGGGCCATGCGGTTGAATTCGACGGCCATCGCGCCCAGTTCGTCGTCCGACAGCACCGCGGCGCGTGCGCCCTGGGTGCCGCGGCCGAAACTGCGCGCGGCTTCGCTCAGGCTGGCCAACGGGCGCGAGATGCCCTGCACCAGGATGGTCCCGATCAGGATCGCCAGCAGCACGCTCACCAGCGCGCCGGCGCTGAGCAGCATGTTCATCGAGTTGCGCAGCGCCGTCGTGTCCTGCCTGCGCTGTTCCAGCAGGCGGGTTTCCTCGGCGGCGATTTCGCCGAGCAGCTGGCGGATGGTGGCGACGCTGCCGGTGCCGGCCAGGACCGCCGCTTCGGTTTCGGGCGAGACCGATTGGCCGCCCTTGCCGGTCGCGCGGCGCATGTCGATCTGCGGCGTGATCGCCTTGTCCATCCAGATGGCCAGCATCGGCTCGAGCTGGTGCAGGCGCTCCTGCTGGGAAGGATTGTCGGCGGTGAGTTCGAGCGCGCGGCGCAGGTGCTTGCCGGCGTTTTCGTATTCGTTGTGGATGGGGCCGACCAGGCTCTCGTCGCCGGTCAGCAGGTAGCCGCGGGTCGCGCTCTGGACCTGCAGCACCGAGGTGGCGACGTGGTTCGTTTCCAGCAGCACTTCGAGGGTATGGCGGTCCCACGCGTTCGCCTGCGACAGGCGCGCGAAGTTGTTGTAGGCCAGGGTCAGCAGCAACAGCAGGATGGCGACGATGGCGCCGAAGCCGACGGTGAGTTTTTTCTTGATACTGAGGTTACGCAGCATGGTCCGAGGGGTCATGGCCGTAGGGGTCGGAGCCCGGTTTTCCGGGTGGGCTCTGCCCCCGGAGTCACGGGCTGTAGAACAGCCGGTTGAATAAAGTTCGCGTGCGAACTCAAATGTAACATCTGACGAGGCGAACGTCGAAACAATGATGCGCTAGCGTAACAGAATAGGAACAAATATTCTATCTACGGCGCCATTTGCTGCAAAGGCGGCAAGCCATGCCGTGCCCGCGCCTGCAGGCACTTGTCGTCGCCGATCTGTACTTCGCGGCAGGGATCGGGCCGCTGCGCATACACGCGGCAGACGAAGCCGCCGTCCCCGGTGCCTTGCAGGGCTGCGCAATGCGGCCGTTTGGCATTCGTCCCGGCCATGCATGAAAGGAAGGGATTGACCTGTTCGGTCAGGAAGGCGGGCAGGCCGCGCTGCTCGGCTTCGGCCCAGTAGAAGGAGACCCGGTAGCTCATGCAGCAGGCGCCGCAGGCCAGGCAGGGGTTGTGGTCGCTCATAAGCACATGGTAGCGCGCGGATACAGGCTTGCAAAGACGGCATCCTGCGCTCGCTCAAGTGAACGATAACGATAATGAGAATGATTCGCGTTTACTTATCTGTGAACTTTTGTTAAAGTCCTTGGCGTTCCGCTAACCCATCCAACAACACGATAACCACGCCCAGACCATGAAGAAGCCGATTACCAGCCGCAAACACTCCACCGCCCTGGCCATGCTGATGCTGCCGCTCGCCGCCCAGGCGGCCCTCGACAGCGGGGCCGGCGCGGACGCCAGCGCGGGCACAAGCGCCCAGCGCGTCCATGTCCACGGCGAACGCGACAACGAATTCAAGGCGGACCAGGCGGCGTCCGGCAAGTACACCCAGCCGCTGCTGGATACGGCGCAGACCGTCATCGTGATCAAGAAGGAACTGATCGAGCAGCAGGGCGCCGTGACCCTGACCGAGGCGCTGCGCAACACGCCCGGCGTCGGGACCTTCTTCCTGGGCGAGAACGGCAACACGAATACCGGCGACGCCATCTACATGCGCGGCTTCGACAGCTCGGGCAGCCTGTTCGTGGACGGCATCCGCGACATCGGTTCGGTCTCGCGCGACGTCTTCAACATCGAGCAGATCGACGTGCTGAAGGGCCCGGCCGGCACCGATACCGGGCGCGGCGCGCCGACCGGTTCGATCAATCTCGCCACCAAGCAGCCGCTGCTCAGGAACATCGGCGACGCCAGCCTGGTGGCCGGCAGCGCCGAGCGCCGCCGGGCCAGCGCCGATGTCAACCGCGTGCTGGACCGCCGGCGCGGCATCGCCATGCGCCTGAATGTGCTCGACCAGGACAGCGGCAACCCGGCACGCGACGAAGTGAAGGACAAGCGCTGGGCGGTGGCGCCGTCGATTGCCTTCGGCCTGCGCGGTCCGACCCAGCTCTACCTCGACTACCTGCACGTGAAGCAGGACAACCGCCCGGACGGCGGCGTGCCGACCGTCGGTCTGCCCGGTTACAGCAGTCCCGATCCCAAGCGCCCCTGGATCGCCGATGCGCCCGCCGTCGATCCGCAGAACTTCTACGGCGCACTGTCGGACTTCGACCGCGTGCGGGCCGACATGTTTACCGCCATCGTCGACCACGAATTCAGCCCGCGCATGCGCCTGAAGAACACCAGCCGCTATGGCAAGACCAGGCAGTTCTACCTGCTCAGCGCCTTCATGGGCAATACCGCCAACATCCTGACGCCGGACCAGGGCGATCCCGCGACCTGGCAGCTTGCGCGCACCACGCGCACCATCAAGGACCAGGAAAACACGATCCTGGCCAACCAGACCATGCTGACCACCGAGTTCGATACCGGCGCGTTGCGGCACACGCTGGTGACCGGCCTGGACCTGGCCAATGAAAAGCAGAGCAACTGGAGCTACCTCGGCGGCGGCACGCTGCAGCCGGCGAACCTGTACCGGCCCGATTCGGCATCGCCGGTAACGGGTTTGAACCTGGTGCGCAGCGGCGCCCGTACGCAGGGCGAGACCACGACCGCGGCGGCCTGGCTGCTGGACACGATCAAGATCGGCGAGCGCTGGCTGCTGGGCGCCTCGGTGCGGGTCGATCACTTCGACACCAGCTACGATGCGATCGCGCTGTCGACGGCCAGCGCGAACCCGGGCCTACCGGTCGGCACCCCGGTCCCGACCCATGTCGAGCTGACGGACAGCCTGGTGAGCGGCAAGCTCTCGCTGCTCTACAAGCCGACCCCGAACACCAGCGTCTACGCGCTGTGGGCCAATTCGAAGCAGCCGCCGGGCTCGAATCTGGCGCTCAGCACCAGCGCCAGCAGCGCCTCGAACCCGGTGTTCGACCCGCAGGTCACCAGCACCACGGAACTGGGCGCGAAATGGGAACTGATGCAGAAGCGCCTCGGCCTGAACGCCGCGCTGTTCCGCACGAATGTGAAAAACGAGGTCGAGCAGGACCCGGTCGACCTGAAGTACTACCAGACCGGCCGCAAGCGCGTGCAGGGCGTGGAGCTGAGCGCGATCGGCGAGATCACGCGCAACTGGTCGGTGAGCGCCGGCTATACCTGGATGGACACCAGCGTGGAAGCGGGGCGCCTGGTTGCCGCCAACGGCGCCAACAGCCTGACCTATACGCCGAAGTCGGGCTTCACCAGCTGGACCAGCTATCGCTTCCCATCCGGCCTGACGATCGCCGGCGGCGCGCGCTACTCGGGCCGCCTGCTGCGCGGCACCGACGGCGCGGTCGGCACGCCGGCCTACACGGGGGATTACTGGGTGGCCGATGCGATGGCTTCGTATGCGCTGAACCGCTGGGTGGACTTGCGGCTGAACGTGTACAACCTGTTCGACAAGCGTTACGTGGCGGCGATCAACAAGAGCGGCTACCGCTACACGCCGGGCGCACCGCGGTGGGCGAGTGTGACGGCGAACTTCCACTTCTGACGCTTCCTCGTCATTCCCGCGAAAGCGGGAATCCATACTGAGCCTAAATTTAGGTGGCATATTTTGTTGAGGCACCTCAGGAAGACAAGCGTCACTTTCCTCGACCATGCCAGCTCAATAAATTTGGGGTATGGCATGGACAAGTCCAGTTACGTTTACATCCTGGCGAGCGGCATGAACGGAACCTTGTACGTCGGCGTCACCAGTAACCTGATACGACGCGTATGGGAGCATCGTGAAGGCTTGGTCGGTGGCTTCTCCAAACAATATGGCGTCAAGAGCCTTGTCTGGTACGAAGTGCACACGGAGATTACCGAGGCTATTCGGCGGGAGAAGCAGATCAAGAAGTGGAATCGGGCTTGGAAGGTCGAGCTGATTCAAAAGAGCAATCCTCGGTGGCTAGATCGCTATGTCGATATTGCGATCTAGCTTGCTCAGTATGGATTCCCGCTTTCGCGGGAAGTCATTTCCGGCAATGCCGGGAATGACGGTGAGAAAAAAGCCGCCGGGCCTTGCGGGCCGGCGGCTTTTTCGCTCAAACGTTCAGCGATTATTGACCGCGCTTCGCACGCGCCTTCGCCGCGATACGCATACGCAGCGCATTCAGCTTGATGAAGCCGCCCGCATCCGCCTGGTTGTAGGCGCCGCCGTCTTCGTCGAAGGTGGCGATGTTCATGTCGAACAGCGAGTCGGTCTTCGAGTCGCGCGACACCACGATCACGTTGCCCTTGTAGAGCTTGACGCGGACCCAGCCGTTCACGCTTTGCTGGGTGTGGTCGATCAGGGTCTGCAGCGCGACGCGCTCCGGTGCCCACCAGTAGCCGTTATAGATCAGCGAGGCGTAGCGCGGCATCAGGTCGTCCTTCAGGTGCGCCACTTCGCGGTCCAGGGTGATCGATTCGATCGCGCGGTGGGCGCGCAGCATGATGGTGCCGCCCGGGGTTTCGTAGCAGCCGCGCGACTTCATGCCGACGTAGCGGTTCTCGACCAGGTCGAGCCGGCCGATGCCGTGCTTGCCGCCCAGGCGATTCAGCTCGGTCAGCACCTGCGCCGGGGTCATCTTGACGCCGTTCAGGCCGACGATGTCGCCGCGCTCGTATTCGATGTCCAGGTATTCCGGCTGGTCCGGTGCCGCTTCCGGCGAGACGGTCCAGCGCCACATCGATTCCTCGGCTTCCGCGCTCGGGTTCTCGAGGTGGCGGCCTTCGAAGGAGATGTGCAGCAGGTTGGCGTCCATCGAGTAGGGCGCGCCGCCGTTCTTGTGCTTCATGTCGATCTCGATGCCGGCGTCTTCCGCGTACTTCAGCAGCTTCTCGCGCGACAGCAGGTCCCATTCGCGCCACGGGGCGATGATCTTGACGTCGGGCTTGAGCGCATAGGCGCCCAGCTCGAAGCGCACCTGGTCGTTGCCCTTGCCGGTCGCGCCGTGCGAGACGGCGTCGGCGCCGGTTTCATTGGCGATCTCGATCAGGCGTTTCGCGATCAGCGGACGCGCGATCGAGGTGCCCAGCAGGTATTCGCCTTCGTAGACGGTGTTCGCGCGGAACATCGGGAACACGAAGTCGCGCACGAATTCTTCGCGCACGTCGTCGATGTAGATGTTCTCCGGCTTGATGCCGAACTTGATGGCCTTGGCGCGTGCCGGTTCCAGCTCTTCACCTTGTCCCAGGTCGGCGGTGAAGGTGACGATTTCGCAGTTGTAGTGATCTTGCAGCCATTTCAGGATGACCGAGGTATCGAGGCCGCCGGAGTAGGCGAGGACTACTTTTTTAATGTCGCTCATGGGAGTTCCAGTGATGAGAGATGGGAGGGGATGGATGGTCAGCCGGCCGGGCATGGCGCCCGGCACGACGATCAAGCTAAAAGTTGTGTTGGCGGTGCGTTATTTGTCTTCGATGCGGCCCAGCAGCAGGTACTCGATCAGCGCCTTCTGCACGTGCAGCCGGTTCTCGGCTTCGTCCCACACCACCGATTGCGGGCCGTCGATGACTTCGGCCGCCACTTCCTCCCCGCGGTGCGCGGGCAGGCAGTGCATGAACAGCGCGTCGGGTGCGGCACGCGCCATCTTGGCGCCGTCCACCATGAAGCCATCGAAGGCTTTCAGGCGTTCGGCATTTTCTTTTTCGAAGCCCATGCTGGTCCAGACGTCGGTGCACACCAGGTGCGCGCCGGCGCAGGCGTCGGACGGGTTCTCGAACACCGTGTAGTTCCTGGTGGTGACCAGCGACGGATCGATGTCGTAGCCCTTCGGGGTCGACACGTTCAGGTGGAAGCCGAATACCTCGGCCGCCTGCAGCCACGAATACAGCATGTTGTTGGCGTCGCCGATCCAGGCCACGGTCTTGCCGGCGATCGAACCGCGGTGCTCGTGGAAGGTGAAGACGTCGGCCAGCACCTGGCAGGGGTGGTGCTCGTTGGTCAGGCCGTTGATCACCGGGACCCGCGAGTGTGCCGCGAAGCGTTCGATGATGTCCTGGCCGAAGGTGCGCACCATGATGATGTCGCACATGCGGCTCATGACCTGGCCCGCGTCTTCGACCGGCTCGCCGCGGCCCAGCTGGCTGTCGCGCGTGTTCAGGTAGATCGCGGCGCCGCCCAGCTGGTGCATGCCGGCCTCGAAAGACAGGCGGGTACGGGTGGAGCTCTTTTCGAACACCATCACCAGCGTGCGGTCGACCAGCGGGTGGTAGACCTCGTAGGCCTTGAACTTGCGCTTGATGACGGCCGCGCGCTCGATCACGTACTCGAACTCGTCGCGGGTGAAGTCGGAGAATTGCAGGAAGTGCTTGATGGGGGTCTGGACAGCCATGTTAGGTCGCGAAGCAAATTATCCCTTTGATTATAGAGGGTTTTGCTTTTCGATAGGGAAACAGTGGATTTTACTCCTCGTTTCAGTCTTGCGACAACGCTTCTTGATCGAGTGCGCTGCACACGCGGTTACGGCCACCGTGCTTTGCCAGGTAGAGTTGCGCGTCGGCCAGGGCTACCAGTCTGGAAAACGCGAAGCTGCCGTCGACGGGCACGGCCGCCACGCCGATGCTGACCGTTGCACCGGACGGCAGGCCAGGGTGGGCGGCGCTGGTCCGCTGAAACGTCTGCCTGGCGCGCTCGGCAAGTTCGATCAGCGATTTGTCCGAGTGGCTGTCGACCACGAAGCAGAACTCTTCGCCGCCCCAGCGGCACGGCACGACATGGGCACTGCCGAGGCCCCGCATGACCTCGCCCATCATGACCAGGACCCGGTCGCCGGTGGCGTGGCCGTGCCGGTCGTTCAAGGCCTTGAAATGGTCGATATCGAGCAACAGGACGGCGAGCGATCGCAGGGAGCGCCCTGGTGCCAGGAGGGAATTGATGTGGGAGCGCAGCCCCCGCCGGTTCAATAGCCCGGTCAGCGGGTCGTGCATGGCATCGGTTTGCAGGTCGCGGACCAGACGAAGCATGACGAGCAGGAAAAGTATCCAGTTGCCGAGCAGGGTATTCGCCAGCACGCCGGCCCAGTTGACGATATTCGCCAGCGGAAGCTCGGGCGCGGCGTAGGTCACAGGCAGCGTGCTGGTCATGACAAACACGCCCTGCGCCAGCGCGGCAGCGGCCTCGCCGAGGAAGATCGCGGCAGCGACGCCGTAGGCGCGGCTGGATTGCCGTTCCCGGTGGTGCCACAGGTACCATGCGCTCAAGGCGTTCAGGCAGGCCTGGTACAGCGTTTGCGTAAAGATGCGCAAGGCGCTGTCGGGTAGGACCAGCGTGAACGCCAGGGTCAGCAGGACGGCGAGGGCAATCAGCAGCGTCAGCGTGTGCTTCCCCCAGCGGCGCCCCACGAACTGCGCCGTGCCTGCCAGGAGCAAAGCCTGGCCCACGCTGAAAGGGATGTTGAACAACAGCGAAGCCCACTGCCAGTTGCCGACCAGCCGCGGGGCATCGAGAAGGACGGCAAACCCGACCGCCAGGCAGGCGTATGCCCACGAACGAACGCCGCCGATATGGCGCGCCGAGGCATGCAGCGTGAAAAACATGGCACTGGCCGTGATCGACGCCACGCCGAGCACCAGCATCAAGGTCGGTTCATCGATATCCATTGCGTAATCAACGGGAAACGGGCATGCGGCGGCAAGCAGGCACAAGCCGCCATGCGCCACACAAACGGCGGCGGCTGTTCCGTATCACGCAGCTTACTGCAGCAAGGAATTTTCTGGCGCTATAGTGCGGACTATGCTCAATACAGCGTCTGCGCCGATTCATGCAGCAGCTGCGCATACAGCTCGTGCCGGATCTTCGCGATCTTGCCTTCCTCGACGGCGCCGAGGATCGCGCACTGCGGCTCGGCCAGGTGGCGGCAGTTGTAGTATTTACAGCCGCCCAGGAAGGGCTTGAACTCGATGAAGGCGCGCTCCAGCATGCCTTCGGTGAGGTGGTACAGGCCGAATTCCTGGAAACCCGGCGAATCGATGATCTGGCCGCCGCCCGGCAGTTTGTAGAGGCGCGTGAAGGTGGTCGTGTGCTTGCCGGTGTCCAGCGCTTCCGAGATCTCGCGCACGGCGATGTCGGCGTCCGGCACCAGCAGGTTGATCATCGACGACTTGCCCATGCCGGACTGGCCGATGAAGATCGAGGACTGCCCTAGCAGCAGCGGGGTCAGGGTGGCGACCGTGCCTTCCGGGTCGGCCTTGGCCGAGACCTCGTGCAGCGGATAGCCGAGGCCCGCATACAGGCCGGCGCGCTCGCGGGCGCGCGGCAGCAACGCTTCGACGTCGACCTTGTTGAGGATGAGGTGGGCCTCGACGCCCGCCGCTTCGCAGGCGACCAGGGCGCGCGACACGAGGTCGTCGGCGAAGCTCGGTTCGGTGGCGACGACGATGAACAGGCGCGTGATGTTCGCCGCCAGCAGCTTCGATTTGTACTGGTCCGAGCGGTAGAGCAGGGTGCTGCGCTCGGCGATCTTCTCGATCACGGCCTGGTCGTTCGAGGTGCGCTTCAGGTGCACGATGTCGCCGACCGCGACGTTGGTCTTCTTGCCGCGCGTGACGCATTGCAGGAATTCGGGAGACTGCGCGTCGCCGACGTCGGCCAGGTAGTGGCGGCCGTGGGCCGCGACGATGGTGCCGGTCAATTCGGCGGTTTTGCTCGTTACTTTGCTCATTGCCTTGCTCATGCGCCGGCCCGTTCCGCGTAAAGTGCGTCGGCTTTCGCAGCGCAGATGAAATCGTTCTCGCTCAGCTTGTTGCCGGCCGAGTGCGTGGTCCAGGATGCCGTGCAGCGGCGGTAGCCGACCTGCAGATCCGGATGGTGGTCTTCGCGGTGGACCATGAAGGCCAGCGCGTTCACGAATTCGATGGTCTCGTGGTAGTCGCGGAACAGGAATTCGCGCAGCAGCCGGCCAGCATCGACCTGCCAGTCAGGCAGCTGCGCCAGCAAGGCGGCGATCGCGGCATCGTCCAGCGCCGGCGCTGCGGGCGTGCAGTGGCGGGCGGTCAGGGGCAGGGCCGCGCTCATGCCGGCTCCATGCCGGCCGTGCCCTTGCCGGACAATGCGCCGGCCTGGTGCAGGTGGCGGATGCGGATCGAGGCCGGCGGATGCGAATCGTAGAAGGCCGAGTGCAGCGGGTCCGGGGTCAGGGTCGAGGCATTGTCCTCGTACATCTTGACCAGGGCCGAGACCAGGTCGCGCGCATCGCTGTGGCTGGCCGCGAAAGCGTCCGCTTCGAATTCGTGCTTGCGCGAGGTGATCGAGGTGAGCGGCGCAAACGGGAAGGTGAACACCGGCAGCACCAGCATGAACAGCAGCAGCGCCATCGCGTCGTTGTTCTGGCCCAGCAGCGGCAGTACGCCCAGGCCGGTATAGAACCAGACCTGGTTCTTCAGCCAGCCCAGCACGGCCAGGAACACCAGCGACAGCGCGAACGCGACCACGATGCGCTTGACGATGTGCTTGAGCTTGAAGTGGCCCAGTTCGTGCGCCAGCACGGCCTCGATCTCGGGCGGCGCCAGGCGCTCGAGCAGGGTGTCGAAAAAGACGATGCGCTTGTTGGCGCCGAAGCCGGAGAAGTAGGCGTTGCCGTGGCTTGACCTCTTGCTGCCGTCCATCACGAACAGGCCCTTCGAGGCGAAGCCGACGCGCGCCATCAGGCCTTCGATGCGGCTTTTCAGGCTGTCGTCGCTGAGCGGCGTGAACTTGTTGAACATCGGCGCGATGACGGTCGGGTAGAGCACCATCATCAGGAGCTGGAAGCCGCTGAACACCAGCCAGGCATACACCCACCACAGAGCGCCGGTGCGCTCCATCAGGGCCAGCACCACCCACAGCAGCGGCAGGCCGATGACGGCGCTCAGCAGCGTGCCCTTGACGGTGTCCGCCAGCCACAGCTTGAGCGTCATCTTGTTGAAGCCGAAGCGCTGTTCCAGCACGAACTGGAACCAGTAGGTGAAGGGCAGGTCGAGCAGGCCGGCGATGACGCCATAGGCCACGATCAGCCCGATCTGATGCGCCATCCCCGGACCGGTGACATGCAGCAGCGCGGTCGACAACGCCTGCAGGCCGCCCAGCAGCGTGAAGCCGATCAGCACCAGGCCGCTCCAGATCGCGTGGATCAGGCCGAAGCGGGTCTTGGCGACCGTGTAGTCGGCGGCCTTCCGGTGCGCGGCGAGCGGAATCTTGTCGGCGAATTCGGCGGGCACCTCGTCACGGTGACGCATGACGTGGCGCACGTGGCGGCTGGCCAGCCAGTAGCGCAACCCCAGGGTCAGCATGAAAAAAATGACGAACAAAACCGAAAACGCGAATGAAAGCATCGTATGCCTGTGAGAAAATGCCGGTTTAGCTAACAAATGCAGCCAAAGAGCGAATTATGTCACAAGAAACCCAAGCAGCAGCCGCCACCCCACGTCCCAACGACATGAACCTGGTCTGGCTCGACATGGAAATGACCGGCCTCGATCCGGACAACGACCGCATCATCGAAGTGGCCGTGGTCGTCACCGACGCCGACCTGAACATCCTGGCCGAAGGCCCGGTGTTCGCGATCCACCAGAGCGACGAGACGCTGGACAAGATGGACAACTGGAACAAGGGCACGCACGGCAAGTCGGGCCTGATCGACCGCGTGAAAGCCTCGACCGTCGACGAAGCCCAGGCCGAAGAGCAGCTGATCGCTTTCCTGAAGCAGTGGGTGCCGGCCAACAAGTCGCCGATGTGCGGCAACTCGATCTGCCAGGACCGCCGCTTCATGGCGCGCGGCATGCCGAAGCTGGAAGCCTTCTTCCACTACCGCAACCTGGACGTGTCGACGCTGAAGGAACTGTGCCGCCGCTGGAAGCCGGAGCTGGCCTCGGGTTTCAAGAAGGCGCAAAAGCACACCGCGCTGGCCGATATCGTCGAGTCGATCGAAGAGCTGCGTTACTACCGCGAACACTTCATCAAACTGTAAGATCCCTTTAGCGCAGTGCAGCATGGAAATTTGTGAATTATTCGTTGGGAAATGTGGAATAATTCATTATGGCTGACATTCTGCGCATTACCGCCGGGCTAGGCGACAGCGAGACGCGGCGCCTGCTCGGCGCCCGCGACTGGCATGCCTCGCCGCTCGGTGCTCCCGAGTCCTGGCCGCCCGAACTGGCGACGGCCGTGTCGATGGCGCTCAGCTCGACCTTCCCGATGTTCCTGGCCTGGGGACCCGAGCAGGTCTTCCTCTACAACGACGCCTACATCCCCGTCCTCGGCGACAAGCATCCGGCCGCCTTCGGCGCGGCCTTCCAGGAAGTCTGGTGGGAGATCTGGCACGACCTCGGCCCGATCGCCGCGCGCGCCCTGGCCAACGAATCCTCCTTCCTCGAGGACATGCCGCTCACCATGGAGCGCAAGGGCTATACGGAACAGACTTATTTCACCTTTTCGTACTCGCCGCTGCACGACGGCGAGGGCAGGGTGATGGGCCTCTACTGCACCTGCATCGAAACCACCGCGCGGGTCGTGGCCGAGCGCCGCGCCGCCTTCGAACTGGCGCTCAGCGATGCGCTGCGGCCGATGCGTTCCAGCGAGGACGCGATCGGCATCGCCAGCAGCCTGCTGGGCCGCGAGCTGGGCGTCGAACGCGTGATGTACGGCGAAGTCGACGACGAGCGCAATACCTTCTTCGTGCCGCGCGACTGGAAACGCAGCGGCACCTCGAACCTGTCCGGGAACACCTTCCCGATCGAGACCTTCGGCGCCGAGGTGGCGGCCACCGGGCGTGCCGGCGAGGTCATCGCCATCACCGACGTGCGCGCCGATCCGCGTACCGTCCAGCACCAGCAGGCCTACCTGACGGCGATGGGGGTGACCGCCAGCCTGCTGGTGCCGCTGGTGAAGTCGGGGCGCCTGCTGGCCTTCCTGGCGCTGGGCCACACGCGTCCGCACCGCTGGAGCGAGGCCGAGATCGCGCTGGCGCGCAGCATGGCCGAGCGCCTGTGGACCGCGGTCGACCTGGCGCGCGCCCAGGCCGCCTTGCGCGAAGAGCGCGACCGCGGCCAGCTGATCCTCGATTCGATCGCCGAAGGTTTCGTGCTGATCGGCGCCGACTGGACCGTGCAGCAGGTGAACGACGAAGGCCTGCGCCTGACCAATCGCAGCGTCGACGAGGTGGTCGGGCGCCACCACTGGGAGGTCTGGCCGGAAGCGCTCGATACACCGGCCGGCCGCATGTACAACGAGGTGATGGCCACGCGGGTGCCCGGCCGCGCCGAATTCCAGCACATCGGTCCCGGCGCCAGCGGCGGCTGGTTCGAGGTGCGCGCCTATCCGGTGCGCGACGGTGGCATCGTCGGCTTCTTCCTCGACATCACCGAGCGCAAGCTGGCCGAGGGCAAGCTGCGCGAGGCCGACCAGCGCAAGGACGAATTCCTGGCGATGCTGGCGCACGAGCTGCGCAACCCGCTGGCGCCGATCAGTGCCGCCGCCGACCTCCTCAGGATCGGCCGCCTGGACGAGCAGCGGGTGCGCCAGAGCAGCGCCATCATCGGGCGCCAGGTCAGGCACATGACCAGCCTGGTCGACGACCTGCTGGACGTCTCGCGCGTCACGCGCGGCCTGGTGACGCTGGCGCGCGCGCCGGTGGCGGCGCGCACCATGGTCGACGAGGCCATCGAGCAGGTGCGGCCGATGTTCGAGGCGCGCCGCCAGCATCTGCAGGTGACGCTGTCCGGCCCCGACGCCACCGTCCTCGGCGACAAGGCGCGCCTGGTGCAGGTACTGGCCAACCTGCTCAACAATGCCTCCAAATACACGCCGGAAGAGCGCCGCATCACGATCGAGACCCATGCCGACGAGGACAAGGACGCGCTGGTGCTGACGGTGCGCGACGAAGGCATCGGCATGGACCGCGAACTGGCGCCGAGCGTATTCGACCTGTTCACCCAGGCCAAGCGCTCGTCGGACCGTTCGCAGGGCGGCCTGGGATTGGGCCTGGCGCTGGTCAAGAACCTGGTCGAGCTGCATGGCGGCAGCGTGGTCTGCGACAGCCCGGGGCCGGGCCTGGGCAGTACTTTCACGGTGTTGCTGCCGCTGATGCAGCAGCCGGGCGCGCACGATGGCGGCGGCAGCGCCGCCGGTGCCGTCTCTGCGGGCGGCCGTCCGCTGCGCCTGCTGGTGGTGGACGACAACGTCGACGCCGCCGCGACCCTGGCCATGCTGCTGGAAGCCTGCGGCTACGAGGTGATGGTGGAGAACGATTCGCTGCGCGCGCTGGAGCGGGCGAAGAAGGAATGTCCGGATGTGGCCCTGCTGGACATCGGCCTGCCGGAAATGGATGGGAACGAACTGGCGCGCCGGCTGCGCCTGGAGCCTTGCACCCGGCCGGCGCTGCTGGTGGCGATCACCGGCTACGGCCAGGAGCAGGAGCGCCGCACCGCGCTGGAAGCCGGCTTCGACCACCACATGGTGAAGCCGGTCGACCTGGACCGCCTGGCGGCGATCCTGGCCTCGGTGCAGGCTTGATTCAAGCGCTCAACTTCAACGCATCTGGGTGTAGTTGACCGGTACCCAGCGGTAGCCCTTGCCCTGGGTCTGCAGGTGGCCCAGGCCAGGGAACTGCAGGTGGGCGCCGCCGATCAGGTAGCCATTCCTGGCGGCGTCGTCGAACACCTTCTTGCGCGAGCCGTAGGCGGCTTTCTCGTCGCTGTCGAAACCGATCGTCACCTGCGGATTGTCCATCTGGACCGACGCCACGTGGATCAGGTCGCCGATCAGCAGCAGCTTCTGGCCCTTGCTTTCGACCATGTAGGTCGTGTGGCCCGGGGTATGGCCCGGTTCGGCGATGGCCGTGATGCCCGGCACCAGCTCGGTCTTGCCCTCGATCGCCTTGAACTTGCCGGCCTGGATGTAGGGATTGAGCGATGCCATCGCGCCCTGGAAGAAGCCCTTCTTGTCGGCCGGGGCCTTGTCCATGTTCTCTTTGCTGAGCCAGAAGTCGGCGTCCGCCTTGCCGGCGCGGACCACGGCGTTCGGGAAGGTGCGCTGGCCGTTGCTGACCAGGCCGCCGACGTGGTCGCCGTGCATGTGGGTGATGTAGATCTCGTCGATCTGCTCCGGCTGGTAGCCGGCCGCCTTCAGGTTCTGCACGAACTTGCCGAGGGTCGGGCCGAACAGGATGCCGGCACCGGTGTCGACCAGCACCAGCTTGCTGCCGGTGTTGATCAGGAAGGTGTTGTCCGAGGTTTCCAGCGGCGCTTTCAGGTGGTTCTTTTCCAGCGTGGCGCGGGTCAGTTCCGGCTTCTGGCGCAGCAGCTGGTCGACCGGCAGGTCGACGGTGCCGTCGTTGATCGGGGTGACTTCGATGTCGCCGACCATGATGCGGAAGAAGCCGGGGGCGGGGCTCTTGACCATCGGGGCGGCGGCGTGGGCGGCCGACATCATTGCCGCGGCGGCGGCGACGGCGAACAGGGTGCGCTTGAGCGGGTGCATTATTTTCTTGTCCTCAAGTATGAAATAAGTGAATACGCAGTGTGCGGATTGCTTATCGTACATGATTGTTCGAGGTAACGCTGTTGCCCCGTTTCGACAGCGGCAGGTTGCGCTCAGGGCAGGTCGGGAATCGTGAACACGCCTTGCAGGGCGCGCAGCTGGTCGCGGTGGACCTGGGCCAGGCGCGTGAGAATGGCTTCGCCGGCCGGCAGCAGGTGGACCTCGACGCGGCGGCGGTCCTCGGCATGGGTGCGGCGCTCGACCAGACCGGCTTCCTCGCAGCGCGTGACCAGCGCGACCACGCCGTGCTGCCTGGCCTGCAGGCGCTCGGCCAGCTCGCCGATGGTGGCCCACTCGCGGTCCTTGAAGCCCTTGATGTGCAGCAGCAGCAGGTACTGCAAGGGCGTGATGCCTTCCGCCTGGACGGCGTTTTCGGAGAAGTGCTCGTAGCGCCGCATCTGGTAGCGGAATTCGGACAAGGCGGTAAAGTCGGCCTTTTGAAGCGCGGCCTTTTGAAGCGCGGCTTTGGCTGAGGGTTTCTTCACTGGATGGCTGGTGGGCAGAGATGGGCCGGATAATATATCATGTTGTGATATTCTTTCCTTCGAAGCCACATCTTGCATCAGACCCTCAACTGGTTGCGCGCCTTCGTCCCGCAACGTAATACCGTCCCGCGCCACGAACGGATGCGGGCCGTGGCCGGCGCCCTGGTCGGCCTCCTGCTTACCGCCGGCCTCAGCATGCACCTGGTCGGCACGGCGACCCTGCCGCTGGCGCTGGTGGCGCCGATGGGCGCCTCGGCCGTGCTGCTGTTTTGCGTGCCGGCCAGCCCGCTGGCACAACCCTGGTCGGTGATCGGCGGGAACACCATCTCGGCGCTGGTCGGCATCGCCTGCGCCAAGGCGATCGGCAATCCGCTGCTGGCCGGACCCCTGGCCGGCGCGCTGGCGATCCTGGTGATGTTCCTGCTGCGCTGCCTGCACCCGCCGAGCGGCGCGGTGGCCCTGACCACGGTGCTGGGCGGCCCGGCCGTGCACGCCGCCGGCTTCGGCTTCGCCTTCGTGCCGGTGGGCCTGAACTCGGCCCTGATCGTGCTGGTCGCGCTGGTCTTCAACAACCTGACCGGGCGCCGCTATCCGCACGCCCAGCAGTCGATGCTGAAGAACGTGCACGCCACGCGCGACCCGGTGCCGACCGCGCGCATCGGCTTTACCAGGGAAGACCTGGACGCCGCGCTGGCGCGCTACGGCCAGGTGCTGGACATCAGCCGCGACGACCTGGAAGAAATCCTGCTCGAGACCGAAGCCCAGGCCTACGGCCGCCGTTTCGGCGTGATCACCTGCGGCGCCATCATGTCGAAGGATGCGGTGACGGTCCGTCCCGGCATGCCGCTGGGCGAGGCCTGGCGCCTGCTGCGCCAGCACGGCCTGCACGCGCTGCCGGTGCTGGACAAGGCCGGCCGGGTGGTCGGCGTGGTCGGCCAGAACGATTTCCTGCACCACCTGGGTCTGGACGACTACCAGACCCTCAGCGAGCGCCTGCGCGGCCTGGCCGGCCACCTGTTCGGCCTGCGCGGCGAACGCCCGGCCAAAGTGGTCGACATCATGCAGCGCCACGTGCAGACGGTGGGCGCGACGGATCCGATCGCGGAACTGGTGCCGCTGATGAGCAACCGCGGCCTGCACCATATCCCGGTGGTGGATGCCGGCGGCATCTTCGCCGGCGTCGTCAGCCACTCGGACCTGCTGGCGGCACTGTTCGAAGGCCGCCTGACGGAGCCTGCGTAGTCAGTTTGCTTTGATCAGGCCTGTTCGGCGCCGCAGCACTTCTTGAACTTCTTGCCGCTGCCGCAGGGGCAGTCGTCGTTGCGGCCGACCTTGGGCTCTTCGCGGCGCACGGTCTCGACCGCGGCCTTGCGGCGCGGCAGCCAGTAGCGGTGGATGGCCGGCAGGTTGGCTTCGATCTCCAGCGCCAGTTTGTGGGCCAGGCGCGGGTCTTCGACTTCGGCCAGTTCGCTTTCGTCGATCTCGTCGGCGCCCAGCAGGTAGATCGGGCGCATCATCGGGCCGGCTTCCGATTCCCAGATTTCGTCCCAGGAGCCGGGGCGCAGGTCCATGCCTTCCCAGAAGCCCCAGCACCAGGCTTCGGCATCGATCAGGGTTTCGCCGTCGACTTCGTGCTCGACATACAGCGGCTCGAATTCCTTGGGCGCGACCTCGAAGGTGATCAGCACTTCGTTCATGAAGCGCATGATCAGGTTGACGATGCGCTGCTCTTCCTTCGGGTTCTTCCATTTCGGCACAGCGCCTTCCTCGCCCCAGACGCGCGGCAGCCACTCGGCCGGCATGATGGATTCCGGGCCGATCGCGATCGCGGTCAGGTAGCCGTGCAGGGTGTCCATCGTCATCGCGCCTTCCGGGCTGCGTTCGGACAGCAGGAAGTTGTCGAGATCGTCGAATTCTTTGTCGGTGAGGGGCTGTTCGAGTTGCATGTGTATATCTTGTACTGAGGTGGTGACGGTCGTCGAAGGCGCCAGTTTAACGCTTGCGGCAGGAGGCCGGCAAAAAAAGCGCCGGAGGGCCTCGCGCGGCCGTCCGGCGCAAACGGAAAATCGGTGTCGGTACAGGACTCAATGACAAGCTCTTCCGTTCAAATGTTCGGTACGTCCACACACATTGTGCGCATCATTGATGGTGAAATCGGCAAATTCACGCTCAGTTGGATTCTTGCCGGAAAAATATGCCGCCTTTGTTGCGAGCTGAAGCATAAATTCGACAAATCGGAGCGCGGGTGCGCAGGCCTGCTGCCGGCCTTACAATGGCGGCATGGAAGATCAAACCGAAACACATCCTTTCTCGCGTCTCGACCCCTTGATGGTGCTGGATGCGGTCGACAGCGTCGGCCTGCGCGGCGACGGCCGGCTGCTGGCGCTGAACAGCTACGAAAACCGGGTCTACCGCGTCGGCCGCGAAGAGGGCCAGCCGGTGGTGGTCAAGTTCTACCGGCCGGAACGCTGGAGCGACGCCGCCATCCTCGAAGAACACGCCTTCACCCAGGAGCTGGCGGAGGCCGAGGTGCCGGTGGTGCCGGCGCGCGTGCTGGACGGCCGCACCCTGCACGAATTCGGCGGCTTTCGCTTTGCCGTCTTCCCGAGCCGCGGCGGACGCGCGCCCGAGCTGTCCGACCCCAAGGTGCTGGAATGGATAGGGCGCTTCATCGGCCGCATCCACGCGGTCGGCGCCGTGAAATCTTTCGAACAGCGTCCGGCGCTGAATCTCGACACCTTCGGCCGCGAGCCGCGCGCCTGGCTGCTCGGCCATGGCTTCATCCCGCATGAACTGCTGACCGCTTATGCCAGCGTGCTCGACCAGGCGCTGGACGGCGTCGCACGCTGCTTCGAGCGCGCCGGCGAATTGCCGCTGCTGCGCCTGCACGGCGATTGCCATGCCGGCAATGTGCTGTGGACCGGCGACGGCCCGCACTTCGTCGACTTCGACGACAGCCGCATGGGCCCGGCGGTGCAGGACCTGTGGATGCTGCTTTCGGGCGAGCGCCAGGAGATGGTGCGCCAGATGGGCGACGTGCTGGCCGGTTACGAAGACTTTTGCGAATTCGATCCGCGCCAGCTCTACCTCGTGGAAGCGCTGCGCACGCTGCGCCTGATTCATTACTCGGCCTGGCTGGCGATGCGCTGGGACGATCCGGCCTTCCCGGCGGCTTTCCCCTGGTTCAATACCCAGCGCTACTGGCAGGACCGCATCCTGGAGCTGCGCGAGCAGGTCGCATTAATGGATGAGCCGCCGCTGTGGCCCGTGTGATTCCAGGAATTGGCTGGGATTTGCCGCTGTGTTCGGCGTGACAGGTTTTCCAGCCGTGCCGCATAATCACGCTAAGCCCCAGTCCGCCCGCGAGAAGCCATGACCGATCATCCCGACCACCACGACGACGCCGATTTCACGATCGACCTGATGCCCGCATCCCACGAGCATGTGGCACCAGGCGTCGAGCCGCAGCGCGAGCAGCTGGAGCAGCGCGCGATCAAGGAAGGCATCGCGCGGGTCGAGGCCGAGGCCAAGGCCGCGGTGGCGGCCGAGAACCGTGCCCACGCCGAGGCGCGCGCACGCAGTCTGGCCGAGGAGCGCGCGGCGATCGATGCCGAGGCCGCGGCCGCCGCGCTGGCGAATGCCCAGGCCTCGGAAGAGGCGATCGAAGTCAACCGCGACCGCATCGACACGCTGCGCGCCGCCGCCAAGGCCGCAGCCGAGCGCCTGGAAGCGATGCGCCAGGAAACCGCCGAGCTGCGCGCGCGCGTCGAAGCCGACACCCAGATCCGGCTGGCCGCCGAGTCGCGCGCCCGCGCCCAGGAAGAAGCGCGCCGCCGTGCCGAGGAGCAGGCGAAAGCCGACGCCGAGCTGGCCGAACGCGCCGCCCGCCAGGCCGATGAGCTGGCGCAGCAGGCCGAGCAGGCGCGCCTGCAGGCCGCCGAGCGGGTCGCCGCCGTGCATGCGGCGCGCGAGGAAGTCAGCCATAGCGCCAGCGCCGATGCGCGCGTGGCGATCCTGGCGCGCGAACGCGAGCGCGCCGAAAAGGCCGCCCGTCAGACCGCCGAGAAGCTGGCCGCAGCCGAAGCCGAGGCGCTGGAATTGGCGCTGCAGCGCGAGCGTGCCGACCAGGTCGCGCTGGCGAATAGTTTCGCGCGTGCCGCCGCCGAGGCGAGGGCGCTGGAAGAAGCGCGCGCCCTGGCCCATATCGAGCAGGAACGCGAAGCGATCGCCCTGGCCCAGGCCGAGTACGAGCGCACCGCCGCGCAATCGCTGCGCATGCGCCTGCAGACCGAGAAGGAAGTGCGCGATACCGTGGTCCACCGCGAACGCCTGGAAGCGATGGCCGTCGCCGCCCTCGAGGCGCGGCGCGAGGCCGAAAGCCGCATCCTGGCCGCCACCGAGGCGCGCATCGAAGCCGACCGCAAGCTGCGCGAAGTCGCGCTGGAGCGTGCCCAGGCCGAGGAAGAGGAAGCGGCCCAGGCCCAGGCGCGCCTGGATGCCGAGCGCTTTGCCGCCGAACAGGCCCAGCTGCGCGCCGAAGCCGACCGCCAGGCGGTGCAGGCGGCGGCATTGGACGCCGAGCAGCAGCAGCGCGAACGGCAGCTCGCCGAGGAACGCGCCGCCCAGGCGGCGGCCGCGGCCCAGGCTCGCGCCGCGGAAAATGCGGCCGAACAGGCGCGCCTGGCGCTGGAAGCCGAACAGGCCGAACTGCAGCGCGAAGCGGCGCGCCTGGCCGAACGGCGTGTCCAGGAAGCCGAAGCGCTGGCGGCCGCCGAGCGCGAACGCCTGCGTGCCGAGCAGGAAGCGCTGGCGGCGCTGGCCCAGCGCCAGCAGGCGGAGGAGGCGCTGGCCGCCGCCGCCCAGGCCAGGATCGCCGCCGAGCAGGAACAGGCAGCACTGCTGCGGGCCCAGGCCGAACACGAGCAGCGCGTGCTGGCCGCGCGCCAGGAAGCCGTCGCCGCCCAACGCCAGGCCACCTTGGACGCCGCGCGCCAGGCCGAGCAGGAGCAAAGCATCGCCGCCGCGCAGCAGCAGGACGCCGCGACCGCCGCCAGCCGCGCCGAGGCCGCGGCTGCGCAAGCTGCCGAACTGGCGCGGGTGCAGGCGGAGCGGATGGCAGCAGAGGGCCGCCAGCATGCCTTGGCCGCGGAAGTGATGGCGGCCGAGCAGGAGGCCGCCGACGCTGCCCGCGAAGCGCTGCTGCTGCTGGAACAGAAGCTGGCCGCCCAGCGCCAGCAGGCCGCGCTGGATGCCCGTGCCAACGAAGCGGCGGGCGCGCGCCTCGCTTCCGAGCAGGCAGCCATCGCCGCCGCCGAAGCGCGTGCCAAGGCCGAGGAAGAACGGGCCCAGCTGGCCAGAATGCGCGAGCAGGCCGAGCAGGCCGCGGCCCAGGCCGCGATGGACAAGCGCGATGCCCAGCGCGCGCTGCTGGAGCATGCCCAGCAGGCCGCCGAGATGCAGCGCAAGTCGCTGCAGGCGACCCTGGAAATGGCGGATGCCAAGCGCCGCCTGGTGGAACTGGAAGCCGGGCGCCAGGAAGAACAGGTGGCGGAGCTGGGCGCGCTGCGCGAACAGATCGACGCGCTGCAGGCCGAAGCCAAGCAGCGCGCTGAATCGGCCGACCTGGCGCGTGAAGTGCTGGGGCGTTTTTCGCAGCTGCCGTCGGCGCAGCAGGCGGCGGCGCGCCTGGCCGAAGCGGTGGCGAAGCAGCGCGGCGAAAGCTGAGCGGACCCCAAAAGCCCGTGCTTTAGCGCGCCTCTTAGGGCGCGCGCGCCTGGTCAGCGTGCGCCCGTCGCCCGCTTGTCCTTGAAGAAATTCCAGGCCTCCTCGGCCGTATCGACGTCGTGGTTCATGTTGCCGACCAGCTTGCGCAGCACCCACGGCAATTCCTCATTGCGCGAAGCGTGCGTGTGGCCGCCGCCGTCGATGCGCATGAATTCGACTTGCACGCGCGCCGGGTCGTTGCCCCAGACGTAGCGCGTGGCCGAGGTCGGGTCCGAGGACTGCAGGTGCGGCAGGCGGAAGCTGACCGGCACTTCCGGCAGGCCGGCGGCGCGGCGCCACACCGCCACCGATTCGTCGGCGCTGACGCCGCTGCCGCGGTCGCGCAGCAGCCAGTGCCCGACCTTGCCGCCGTTGTAGGGCGCGATGCGGTCGGCGGTGCCGTGCGAAATGAACATCGAGATCGGATGGCTGGGCGGCTTGCAGCGGCTCTGCATCGGCATCAGCGCGCTTTGCACGCCGAGCGCGGCCAGCTTGGGCGCCAGTTCGATGCCGAGGCGGTAGACCATCCCGCCGCCGTTCGAGCTGCCGTACACGTAGATGCGCTCCGGATCGGCGCCGAGCTCGTTGACGGCGGCGTCGATCAGGGCGGCGATGAAGCCGACGTCGTCGCTGGTGGCATTGCCGGCAGCGTCCGCGCGGCAGTCGTTCCAGGCCTGTTTGCCGTCGCTGCCCTTGATGCCGTCCGGCGCAATCAACATCACGCGCTCGCGTTCGGCGAGGCGGATCCAGTCTTGCGCTTTATAGAGGCCGAAGGATTCCAGTCCGACCATGAAGGCGGCCGAGGCGCCGTGCCCGTGCAGCAGGATGACGGTGGGGCGGCTGCTGCGCGCCAGGCGATCGGGCTCGACCACCAGGTAGTGGCGCCGGCCCTCGGGGCGCAGCAGCGTGTAGTCGACGATGGTGGAGGCGGCGGCCGTTCCCGCCGCCGCTGCCAAGCCTGCCGCCGTCAGCCAGCCCGCAGCGCGTGCCCTCATTGCGTGCCCGGATTCGGCGCAACCGGGTTGCTGCCGCCGATCACGGCTTTTTCGACGAAGTAGCTGGTCTCGCCAAAGCAGGAGGTCGGCAGGCCGACGTGCTGCGCGTAGCTGAGCTGGACGCGCTGGCCCATGGCCGACTGCAACTGCTTCACGACGTTCTCATCGCGCACGGTGAAGGCGAAGCGCTCGGGAATCGCACCCGGCATGCTCGACAGCAGAATCTCGCCTTCCCAGGTCTTGCACAGCCAGCCCTTGCGCGACAGCTTCTGCAGGTAGCCGGCGCGTTCGCCTTCCGAGTATGACCAGTGCAGAACGATGGCCGTGTACAGCGCGAACAGCACGAGCGCGGCGACGATGACGGAGGCGATGAGAACGCTGGCGCGGCGCGGGAAGGTCGAGGGCATGGCTTATGAGGATGAGTGAAGTCGCGCCCATTCTGCCGATGAGCGCGAGGATTGTCAAAAGCTCATGCGCCGGAGGGGTTGGCGCTTAGACGTTGACCCCGAAGGAACGCGCCAGCGGGCCCAGGCCGCCGTTGTAGCCCTGGCCGACGGCGCGGAATTTCCACTCGCTGCCATAACGGTAGAGTTCGCCGAAGATCATCGCCGTCTCGGTCGAGCTGTCCTCGGACAGGTCGTAGCGTGCGATTTCGCGTTCGCCGTCCGCATTCAGGCAGCGGATGAAGGCGCGCGCCACCTGGCCGAAGCTCTGGCGGCGCTGGTCCGCTTCGTGAATGGTGACGGCAAAGGCGATCTTCTCGATGTCGGCCGGTACCCGGCTCAGGTCGACGATCAGGCGCTCGTCATCGCCTTCGCCCTGGCCGGTGCGGTTGTCGCCGGTGTGCTTGACCGCGCCATCCGAGGATTGCAGGTTGTTGTAGAAAATGAAGTCGGCATCGCCGCGCACCTTGCCGTCGCCGCGCAGCAGGAAGGCGCTGCCGTCGAGGTCGAAGGTGGCGCCGTCGGTCGCGCGCGGATCCCAGCCGAGGCCGATGATGACGCGCTTGAGGGTCGGATCTTCCTTGGACAGGTTGACGTTGCCGCCTTTTTGCAGACTGATCGCCATGTTATTTTCCTTTCTCTAAAAGTTATGCGAGCTGTTCGCGCCGCTTGTAACGGATCGAAGACCACAACGATACCAGGATGAAGGCGATGCCGGAAAGGCCGGTGAACCATTCGGGGATCTCGTATTCGACGCTGGCGAACATGATCAGGGCCAGTATACCGATCGCGTAGTGGGCGCCGTGCTCGAGGTAGACGAATTCCTCCAGCGTGCCGCGGTGCACCAGGAACACGGTCAGCGAACGCACGAACATCGCACCGATGGCCAGGCCCAGCATGATGATGACGACGTCGTTGGTAATGGCGAAGGCGCCGATCACGCCGTCGAAGCTGAACGAAGCATCCAGCACCTCGAGGTAGAGGAAGCCGCCGATGCTGCCCTGCGAGATCATCTTGCCGACCGATGGGTCCGATTCCTCCTCTTCGAGCAGGCCGCTGAACCAGTTCACGCCGACGTAGACGATCACGCCGACCACGCCGGCCATCAGCACCCGCAGCTTTTGCGCCTCGGGCACCAGGCTCATGCAGCCGAACACGGCCAGCAGGGTCAGCAGGATGGCCAGGCCTTCGCTGCCGAAATGGCCGACCTTTTCTTCGATCCAGCCCAGCCAGTGGAGTTCCTTCTCCTCGTCGAACAGGAAGTTGAGGAAGACCAGCAGCAGGAAGGCGCCGCCGAAGGCCGCGACCTCGGCATGCTGGGCGGTGAGGATGCGCGCATACTCGTCCGGCGTGCTGGTCGCCATGTGCCAGACGTCAATCAGGCCGAGGCCGGTCGCTACCGACACGATCAGCAGCGGGAACAGCAGGCGCATGCCGAACACGGCCACCAGGATGCCGACCGTCAGGAACAGGCGTTGCCAGAACGCGTTCCAGTTGCGCAGCACCGAGGCGTTCACCACCGCGTTGTCGAAGGACAGCGACACTTCAAGCACGCCCAGCACGGCCGCGATCCACAGCGCCTGCAGTAGCCCGCCGCTGCCGCCATGGCTGTAGCCCCACCAGGCGGCCAGCGCCAGCAGGACGGCTGTCACCGCGAAAGACAGCTTGAAATGTTGCATCGGGTTCTCCTTATGTACTACGTTGTCTTATAAACCACACTGAACTGCATATTACTGGTTTCTCCCTGTGGCAGGCGCATCGCTTCTGCGATAATGCTGCCCGGCATTTCTTTTGTACTAACACATCGGAACTCACATGGACTTCACATACCTGCTGACCCCGCTGCTGACCTGGCTGGTGGTCGGCCCGATCAAATTCCTGATCAACAGTGCCCGTCAGGGACGCTGGGCGTTCAACCTGGTCGGCAATGGCGGCTTCCCGAGCAACCACAGCGCCACCGTGACCAGCATGGCGACCCTGATCGCGCTGCGCGAGGGCATCGGCCACCCGGCCTTTGGCGTGGCCGTCACGCTGTGCTTCATCGTGATGATCGACGCCAACAGCCTGCGCCAGCACGTCGGCCGCCAGGCCGCTGCCATCAACCGCCTGGCCGAGGGCAAGGAAGGTTTCCGCCAGTTGCGCGAGCGCATGGGCCACACCCTGGTCGAGATCGGCGGCGGGATCGTTACCGGTATCCTGATGGGTAACCTGGTGTACCACCTGTTCGTCAAGTAATTCTCCATGACAGGCGGCGTCCGCCGCCTGTCCGCCCGGTGTCCGCTTGGTTTCCATTTGCGGACGCATTTCATCCCCGCCAACTGCAGTTCATCCGCAAAAAACGCAGTTCATCCCCCGAAAACCACGCTCTGCCGAACCTCGATTGACGCAGGTGTCGGGCTCACGGATACTTCGCGCTGGCTTTTTCTATTCTTATATTTACAGGCATCGCGTCCACTCGGGAGAACCAAGAAATGCTGCGCAAAACCCTACTCGTCCTTGCCATTGCCTCGGCGCTCGCCGCCTGCGGCAAAGCTGACAAGGACCCCGCCAAGCCGGCCGCCGCCAAGGCGCAGGCCGACGCCGGCAAGGACGGCAAACCTGTCCAGCTGCTGGTGGCACCGGAAGACGTGCTGACGGTACAAAGCAATGCGCTCGCTTCGGGTCCCGTGATCACCGGTTCGATCCAGCCGGAACGCAAGGCCGACCTGCGCGCCGAAGTGTCCGCGGTGGTCCTGCAGGTGCTGAAGGAGAACGGCGAACCGGTCAAGCGCGGCGACGTGCTGGTCAAGCTCGACGAAACCTCGATCCGCGACAGCCTGATGTCGGCCGAGGAAGCCCTGCGCGCCGCCACCCAGGCCTTCGACCAGTCGCAGCGCGCGCTCGACCGCCTGAAGACCCTGCGCGCCTCCGGCATGACCTCGGCCCAGGCCCTGGACGATGCCGAAGTCCGCCGCAACAATGCCCAGAGCGAAGTCTCGGCCGCGCGTGCGCGCCTGGCGACGGCGCGCCAGCAGGTCGGCCGTACCGTGGTGCGCGCGCCGTTCGACGGCATCGTCTCCGATCGCAAGGTGTCCGCCGGCGATACCGCCGCCATCGGCAAGGAACTGCTGAAGGTCATCGATCCGACCAGCATGCGCTTCGAGGGCCGCGTCTCGGCCGACAAGATCGCCGCCGTGAAGGTCGGCCAGCCGGTCATGTTCCGGGTCAACGGCTATGGCGAGCAGCAGTTCACCGGCACCGTCAAGCGCATCGATCCGTCGGCCAACGACGTCACCCGCCAGGTCGAGGTGCTGGTCGGCCTGTCGAACGCGAACCAGCCGCGCGTGGCCGGCCTGTATGCCGAAGGCCGCGTCGATGCCGAGCTGAACGATGCCCTGACCCTGCCGGAAGCGGCGATGGTGAAGGCCGGCGACAAGACCTATGTCTGGAAGGTCAAAGGCAAGACCCTGGCCAGGACCGATCTGACGGTGGGCGCGCGCGACCCGCGTACCGGCAATTACGAGATCAAGGGCGGCCTGGCCGCCGGCGACACCGTGCTGCGCCATCCGAGCTCGAACCTGAAGGACGGCCAGGCGGTCGAGATGGCCGCGGCCAGGGTCGCCAGCGCCAGCAACGGCCAGGCCCAGGGCCGGTAACCGGGAAATACGACCATGTTCCTTTCCAATTTCAGCGTCAAGAAGCCCGTCGCCACGATTGTGCTGATCATCGCGATGATGTGCATGGGTCTGTACGCCTTGACCAAGCTGCGCGTCAACAACGAGCCCGACGTCCAGATCCCGATCCTGGTGGTGACCGTCCCGTATCCGGGCGCCTCGCCCGAGACCAGCGAGCGCGAGATCGTCAACCGTCTCGAAAAGCAGATGCAGGCCGTCAGCGGCGTGACCGAGGCGCGTGCCTATGCCAACGAGGGCAGCGCCACCATCGTGCTGCAGTTCGACTTCAAGCGTAACCTGATCGAGGCCTCGGACGACGTGCGCAACGCGATCGCCGCAGTGCGCTACAAGCTGCCGATCGAGATGCGCGAACCGGTGCTGCGCCGGGTCGACCCGTCGGCCCAGCCGATCATGAACCTGTCGCTCAACTCGAGCACCCAGAGCCACGCCGAACTGTCGCGCCTGGCCGAGGACGTGCTGGCCGACCGCTTCCGCGGCGTCGACGGCGTGGCCGACGTGCAGGTCGGCGGTTCGCTCAAGCGCGAGCTGTCGGTGCTGCTGCACGCGGAAAAGCTGCGCGAGTACAACGTGTCGGTGAGCGACGTGACCAATGCGCTGTCGCGCCAGAACACCAACGCCCCGGTCGGCAAGGTACGCGGGCCGCTGGAAGAGAAGGGCATCCGACTGGTCGGCCGCATCGAGCGCCCGGACGACTTCTCGCAGGTGGTGGTCAAGCGTAACGGCGACACCGTGGTGCGCCTGAACCAGGTGGCCGATATCAAGGACGGCTTCGCGGACATCGACAGCCTGTCGATCCGCAGTGGCAAGCCCGACGTCGGCATCTCGATCATCCGCTCGCGCGAGGCCTCGACCGTGACCATCGCCAAGAAGGTCAACGCGATGATCGAAGAGGTGCGCAAGGAGCTGCCGGCCGGCACCAAGCTGGAAGTGACCTGGGACGGCGGCGAGTCGGCCCAGAGCAGCCTGAACAACGTGATCGAATCGCTGGTGTTCGGCGCCGTGCTGACCATCTTCGTGGTGTACGCGTTCCTGAACTCGTGGCGCTCGACCCTGATCACCGCGCTGTCGCTGCCGACCTCGGTGCTGGCGGCCTTCATCGCGGTCTGGCTGTGCGGCTTCACGCTGAACTTCATGACCCTGCTCGGGCTGTCGCTGGCGATCGGCGTGCTGATCGACGATGCCATCGTGGTGCGGGAAAACATCGTGCGCCACATGGAGAACGGTGAGGACCGCCGCACCGCGGCCCTGAACGGCACCGCCGAGATCGGCATGGCCGTGGCCTCGACCACCTTCTCGATCATGGCCGTGTTCGTGCCGGTCGCGTTCATGGGCGGCATCGCCGGCGAATGGTTCCGTCCGTTCGCGCTGACCGTGACCTGCTCGGTCGCGGTGTCGCTGCTGATCTCGTTCACGCTCGACCCGATGATGTCGGCTTACTGGGGTGACCCGCCGGGCCACCACCATGCGCCGAAGAAGGGCCTGGAAAAATACCTGGCCCGGTTCAATACCTGGTTCGATCACCAGGCCGACCGCTACGGCAACGTGATCGCCTGGGCGCTGCACCATCGCCGCTCGATGGCTGCGATCGCGGTGCTGGCCCTGGTGTCGGCCGTCGGCCTGCAGATGTGGAAGGGCGGCGTGGCCTTCCAGCCCAAGATGGACCAGGGACAGATCAAGATCGAGGTGCGGACCCCGGCCTCGTCCTCGGTCGAGTACGCCCGCCTGAAGATGGAAGAGGCGGCCGCCATCGCGCGCACCCTGCCGGAGACCAAGGACACCAACAGCTCGATCAACGTGAACGGCGGCTCGATCTACGTCGACATCGGCAAGCGCCGCGAGCGCAAGCGCAGCGCCGCCGAGGTGGCGGTTGCCCTGCGCGAGAAGGTCAGCCGGCTGGTGGGCGCCGAGTACGTCGTGATGGACGACCTGAGCGGCAACGGCAAGCCGGTGTCCCTCGACTTCAGCGGCCCGGATTCGCGCAAGCTGATGGAAATCACCTCGCTGTACATGGAAAAACTGCGCCAGGTGCCGGGTGCGGTCGACGTGACCCTGTCGCAGCAGGACCCGAAGGACGAGCTGCAGATCGAACTCGACCGCGGCCTGGCGAACATGATGGGCATTTCGGTCGGCGACGCCGCCAGCGCGCTGCGCGTGGCCTTCGCCGGCATCGAGGTCGGCGACTGGGTCGACCCGACCGGCCAGAGCCGCGACGTGGCGGTGCGCCTGCATCCGAACGACCGCGTCAGCACCGACAACATCGAGCGCCTGCCGATCGCGGTCAGCGGCACCAACATGATGGTGCCGCTCGACCAGATCGCGAAGGTCACGATGGGCAAGGGGCCGTCGGCGATCGCGCACCGGGATGGCAAGCGCGTGGTCACCGTCACCGCCAATGCCCAGGGCCGTTCGAACGGCGAAGTGATGGCCGACGCGATGAAGCTGGCCAATACGATGGACTTCCCGCCGGGCTACGGCCTGGCGGTGGGCGGCCAGAGCAAGATCATGAACGAGGTGTTCACCAACCTGGGCATCGGCCTGGTGTCCGGCATCGGCCTGATGTACCTGATCCTGGTGATGCAGTTCGGCTCGTTCACTGCGCCGCTGGGCGTGATGATGTCGCTGCCGCTGTCGCTGATCGGCGTCGTGCTGGCCCTGATCCTGACCGGCGGCACCCTGAACATGATGAGCTTCATCGGCATCATCATGCTGATGGGTCTGGTGGCCAAGAACGCGATCCTGCTGCTGGATGCGGCGCGTTCCCGCGAAGCCGAGGGCATGGACCGCGAAGAGGCGCTGATGGCGGCCGGCCGCGCGCGCCTGCGTCCGATCCTGATGACGACCTTCGCGCTGATCGCCGGCATGCTGCCGGTGGCGCTGGCCCTGGGCGACTCGGGCGAGTTCTACCAGCCGCTGGCGATCTCCATCATCGGCGGCACCATCACCTCGACCATGCTGACCCTGCTGGTCGTGCCGACCTTCTACGACAGCATCGAGATCGCGAAGGACCGCATGGCCGCCAAGTTCCGCCGCCGGGTGGCGCGCTTCACGGTGCTGCCGGCCTTCGTGATGACCTTTGTGGAAGCGATCCTCACCATCGTCCTGGTGCGCTTCGTGTTCCGCCTGATCGTCAAGGCGGGCCGCTTCGCCACCGGCCGCCGCGAGGGTACCGCGGCTGCCTGATTCCGGTCTCGGCTGGACAGCAAAAAGGCCTGCGCGAGCAGGCCTTTTCTTTTGGGATTTCGATCCCGGTTCCGTCAGGCGGCATGCACTGCAGCCGCTTTCGCCGCATCAGTGCATGCCGAAACGAAATCCGACGCATAGCTGACCATGCCAGCCAGGAAGGGCTGGCAGAGCCGGTGCAAAGGACCTCGTGCAGGCCCTTTGCCGATGCGTCATGACAGCGCCGCTTATTGGCCGCTGCCCGAACCGCCCGAACCGCTGGTGCCGGTAGTGCCCGATGAACCCGAGGTGCCGGTGCCGGTGGTGGCCGGCGGGGTGGTGGTGGTGCCAGTACCGGTAGTGCCGGTGCCGGTGGTGCCAGTGCCCATCGAGCCAGTGCCGGTGGTGCCGGTGCCGGTTGCGCCGGTACCGGTATCGCCAGTCGTGCCGGTTGCGCCGGTGGTGCCGCCGGTGGTGCCAGCTGCGCCAGTGCCGGTGTCACCCGCTGCGCCGGTGCTGCCGGTGCCGCTGGTGCCCGAGGTGCTGCTCGGCGCGGTGGCCGACGTGTCGCCGGTGCCGGTCGTGCTGGTGGTGTCGTTTTTCTTGCAAGCCGCCAGGCTTGCCATCAGGGCTGCGGCAAACAGAATCTTCGATGCGTTGTTAAGAGCTTTCATTTGTTTTACTCCTCGTTCACGTCTACTTTTTTTGCCGCCGTCTCCAGGTGAGGCGCTGGAGGGTCGACGACGCCAGGTTAGTTCCAACAAACCTTTCAGCCTGTTAAGAACCATCAGGGAACCGACGCAAGACGCGGCCCCGTTGTGGTGTACGAATTCGACTCTGGTAGACCTGACATGGTTCTTCCCAGTTCGCCAAATTGCACACCTCTTGATTTAAGAGCTGAACCATCAGCGTTCAACCCTCAGTCCACCGGCGAAACTGCCGGATGGTTTGGTCGCCGCGTCGGCGTTGTCGCCGGCGGCCTGTTCGAGCAGCGCGGGAACTTCGTCCGCCAGTTCCCGTGCCAGATAACCGAGTCTGCCCATGCGCGCCGCGAGCCGCTCGCCGGCTTGCGCATGCAGTACCACGCCCCAGCCAGCGGCCTGGGCCAGCGTTGCGCCGCGCGCCGCCAGTCCGGCGATGATGCCGGCCAGCACGTCGCCCGAGCCGGAAGTGGCCAGCCCGACATTGCCGCCTTCGTGCTGCCAGCGCTCGCCTTCGGGGCTGACGATCACGGTGCGCGCGCCCTTCAGCGCCACCACCGCGTTCCAGCGCTGCGCCGCCTCGATGGCGATGCGGTCGGCGCCGTCCGGGATGTTTTCTTTCGCGATGCCGGTCAGGTGCGCCATCTCGCCCGCGTGCGGCGTCACCAGTACTGGAACGCCGAAGCGGAAGGGTGGGTTGACGCCGGCTGGCGGATGCAAGATCGCGCCCATCGCATTGGCGTCGAGAATGACGCTGGTTTCGGTGCCATGCAGGCGCGGCAGCAGCGCATGCACCAGGCAGGCGGTCGCTTCCTCGTCTTGCATGCCGGGACCGATCAGCACGGCATTGATGCGGTCGGCCAGCGGATCGAGGGCAGCCACCGCTTCGGTCGTGAAGCCGCCGGTCTCGTTCTCGTCCAGGCCCAGCACGCGCGATTCGGGAATCGCCAGCGCGACCAGTTGGGCCACGCTCCTGCCGGTGGCGACCGTCAGCTTGCCGGCGCCGGCGCGCAGGGCGGCAACGGCGGCCAGAATGACGGCGCCTGGCATCTCGCGCGAGCCGCCGAGGATCAGCACGTGGCCGCGTTCTTCCTTGTCGGCGTCGTTGGACGGGATGGTCAGCGGCCAGCTGCGCAGCAGGGTGGCGTCGAGGTCGCGCGGACGGGCATGTGTTTGCAGCGTCATGGTCGGGCGCACCTCAGGCCTTGGCCGCCGCCGGCACATCCTTGCCGGTGGTAACGGGGGTGCCGCTTGCTTCGAGCGGCGCGATGAAATTGATCAGACGTGGGGCAAGCTTGCCGCGCTTGCCCAGCGTGGGGTCGAAGGCATACGAGGTGACCGAGCAGTTCGGCACGTCGCCCTGGCGGTCCTGCTCGAGGATCGTGGCTTCGTCCATGCGTTCGATCAGGTAGCGGAAACAGTTGACGATCACCTGGTGGCCGACGATCAGCACGCGCTCGCGGCAATATTCGCGGGTCAGCGTGTCCAGCACGCTGCGCAGGCGCAGGATGACGTCGCACCAGCTCTCGCCGCCGGGCGGGCGGAAGTAGAACTTGCCGACGTGGCGGCGCTGTTCGTACAGGTCGGGAAACTGCTCGGCGATGCCGCGCACGGTCAGGCGGTCGAGGATGCCGAATTCCTTTTCGCGCAGGCGTTCGTCGGCATGCACGGCGAGGAGTTCGTCGCGGTCCAGGCGTTGCATCAGCAGCTCGGCGGTCTGGGCCGCGCGCACATAGGGCGAATGCAGCACGACGTTCGGCTGGTTTTGCGCAGGCAGGGCCGCGAACCAGGCACCCAGCGCTTCCGACTGGCGCATGCCCAGCTCGGACAGCGGCACGTCGACATCGCGTTCGGCGATATCCACGCGCAGTCCGGCGGCGGCTTCGGCAGCGTCGCGCGCGACATTGCCCGCACTTTGCCCGTGCCTGACCAGCCAGATTTCCTGAGGCCACTTTTGATCCATCACCAGCCTGTTTGTGATTTTGACATGACATGATCATAGACGGATTCGGCGGGACCTCCGCGCACGATTCCGGCCGAAAACGTGGCAGAGATTCAGGAAGGATTTTTGGCTCATCCGCGCGATCGCTGAGGACGCTCATGCCGGACGGGTCGGGCGCGGTCTATGCTCGCGGCATCTTTACACCCCGGAGGCCATCATGCGTCGTACCCGATATCTGCAATCCCTGCTTGCCGCCGCGGCCCTGGCCGCACCCCTGCTGGCCGCGGCCGATCCGCGCTACGCCGTCACCGCGCTCGCCGGCGCCGGCAGCATGGCGCGCGACATCAACAACCTGGGCCAGGTGGTCGGCATGACCTACAGCGGCGACGTGTACCGCGCCTTCGTCCATGGCGACGGCGGCCTGACCGACATCGGCACCCTCGGCGGCGCCGGCAGCTGGGCCAACGCCATCAACGATCTCGGGCAGATCGTCGGCAATGCCCAAACCGCCGACGGGGGAAGCTACGGCTTCCTCTACAGCGGCGGCACGATGAGCGCGCTCACCGGCGGCAGATACATGCAGGCCAACGGCATCAACAACGGCGGCACCATCGTCGGCGCGATGTACGTGACGACCCCTGAAGACAGCTATTACCACGCCTTCACCTGGACCAACGGCAGCGTGACCGATCTCGGCACCTTGTCCTATGGCGACGGCAGCCGGGCCTACGCGATCAACAACCAGGGCGACGTGGTCGGCGCCGCGGCCAACGTGTTCCACGGCGAGCCCAACCGTCCCGAAGATCCCTTCATCTACCGCGACGGCGTGATGACCGGCCTCGGCAACCTGGGCGGACCGTGGAGTGCCGCGCTGTCGGTCAACGACCTGGGGCAGGTGGTCGGTTACCTCGGCGTCGATTCGATACCCGGTAACCCGGGCGAACTGTATCCGACCTCGGCTTTCCTGTATGTCGACGGCAAGATGGAAGTGATCGGCGACCTGGCGCCGAATCGGGTCAGCCTGGCCAAGGATATCAACAACCTCGGCCAGGTGGTCGGCAGCGTCGGCCTGAACGGCGACTATCACGCTTTCCTGTTCGAGGACGGCGCGATGACCGACCTGAACACCCTGATCGATCCGGCCTCGGGCTGGACCATCACGGACGCGGCCGCGATCAACGACCTGCAGCAGATCGCCGCCCAGGCTTGCCGGGGAGGGGGTGCCAGGCGGTGCGCCTGGATCTGGTGTCGGCCGTCCCCGAGCCGCCGGTGTTCGCCCTGTTGGCGGCCGGCCTGGCCCTGGGACTGGCGCGCGGAGAATGGAGGATCCGCGGCTTCAGGCGACCTGTTCGTCGCCGTCGAGGTTGAGCGGCGCGTCGCTGTTGAAGATGCGCATGTCGCTCTGGCCGAGCATGCGGCTGGTAAAGGTGCCCGCCGTGATGGAACCGCTCACGTTGAGGGCGGTACGGCCCATGTCGATCAGCGGCTCGATCGAGATCAGCAGGCCGGCCAGCGCCACCGGCAGGTTCATCGCCGACAGCACGATCAAGGCGGCGAAGGTGGCGCCGCCGCCAACCCCGGCCACGCCCACCGAACCGAGGGTGACGATGCCGATCAGCGGCAAGAGGAAAGCGCTGGTGAACGGATCGATGCCGACGGTCGGGGCGATCATCACCGCCAGCATGGCCGGGTAGATGCCGGCGCAGCCGTTCTGGCCCATCATCGAGCCGAAGGAGGCCGCGAAGTTGGCGATGCCTTCCGGCGTGCCCAGGCGAGCGGTCTGGGTCTGCACGCTCATCGGGATGCTGCCGGCCGAGGTGCGTGAGGTGAAGGCGAAGGCCAGCACCGGGAAGATCTTCTTCACGTAGCGCACCGGGTTCAGGCCGATGCCGGAAATGATCAGGAGGTGCACGCAGAACATCAGGATCAGCGCGCTGTACGAGGCCGTCACGAAGCCGATCAGCTTGAGGATGTCCTGCAGGCTGGAGCTGGCCAGCACCTGGGTGATCAGGGCGAACACACCCAGCGGTGTCAGGCGCAGCACCAGGGTCACCATGCGCATCACGATCACGTGGGCCACGTGCACGAACTTGCTGAAGGATTCGAACACGTCCGGATGCTTGCCGGCGATGCCGGTGGCCGAGATCCCGATGAAGATCGAGAACAGCACCACCGAGATGGTCGAGGTCTTGCGTGCGCCCGTCATGTCGAGGAAGGGGTTTTCCGGGATGAAGGACAGGATGGTGTTCGGCAGCGAGAGCTGCTGGGCGGCGGCCAGCTTGCCTTCGAGGTAGGTGCCACGCGCCACTTCGGCCGCGCTCGAGGTCAGGCCGACGGCCGTCAAGCCGTACAGCTTGGCCATCAGGATGCCGATGGCGGCGGCGATCGCGGTGGTGACCATCAGGGCGCCGATCGTCAGCGCGCTGATCTTGCCCAGCGAGGACGCGTCGCGCAGCTTCAGGATGGCCTGGATGATCGAGACCATGATCAGCGGGATGACGATCATCTGCAGCAGCTTGACGTAGCCGCTGCCGATCACGTCGAGCCAGGCATTGGTCTGGGCGATGACCGGGGAGCCCAGTCCATAAACCGCCTGCAGGCCGGCACCCAGCAGCACGCCGAGTCCAAGGCCGGTGAAGACGCGCTTGGTAAAGGAAACATGGCGCTGCTGGAACACGAACAGCAGGGCGCAGACGGCGAGGGCGATGGCCAGGTTCAGGATCAGGGGGAGGCTCATATACACATAAGAAATATAACGGATGCATTTTATAACCATTCATGCATACCGTGCATGGGCGCCCAAAATGTTGTTGACACTAATAGTCATTCTTGCAACACTCAGCCGGCTTCGGACAGGAGGAATGCGATGCGTGGCGCGAGGGTACTATTGAAGGTGCTGAGGGTGATGGTGCTGGTCCCGGTCCTGGGCTGGTGTGGCGGCGCAGCCGCGCAAACTGCGCAGATGCCGCAGACGGCGCCCGCCGCTATCGAATCGTTCACGCCGGAGGGCGTGGTCGGGCAGGTGCGCCAGGCAACGGCGCGCTTCTCCAACGCCATGGTGCCCTTCGGCGACCTGCGTGCGCCGGCACCGATCGAAGTCGACTGCCCGGTGCCCGGCACCGGACGCTGGGTCGACGAACGCACCTGGGTCTACGATTTCGAGCGCGACCTGCCGGGCGCCGCACGCTGCCGTTTCATGCTGCGCGCCGACGCGCATGACCTGAACGGGCGCCCGCTGGCCGGCCGGCACGAATTCTTCATGAACACCGGCGGGCCTGCCGTGCTGCAGACCGCGCCCTTCGACGGCAGCACTGGGATCGACGAGCGCCAGCCCTTCCTGCTGGCGCTGTCGGCGCCGGCCACGCCGCAATCCGTCACCGCGCATGCGTGGTGCCAGGCCGAGGGCATCGCCGAAAAGATCGGCGTGCGCATCCTGAGCGGCGAGGTGCGCGAGCAGGCGCTGCTCGCCAACCGCTGGATGGTGCAGCGGGCGCTGCACGCCGAAGACGGCGAGGCGGCAGCGCAGGCCTATACGCCCGCACGCCTGAAAGCCGACGACAAGGCCGGCAAGCTGGACCGCTTCCTGGTGCTGCAATGCCAGCGCACGCTGCCGGCCGATACGAAGGTGGCGCTGGCCTGGGGCGCCGGCATCGCCGCCGCCAATGGCGCCGCGACCACCACCGACCAGTTGCTGGCTTTCCGGACCCGGCCCGATTTCAGCGCCCGGCTGCGCTGCGAGCGGGTCAGTGCGCGCAGCCAGTGCATTCCCTTCCTGCCGATGCAGGTCAGCTTCAGCGCCCCGATCGCAGTGGCGGACGCACGCGCGATCTACCTGCAAGAAGCGGGCGGCAAGCGCCATCCGGCGCTGTTGGGCAAGGACGAGGCGGGCGCCGGCACGGTCGATTCGGTGAGCCTGCCGGGGCCTTTCCCGGCGCAGGCCAGCCTGACGCTGCACCTGCCGGAGGGCCTGAAGGACGACGCCGGCCGCCCGCTGCTGAACCGTGCGCGCTTCCCGCTGCCGGTGCGCACCGGCGAGGCGCCGCCGCTGGTGAAATTTGCCGCGGGCTTCGGCATCCTCGAAGCGAAGGGCGACCGCATGCTGCCGGTCACGGTGCGCAATGTCGAGCCGAAGCTGGCGCTGACGCTGCGCAGCAGTGGCGCGGCGCTGCGCCTGAAGGCCGGACGCGAGCAGGACATCCTTGCCTGGATGCGCAGGCTGGCCGGCCCCTACGGCGGGCGGACGCCGGAACAACCGTCCGGCAAGCAGCTCGAGTCCTCGGTGTTCGCCGGCGCCGCCGCCAAAGGCGAGACGCTGCAGCGCTTCACCCTGCCCAAGCCGGGCGGGCGCCGCGCCTTCGAGGTGATCGGCATCCCGCTGCGCGAGCCCGGCTTCTATGTGGTGGAGATCGAAAGCCCGCGCCTGGGCGCCGCGCTGAATCCGAAGGGCCGCACCGCCTGGGTAAGGAGCAGCGCGCTGGTCACCAACATGGCGGCGCACGTCAAACTGGGCGCGCAATCCTCGCTGGTGTGGGTGACCTCGCTCGACAAGGGCATGCCGGTGGCGAACGCCCAGGTGGAGGTGCGCGATTGCGCCGCGCGCCTGCTGTGGAGCGGGACCAGCGACGCGCAGGGCATCGCGCGCATCCGCAAGGAGCTGCCGGCAGCGCGCTGCAAGGAACAGGACGGCTATTTCATCAGCGCGCGCAGCGGCGACGATTTCACCTTCACGCTCTCGGAGTGGCACGACGGCATCGAGAACTGGCGCTTCAACCTGCCGACCGGCGGGCGTTTCGACGACAGCCGCATCGCCGCCACCGTGTTCGACCGCAGCCTGCTGCGCGCCGGCGAGACGGTGCACATGAAGCACTTCCTGCGCCGTCATACGGCGAGCGGCTTCGCTTTCGTGCGGGCCAAGGACAAGCCGCCGGCCGCCAGCCAGGACTGGCGCGCCCAGGAGCTCGGCGACGACAAGCGCCCCCTGCCGGCCAAGGCCTGGATCGTCCATGAAGGAACGGGCGAGAAGACCGAGCTCGCGCTGGCCTGGGATGCGAACGGTGCCGCCCAGGGCGAGTGGAAGATCCCGCAGGACGCCAAGCTGGGCGTTTACGACGTGCTGGTCGGCGGGATGGTGTCGGGGTCGTTCCGCGTCGAGCAATTCCGCGTGCCGACCATGAAGGCGGTGCTGAAGGCGCCGGCCGAGGCGCAGGTCGCCCCATCCGCGGTGCGCTTCGATGCCCAGGTCGGCTATCTGTCCGGCGGCCCGGCCGCGCAGGCGCCGGTCAAGCTGCGCAGCGTGGTGCAGGACACAGGCATCCAGTTCCCGGACTACGAGGAATTCAGCCTGGGCCTGGGCGACGTCAAGGAAGGCGTGGTGGCGCAGGGCAGTTCCGGCGAGGATGAGGAAGAGGCCGCACCCGAGGGCGAAACGGGCGAAACGGGCGAGGAGGGCGGCAGCCAGCTGGAAGCGGCGCGCACCCAGTCGCTGAGCCTCGATCGCGCCGGCGGCGCCCGCATCGCGGTCGACCACCTGCCGGCGATCGACAAGCCGAAAAGCCTGCTGGCCGAGCTGTCGTACCAGGATGCGAACGGCGAGACCTCGACGGTGGCCGCGCGCGTGGCGTTGTGGCCGTCCGCCTACGTGGTGGGCCTGAAGCCGGACGGCTGGCTGCTGACCAGGGACGCGGTCAAGTTCCAGGCGGTGGTGCTCGACACGGCGGGTAAACCGGTGGCCGGGGTGCCGGTCAGCGTCGACTTCTTCACGCGCCAGACCACCTCGCACCGGCGCCGCCTGGTCGGCGGCTTCTATTCGTATGAGCACAGCAGCGAGATCCAGCGCCTGGGCGAAGCCTGCAGCGGCGTCACCGATGCGCGCGGCCTGCTGCTGTGCGCGACGCGCGCGCCGGCCGGGGGCGATCTGATCCTGCGCGCCCGTGCCAGCGACCCGCAAGGACGCGTGACGGCCACCCAGCGCGAAGTCTGGATCGCCGGCAGCGAAGAGCAGTGGTTTGCGGCCGGCGACCATGACCGCATCGACCTGCTGCCGGCCAGGAAGCGCTACGAAGCCGGCGAGACCGCGACGCTGCAGGTGCGCAGTCCCTTTCGCAACGCCACGGTATTGGTGACGGTCGAGCGCGAGGGCATCCTCGACAGCTATGTGCGGCGTTTGTCGGGCCGCGAGCAGGTGGTGCGCATTCCGGTCAAGGCGAGCTATGCGCCGAATGTGTTCGTGTCCACGCTGGTCGTGCGTGGACGCGTGGCCGGCGTGCAGCCGACTGCGCTGGTCGACCTGGGCAAGCCGGCCTATAAACTCGGGATCGCGGCGCTGAAGGTCGGCTGGGCCCCGCACGAACTGAAGGTACAGGTGACGCCGGAACGCGCCGTGTACAAGATCCGCGAGCAGGCCGGCGTGAAGGTGAAGGTCACGGCGCCGGACGGCCGCGAACTGCCGGCGGGGACCGAGGTGGCGCTGGCCGCGGTCGACGCCGGTCTGCTGGAATTGATGCCGAACACCAGCTGGAACCTGCTGGAGACCATGATGCGCGAGCGGAACCTGCAGGTCGAGACCGCGACCGCGCAGATGCAGGTGATCGGCAAGCGCCACTTCGGCCGCAAGGCCTTCCCGCATGGCGGCGGCGGCGGGCGCAGCGCGACCCGCGAACTGTTCGAGACCCTGCTGCTGTGGAAAGGGAAGGTGGTGCTCGACGCCGACGGCGAAGCGCGCGTGCAGGTGCCGCTCAACGACACGCTGGGCAGCTTCAGGATCGTCGCCGTGGCCAGCGGCGGCGCCGGCCTGTTCGGCACCGGCAGCGCCGACATCCGCACCACCCAGGACCTGATGCTGCTGTCCGGCCTGCCGAACAGCGTGCGCGAAGGCGATACCTTCCGCGCCGGCTTCACGGTACGCAACGCCTCGCAGCGCGAACTGGCGGTGCGCCTCGCCGCGAGCATGGCCGCGGACGGCGGCAAGGGGCAGTCGTTGGCGCCGCTGAGCGCCACGCTGGCGCCGGGGGAGGCGCGCGAGATCGGCTGGACCGTGCAGGTGCCCGCCGGGGCCCAGACCCTGCAGTGGGAAGTCGAGGGCAATGCCGGCGAAGGCGCGCAGGACCGCATGCGCATCAAGCAGCAGGTCGGCGTCGCGGTGCCGGTGCGTACCTTCCAGGCGACCCTGATCCAGCTCGACGGCGAGAAGACCCTGCCGGTGCAGCGCCCGGCGGATGCATTGCCGGGACGCGGCGGCATCCAGACCCTGCTGACCGCGCGCCTGGGCGGCGAACTGCCCGGCGTGCGCGACTACATGCGCGCTTATCCCTATACGTGCTTCGAGCAGCGCACCTCGCGTTCGGTGGCGCTGCGCGACCAGGCGATGTGGGACGCCACCGTGGCGACCCTGCCGGCCCACCTCGATCCGAATGGCCTGGTCAAGTACTTCGCGCCCATGGAGCGGGGCAGCGACATCCTGACGGCTTATGTGTTGTCGGTAACGGCGGAGGCGGGCTATGCGATCCCGGACGAGCTGAAGGAACGCATGGAGGCCGGCTTGAGCGCCTTCGTCGAAGGCAGGCTGGCGCAGCCGTACCTGATCGCCAGCGGCGAGCTTACGGTGCGCAAGCTGTCGGCGCTCGAGGCGCTGTCGAGGAGCGGCAAGGTGACGCCGGCCATGCTGGAAGCGATCACGGTCCAGCCCAATCTGTGGCCGACCTCCGCTGTCCTCGACTGGTACCAGATTCTCACCCGCAGCACCGGCCTGCCGCAGCGCGACCAGCAACTTGCGCAGGCCCGCCAGGTGCTGCGCGCGCGTATGCACCTGCAGGGCACGATCCTGGGCTTTTCGACCGAGCGCAGCGACGACTGGTGGTGGCTGATGGCATCAAGCGATGCCAACGCCAACCGCCTGCTGCTGGCCGCGATCGGCGATCCGTTCTGGCAGGCCGACATCGGCCGCCTGGCGCGCGGCGCATTGGGCCGCCAGCAGCGCGGCCACTGGGGCACGACCACCGCCAACGCCTGGGGCGTGGTGGCAATGGACGCCTTCTCGCGCAAGTACGAGGCCGAGCCGGTAAGCGGCAAGGCGCAGCTGACACTGGGTGCGGCGTCGTGGACAGGTACCGTTCCCTCGACCGTGCTGCAGGCCTGGCCGGAGGGGCAGGCCAGCTTGACCCTGCGCCAGCTCGGCACCGGCAAGCCCTGGGCCACGGTGCGCAGCCTGGCCGCCATTCCGCTCAAGGCGCCGCTGTTCTCGGGCTACCGCATGGTGCGCACGGTCACGCCGGTCGAGCAGAAAACCCGGGGCCAGTGGTCGCGTGGCGACGTCTACCGCGTGCGCCTGGACATCGACGCCCAGGCCGACATGACCTGGGTCGTGGTCGACGATCCGGTCCCGGCCGGCGCCAGCATCCTCGGTACGGGACTGGGTCGCGACAGCCAGATCGCCTCCTCGGGCGAGCGCGCGCGCGGTTGGGTCTATCCGGCTTTCCAGGAACGCACGCAAAGCGCCTTCCGCTCCTACTACGAATTCGTCCCCAAGGGCCGCGTCAGCGTCGAGTACACGGTGCGCCTGAATAACGAAGGACGCTTCAGCATGCCGGTGACGCGCATCGAGGCGATGTATAACCCCGAGATGTTCGGCGAGCTGCCGAATGCCGCCTTGACGGTGGGACCGTGAAGCGCCTGCTGCTCGTCCTCGCTTTGGGACTCGGCGTGCAGGCGCAGGCCGCGGTGCCGACGCCGGCCCAGGTAAAGGCGGCCTGGCAGCCGTCCGAGGCGCAGCTGCTCGACCGTCATGGGGTGCCGGTGGAGAGCGTGCGCATCGACATGACAGCGCGACGCCAGCCCTGGGTCGCGCTTGCCGACATCTCGCCGGCGCTGGGCCGCGCGGTGATGCAGGCCGAAGACCAGCGCTTCATGGAGCACGGCGGCATCGACCTGAAGGCGGTCGGCCAGGCGGCCTGGGACAACCTGTTTCGCGTGCACGGCAGCCAGGCGCGCCTGCGCGGCGCCTCGACCATCACCATGCAGCTGGCCGGCCTGCTCGACCCGGCGCTGGCTGCGCGCGCCGCCGGCCGCAACTGGCGCCAGAAATGGGACCAGGCGCTGGCCGCGCGCGAGCTGGAAGCCGGCTGGAGCAAGCAGCAGATCCTCGAAGCCTACCTCAATCTGGCGAGCTTTCGCGGCGAGCTGCAGGGCGTCGGCGCGGCGGCGCGGGGCCTGTTCGGCAAGGCGCCGTCCGGCCTGGACACCGGCGAGTCGGCGATTCTCGCCAGCCTGCTGCGCGCGCCCGGCGCATCCACGCGCGAGCTCGGACGGCGCGCCTGTGCGCTGGCCGCCGAGCTGAAAGCCGCGTCCTCCTGTGCGGCGATCGAATGGCAGGTCGAGGTGGCGCTGGGCCGCCAGGGCGCCGCCTTCAAGCGGCCGCCGGCCCAGGTGGCGCGCCTGCTGATGGACGGCACCGCGCCTCAGCGCGTACTGCGCAGCACCCTCGACGCCGACCTGCAGCGCTTCGCCGCCACGACCCTGCGCCGCCACCTGGCCGAACTCGCCGAGCGCAACGTCGGCGACGGTGCCGTGCTGGTGCTGGACAACGACAGCGGCGAGATCCTCGCTTACGTTGCGAATACCGGTACCGGCGAGGTCGACGGCGTGGCCGCGCTGCGCCAGGCCGGCTCGACGCTGAAACCCTTCCTGTACGAGCTGGCGATCGAGCGCGGCATCCTGCACGCCGCCTCGCTGCTGGACGACACCCCGGTCGACATCCCGACCGTCGGCGGCCTGTACGTGCCGCAGAATTACGACCGTCGCTACCACGAGGTCGCGAGCGTGCGCACCAGCCTGGCCGGTTCGCTGAACATCCCGGCGGTGCGGACCCTGATGCTGACGGGCGTCGAGCGCTTCCACGAACGGCTGCGCGAGGTCGGGCTATCGAGCCTGACCGAAGCGGCGGACTTCTACGGCTATTCGCTGGCGCTCGGCTCGGCCGACGTCAGCCTGCTGGAACTGACCAACGCCTACCGCACGCTGGCCAACGGCGGCATGCAGGGCAGCGTGACCCTGCGCGCGCGCGGGCCTGACAAGCGCCACCGCGTGCTCGACCCAAAGGCGGTCTTCATCGTCGGCGACATCCTGTCCGACCGCGGCGCGCGCAGCGTGACCTTCGGCCTGCGCAACGAACTGGCGACCAGCTTCTGGAGCGCGGTGAAGACCGGCACCAGCAAGGACATGCGCGACAACTGGTGTGTCGGCTACTCGGACCGCTACACGGTCGGGGTCTGGGTCGGCAACTTCGATGGGCGTCCGATGTGGGACGTGTCCGGCGTCTCGGGGGCGGCGCCGGTGTGGCGCGACGTGATGGACTACCTGCACCGCGCCAGCCCGGGCCGCGCGCCGGCCGTCCCCGCGGGCCTGGTGCGGCAGAACGTCGCCTTCACGCCGGCCGTCGAGCCGCCACGCAGCGAATGGTTCGTGCGCGGCACCGAGACCGCGGCCGTAACCCTGCTGGCCCCAGGCCAGCGGCAGCCGAAGATCGTGTACCCGGCCGATTCCAGCCTGATCGCGCTCGATCCGGACATCCCGGAAAAACTGCAGCGGGTGCGTTTTACAGCGCAGGGCGAGCGCGGCCTGGCCTGGGTACTGGACGGCGAGAAGCTGGACCAGGCCAGGCTGGCGGAAGGCTGGGCCCCGGAACCGGGCAAGCATGAAGTCAAGCTGGTGGGGGAGGACGGGCGCACGGTGGCGAGCGCCCGTTTCGAGGTGCGCGGTGGCGCTCAGGTGGTTTCGACTTTCTCGACCAGCAGCGGCGGCTCGTCGGCCAGGTCGACGCCTGCCAGCGGCGAGTACAGCGGCGAATCCGAGCGGTAGGGTACGCGGCCGGAGGGCACGTGCTTGGCGGCTGGATCGAGGTGCAGGTCCTGGTCGTCGAAGAAGATGTGGGCACGGAAGGCTTTCACCACCTTCGACTTCGGCACGCCGCCCAGGAAGAAGATCTCGTTCACGTAGACGCCCCAGTGGCGCAGGGTATTGATGACCCGCATCTCGGCCGGCGCACTGCGCGCGGTGACGATGGCGATGCGCACCGGTGAGGCATCCGCGCCGAAGGGCAGGCTTTGCTGCAGCTTGGCCAGCTTGCGCAGGAGGATGGCGTAGGGGCCATCGTTCATCGGCTCGTTCTGCTTTTCGTCTTCGACCGTGTGGAAGCGGCCGAGGCCCTCGGTCTTGTAGACCAGCTCACTCGAATCGTCGAACAGCACGGCATCGCCGTCGAAGGCGATGCGCACCTGATCCTCGAGCGGCGCCTCGCCCGCATGCGGCGGCGGCTTGAGCACGGCGGCGGCGCAGGCCTGGGCATCGATGATGCGCTGGGCGTCCTCGACGTTGGTGGTCAGGAACAGGTCGACCGCGAAGGCATCCAGGTAGTCGACCACCGACTGCCCGCCGGTGAAGGCGTGGCGCGAGATCGGTAGCCCGCGCGAACGGATGTTGTTGAACACGCGCACCCCGGTTTCCGGACTGTTGCGCGACATGACCACGACTTCGACCAGCGGCTTCGATTCCGATGGCGCAAAGCGGTTCAGGCCGAGCAGGGCGCGTACCAGCGGCATGCCGGTGCCGTCGCGCAGCGGCTCGTTCTCGCGTTCCAGCATGTAGGCGCGGTATTCGTCGAGCGCGCTTTGCGGGTTCTTCGCGTACTTGGCTTTATAGACGGCATCCGCTTCGGCCAGGTCGAACAGGGCAGTGGCGGAGATACCGACGACGAGGGTGTCTGAAAGATCGAGGGGCATGGCGGCTGAGTGGTTGAGTGCTGCAGTGGTGAAATCGTACCCGACAATAAGAATATTCCTTTAAGAAACGAACGGAGGGGAATTGCCGGGTCCGTTGAGGTCGAGCAACTTTTTCTGTGCACATGATTTCTACCCATCCTGCATGGATTTTGAGCGTACTCAAGCATGACGGATGGGGCTGGCGGGACCATGGATCTGCGCGCTTGGCAAGGAGGCAGACATGGACAGGCAGCTTGAACGGGGTTCGTCGCCGGGGCAGGGCAAGGCCATATCACCGGAAGCGCAACTGGCGCGCCTGCGTGCGATCAGGAAGCTGGTCGAGGAAAACAACCAGTCCTGTCTCAGCACTGAGATGATCGTCTGTCAGATCTACATGGAATCGCGCTTCGACAAGACGGCGCAGGCCGAGGGCAGCAGCGCGCGCGGCCTGATACAGCTGCTGAAGGTCGCAAACCGCGAACTCTTCCGGCGCGACAATTTGCGTCAGCCGGTGCATGCACGTCGGCCCGAGGCGGCGCTGTACCCCAGGAGGCGGATGCCTTTCACGACAGCCCGGCATTCATCGATGAGGCGACCAATATCCGTACCGGCACGCGCTACCTGCAGGCGTTGATCGACAAGGCCAGGCGCGAGGGCAGCGCGGACCCGATCGCCGAGGCCTACAAGGATTATCGCGGGGTGCGGAATGGGGTTTATTACCGGAAGATCTGTGCGGCGGCGGAGAGACTGAAGCGGGATCCGGATGGGGTTGAGGTCTTGCGTACGATGATTGGATAGGCGCACCAAAAACAAAAAAGGCGTTACGAAAAATTCGCAACGCCTTCAATGCTTACAACTAAATTCTGGTAGGCCGTGCTGGGCTCGAACCTGCGACCAACGGATTAAAAGTCGCCGGGTCGGCACGGACAACCTTTATTAATCAATGACTTGCAACGCTTGCCAGATGCGATAACCAGCCACACCAAAGGGGAGGGATGGTAACTTATCAGGAGTCACGTCACAAGTACGTCACATGGTGAGCTCGCGGCACAGTGATCGAGCCCGGTCAGCCCACGCTGGCCCGGTGCGAGCCGATCAGCTTGCATCCACATTCCGTGACACAGCCTTCCACGGCTACCGCTATACCTCCCACGGTCACGCTGGAGTGGCCGGTAATGATCTTGTTGACTCCGTGCGGTTTACCACCCGGGTAATGCTGAGGGCAATCCACCTGGTCGCCAAGCCGCGCGATGGGCTTTCCGTCTACGTCGTGCTGTGGCGAGCCGCTGATCACTTTGCCGCCATGATCGGTAGAATCGCCCACAACGATGATTCTCATTGACATGTTTCGCACCCTCTCCGCAGCAGTTTCATTATTTCGACCACGCTGCTGGCTTAATTCCAGTAGTTGCTAAAACCGATAGTATGCCTTTGCCTATCAATCCCGAAAACGGAGGCTAGAAAGAAGTTTATCCCAGAGAGCAACGGCTTCGTCATCCGTCAGCGAACCTTTTACTGCGTATTTTGTGTTCGCAGCCACACCGGTATCGAGATTGATGTCGACAGCCGCGGGATGACGCAAATCACCAGTTTTTCCGATAGCCTCCCACATGAACTCGTGGATCATCACGCCATCTTTTCCGTTATGCCGCAACAAGACCTCTTCGCCATTCCAGCCATTAACGATATGCTTGCCCATGCGCAAACGTGTTAGTCCGGTATCAAACGGAAAAACAACGCCTTGGTCCCGCATGGCAGCCTCGTGACGCGCGATGATGCCCACGCCATTGGGGCCATCGGTGCTGGCATCTTTATTTGACATCACGGAAAAACTTACATCAGGCAGGCTTGGGAAATGAACGCCAGCCGAGAATATCTCCTGGAATTTCCCGGTCGTTTCTGCAATGAAGCCCAAGTCGATGCAAGCGCCCGGGCCTTTCGGTACTTCCGTGTTATCACGGGCGCGCAGGTTGCGCGCAATGTCAGCCGATTGTCTTATGATTTGATCGGCGCTCTCTTCATCTCCGGATCCCCAGCCGAACTCGAAAACATGGGTGCCTGCGGGGACGAAACTCATGATCCCCTCAGCGCCGACCGATTTCAGATAAGGACTACCGAAGTAACGCAGTAACAAGCTGTTTGGAACCGGGCCGGCTGAGAGGGATGTAAATTCTGCGTTCTCTCGCTTTATAAGAGTTGCTTTGCGAAATGCCTCTACCAGATCTTTCTCCTTTCCCGCCGCATTCTCATGCGTAACTATTTCTGCTGGCATTTCTTGATTGCCCAGGATGAGCTGCGCTTCTTCAGGAACGTCGAGCACATACCGGCCAAAACAGACAGCTTTTGTTTTTGCAAACAATTTTTTCAGTCGGGGAGACATTTCGGTTTGAGTTGGCACGCCAGTGTCCTCGTAAGAATAGGCCTGATGATGAAGAAAGAGGAAAAGGCCTGCAGTGGCAATGACACCAGCTAAGGCCGTGAATATGAGTCGTTTTTTTGATTCTGGTTTTGAAATGGGGTTATTCATTGTTAATAGATGTGAAAACTATTTAGGCAGCAATGTCCTGATTCTGTTTGAATTGGCAAATCAGGTGTTGACAACAGAGTACGTCATATTCGTATCAGGTCTTCCACCCCTCGGCGGTATTGGCAATCTTTATCATCGCATATAGCATGGAGACACTGACCGCATCCGCCTTGTAGCTCCCTTGATGGTCATACCCGGTCTGGACAAAGTGCACAGCCGCTTTTACTTTCGCTGCCGAATAATCGGAAGGAACAGTACCATCTCCCGCGTCCTGCGGCGGCAGGAGTTTCAATTTAAATCTGCGCTGGTCTTTCAAGGAAACAATCAGATCGCCTGTCCCGTCCTCGCTTACCAGTCTCCACAACAGTGGCGACTCTTTTGCAGCTGCAATTGCCGTATTGACGTGAATGTCTGCATGGGATAAAGGCTCGATTTTGTAAATCACGCTGCCATGTGTCGGGTTTTTTGCATCGGCTGCGTAGCTGGCGTACGTATGGGCGTGGAACGTATTTTTGATTTTGGCGTGAAATGCCTGGGCGTCGGCGATCCTTTCATTAACTAACTTCGTTGCCGATGAACCCTTGAATTTCTTCTTCGCCGGGTTTGTCCACTTCGGATTAATCAAGCGCCACCAGTTTTCAGGTTCCTGGGTGTAAATATCGCCCAGCGGTGCTCCGCTCATATCCACCGCGTTGGTTGCGTCGGAGGGTGCTGCCGATACGTCTGCGGTTGCTGGCCATTGCGCCAAGGTTTTGCCATTGCGGTCTTGGACTTTTAACCAGTTATGGCCATACTCTGGCGTTGGTAGAAGTTCAAGAGGACCGGGGGCATTGGCAAATACCGCTGTGACGTCCTGCCCCGTATTTCCGATGATGGCCGGAGCAGGCAAATGGCCGTCTACTCCGCTACGGACGCGTTTGTATGCTGCTGCAGAACCGTAAACCGGTTGTACGCTGTGATAGATGCCTAGAACGCAATCATTCAAGCCGCCCATCTCAGGATGAATTAGAGCGCGCGCCAGAATGCCGCCCATTGAATGGGTAACCAGAATCACTTTGTCACACTTGTGACCATGTGCTTGATATGATTTGATGAGATCTCTGATACGGGCGGCCGTCTTCTTGGCGGACACAGCGTTGCTTTGGAGCCAGTTATATCCCATTGCATGGACTGGATATAGACAGTTGGCCACGCGCATAACTTCTTTCTCTTCAAGCATGGCCGCGTTAGGCGCTCCCCATCGTTTTGGCGACACGTCTGTTACTCCTATAGGCGGACCGCCGGTAACGTTCAGATTTGACATCCAGAACTGAATCGCCCCGGATTTTGTAGAGGCTCCATTGTTTGAGAAAATGGGGCTATGAAGAAGCAACCCAAGTATTCCCCCGAAGTCATCGAGCGCGCCGTGCGCATGGTCAGCGAGGCCGCCAGCGAGTACAGCTCGCAATGGGCGGCGATCGAATCCATCGCAGCCAAGATCGGCT
>Ga0308160_10000286_pt1 | contig 115702 bp, 101 predicted proteins | sample PhyFR1_FD_201036 | JGI IMG/M metagenome (GOLD analysis project Ga0308160, IMG submission 201036) | Phyllosphere microbial communities from UC Gill Tract Community Farm, Albany, California, United States - DLSLF.R1 | ecosystem: Host-associated > Plants > Phyllosphere > Unclassified | place... | reverse complement strand
TCTGCTCGGTGATCCCGCTCTCGCGGGCCAGTTCTGACACCAGCCTGTTCTGCGGTGGCATCATCTGCCGCAATAGCGCCTCTTTCCGTTCTGCTGAATACTCCCTCACTTGATCTCTCTTGCCCGTCCCCGGCTCGGGTCTGTGCCTTGCGCAAAGGCCGGGTGGACAGTTGCGGCCAGAAGGCTTATTGCAACAACCAAAGTATGAAAAGCAGTTCTCATCGTCCCTCCCTGATAGAACGGATGAGTATAAGCCTCGATTCTTCGTCGAAGCTCACAGAAAGTCACCGGTGCGAAGTTCGATGTGGAGTCGAAACGCGACGTGCCACGGGGGACGCCAGACCGCTTGCAGTCGTCTGGAACGCCCCAGCGTACGCGCTCGTTACGCTGGCGACAATAAAAAGTCTCACCAAGCGCTCTCAGTCGAGACCAAGCCAGCGGCGATAAGCCGCATAGTGGTGCACCACATACCCGCCAAACGAGCGCATCCGCCCTACGCTGCGCGACGTCGCCGCCAGCTCACGCTCGAGGTCGGCCTCGCCCAGGTGATTGAAGGAGACCTTCTTCAGCGCGTTCGGCATGGTCTCGATACCGATCAGGACCGGGCGGCCGATCGCTTCGCCATACGCCAGTTCGTCCATCGCGTGACTGACCAGGCCGTCGCCGCCATCGGCATGATCGCGGTAATCCATCAGGGCCACGAAGTCGTATATATTCTGCACGTGCTGGCTAACCGGCTTGCGCTGGCCCTTCCAGTCCAGCTGGATGCCGTCCAGCCAGAACGGGATCGCCGGCCCCATCGGCAGGTCCTGGCCGGATGCCCTCTTCACCTGCATCAGCGCATCCGACATCTCGACGAAGTTCGCCAGCAGTTCCATCTTGCGGGTCGACCATTCGGCCAGGATGTGCGGCTCGATGTCGAGGTTGATGCCGTCGAAGCGCTCATTAAGCGCCGCGGCCCGGTTGTAGTCGAGCACGCGCTTGAGCATGGCGACGGCTTCCTCGCGGTGGCGCGGCAGCACGTAGCGCTCGGTGTTCAGGTAACCCGAACCGAGCAGCGCATAGACCTTCAACCCGGACGCATGCATGCGGCGCAGCAGGCGGCGGTAGCGCTCGGGATTGGAGGCGATCAGGTTGCGGCCCCGGTACGCATCCGCATACAGGTAGATGGTGCCGATCGCTTTGGCCTTCAGGAAGGCGATGCCCTGCGCCGCCGCGCCTTCTTCGTCCAGCATGGCATAGGACTCGCCTTCCCAGGTCCAGATCGCGCGCGGGCCGGCCGGTTCGGCGGCGTGCGCGCTGCCGATGGCCAGCAGCGCGGCCAGCGCGGCGCCACGCATGGCCCTGTGCCAGGCCGGCTTCACAGCTTCATCTCCACGTGGTACTGGCCGATGCCGATCGAGCGCCCGGTCTCCGGATGCGAAGGGATCACCGACACGAAATAGGTCCCGTGCGGCAGCTTGCCCAGCCTGGCCGGCAGTGCCACCTTCAGCGCGGCGCCGGGCGCCAGGGTCTGCGCTTCGCCGGCGCTCTCGCCGATCTCCAGGCCGCCGGCATCGCTGATCACCAGCAGCGGCACGAAGGGGCGCGAGCCGGTCGTCGACTCGTTGCGCATGGTCGCCTCGACCATCGTCGCGCCGTCCGGTCCCGGCGCCGCGGCGCGGCGCACGCCGGAAACGCCGACCCCACCCTCCGCCGCCAGCGCCACGCTGCGCAGCTTGCGGGTCTCGGCGCGGTAAGGCGCGCGCTGGTCGATGCTGGCCGGCGGCGCCAGCGCGGGCATCTGCGCCGCCACGCTGTTCGCCTGCACGAAGGACTGGAACTGGGCGCGCGCCGTGGCCAGCGCCTTGCCGTCCGGCGCGCGGTCGGTCAGCAGGCCGTCGGCCAGCGCGTACAGCCGGCCCTGGGCCAGGTACACCGAGCCCGAGACGAAGTCGCTCAGTTCGGTCTTGGTCTGCTTCAGCGGGATCACGTGCAGATTGCGAAAGCTGGTCTCAAGATCCAGGCCCGTGCCCAGCCAGGTCACTTCCGACGGCGATTGCAGGCCATGGTTGTTCGCTAGAAAAGCCAGCAGCGAAGGCGCGATGTCGAACTGCGAGGACACGGCCTTGATCGCGCGCGGCGCCTTCAGCATCGGCGAATACACGATCAGCGGCACGTGGTAGCGCTCGATGCGCGTGTCCATCGGCAGTTCGGGCAACCGGTGGTCGCCGGTGATGATGAAAATGGTGTTGTCGAAGCCCGGCAGCCTGGCGGCGCCTTCGAAGTAGCGGCGCAGCGCGTCGTCGGTGTACAGGATGCTGGCGAAGATCTCGCGCTGGGCCGCATAGCCGGGGTTGGCATTCGCGGCGATGCCCAGTTGGGCCAGGCGCTGTTCGACCTTCTGCATGTAACGCGGCTTGTCCGGGAAGGTGAACGGGTCGTGCATGCTGGTGGTCTGGATCATCGAGACCGTGGGCGTGCGCGGGTCCTGGGCCTGGCGGCGCAGCGCCATCTCGACCAGGTCGCCGTCGGCATAACCCCAGTCGTTGCTGCGCCGCGCCGGCGGCGCGTAATCGCGCTCGCTGACGAAGCGTTCGACGCCTTCCTGGCGCAGGTACAGGCCTTCGTTGTCGAATTCCAGATTCGAACCGCTGTAGAAATTCAGGCGATAGCCCTGCGATTTCAGGACGCTGAGCAGCGAGGCATGGCGCGGCATCTTGTCGCCCAGCGCGGCCAGGCCGTTGTCGCCGAACGGCAGCGAGCCGAACACGGTGGTCAGCACGCCGAAGGTGCGGCCCTGGCCGGACAGGAAGTTCTCGAAATAGAGACTGCGGCCGGCCAGCTCGTCGAGGAAGGGCGTGAAGCTGCCCAGGCGCGCGCCGGGACCGGAAAAGTTGCGGCCCAGGCCTTCGACGATGATGAAGACCAGGTTCGGCGGGGTGGCGGACGGCCGCGCGAACAGCGGCCCCAGCGTATCCGGGGTCCGCTCCGGGCGCAGGAAGGGATAGCGCGGATCCTTGCCGGACCAGGGCAGCTCGCCGGTGGCGGCCTGCTGCGTATCGGCAGCACCCGACCCGGTCAGGTGGGCCAGGTTGCGGTCGGCAAAATAGGCCATCTTGTTGCGCAGGTAATCGATGCCGGCTTCGCTCTGCGCGGCCGGCGGTGCGAAGTGATCGGGCAGGAAGGCGAAGGCCAGCAGGCTGGCGGCACCCGCAACCAGGGTGCGGCGCGCACTGGCGCGCGGCCACCAGGCGCGCATGGAGACCTTGAGCAGGCCCCACAGCAGCGCCAGCGCGGCCACCAGGCCCAGGACCAGCGGCGGATCGACCCGCCAACCGCCGCCGACCGTGGTCGCGAGCTCGGCCCGCGTATAGCCGAACAGGTCGGCGCCCAGCGGCACCCCGGCGATCCAGTGGTATTGCAGCAGGCCGGCTTCGACGGCCAGCAGCAGCGACCAGGCCAGGCCCAGCAGAAGAACACGCCAGCGCCGCGCCGGCACCAGCGCCAGCAGCGGCGCGCACAGCACGAACAGGAAGCCGTAGCGCAGCAGTGCCAGCAAATCGTTGGCCAGCGCCGGCCCGAACATCGTCGCGACGCGGATCTCGCCGCCGGCCGCGTGCCAGGTCTCGGCCACGCGCAGGCACAGCCAGGCCAGCATCAGGGCCGGCAGGCAGCTCAGCACCTCGCCGAGGGCTGCGGCCAGCGCGCGGCGTACGGGTCCCGCTTCCCTGGCAGGCGGCGCGGGCGGCTTGTCTGCCACGGCTACCATCGGCGGTACAGCGCGAACGAGAGCCCGCGCTCCCGGCCAGAGGCGGCGCCGTCGGCACGCGAGAAGCTCGCGCCGATCTTGCCGCCCCACTGCGGGTTGAAGTAACGAACCCAGGCCAGCCCACCGCCGCCCGAGCGGGCGCGTCCGCCGGCCAGGCTGAGCGGATCGTCGCTGCGGCCGCTGTTGGCCGTCAGCTCGAGGTAATTGTCGGCGTCGCCGGCGTAGTACCAGCGCGCCAGCAGGCGCTGGCCGGTGCTGTGCGAGCCTTCGGAGACGATGTTCTGGTGGCGCAGCTGCACGTAGAAATTGCCGCTGTATTTGGCGATGCTGACGCCGTAGATGTTGACGCGCGAATCGAAGCCCAGCACGTCGTCGCTGAGCGAGGCTTCCCAGCCCTTGCCGAGCGCCTGCCAGACTTCGAGACGGCCGCTATTGGCCGGGAACAGGCGGCTGGTGGCCGAGTGCTGGTAACGCAGGTTGGCATAGGCGCCGTCCCAGAGGCCGGCATAGCCGTCGAGCGCCCAGGCGTAGTCGTGCTGGCCGAAGCGGTGCGCACGCAGGGTCTCGAAGCCCAGCGAGCCGCCCTTCATGTAGCGCCGCAGGCTGAGGGTCTGGTCGTTCCAGCGCGGGCCGTTGCCGACGTCGGTCCAGCTCGAGGACAGCCCGGCGCCCCAGGTATAGCCGGCCGCGTTCACCGCATCCGGCGTGCCGGCGGACGGGATCGCCGCATTCGCGCGGACATTGGGCTGCAGGTCGGGCAGCAGGCCGTCGATCTCGCCGGCGTCGCCGCCTAGCGTGCGGGCGCGTTCGAGGTCGGCGCGCGCCTGCGCGGCATGGCCGAGGGCGCGATGGGCGCGGGCCCGTGCCACCAGCGCAGCCGGGTCGTTCGGGCGCAGCGCCACCAGTTGCTCGTAGGCGTCGAGCGCCTTGGCCGGCTGTTCGCTCCAGCGATAGGTATTCCCCAGTGCCTCCCAGACGTCGGCATAGCCGGGCGAGATCCTGGCGGCCGCGCCGAGGTCGGCCTCGGCTTCGTTCCAGCGCCCGAGGCGCGCGTAGACGATGCCGCGGCCGAGCAGCACGTCGGCATTGCCGGGCGAACGGGTCAGCAGCGCCGAATAGGCGGCCAGCGCCAGTTCGGGTTGGCCATTGTTGGCGAGCGCACGCGCCTTGGCGTACTGGTCGTCGAAGGACGGGATGCCAGGCGGCTGGACCTGGGCGGGCGGATCGGAAGGCAACTGGAGAGCGATGGGCATGGAGCGGTAACAAGGACGAAAGCGCAGGCCAAACTGTGCCGGACTCATCCTATTGCGTCAAGGAAAGCACCTATTCGAACGCCCGGATGTCGCGCGGAATCCTCAGTTCCTTGCCGCTTCATCATCGAGGCCGTCCGCTGAGTGACGGATGAGCGGCGGATGAGCGACGGATGGGCGGCGGCGGCGCCAGACGGTACACTAGCGGGATGAAGATTGCCGCCCTGCTCTCCAGGCACCGGCGCCTGCTGGTGCTGTGCGGGCTGTCCGCCTGCGCCCACCTGCTGCTGCTGGAACTGGCTGCGCGCCGCACGCCCGCCGCCCCGCCGCGGCCCGTCCTGCGCGAAGCGATCGCCCTGCGCCTGGCGCCACCGCCCTCGCCGGCAGTCGCGGCCCCGCCGCCGCGCGCCGCTGCCGGCGCGCCGCAGGACACCGTGCGTCCCCGCGCACGCGCGGCCGTGCCGCAGCCACCCTCCGTCGTTGCGCCCCGGGCGGGCAGCACGCAAACCGCCGTCGCCGCAGTCGCCGGGCCGCCGCTGATGAGCGCCAACCCGGGCGCCTACCGTGCCGATCTGCCGCCACCGGCGCGCCTGGCCTATCGCTGGCGGGACGGCGCCGGCGGCGATGGCCCGGCCTATCTCGACTGGCGCCGCGACGGTGGCGGCTACCGCCTCGAACTCGACGGCATACTCGGACGGCTGTCCAGCCAGGGCCTGAGCGGCGATACCGGGATGGAGCCGGCGCGCGCCAGCGAGACCCACGCCGGCCGCGAAGAGGCCATCGGTTTCGATACGCGAACCGGGACGATCGCGTTCGAGGCCAGCGGCGCCAGCACCCCGGCCACGCTCGGCGTACAGGACCGCGCCTCGGTGCTGGTGCAGCTGGCGGCGATCGGCCGCGCGGCGCCGGGCCAGTTCCCGGACACGGTGCGGATCCCGGTGGCGGGTGCAGACGCGGTACGGGTCGAGGAATACCAGTTACTGGGCGAGGAAAGCGTGGACACCGGCATCGGCACGCTGGCGGCCTGGCACCTGGCGCAACTGACGGCGCCGGGCCAGCCCCGGCTCGAACTCTGGCTGGCGCCGACGCAGGACTGGCTGCCGGTGCAGCTGCGCCTGACCAGGGCCGACGGCAGCGTGTCGACCCAGGTCCTGGCCAGCGCCGAACGCGCCGCCGCGCAGCCCTAGCGGCGGCCGTCGCTCATTCGCGCACGCGGCGCCAGCCGGCGCGGTGGGCCTCGACGTCGGTGGCGCGCGCCACGCTGGAGGTGATGGTGTTGCCGTCGGCGGTGGTGGTGACCATCTTCAGCGCGCCCGAGGGCAGGCGCACGATGATGAAGCCGACCGCCGCCGAATTCGCGGACAGCGTGGAGCCGGCGATGGCGCCGATGCCCTGCTGGCTGTTCACCGGGGCCGCCGTGCAGACGTTGAGCTGGTACACATTGCTGCTGCCGCCCACCTTGCACGAAGACGAGGACGAAGGGATGTTCGACACCACGGTCAGCGTGCCGGCCGCGACCTTCGGATCGAGATTGACCCGCTCGCCCGCGTTCTGGTCGAGGTCGAAGAACCAGCCTGCCTGCGTCCCCAGGTTCACGCCGGCGCCGCTGATGGTGTAGACCTGGGTGTTGGCGGGATGGGCCAGGGTCTTCTCGACCATCGAGCTCGGGTTGCGCCAGCTGGCGGCCGGGATCCCCGTGTTGCTGTCCTTGAGCACGTAGACGCTCTGGGTGTTGGTGTCGGCGATGTCCGGCAGGTCGAGCAGGCGCCCGGTGCCGAAGATGACGACCTTCTGCGCACTGACGGTCCTGACGCCGGCGGTGTCGGTGTTCTCGACCTGGCACATCGTCACTTCCGGTCGGCTGGTCACGGGCTGCGCGGTGCCGGCATCGCCCATCTGCACCACGGTCGGATCGCCGCCCGCGGTGTAATCGAAGCGCCACATCTTGCCCTGGTTGTCGCCGGCGTAGACATAGGTCACCAGCGGATCGGTGAGCGGGTTGTCGGTGATCGCCGTGATCTTGGCCAGGCCCGAGGGCGTGGTGGTATCGCCGACGTTCGTGCTCTTCTTGCTGAGCACCCGGCCGGTGGCGACGTCCACCACGTAGAGGTAGCCCTTGCCGTCGCCGCCGAAGCCGCCGCCCGGCACATTGTTGTAGCCGGAAGTCAGGAACACCACCCAGCGCTCGGCGCCGGACGCGTCCTTCCAGGTGCCGAACTGCGGATTGCCGAAGGACAGGCCGAGGTCGGCGTCGTAGTTGTTGCCGCTGCAGATGGTCGAGTCGGCGCACAATTCCCACAGCGCGACCGGGTTGGCCGGGTCGGTCACGTCCAGCGCGTAGTAGCCGCGGCCGCCGGCATTCAGGCCGGCCACCAGCACGGAGCGCCAGTTGGTGCCGATCTTGACGTCCGAGATCTCGGGCGAGCCGTCGGTGCTGAACTGGTGGTTGGTGCTGTAGGTCGTGCTGGCTTGCAGGTGCAGCTTCTTCATCGTGATGCGCGGCATGTAGGCCCACAATTCGTTGCCGTTGCCGGCGTCGAAGGCGTGCAGCATGCCGTCGTTGGCGGCGACGAACACCGCCGGCGTGCGGCCGGCCTTGGCGACCTTGAATTCGGCGTAGCCGGCGGCGGTGTAGTTCTTGCGCGGATCGCGCTGGTAGGCCGGCTTGGACGCGGCGATGTCGCCCAGGACGATCGGCAGCACCTGGGTCACGCCTTCGTCCTTGGTGTTCGACAGGCTGTAGGCGCGCAGGCGGGTGTCGTCCGCGTATTGCTGGCGTCCGCGCAGCCAGCCCACGATATTGCTGCCGTCGTTGACGATCAGGCGGTCGGCGGGCGACAGGTTGCTGCACTGGGCCAGTGCCCCGCACTTGTTGTCGAACCAGGTCTTTTCGGTGTCGTTCAGGTTGGCGTAGTCGAATTCCTTGAGGCCGCCGCGGTCGACGTCCAGCATCTTGATCCTGCGCGAATCGGTGGTGGCCGCCACCTTGGTGCCGAGGGTATTGCTCGAGTGCCAGGTGATGGACTTGATCACCTCGCCGCTGACCGGATCGAGCTTGCGGTCGGTGAGCACGCCGAACCACTTCACGGTGGTGAAGGTGGCGGAGAAGATGTCGTTGTCCTCGAGCGTGATGTTCGGGGTCGAGGTCGCGGAGGCAGCGGCGGCGCCGACGTGCACCTCGATATTCGACAGCGCTTTCGAGAGGCCATCGACCACCTCGTTCGGGTCCGAGGCGCTGAAGTACTTGCCGCGGCCGTTGATCGCGGTGTGCCACAGGTCGTCGACGCGTTCCTGCAGCGCCGCGCTGTCGCTCACCAGGCCGACGTTCGGATCCGGCCACACCCAGGCCCTGCCGCCATTCCACGGGCAGCCGGTGCTGACGCCGGTGACCAGCTTGTAGAAATCCGAGCCCTCGGTGGCGCCGGTATCGTACTTCGGATCGAAGGTCATCACGCCATCCACGCCCAGGCCCAGCGCGTAGGTGTTCATGTGCAGGTGCTGGTTGTCGCCGGCGGTGGCGGCCGGCACCACGCCGTCCTTCGTCATCGGGTCGATGTCGGGACGCAGCGAGACCGTGCCGGTACTGGAGCCGCCGTTATACCAGTGCAGCGCAACGTCGGCCAGCGTGCCGGCGCTCTGCCGGCGGGTATCGACGCAGCCGAGGCGCTGGCTGCAGAAGCGCGTCAGGTTTTCCGACTCGTCGTTGCTGGCGACGTTCGACGCCGGCCCGCCGTTCCAGTAGCCGTCGGTGGTGATGAAGGCGAAGTTCTGCTGGCAGGGAAACTTGATCACTTCCGAGCCGACGGCACGCCGGAAATTGCCCTGGTTCGCATACATCTTGCCGATCGCATTCAGGGCCGGCCGCAGCGGGGTCGAGCCGCTCAGGGTCATGCCGTACAGGGCGCCGTACCAGGCGCTGCGGTTGTCGCCAGAAAATTCCGCCGGATAGACGAAGTCCCTGGACGTTTCGGTTGCTGCGCTCGACAGCGGCACGATGCCGACGTTGTACTTGTCGTTGATCGACTGGAAGGCCAGGCCGACCGCGGTCTTCATCATCTGGTTGCGCGACTTGTAGTAGGTGTACCAGTTGGCGAAATTGGTCATCTCCTCGTCGTAGGTGCAGGTCGTGCCGGCGCAATCGGTGCGCGCCGCATCCTTCGGATAGCTGTTGTTCTCGGGGACGATGTCGGTCCGCACGAACACCGAGGCGCCGGTGCCGATCGCCGTGGTGGTGGCCGGGATGACGTCGGTGCGCCCGTTGACCGTGCGGCTCTGGGCGCTGGCAGTCACCGCCCAGCCATCGCGGCTGCCGTCGGCCAGCACTGCGCAATCGGGGTCGTCCTTGGCTGCACCGGCCGGACAGGTGATCGGTACCACGGCGAGCGTGTTATTGCCGGCCAAATTGATACCAAAGCTGGCGCAGTCCGGCACGCTGCTGTTGGCCGGCGGCGTGCGCACGCAAGCCGTGTACTGGCGCGTCAGGCCGGTCTTGGCGACGATCGACGCCGCCAGCGCGTTCGCCAGCGCCGCCTGCCTGGACAGGGTCGTGGTGCCGCCAACCGCAGTGACCGCGCCGTCGGTAACGACCACCGCGCGTCCCGATTCCGTCACCGAAATGCTGTTCATGACCAGGTCATTGGTGGTCGACGAAGCGCCGATCGTGACCGTACCGTAGGCGCCGGTGACGGTGCTGCCGGTGGTCGAAAAGCGTGGGTAGATATAGCCGCCGCTCGTGTACTTCGCCTGGCAGGTATTCAGGTCGGTGGTGGTGCAGAAGCGCACCTTGGCCGGATAGGGATAGCCCGCCGGCGCCGGCGCACCGATCGTGACGGTCTTGCAGACGGTCAGTGCGGCGTCCTTGCAATACTCGGCCACGTTGATCGTGTAGTAGAACGGCGCGGTGGCGTAGGTGTAATTCGAGCTCTTGTAGGTGCCGTTGGGGTAGTTGTAGGCCGCGCCGGTGCCGTACACGCAGTTGGTCGAATTCGGTTTGCACCAGGCCATGTCGGGATAGCCGCTGGCCAGGTTGGACCGGGTCTGGGCATTGCCCGACATATTGGTGTTGTTGATGCCGAAGCCGTCGGTCGGCACCGAGGTCCAGTCCGAGGTCCGGCTGCGCGTCATGGAATTATACGAATTGCCGAGCGCATCGACCGGCGGCAGGTAGCGCACCTTGGGGTTGTAGTACTGGCGGTTGAAATCCGGGCTGTTGAAAGGCGGATGGCCTTGCGAGCAGGCGGTCCGGCCGGCCTTCAGCGTCACATCGTTGCGGCAGGTGTCGTTGACGTAATCCGGCGTATAGGTGTACGCCATCGAGTTCGAGTTATCGTACAACAGCATCAAGTTGGGCTTGACGTTGCCGCTGCCGGTGATGTTCAGCAGGGGCAGCTGGGCGATGCCGGTGGGGGCCGCGCTGGCGCCGGCGCCGAGCAGGACGAGCAGGAAGAAGGCGAAGAGTTTTTTCATGGAAGGCCCGCGCTTACGCACCGATGAGCACGATCATCTGGTTGATCACGTTGCTGCCCCGCGGCCCGTTGATGCGCGAGGCGATGACATAGTGGAGTTGCGGCGCGCCGTCGAAGCTGGGCGCGTCCGATGCCAGGCTTTCGCCCAGCGCCACGGCGTTGCCGAGGCTGCCGCGCACCGAGGAGGTCTGCACGCAGCGGTTGTTGTTGGTGTCGAAGCGGCCGTCGCGTGCGCACAGGCGATGCACGACGTACTGGATGCTGTTGCCGTCGGCGTCGGTCAGCGTTTTGGCGCCCTCCCAGAAATCGTCGTCGTGCGGGGTCAGCTTGGTGCTCAGCGAGGCATGGTAGCCATCGTCCGTGTCGTCGGTTTCGAGCGCGGCCTTGTTGGCGGCGGCGGTACTGCTCAGCCATTGGAAACCCTGGTGCAGGCCGAGGTCGGCGGCGCGGTTCAGCGTCGCGTCATAGGCCAGGTTGCCGGTCGCCAGGGCGGTCGAGTGACTGGACTTCATCAGGTACACGCCGCCGACCAGCATCACCGCCAGGATCACCAGCATGACCGGCAAGGCGATGCCCTGCTCGCGGGCACGGCGCAGGACGCGATACGACGCCTGGTTCATCATGGCCTCCACACGAAGTTACGCAGCGGGACGATGGTCTCGAACACGCGGTAGCGGTAGCAGCGCCAGTCGACGCTGTCGCCGGGGACGGCCAGCTTGACCTTGACCGGGACCGCGGCGGCCCCGGCGGTGCCGCTGGCGAACACCTGGAGCGGCGCGGTGGTCGCGGTGCAGGTGCCGCCCGCGCCCGCCGCTTCCGGCGTCCGGCTGCGCGCGACCACGGCCAGGCGCACGGCGGCGATGCGCAGGTAGTCGCCGGCGCCGCCGGTGACGCCGTCGCCGTCGGCATTGATCATCGTCGACGACCATTGCTTGACCTGCATGCCGGCATCCGGCGTGAAATTGCCGCCGGCGCGGTCGTCGAAACCGTACTGCGCCTTGATCGAGACGATGTCGCCGGCCACCGCGGCCGGGCTGGCGGCGGCGCCTTTCATGTCGGTCGAGCGCAGCTGCAGGAAGCCGTTGGCGACCGACCAGGTATGGAAGGACAGCGAGGCCGCCGGACCGAGGTTGAACACGCGCGAGATGCCGGCGCCGAAGCCGGTGCCCAGGCCGCCGCTGTTGTAGCGGAAATCGTCGCCCTGGTTCACGTCCACCGTTTGCTGGGCCGGCAGCGCAGCCAGCGCATCCGGGTCCGAGGAAATCTGGGCCAGCGCGCATTTGGTGCCCAGGCGCTCGGGCGCGACCACGACCACGTCGCCCTGGCGGAAACCGTAGGGCACGCGGTCGACCACGATGCGGGTGCCGCTGGTATAGCTCGACAGCAGGCGCAGGGTGCCGGTGCCGGTGATCGAGCTGCCGGCATAGAAGCTGATGCGGTCGGGATTTTCACCCTCGGTAGTCGGCGCACTGCTTGCGCCGGCGGCTTCCTTCTCGATGATGACGGGTCCCAGCGGCTTGACCGCGACGCCGCCGACCGTGACCGAGGCCAAGGTGTAGCCGGAGACGTCGTTGAAGATGGTGTCGCAGCCGGCGACCAGGGGGTCGTTCAGGCCATATCCAGCCTGGGCCGCGTCGCCGCTCATGGAAAACAGCGCCAGCATGCCGTTCTGCATGGCGTCCGAGCTGCCCATGCCGTTGCGCTGGGTGCGCTCGGCGCCGCTCATCAGGCGCAGCGCGAACACCAGCGCCAGCATGCCGATGACGATGCTGACCATCAGTTCGACCAGCGAAAAACCCTGTTCACGCGAACGCAGTCGGCCTGTCATTTCTTGCTGCCTGCAATATAGGAAGTGATCCGGTGCTGGTTGGCGTTGGTGCCGGCCTTGCGGGTCCAGGCGATCCGGATGTCGACCCGGGTGCCGGCGGCCGCGGCGCCGGGGGTGACCATCACCCCGATCGTCGCGCTCGGGATGCGCGCGATGGTGGCCGTGTGCCAGGGGCGCAATTGCGCGCTCGGCGCCGCCCCCTCGGCCACCGCGTAGGCGGCCAGGTTGGCCTGATCGGTGGCCATGATGCCGAGCAGCGATTCGGCGGCCAGCGTGGCTTCGGTACGCATCGCCGAATCTTCCAGCGCCGCGACCGAACGCGCCTGCAGGCCCAGCATGCCGATCAGGCCGATGGCCAGCAGTGCCACCGCGACCAGGGCTTCGACCAGCGCGAAGCCCTGCTGCGCGCGGGTGCGGAACAGGCGGGCCGGCTTCATCGCGGGCACCTGCGGCGGTCGGGCGCCACCGCCGCCGGGTCGCAGCGCATGGCGATGCCGGCCAGGGTCAGCGACACCGCGAGCGGCGCGAAGGCGCCGGCGCGGTCGGCCGTGGGCGACAGCGTGATGCGCGAGATTTGCGGCGCGATGCGGGTGTCGACCCAGCCCAGTGCAGTGAAATACACGGCATTCGCGCCGGACGGACCGACCAGCAGGGACACCGCCCGCGACGACGGCAAACCGTCGGCGCTGCGCACGATCGATTTGTCGCCCAGGGTGCCGCGCGGATCGCCGGCCGCCGGCGCGCTGGCGGTGGACCATCCGGTGCTGTCCTCGTCGCAGGCGTCGTCGCTCGAGGGATAGCACAGATCGACGCGCCATTGCTGCTGGCCGCTGACCGCGTTATCGTCCAGCACCAGCCGGCTGGCGCTGTTGCGGCCGATCGCCTGGTTGCGCGCGAAGGCGAAGCCGTCGGCGTAATAGCCGGCGGCGGCGGTCGCCTTGCGTCCGAGCAGCCAGGCCGACATGCTGGGGATGCCGACGCTGGCCAGGATGCCCAGGATCGCGAGCACCACGGCGGCCTCGATCAGGGTGAATCCGCCGGCACGCGGCGCTCGCATCACTGGACGCACCGGCCGTCCTTGCGGTCGATCCAGCAGCTGGTGCTGGTGGTCCAGCCAGTGGGCGCGTGCGGGGTCGCACGGCCGCCGTTCTGGTCGATGGTGAAAGAAAAGTCCTGGGCCGGGCCCCTGCCGACCGCGGTCACCACGTAGGCCGAGGCAGTGGCGCTGGTGAGCGAATAGGAGAAGTTCGCGCTGGTGGCCGGCAGGCGGTCGAAGCCGACGTAGGTGCGGTTGTTCGACCAGTATTCTTCGGCAGCGGTCTGTACGGTGCCGAGGCCGGAATACGCATCCGCCAGGCGCGCGCGCGTCACGTAATTGCCGTAGGCCGGGATGGCGACGGCGCTCAGGATACCGATAATGGCCACCGCGATCATCAATTCGATCAGGGTGAAGCCGCGCTCCCGCGCCGTGGTTCGCTTGAAGCTAGACATATGGAATCCGAGAAAATACTTGCCCAACGACAATATTAGCCTAAGCCACCGGAATTTGGGCTCGGCAGCCGACAAAAAACAACGAAATCGGGGGCGATTTAAGGGGCGAAAATGCGCACGGCAGCGCAAACGATGTCGATCAGTTACCAGGTGATGACGATTAACTATCGACTGTTATTTTCCGCATATCGCGCGTCATGTACAGCGCGCCATCCGGATAGGTCGCGAGCGCTGCGGCAAGGTCCTGCCCGGCGTCCCGCACCGCGAAGCCCTGCCCCTCCCAGAAGCGGCGCGAGTCCTGCACCGCCACCAGTGCCGCATGCGGCAGCGCCAGCGTCCTCGCCCTTTTGGACAGGCCGGCGAGCAGCCGGCGCGCCAGGCCCTGCCCCAGCGCGGATGGCGCCACGGCCAGGTCGTGGATGTACAGCGTGTCCGCATCCGGCGCCGGCGCGAAGCGGGCGCCGAGCGGCGTCACCGCACCCAGCCGCGACGGATAGGCGAACACATAGGCACAGACGCCGTCCGCGCCGTCGGCGACCAGGGTGGTGCCGGAGGCTGCACGCAGGCGCGCCAGCACGATCGCGGCCGGCTCCTGCATGGCGGGCGGATAGCATGCGGCCTGCACGGCCAGCATCGCGGGCAGGTCCTGTTCCGTCATCAAGCGGATGGTGGCGGTGTGGGTGTCGGTATCGATCGGTCGCTCAAGCATGGGGCGGTATTATGCCCGATCGGCGGGAGGCGGACGAGGCCGCCAGCTATTGTTTAGTAAACGGCATAAACATCCTTCCCGGCATCGTGTCACTATTGCTCCTCCATAATTTTCGGGCTATGTTTCCGAAATTGCATCAAGGAGACACCATGGGCAAGCGCCACCTTCTCGCCACCCTCCCGCTGGCCGCCAGCCTCCTGTGCGCCGGTTTCGCCGCGGCCCAGCCGGGAGCTGCTTCCGGCAGCAAGACCGCCGAGGTCAACGTCTTCATCGGCACCGGCGGCGACGGCCATACCTTCCCGGGCGCGACGCGGCCCTTCGGCATGATCCAGCTGAGTCCCGACACCCAGGTCCGCCATTTCAAGCAAAGCTATCCCTGGGCCGCCGGCTACCGCTACGAGGACGATTCCATCCTCGGCTTCTCGCACACCCACTTTTCCGGCGCCGGCCACTCGGACCTCGGCGACGTGCTCCTGATGCCCACCAGCGGCGAACTGAAACTCGAACCCGGCTACCCGGAGCGCCCCTTCAGCGGCTACCGCTCGCGCTTCTCGCACAAGGACGAGCAGGCCGAACCCGGCTACTACGCCGTGAAGCTGCTCGACAACGAAGTCGACGTCGAGCTCACCGCCAGCGAACGCGTCGGCCTGCACCGCTACCGCTTCAAGCCGGGTGCGCAGGCGCGCGTGGTACTGGATCTGCGCGCCAGCATCTACGACTGGGCCGGCAAGAATTTGTGGTCGCGCCTGCGCCTGCGCGGCCAGGACACCCTGACCGGCATGCGCGAAACGCGCGGCTGGGCGCCCGGCCGCCAGCTGTATTTCGCGATCCGCTTCTCGCGCCCGCTGGCCAGTCACCAGCTGATGAACCGCGAAGAAGGCGTCGAGTACCGCGGCTTCGCTTCGCCCGGCAAGAACCCGGCCGAGAAGGTGGTAGTCGAGGGCAAGGCGCTCGAGGCGGCGCTCGATTTCGGCCAGCTCGGCGACACCCCGCTGCTGGTCAAGGTGGCGGTCTCCAGCGTCAGCGAGGATGGCGCCCTGGACAATCTGGACGAGATGCCGGGCTGGGACTTCGATGCCGAGCGTTCGCGCGCGCATCAGGCCTGGGAACAGGCGCTGGGCGCGGTCGAGATCGAGGCGCCGCAGCCGATGAAGCGCATGGTCTACACCAGCCTGTATCACAGCCTGCTGGCGCCCAGCCTGTTCATGGACCGCAGCGGCCAGTATCGCGGACCGGACAATCAGGTGCACCAGGCCGAGGGCTTCCGCTTCCACTCGACCTTCTCGCTGTGGGACACCTACCGCGCGCTGCACCCGCTGCTCACGCTCATCCAGCCGGAGCAGCGCAACGCCGACTTCGTGCGCTCGCTGATCGCTTCGCAGCAGGCCAGCCCCTACGGCATCCTGCCGGTATGGCAGTTCGCCGGCCTGGAGACCTGGTGCATGATTGGCTACCACGCGGTGCCGGTGATCGCCGACGCCTACCTGAAAGGCATCCGCGGCTTCGACCCCGAGCAGGCGCTGCGCGCGATGACGGCCAGCGCGGAATATGGCCCCTATGGCGGCTTGCAGCACTACATGAAGTACGGCTATGTGCCGATCGACCTGGAGCCGGAAGCGGCCTCCAAGACCGTGGAATACGCCTTCGACGACTGGACCATCGCGCGCATGGCCGAGAAGATGGGCAAGCAGGACGTGGCCGCGCGCTATTACAAGCGGGCCCAGAACTGGCGCAACGTGTTCGATGCGAAGACCGGCTTCGTGCGTGCCCGCAAATCGACCGGCGAATTCCGCACGCCCTTCAACCCGGTGCAGTCGAACTTCGGCAGCGACTATACCGAAGGCAGCGCCTGGCAGTATTCCTGGTATATGCCGCACGATAACGCCGGCCTGGTGAAGCTGCTGGGCGGCGATGCCGGCCTGCAGGCCAAGATCGACCAGGTGTTCGACGCCAGGATCGACGCCAACGTCTACGCCCACATGGAAGACATCTCCGGCCTGATCGGCCACTACGCGCACGGCAACGAGCCTTCGCACCATGTGGCCTACCTGTACAACTTTGCCGGCGCGCCCTGGAAGACCCAGGGCCGGCTGGGCCAGATCGTCGCCAGCCAGTACAAGGATGCGCCGGACGGCCTGGCCGGCAACGACGACCTCGGCCAGACCTCGGCCTGGCTCGCCTTCACGGCGCTGGGCTTCTATCCGGTGGCGCCGGGCACCAACGAATACGTGCTGGGCCGCCCCTTCGTCGAGCGCGCCACGCTGAATCTCCCGAACGGCAAGCGCTTCACGGTCCGCGCCCTGAACCTGTCCAGCGCCAACGGCTACGTCGGCAGCGTCACGCTGAATGGCCAGCCGCTGGCGCGCAGCTACCTGCGCCACGAAGACATCCTCGCGGGCGGCGAACTGGTGTTCACGATGCAGGCAACGCCGAACACGGCCTGGGGCAAGGACAAGAGCGCTCGCCCCTACACCCAGACGGCCTACCAATGAAGCATTTCTTGATGGCCGCCGCCTTCGGGCTGGCCCTGGCTGGCGCCAAGGCCGCTCCGCTCGACTTCGTGAATCCGCTGATGGGCACGGCCAGCAAGCCCGAGCTCTCGAACGGCAACACCTACCCTGCCGTCGGCCTGCCCTGGGGCATGAACTACTGGACCGCGCAGACCGGCAAGATGGGCAACGGCTGGACCTACACCTACGACGCCGACCGTATCCGCGGCTTCAAGCAGACCCACCAGCCCTCGCCCTGGATGAACGACTACGGCCAGTTCGCGGTCATGCCGGTCACCGGCAACAAGCGCTTCACCCAGGACGAGCGCGCCAGCTGGTTTTCGCACAAGGCCGAAGTGGCCAGGCCCGACTACTACCGCGTCTACCTGGCCGACAGCGATGTCAGCGCCGAACTGACGCCGACCGAGCGCGCGGCCCAGTTCCGCTTCACCTTCCCGAAGACCGAGCAGGCCTGGGTCGTGGTCGACGCCTTCGACAAGGGGTCGTATGTGAAGGTGATCCCGGCGGAGCGCAAGATCGTCGGTTACTCGACCCGCTACGCGCGCGGTCCGCTGCCCAACTTCCGCAACTGGTTCGTGATCCAGTTCGACAAACCATTCAAGACGAGCGAAGTCTGGGACGGCGACAAGATCATCGCCGGCGCGCTCGAAGCCCAGGTGCAGCACGCCGGCGCCATCGTCGGCTTTTCTACCGGCGCCGGCGAACGGGTCGGCATGCGTGTCGCATCCTCCTTCATCAGCCTGGAACAGGCCGAGCGCAACCTGGCGCAGGAAATCGGCAACGACGATTTCGACGCGACGCGTGCCAAGGCAGGCAAGCGCTGGAACGCCGTGCTGGGCCGCGTCGAAGTCAAAGGCGGCAGCGTCGACCAGCAGCGCACCTTTTATTCGAGCCTGTACCGCATGGTGCAGTTCCCGAACAAGCTGTACGAACTGGATGCCGCGGGCCAGCCGATCCACTGGAGTCCCTACAACGGCCAGGTGCTGCCGGGCCGGATGTTCGCCGGCACCGGTTTCTGGGACACCTTCCGCGCCCTCTATCCTTTTCTCAACCTGATGTACCCGTCGATCAACCGCGAGATGCAGGAAGGCCTGGTCAACGATTTCAAGGAAGGCGGCTGGCTGCCCGAGTGGTCCAGCCCCGGCTACGCCAACGTCATGATCGGGAATAACTCGGCCTCGGTGGTGGCCGAAGCCTGGCTCAAGGGCCTGCGCGGCTACGACATCGAGACCCTGTGGCAGGCGCTGGTCCACGGCGCCAACAATGCCGGGCCGATCCAGGCGGTGGGCCGGGCCGGCATCGAAGACTACAAGCGCCTCGGCTATGTGCCGATCGATGCCGGCATCAAGGAGAGCGCCGCGCGTACGCTGGAATACGCCTACGACGACTTCGCCATCTACCAGCTAGGTAAAGCCTTGGGCAAGCCGCAGTCCGAGATCGCGGTCTACGCCGAACGCGCCCGCAATTACCGCAAGCTGTTCGACCCGGAATCCGGCCTGATGCGCGGGAAGAACCGGGACGGCAGTTTTCAAACGCCCTTCAACCCCTTCAAATGGGGCGATGCCTTCACCGAGGGGAACAGCTGGCATTACACCTGGTCGGTGTTCCACGACGTTGCCGGGCTGGTCGAGCTGATGGGTGGCCGCCAGTCCTTCGTCGACAAGCTGGACGCCGTGTGGACGCTGCCGCCAGTGTTCGACGAAAGCTATTATGGTGAAGTGATCCACGAAATCCGCGAGATGCAGATTGCCGGCATGGGCCAGTACGCCCACGGCAACCAGCCGATCCAGCACATGATCTATTTGTACGACTACGCCGGCGCGCCCTGGAAGACCCAGTACTGGGCGCGCGAGGTGATGAACCGCCTGTACCGCGCGACCCCGGACGGCTATTGCGGCGACGAAGACAATGGCCAGACCTCGGCCTGGTATGTGTTCTCCAGCCTCGGCTTCTACCCGGTCACGCCCAGCAGTCCGCAGTACGCTCTGGGCGCGCCGCTGTTCCCCGAAGCCGTCCTGCACCTGGAGAACGGCCGCAGCGTGCGAATCCGCGCCCCCGGCAACAGCGATGCGCGGCGCTACGTGGCTGCCTTGCGCATCGACGGCAAGGCGGTGACGCGCAACTGGATCGGCCACGACGAGCTGCTGCGCGGCGCGCGGCTGGACTTCCGCATGTCGGCGCAGCCCAACCTGCGCCGCGGCATTCGCGAGCAGGACGCGCCCTACTCCTTCTCGACGGACCCCACGGCGCCGCCGGCCCCGGTGGAGCGGCACTGAAATGACGGTCACCATCCGCGACCTCGCGCGCGCCGCCGGCTGTTCGATCGGCACCGTGTCGCGGGCCTTGAAGAACCAGCCCGGCCTGGCCGAGCCGACCCGCGCGCGCATCCTGTCGACCGCGCGCGAGCTGGGCTACGACTTCGGACGCCTGCGCCTGGGCGCGATCCGGCGCATCGTCTTCCTGCTGCACCAGCAGCACAACACCCTGTCCTCGAGCCCCTTCTATTCGCCGGTGCTGCAGGGCGCAGAGCAGGCCTGCCGCCGCGCCGGCGTGACCCTGTCCTTCAGCGTGGTGCATCCGGGCGAACCGGTGGCCGAACTGGTGCGCGCCCAACAGCCGGACGCGATTCTGTGCGCCGGCTATTTCGAGCCTGAACTGGTGGCGGTGCTGCGCGACAGCGGAAAGCCGCTGGCCCTGGTCGACATGCACCTGCCGGGCTTCAGCTCGGTCAACCCCGACCATCACCTGGGCGGCTACCTCGCGACCCGCCACCTGATCCGCACCGGGCGGCGCCGGATCGCGATGATCGCCGGCTCGCTGGCCCACTACAGCATCCACCAGCGCGCGCGCGGCTACCGCAAGGCCTTGTTCGAGGCGCGCATGCTGGCCGACCCCGAGCTCGAAGCCCAGGTGCCGGCCAGCGGCGAGCCGCTGCAGGGCGTGCGCGACGCGACCCGCGCACTGCTGGCGCGCACGCCGCGCCCGGACGCCCTGTTCTGCTATAACGACAGCGCCGCGCTGGCCGCAATGCAGGTCTGCCTGGACGCCGGCCTCAAGGTCCCGGCCGACATCGCCATCGTCGGTTTCGACGACATCGGCGCCGCCGCCCAGGCCATCCCGCCGCTGTCCAGCATCGCGATCGACAAGGAAGCGCTGGGCGCGGCCGGGGTCGCGCTGCTGCTGGATAAAGCCGGCGCAAGCCCCACCGAACACACCCTGCCCGTGCAGCTGATCGTGCGCGAGAGCAGCTATGACGACTGAACGGAGACGACCCGCATGTCCACCCCGCATCCCGACTTTTTCGACCCGAAAACCCTGACGGACCACGTGGCGCACACGATGGCCTTCTACCATCCGCGCGCGGTCGACCCGAACGGCGGCTTCTACCACTTCTTCCGCGACGACGGCAGCATCTACGACAGCCATACCCGTCATCTGGTATCGAGCACCCGTTTCGTGTTCAACTACGCGATGGCGCACCGCCACTTCGGCGGACCGGATTTTTTGGCGATGGTGCGCCACGGCGTGGCCTTCCTGCGCGACAGCCACCGCAACCCCGATACCGGCGGCTATACCTGGCTGCTGCGCCGCGACCACGGCGCCACCTCGGTACTCGACGCCACCAACCACTGCTACGGCCTGGCCTTCGTGATGCTGGCCTATGCGCACGCGCTGATGGCCGGCGTCGAGGAAGCGCGGCCATGGCTGGCCGAGACCTGGGATCTGATGGAGGAGCGCTTCTGGGAACCGGCGCACGGCCTGTACGCCGACGAAGCCAGCGCCGACTGGTCGCAGCTGTCTTCGTATCGCGGCCAGAACGCGAACATGCACAGCTGCGAGGCCATGCTGGCAGCCTACGCCGCCACCGGCGAGCAGCGCTACCTGGAACGCGCCGAGACCATCGCCTGGAACATCACGCGGCGCCAGGCCGGCCACGCCGACGGCAGGATCTGGGAACACTACCGCGCCGACTGGACCCCGGACTGGGATTTCAACCGCGACGACCCGGCCAACCTGTTCCGGCCCTGGGGCTACCAGCCCGGCCACTTCACGGAATGGGCCAAGCTGCTGCTGCTCCTCGAACGCCATGAGGAACAGCTGACACGCGGCGCCCACTGGCTGCTGCCGACCGCCCAGGAATTGTTCGAGCAGGCCATGGTGCACGCCTGGGACGCGCAGCATGGCGGCATCCACTACGGCTTCGCGCCCGACGGCAGCGTGTGCGACGGCGACAAGTACTTCTGGGTACAGGCCGAATCGCTGGCCGCCGCGGCGCTGCTGGCCGACCGCAGCGGCGACGCCAGCTACTGGGACTGGTACGCGAAGATCTGGGCCTATGCCTGGGACCACTTCGTCGACCACGAACACGGCGCCTGGTACCGCATCCTCACGCCGGACAACCGCAAGATCTCGGATGAAAAAAGCCCGGCCGGCAAAGTCGACTACCACACCATGGGCGCCTGCCACGACGTCGTGCCGCTGCTCGAGCGCAGGCTCGCAAAATAATCCAGCTTGTCGGGATTGCGCGCCTTGGGATGGCGCTCGGACGCTCAGCTGCCCGCGATCGGGCTGCCGAACAGGCCGACAGCCAGCTCGGCCCAGACCAGCAACAGGGTCAGCAGCAGACCGCCGCCGATCGCGCGGCGCTGCTGCACGGTGCGCAGTTTGCGCGTGAGCAGGACGTAGAGGCTGCCGATGCCGGCAAGCAGAATGCCGGCGACGACGAAGTCGAAGGGGCTCCAGTTCACTTCGCGGGTGAAGCGCATGGCCACGGCCGGCACCATCAGGATCGCGCCGGTGCCCAGCAGGACGCGGGCCAGGCCCCTGGCCAGGCTGGTCTTCTCTTGGGCATCGTCGAATCTGTTCATTGCGCGCATGGGTACGGAAGAGTCAGAGGGGGGCCGACTGGACCAGGCTCAGGCCAGATTTGGCCAGGGCCATTGCCACCGGCAATGCGCACAGCACCAGCACGACACCGATGCGAACACGGCGCGCGCGCTGCTTCTGCTGCGAAAAACGTGAGAGACGAAATCCTTTATGGGGGGTCATGGGCGTCCTTTCATGTGCATTGAATATGCAAAATCATAATACGCCGAGGCCAAAACCCCCGCCACGAATGGTTCCACCTCATCACGATGCGTTTGCGCTGGCGCACACGCCCATGTCTCCAGCCCGCAACAGCACTTGCCGGCAAGCCAGGCAAGCACGCTGCATTCCGGACCGCCTACGCGGGCTCCCTTCGGCTCAGCTGCGGTCGACAATCCTGACGATGCCGCCAGCGCCGAACGTGAATTCGGAACGCCCGGCCATCTCGATCAGCGTGCCGGCGGGCGGGCCGCCGGGAACATCGGCCGCCAGCCTGCCGCGCCAGGCGATCTCCGCGACCAGCATCTCGCCTTTCTGCGCCAGGGCGGTGACGCGCTGCTCGCGTTCCGAGAACAGGGTCTTCGATTGCTCGGCCAGCTGGCGAAAGGCGTCGATGCCGGTGGTTTCCGCGCTCAGGGTGCCGCCCGAATAGTTTTCAAAGCGGATCGCCGGGTCGAGCTGGGCCAGCATCCCTTCGATGTCGAAGGTGTTGTAGGCCGCCAGGTAGCGGTCGATCAGGTCCTTCTGCCGCGTATCCATCATCTTCCTCCGCTCATCAACCAGAAATCAGAAATGCCAGGCCACCGCCGAGGCGTCGTCGGCCTGCTTGACCGCCAGGCCGGCGCCGCCGGACGTCCGCTCGTGTTCCCGCAGTTCGCCCAGCAGCTGCTCCAGCCGGCCCTCGGCGCAGGCGCGCAGCAGGCCGGCATCGGTGTACAGGCCGTAGGCGTCGACCAATCGGTAGAAGCCGTCCGTCATCACCAGCAGCGTGGCGCCGCGCTCGACGCGCACCGCGTAACGGCGCGCGGCGAAGGGGCCGGCCGGCGCCAGGCACAGGCTCTGCGGCGCCGGCGCCATGTTCTGCTCTTCGCGGCGGCGCCTGAGCATGGGCAGCAGACGCTCGCGCCGCAGCGCCGGGTCGGCCACGCCCTCGCGCACCAGGCCGGCAATCGCCTCCTGCAGCAGCGCCTCCTGCGGGTTCACCCAGGGATCGAGGTCGCGCACGCTGCCGTCCGCGCCCAGCAGCAGGGTCTTGCAATCCCCGAGGCAGTACACGATCAGTTCCGCCGCCTCGCCCATGGGCATGATGCGGACCCAGGTCATGGCCGCGACCGGCCACGCATGCATCGGCACCGCCAGGCCCGCGGTACGGTCCTCGAAATCGGCGCGCACCGCGTCGACCGCCGTGCGCACCGCCTGCTCCTGCGAGCTGCGCCCGGCCAGCGCGCGGCCGAAGGCGCTGCCGAAGCGCCGCACGAACCAGGCGACGTCGCCGCCGTCCCTGTCGATGTAGTTCTGCTGTGCCACCGAGGTGGCGCCGTCCAGCACCACGATGTCCGTCATCCTGTCCTGCTCGAATACCGCGACATGGTCCTCGTTGCCGTGACCGGGCGCAGCCGAGGACACTGAAGTCCAAGCCATTCCATACTCCTGATTCATTGCATGAACTATACGCAATTTCAGGAAAAGATGCTGAACAACAACTTCAGCCACCCAGCACGGTCAGGATCACCCGGCGCCGGTGCGGCGCGGTCCGATGCTCCCATAAGTAGATGCCCTGCCAGGTGCCGAGCAGCAGACGGCCGCCGCCGACCGGTACGCTGACGCTGGTCGCGGTGAGCATGCTGCGCACGTGGGCCGCCATGTCGTCCGGCCCCTCGGCATCGTGCCGGTAGGCGGGATCGCCGTCCGGCGCCAGGCGCGCCATCACGGTTTCGAGATCGCGCCGGACGTCGGGGTCGGCGTTCTCGGTGATCGTCAGCGAGCAGCTGGTGTGCTGCACGAACACGTGGACCACGCCGCAGCGCAGGCCGGATGCGGCGACGGCGTCGGCGACGTCGGCGGTGATGTCGCGCGTGCCGCGGCCGGCGGTGGCGATTTCGAGGGTCGTTTGATAAGTCATGGCCACCCAGCTTATCATCTGGACATCGCCGCTGCCACGCGGCACACGACACCGGAGCCGAACCATGCCGATGCAGACCCTGTTTGCCGCCAGCCTGCTGGCCGGTGCCTCGTTCGCCGCCGTCGCCGCACCGGCCACCGCACCGGCCGCGCCATCGCCGGCGACGGTGGTCGCGATCCGCTACGAACTCGACGAATCCTCGGCCGAGCGCATCGAGGAACTGGTGGTCGATCCCATCGAACGCAGCCTGCGCGAGCTGCCGCGCGTGCAGGCCATGCGCACCACCGCCACGCATCGTCTCGCGACGGCGGAGCTGTCCTTCGACGGCGGCGCCGGGGAGCCGGACCTGGCCGAGGTCGTGGCCCGGCTCGACCGCTTGCGGCTGGATGCCGGCATCGCGGTGCAGGCGCGCAGCGTCGGGCTCAGGCCTTGTCGACTCGCATGCTCAGGCGAAAACCCTTCGCTGTGACGTAGCTGCCATCGGCCTGCTTTTCGTTGCGGCCGATGGCAAGCGTCATCGGCTCGCCGAACCTGGCGACCATGCGCGGGTTCGAGGCCAGCTTGCCGTCGCAGACCAGCTTGATCTGCACCGCGACAGTGGCGTCCTTGCCTTCCGCCAGCGTCAGCTCGGCTTCGCAGTCGCGGCCTTCGCCGTCGCGCAAGCCCGCGAGGCGATGGCTGCCCGCGGTCAGCACCTCGTCGTGGCTTGGCGCGCCGCCGTCGATACTCAAGTCCGTGGCCAGGCGATACTGGCCGCCCGGCGCGGCAAGCGGCAAGGCTTCGCCGCTGGCCGCCCAACCGAGACCGGCGCCGGCGACACTGAAACCGGCAAGCAGCACGGCGATGGCGATCCGCGCGCGGCGCGGCGATACGGAATCCTGCAAATGCATGATGCGCTCCTTGGTGGGTGAAATGGCCTGCATGGTGCAGCCGACCGGCAGGCTGGCGGTCGTGAGGGACTTCAACAAGGCATTCGCATAGGCGCGCGGCGCATGCTGCCCGCTGCCGAGGACAGCGCTGTCGCAAGCCAGTTCCTGGTCGGCCAGGAAGCGGCGGCGCGCGGCGCCGGCCAGCGGATGGAACCAGAACAGGCAGCCGATCAGCGCGGCCAGCGCGTTCCACCAAAGGTCGCCACGGCGCGCATGCAGCGCTTCGTGGGCCAGTACCGCAGCCTGTTCGGCGGCGTCGTAACGCAGAAGGAAGTCGGCGGGGAGCACGATGCGCGGCCGCAGCAGCCCGACCAGCATTGGGCCGGCATCCGGCCGCATGCTCAGCCAGGCGCCCTGCCGGCCGGGGCGCAGCGGCCCGAGCGCAAGCAGGAAGGCGCGCTGGCGCAGCAGCAGCAAGCAGCCGGCGGCAACGGCACCTGCCAACCACAGAACGGCCACCAGATACCCCAGATTCAGGTTGGCGGCCTCTACCGGCAAGGCTGGCAGCGCCACGCCATCGAGGGGGGCCGGTGCCAGCGCCAGCACTGCCGGCTGTGCCACCTGGTGGCGGGGCCAGCAGCAAAGCGCGAGTCCGATCGGGAGCGCCAGCCACAGCGCGTAGACGGCCGCGGCACCGATGCGCCTGCGCAGCGGGCGCCGTACGAGGATCAACGAGCCCGCCAGAAGCGTGAACACCAGGCTGGCGATGCCCAGGCGTAGCAGAAGCGCCGACACCAGCGCCGCGCTCATCGGTCCAGCCTGTCGATCAGCTTGCGCAATTCGGCCAGGTCGTCCTTACTCAGCGCATGGCGCTCGCCGAAGTGGGCAACCAGCGGCGCCACGCGCCCGCCGAACAAACGGTTCAACACCGAACGGCTCTGGGTGTCGACCCAGTCGGCCCGCGCCAGCACCGGCGAATACAGGTAGCGCCTGCCCTGGTATTCGGCGCGGATCACGCCCTTCTTCAGCAGCCGGTTAAGGAAGGTCTTGATGGTCGCTTCCTGCCACTCGGCGTTGCCGGCCAGGGCGGCGACGATCTCGTCGGCGGTGCGCGGCGCGCCTGCCCACAGCACTTCCATCACGAGGGATTCGGCATCGGTAATCTGCGGCAGGCCAGCCATGGCGACTCCGTTTACAGTTGTAATCGATAATGATGATTACACGCGTAATCGGCAGTGTCAAGCGGATCGTTCGGGGCTCAGCGATGACTCAATCGCGCCGCAATTCGCCCAGCAGCCCGCGCGCCTGCTCGGCCTGGGCAAAGCGCATGTCGCCGGCCGTCAGCGCTTCCAGCTCGCGGCGGGCGCCGGCGCGGTCGCCGCTCCTGGCCATCGCCGCCGCCAGGTGGTAGCGGATGTCGCGCGCTTTCGGTGCCAGCGCATGGGCTTTCTGCAGCAGCAGCAAGCCGCGTCCGGCGTCCGCCTTGCTGCCCTTGTCGACCAGGATCCAGGCCAGCGTGTCCATCACGTCGGGCTGTTCGCCGGCCTGGCGGTAGGCTGCTTCGGCGGTGGCCTGGGCGCGCGGATCGCCGAGTTCCTGGTAGGCCAGGGCCAGGTTGTTCAGGACCACGGCATTGTCCGGCTGGCGCTTGAGCACCGCTTCGAGACGGTCTGCCGCCTGCCTGAAGTCGCGCTCCGCCATCAGGGTCTGCGCCTTGTAGGCCTGGGCCCGGATGTCGTCCGGATGGCTCGCCAGCCAGCGATCCAGGCGCTGCACGGCTTCCTGCCGGCGGCCGGCCTGGCGCAGCGCATCGTCGATCTTGATCGCCAGCTCGTTGGTCGGGTTCAGTTTGAAGGCCCGTTCGTACAGCGCCAGCGCCTCGGGCGCCTGGCGCTTGGCCATCAGGATGTCGGCCTGCAGCTGGTAGCCGGCCGCGGCTTCCGGATGGCGGCGCTGCAGCTGCTCGGCCACCAGCAGGGCCAGGTCGCGCGAGCCCTTGCGCACATAGACTTCAGCCAGCGCCAGCTGGGCCGCGGGGAAGTCCGGCTGCATCGCCAGCACGCCCTTCAGCGCTTCCTCGGCCTGCACCGGCTGGTTCAGCACCAGGTTCAGCGCCGCGACCTGCATCAGCGCCTGGGCCGAGCGCGGCAGCGCGAAGGACAGCTTGCGGTAGGTTTCCAGCGCTTCGGCGCGTTCGCCGTTCGCCAGCTGGCTCTTGCCCAGCAGGTCGAGCAGGTCCGGATTGTCCGGATGGCTCACCTGCAGCTTGCGCGCCAGGTTCAAGGCCTTCGGGAGCTGGCCGACGCGCAGGTACTGGCCGATCAGGTTCACGGCCGGTCCGACCGCGTTCGGGTCGACCGCCGCTGCCTGCTCCAGCCAGCGCGTGGCCTCATCCTGCTTGCGGGCGGCCTCCGCCAGCGAAGCCAGCATGGTCAGCGCCGGCACGCTGGTCTTGTTCTTCGCCAGGAAGTCCTGCATCTGTCGGCCTGCCAGTTCGGGCTTGTTCTCGTCCAGCGCAAGCTGGGCCAGGTCAGCCGCCGCCGCAAAATAGGTCGGGTCGAGCGCCAGCGCATGCTGCAAGGCCGCGCGCGCCGCGGCCGGCTGGCGGCGCGCGATCGCCACCAGGCCCTTGAGCTCGTGTACCACCGCGTTTTCCGGCTGCACCCGCTCGAGCGCCTGCAGCGCCTGGGCGGCGGCATCCAGGCGCTGCAGGCGCAGCTGGGTGCGGATCAGGGCCACCGCCGCTTCCGTCGAATCCTTGTCCAGCGCGATCGCCGCCTGCAATTCGCGCAGCGCGCGCTCGGTCTCGCCCTTCTCCAGCCGCGACAGCCCGAGCGAGGTCAGCAGGCTGCTCGAGGCCGGATCGAGGACGCTGGCCTTTTCGAACAGTTCGGTTGCCTGGCCGTAGTCGCGCGAGCGCATCGATGACTCGCCGGCCAGCGCCAGCAGTTGCGGATCCTTGAAGCCGCTGGCTTGCGGATTGACCAGCATCGGCTCCAGCGCTTCGCGCGCTGCCTGGCTATGGCCGCTGCCCAGCAGGCTGGCGGCCAGCATCTTGCGGGCGTAGAGGTTGTCCGGGGTGCGCTCCAGGTAGTGGCGGAAGTGATGCTCGGCCAGGTAATAAGAGCCCAGGCGCATGTTGACCACGCCGGCCAGCAGCACGCTCGGCATGTGTTCCGGCGCCACTCGCAGCACCTTCAGCAGCGAGTCGTGCGCTTCCTGGACGCGCCCGCGCGAGAAATCGAGCAGTGCCTGGGTATAGGTCACCAGCACGCTGCCCGGCGCCAGCTTCAGCGCGGCGTCGAGCTCGGCCTGGGCCATCTGGTAGCGCTCCAGTCCGATCGCGGTATAGGCTTTTTCGACGTGCGCCGAACGGTGCTGCGGCTGCAGCGCCAGCACCTTGTCGTAGATGTCGAAAGCCTCGCTGCCCTTGTTCTCGGCGCGCAGCAGCTCGGCTTCGAACATCAGCGCATCGATGTGCCTGGGGTCGCGTGCCAGGATGCGTGCGGCCCAAGCATGCGCGGCGGCCGGCTCGCCGCCGACGAAGGCCGCGCGGCCCATGCCGATCATGGCCGCGGCGTCATCGGCGCGCACTTGCAGTGCCTTTTCGTACAGCGCCCGGGCATGGTCGCGCTTCTCGAGCGCCAGCCAGGCATCGGCACGCGGGGCCAGCAGCTCGCCGCGCGCGTCCTCGTCCTTGCCGGTCGCGTCCAGCGCTTTCTGGAATTCGGCCTGCAGATTCAGCGAGCGGGCCAGCAGCGCGAGCGCGGCTTCTTTCGGATAGCCCTGCTCCAGCGCCTGGCGCGCTTCCTTTTCCGCACTCAGGCCATCGCCCAGCTCCAGATAAACGGTACCCAGCAGGTAGCGCGTGTCGGCGCTGCGCGGTTCCGCGGCCACCGCGTTCTTCAGCGTGATCACTGCACTGCGCTGGTCGCCATGCTGGCGGAAAGCCTCTGCTTTCGCGCGCAGCTGCGCCCCGGATTCGCCGTGGCAGGCCGCCAGCATGGCCGGCAACAGCAGCGGCAGCAATAGCGAAGCCAGCAGCGCAGGAAGACGTCGTGTTTGAGCGGTGGAAGCAGGCATGGCCAATTGCCGCCGGGCGGCGTGCGAGATCAAAAGTATATTGTCGCGGTGGCATGGAGGGCCAGGCAAGCAAAATTTCCACCGTGAATCATCTCGCGCTTTGATAGCCTGTCGGACAACTTTACAGTTGCAACCATCCAACAAGTTAACCGTCAGTCAAATGCCTGATTTACAAGTAAAGTTAATGTATGGCATGATTCATGCTGAACAAAAATAAAATCAGTCCGCTGGGGGATCCGTGAAAAAACTTCGCAAGTTCGTGTTCGGCGCCATTGCGCTGCTCGCCGCCATGAGCGCCCACGCCGGCGGCATCAGCGACACCGGCGTCAACGCCTACTGGGGATCCGACAGCCACGGCTACGGCGACGTCATCGGCGGCAGCACCTACGACATCAAGGGCGCCACCATCACCCGGATCGGCAATGTCCTGACCATCGCGATTGCGACCAATTTCGCCGGGCACGCCGGCATGGACGCGAACGTCATCCAGGGCGGCGTCGGTTACGGCGACCTGTTCCTGGCCGAGACCTGGAATCCCTTCGGCAGCGACCCCAATCACGTCAAGGACAACGACAACAACGGTACCCTGTGGTCCTACGGCTTCGCGCTGGACAACCGCTACAGCAACAGCGGCGGCACCTTCAAACTGTACCAGCTGAATGGCAAGACCAACGACGCCAACGTGCTGGACTCCGAAAGCTTCAATACCTGCGTCAGGGGCGTCAGCTGCGTGTATCGCAATGGCCAGGCGACCGCCGTCAACACCAGCAAGACCAACAAGAACGTCGCCTATACCGGCATGACCGGCAGCTGGAGCGTCATCGCGAACAAGGAAATCAAGTTCACGATCACGCTGGCCTCGACTTCCGACCTGCTGAAATACAGCTCGCTGGCCATGCACTGGGGCGAGACCTGCCAGAACGACGTGATCGAAGGACAGGTCAGCCTGGTGCCGCTGCCGGGCGCCCTGCCCCTCACCGGCCTGGGCCTGGTCATGCTGGGCCTGGCGCGCCGCCGCCGCACCAAGGCTGCGGCTTGAATCAGGGCCGCAGCGCGTAGCGGTCGATGAAGGCCTTGACGCCGTCCGGATGCGCCGCCAACCAACGCTCGTAGTCGGGCCGGTAGGCTTCCTTGTACAGCAGCATGAAGATAGCCGGCTCGAGCTGGCCATCGCGCTGCATGCCTTGCATCTTCAGCAGCGCCGGGTCGCTGAGCTTCTTTCCGCCAGCGCCCTCGGCTTCGCCGGCAACCTGTAGCGCCAGCTGCCAGGCTTGCAGCTCGACCTCGAACGGCGAAGGCTTTGGTGCATCCTTGGCGGTACGCGCCTTTGCTTCCGCCATGGCCAGCGCCAGGCGCATGGCATTGTCCGGTGTCTCCGAGGTTTTCTGCAGGTCGCCGTCGATGCTGATGGTCGCCTTGCCGTCTGCGCCGATGCCGACGCTGGCGCCGCGCCGCAGGGCCAGCGGCGTCAAGGGATGGCCGGTACGGCTGCGCAGGCCGGCGAGCTTGTTCCAGCTCGGCAGCTGGGCCGGATCGGCGGCGATGCCGGACAGCAGCGCGGCTTCCCCTTCCGCCAGCTTGCCCTGCTCGACCAGGGCATCGGACAGGAAGCGCCAGGCCTGGCCATTGCGCGGCTCGATCTCGGTGGCGCGGCGGAACAGGGCTTCGGCCTTGGCCCACTCGTGCTGCATGTACCAGCAATCGCCGGCGCCGACCCAGGCTGTGGAATATTGCGGATCCAGACGCATGACTTGCTGGTACTGCGCCAGCGCGCCCGCGTAGTCGTGACGGGAGAAGCGCAGTTCGGCCTCGTTCTGCGCGGCGGCCGCGGCCTGGTTCGGCTGGTGCAGCGGCGACGGCGTGGCGTCAAGCAGCATGCGCAGCACTTCCTGGGCCAGCGGATCGTCGGGCTTTAGTTTCAGCGCGCCGCGTGCCAGCCCTTCGGCCTGTTTGCGCAGCGCCGCGGCCTGCTCGGGTTTGGCCGGGTCCAGTGCCACCAGATACATGTGCGCCGCCGCCGACAAGGGCGCGGAGGCCTTCGGCGCGGCGGCGGCAGCGGCCTGGTATTTGGCCAGCGCATCCGCCAGCTTGCCCTGCACGGTCAGGGCCCGGCCTTCAGCCACCAGGCTGGCGCAGGCGCCGTTGCAGGCGGGATCGGTGTCGGCGTGGGCGAGCGGCAGTGCCAGCGCGAGGGCGATGGCCGCAATCAGTGGGCGCAGCATGGCGTCTCCATCAATCGAAAACGCCGATGCTACCCGATCCGGGCGGCGCAAATTCCTCGAAATGTCACACTGCGGGACTTCTCTGCCTACTGGCGCAGGCGCGGGCCGCTGGCCTTGCGGAACTCCGCCAGGTGCGAGGAAGGAATCAGGTTGATCTCGGCCGAATGGAAGTGGTCGCACAGGGGCCGCAGGGCGCCGTCTTCCGGCTTCCAGCAGGCGGCCTGTTCGCCGTCTTCGTAGATGTCGACGGTCCAGCCGGCACCGCCGATGGTCTGCACGATGCCGCTCACGCCGCCCTCGAACGAGGCCGGCAAGTCGAAGGCGACGCGCAGCACGGTCGCATCCGGCAGGCGCGGATACGGGGTCGTATAGAAGTCGTACAGCTCGGCCATCGGCCAGAACAGGCCCAGCACCTGCTGCAGCACGGCCTGGCTATTGGCGCTGCCGCGCCCGGTCACGACGATGCGTACGCCGAGGCGCAGCAATTCGTCGGTTGCCGTCTCGATGCGGTCCAGGGTTTCGACGGTCAGCATGGCATTCGACTCCGGTAGATTGACGCTCGTCATACTACCCGGAGTCCAGCCCGAGATGCTCTCCAAAAATCACAGGATGGCGATTCTTCCGCCATCGGTTGTAGCTACGCCACGGTGGGCAATTTCGGCAACAGTTTGTCGAGCGTGACAGGATAGTCACGCACGCGCACGCCGGTGGCGTTGTAGATCGCGTTCGCGACCGCCGCGCCGACCCCGCAAATCCCCAGTTCGCCGACGCCCTTGGCCTTCATCGGCGAGGACAGCGGATCGGTCTCGTCGAGGAACACCACCTCCTGGTGCGGGATGTCGGCATGCACAGGCACCTCGTACAGCGCCAGGTCGTGGTTGATGAAGCAACCGATGCGCTTGTCGACCACCAGGTCTTCCATCAGCGCCGCCCCCACCCCCATCGTCATCGCCCCGATCACCTGGCTGCGCGCCGATTTCGGATTCAGGATGCGGCCCGCCGCGCACACGGCCAACATGCGGCGCACGCGGGTCTCGCCGGTGACGGCATCGACGCCGACTTCGACGAAGTGGGCGCCAAAAGTCGACTGCTGGAATTTCTTGTCCAGCTCACCGTACTCCATCTTGTCCTCGGCATTCAGCTCGCCGCCTTCGGCCGCCTGGCGCAGCCGCAGCGAGCGTCCGCCGGCGCTCACCATGCCGTCGCTGAAATCGGCGTTGGCGGGATCGAGGCCGAGCTTTTGCGCCACCATCTCGCGCAGCTTGACGCACGCCGCGTAGACGCCGGCGGTCGAACTGTTGCCGCCCCACTGTCCGCCCGAACCGGCCGATACCGGGTAGTTCGAATCACCCAGGCGCACCACCACCTGGTCCAGCGGCAGTCCCATCATCTCGGCCGCGGTCTGGGCGATGATGGTGTAGGTGCCGGTGCCGATGTCGGTCATGTCGGTCTCGATCGTCACCTTGCCGTCGCGCTCGAGGCGGGCGCGTGCCCCCGAGCGCATGTTCAGATTGTTGCGGAAGGCAGCGGCCATGCCATAGCCGATCAGCCAGCGTCCCTCGCGCATCTGGCCCGGCACCGGGTTGCGCTTGTTCCAGCCGAAGCGCTCGGCGCCCATGCGCAGGCAATCGACCAGGCGGCGCTGCGAGAACTTGCGCTCGCGCTTTTCCGGATCGACGCTGGTGTCGTTCACGATGCGGAACATCACGGGGTCCATCTTGAGCTTTTCCGCCATCTCGTCCATCGCGATCTCGAGCGCCATCATGCCCGGCGCCTCGCCCGGCGCGCGCATCGCGTTCGCTTCCGGCAGGTCCAGCCTGGCCAGACGCAAGGCCGTGTAGCGGTTCGGCCCCGCGTACAGCAAGCGGGTCTGCTGCACCGCCGTTTCCGGCTTGCCGTCCGGGAGGTCGCCCGACCAGCTTTCGTGGGCGATGGCGGTGATCCGCCCTTCGCGCGTGCAGCCGATGCGGATGCGCTGGATGGTGGCCGGGCGGTGGGTCGTGTTGTTGAACATCAGCGCGCGCTGCAGCGCCACCTTGACCGGCCGGCCCGCCTGGCGCGCGCCCAGCGCCGCCAGCAGCGCCTCCGAACGCAGGAACAGCTTGCCGCCGAACCCGCCGCCGATGTAGGGCGAAAGCAGATGCACGTTCTCCTCGGGGATGCCGAGCGTCTTGGCCATGTCCTTCTTGCCCCAGTTGATCATCTGGTTGGCGGTGAAGATGGTCAGCTTGTCCCCTTCCCATTTCGCCACCGAAGCGTGCGGCTCCATCATCGCGTGCGACTGGTCCGGCGTGGTGTAGATCGCGTCCAGCTTGACCGGCGCGCTGGCCCAGGCGGGGTTGAAGTCGCCGGCGCGGGTTTCGGGCTTGTCCTCTTTCTTGCCCAGTTTCGCGCTGCCCTTGGCCTTCGCCAGATCGTACTGGCCCCTGGTCTTCGCGTACTCGATTCGCACCAGCCCGGCGGCGGCACGCGCCTGCTCGAACGTCTCGGCCACCACCAGCGCCACCGCCTGATGGTAATGCTCGATGTCCGGGCCGCCCAACAGCCTGGCGGTGTTGTAGTCGCCCTTGCCCAGCTTGCCGGCGTTGTCCACCGTGACGATCGCGACCACGCCCGGCGCGCGTTTGGCGGCCGACAAATCCATGGCCACGATGCGGCCCTTGGCGATGCCGGCGCCGACCACGTAGCCGTAGGCGGCATTCGGGATCGCCTGGTGCTGCTCGTAGGCATAGGGGGCGGTGCCGGTGGTCTTGAGGGGCCCGTCGATACGGTCGGTAGGACGGCCGACGATCTTCAGCCGGTCGATCGGGTTGGTGCCGGCGGCGGTGGTGAATTTCATCGTTCAGGTCCTCCTTGCTTCGAGCAGCAGGCCGTCCAGCGTGCGCTGCACGAGGGGCACTTTGAAAGCGCTGTCTTCGGTGACGCGGGCGTTGGCCAGCAGTTGGTCGGTCACCGACTTGCCGCCGCGCGCCAGCTGCTGTTCCGCGTTCGGCATGCGCCAGGGTTTGTGGGCGACGCCGCCCAGCGCCACGCGCCCGCTGCCGTCACGCTGCACGATCGCGGCCACCGACACCAGCGCGAAGGCATACGAGGCGCGGTCGCGCACCTTCTGGTAGAACTGCCGTCCGCCGACTGGCTTGGGCAGGGTCACCGCGGTAATCAGCTCGCCCGGCGCCAGCACGTGTTCGATGTGCGGGGTGTCGCCCGGCAGGCGGTGGAAGTCGGCGATCGGAATCACGCGCCGGCTGCCGTCGGGCTTGACGGTTTCGACGTTCGCGTCCAATACCCGCATCGCCACCGCCATATCGCTCGGGTGGGTGGCGATGCAGGCATCGCTGGTGCCGACGATGGCGTGGTGGCGATTGAAGCCGCCGATCGCCGAGCAGCCGCTGCCCGGCGCCCGCTTGTTGCAGGGCTGGTTGGTGTCGTAGAAGTAAGGGCAGCGGGTGCGCTGCAGCAGGTTGCCGGCGGTGGTCGCCTTGTTGCGCAGCTGGCCGGTGGCGCCTGCCAGCAGCGCCCGCGACAGCACCGCATAGTCGCGTCGCACGCGCGGATCGCTGGCCAGGTCCGTGTTGCGCACCAGGGCACCGACCCGCAGGCCGCCGTCGCCGCTGGCCTCGATCCTGTCCATGCCGATGCCGTTCACATCGATCAGGTGGGCCGGGGTCTCGATCTCCAGCTTCATCAGGTCGAGCAGGTTGGTGCCGCCGGCGATGAAGCGGGCGTTGGGCGTGGCCGCCGCGGCTTTCGCGGCTTCTTCCGGGCTGCGCACGCGCTGGTAGGTAAAGGCTCTCATGCCTGGCTCCCTGCCGGATTGGCGCCGGCCACTTCGGCGATCGCGTCCATGATGTTCGAATAGGCGCCGCAGCGGCAGATGTTGCCGCTCATGCGCTCGCGCATTTCCATCGGCGACAGCAGCGGACGCGCGTTCAGGTCCGCCGTCACGTGGCTCGGTATGCCGCGCTTGACTTCGTCGAGCATCGCCGCCGCCGAGCAGATCTGGCCCGGCGTGCAATAGCCGCACTGGTAGCCGTCGTGCTTCACGAAGGCCGCCTGCAGCGGGTGCAGCTTGTCCGGCGTGCCCAGGCCCTCGATGGTGAGGATCTCCGACCCCTCGTGCATCAAGGCCAGGCTGAGGCAGGAATTGATGCGGCGGCCGTCGGCGATGACCGTGCAGGCGCCGCACTGGCCCTGGTCGCAGCCCTTCTTGGTGCCGGTCAGGCGCAGGTGCTCGCGCAGCAGGTCGAGCAGCGTGGTGCGGGTATCGACTTCCTTTTCGTAGCGCTGGCCGTTGACGCGCAGCGCCACCTTCGACAGCACCGGCGCCGGCGTTGCCGCGTTTGGCGATCCGGCCTGCGGCGCGGTCGCACCCGGCGTCTGGGCGCCGGCGGCGCCAGGCAGCGCCGCCGCCGTGGCGGTCAGTGCGCCGGCAATCAGCAATTCGCGCCGCGCGGTGTCGATGTCCCGTCCCGGCGCTGCGTCGTTCAGATGGTCGTCCATGGCCTTGCTTCCTTTCCCGGTGAGTCGCGCCGCCATCTTATGTCGATTCAGGCCCGGCGCCGCACACGTTTCGGCAGAGCGAAAAACGCACCAGCATGGTGCGGAAATACAGGGTATCAGCGTGTGGGCGCGCATAGAGTTTGTCCTGTAGAATTGTCTGTTTCGCCATTCTTCCTTCTCCCATGAATCACCGCGACGCTTTCCTCGCCAATGGCGGCGACGCCGGCGCGCGCATCCTGGCGCGGGACTGGCGCAGCCACCCGCTCGGCCCCGTGCAGGACTGGCCGGCATCGCTGTGCATGTCTCTCGGCATGGTGCTCGGATCGTCCTTCCCCACCTTCATCGCCTGGGGCGAAGCGCTGTTCATCTTCCACAACGATGCCTATACCTCCATGCTCGGCAACAAGGCCGCGACGGCGCTGGGCACGCCGCTATCCGAACTGTGGCCCGAGGCTTGGGATACCCTGGCGCCGCTGGCGCGCCGGGTGCTGGACGGCGAGGCGCTGTTTTTCGAGAATTTCCAGGTCACCATCGAACGCAAGGGTTATCCCGAACAGGGCTGGTTCACGTTTTCCTACAGCCCGCTGCGCGACGACACCGGGAACGTGGCCGGCCTGCTGTGCACCGTAGTCGAAGTGACCGACAAGGTGCTGGCCCTGGCGCGCCACAAGGAAGCCGAGGAGCGCTACGCGCTGTGCCTTGAGGCCTCGGGCAACATCGGCACCTGGGCCTACGAACTGGATACCGGCGCCACCTTCGTCGACGAGCAGTTCGCCCGCGTGTTCCAGGTCGATGCCGGCCTGGCCCGCGCCGGCACCGAGCTGGAACGCTTCACCGACATGATGCATCCGGACGACCGGCCACGCGTGGTCGCCGCGATCGAACATGCGATCGCCACCGATACCCTGTACGACATCGAATACCGGATTCCCCAGCAATCGCGCGAAGACGTGTGGGTGAATGCATGCGGCAAGGTGTTCCGCGACATAAGCACAGGCCGGGCGCGCTTCGCCGGTGTCGCGGTCGATATCACGGAGCGCAAGAACGCCGAGCTGGCACGGCTGGAAAGCCAGCGCATCGCCAGCGCGGCGCTTCAGCGCGAAGTGGAGAACCGGCGTCGCCTCGACGTGCTGCTGGATGCTGCGCCGGTCGGCATCGTCTACGTCGATGCCCAGGGCGGCCTGCTGGCCGCCAATGTCGCCAACCGCGCCATCTGGGGCGAGCACCCCGGCGCGGAACACCTCGGCGAATACGGCGACTGGAAAGGCTGGTGGCCGGCCGGCTCGCCGCGCGCCGGCCAACCGCTGGCGCTCGACGACTGGCCCGTGGCCCGCGTCCTGCGCGGCGAAAACCTGTCCGGCGACATCGTCGAAATCGAGCCCTTCGGCGCCGCCGGCACACGCAGGACCATCCTGATCCGCATGGCGGCGATGCGCAACGAACAGGGCGAGATCGTCGGCGCGGTCGCCGCCAACATGGACATCAGCGCCCAGGTCGAGGCCGAGCGCGCGATGCGCGACAGCGAAGCCAGGTTCCGCTCGATCACCAACCTGATTCCGCAGCTGATCTGGTCGGCCGACGCCAGCGGCACCAACGACTACCTGAACACGCGCTGGAGCGAGTACACCGGCCTGTCGGTACAGGAACTGGCCGGGCATGGCTGGGTGAAGATCGTCCACCCCTACGACCTGCCGGCCCTGCGGGAGGCATGGGCGCGCAGCCTGGCCACCGGCGCCCCGTATGAAGTCGAGCACCGCCAGCTGCACCATTCCGGCGAATACCGCTGGGTGCTGAACCGCGCCCTGCCGGTGCGCGGCGAAGACGGCAGCGCCGTGCGCTGGATGGGCGCCGTCACCGACATCCACGACAAGAAGCGCAGCGAAGAAGAACTGAAAGCCGCCGCGCGCCGCAAGGACGAGTTCCTGGCGATGCTGGCGCACGAGCTGCGCAATCCGCTGGCGCCGATCAGCAGCGCCGCCCAGCTGCTCGGCCACGTCGCCGCCGACGAGAACCGGGTGCGCCAGGCCAGCGAGATCATCGGCCGCCAGGTGCGCCACCTGACCGGCCTGGTCGACGACCTGCTGGACGTCTCGCGCGTGACCCGCGGCCTGGTCGAGCTGCAGCGCGAACGTGTCGACCTGAAGGCGGCGATGGCCAGCGCGGTCGAGCAGGCGCGTCCGCTGGTGGAAAGCCGCCGCCACCGGCTCGACCAGGCCATGGATGCCGCCCCGGCCTGGGTCGACGGCGACCGCATCCGCCTGGTGCAGGTCATCGCCAACCTGCTCAACAACGCGGCCAAGTACACGCCGCAGGGCGGCGCGATCGCGCTGTCGCTCGAAGTGGGCGCCAGCCATGCCGCGATCTCGGTGCGCGATAACGGCATCGGCATCGATCCGGCCCTGCTGCCCCACATGTTCGAGCTGTTCACCCAGGCCGAGCGCACGCCGGACCGCGCCCAGGGCGGCCTCGGGCTGGGCCTGGCCCTGGTCAAGAGCCTGGTCGGCCTGCATGGCGGCAGCGTCGAGGCGCACAGCGCCGGCCCGGGCATGGGCAGCCTGTTCCGCATCGTGCTGCCGCTGGCGCAGCCCGTACGCGCGCCGTCTTCCGCGCACGGCGCGCAGCTCGAGCAGGGAGCGGTGGCGGGCCGGCACATCATGATCGTCGACGACAATGCCGACGCCGCGCAGTCGCTGGCCGACATCCTGCGCGCCCTCGGCAACGAGGTCGCGGTGGCGCACGATCCGCGCCGCGCGCTGGCGATGGCGCAGCAGGACTGGCCGGAAGTCTTCATCCTGGATATCGGCCTGCCCGACATCGACGGCTATGCGCTGGCGCGCCAGTTGCGCGCGATGGCGGCGCAGCGCGCCGGCGCAGGTCCGGCCCTGTATCTGGCACTGACCGGCTACGGCCAGGCGCACGACAAGGTGCTGTCGAAAGCGGCCGGCTTCGACCGCCACTTCGTCAAGCCGGTCGATCTGGCGGCGCTGCTGGCGGCGCTGGCGGAAGCGCCGCAGGCTTGAGGGCGGGCGTCAGCGCCGGCCGAGCGCCTGCAGCGCCTTCAGCACATCCTGGTGCGAGGCCGTCCAGCCGCTTTGCGCCAGCACCGGCGCACACCGCGCGCAAGCTTCGAAGGGATTGCAGGCGTGGTCGATCTCGACATAGCGGCTGCCGGTGACCAGCTTGGCGGCGCGGGCGTCGACCCGGCCGGCCGCGGACTTGCTATCGGCCTTGCTGTCCACCTCGCCGTCCTTGGGCAGCCAGCGCTCGAAAGCCTCGAGCGCCACGCCGGTCGGCACATACCAGCGCTTGCGGGTGGGATTCCAGCGAGCGCCGAGTTCGCGGGCCTGGTCTTTTTCCGCGTAGGGCACATTCAGAAACGTCATGCCGCCATCATACCATCCGCGCCAACAGGTTCTCGAGGTCTTCCAGGCTGTAAGGCTTGGCGACCACCCAGAACGGGAACCCGAGCGCGTCGCGTTCGGGCGCGCCATAGCCCGATGCAAAAGCCACCTTCAGCCCCGGCTGCGCCGCGAGCGCCATGCGCGCCAGGTCGATGCCGGACTGGCCGGCCAGGTCGATGTCGGTGAACAGCAGGTGGAAGGCGTCTTCCCGCAGCAGGGCCACGGCGGCATCCAGCGTGGCCGCGCCGCTGGCGGCATGGCCCAGCGCGTCGAACAGGCCGCAGGTCGTCTGCAACAGGTCCGGATTGTCTTCCGCCACCAGGATGCGGCGCGCCACCGCCGCCGGCGCCACCGTGCCCGGCTCGAACGCCGGCGGGATCCTGCGGTTGGCCAGCAGATGGCGGATCTTGCGCGCCAGCTGGTCGCGGCCATAGGGCTTCGAGAGCAGCTCGACGCCCGGATCGAGGCGGCCACCATGCACGATCGCATTCTGGGTATAGCCCGAAGTGAACAGCACCGCCAGGCCCGGCAGCAGTTCCTTGGCCTGGCGCGCCAGCTCGGGGCTGCGCAGCGGCCCGGGCATCACGACGTCGGTGAACAGCAGGTCGATCGGCATGCCGCTCTTGACGATGCTGAGCGCGGCGCTGGCGTTATCCGCCTTCAGCACGCGGTAACCGAGGCTGCCCAGCATCTCGACCACGGTGCGCTGCACCGCAGGATCGTCCTCGACCACCAGCACGGTCTCGGTGCCGCCCTCGACCGGGCCGCCGGTCAGGCGCGTGACGGTATTCTCCGTTTCGAAGCTGCGCGGGAAGTACATCTTAATCGTGGTGCCGTGCCCGACCTCGGAATAGATGCGGAAGTGGCCGCCGGTCTGCTTGACGAAGCCATAAGCCATCGACAGCCCGAGGCCGGTGCCCACGCCTTCCGGCTTGGTCGTGAAGAAGGGTTCGCAGGCGCGCTCCAGCACCTCGGGACTCATGCCGCTGCCGGTATCGGACACCGCGATCAGCACGTACTGGCCGGGCTTGATGTCCGGCTCGGCGGCCACGTAGGCATCGTCGAGCAGCGCGTTGCCGATCTCGATCGTGAGGCGGCCGCCGCCCGGCATCGCGTCGCGCGCATTGATCGCCAGGTTCAGGATCACGTTTTCGAGCTGGTTCGGGTCGACCACCGTGTTCCACAGGCCGCCGCCGCGCACGGTCTCGATTTGGATGGTTTCGCCCAGCGCGCGCCGCAGCAGGTCGTCCATCTCGCTGACAATGCGGCCCGGGTTCACCACCACCGGCTGCAGCGGCTGGCGGCGTGCGAAGGCCAGCAGCTGCGCGGACAGCTTGCCGCCGCGCTCGACCGCCTGCAGCGCCGTTTCCAGCAGTTGGCGGCCATCGCCGTCGGGCTGCAGTTGCTCGATACGCCGCTGCAGCAGTTCCAGATTACCGCCCACCACCTGCAGGATGTTGTTGAAGTCGTGGGCCACGCCGCCGGTGAGCTTGCCGATCGCTTCCATCTTCTGCGAACGCTGCAGCGCATGCTGGGCCGCCGACAGTTCCTCGGTGCGCGCGCTCACCAGCGACTCCAGTTCCATCTGGTGCCGCGCCAGTTCATCCTGCGCCTGCTTTTGCTCGGTGACGTCGTTGCCCTGCACGAAGATGCCGATCACCGCACCCATCGGGTCCAGCACCGGCTGGTAGATGAAGTCGAGGTGGCGCGTGGCCTTGAGCCCATCCGGGCCACTGAGCAGCTCGATCGGCACCGCGCGGCCGATGAAGGCGCGCCCGGTGCGGTAGACCTCGTCGAGCAGGCCGGTGAAACCCTGGTCCACGACTTCGGGCAGGGCCGCACGGATATTCTTGCCGATCAGCTCGCGGCCGCCGGTCAGCTGGCGGTAGGAGGCATTCGCCAGTTCGAACACGTGTTCGGGGCCGCGCAGCACGCAAATAAAACCCGGCGCCTGCTCGAACAGGCGCTGCAGGTGCATCTTGTCGCCCTGCAGTTCGTTGGCCAGTTTGAGCGCCGCATGGGCCTCGGACAACGCCGCGGTGCGCTGCTCGACCATGCGCTCCAGCTCTTCCTGCTTGCGGCGCAGGCTTTCCTCGGCCAGCACGCGCTCGGTCACGTCACTGCCCTGCGAGAAGATGCCGACCACGGCGCCGGCCTCGTCGACGATGGGCTGGTAGACGAAGTCGATGTAGCGCATCACCGCCTGGCCGCCGGTGGCCGGGATCACGCCCAGCGGCAACGCCGTGCCGACGAAGGCCTGGCCGCTGGCGAACACCTGGTCGAGCAGCTCGAAGAACTGCTGACCTTCCAGCTCGGGCAGGGCCTCGCGCACCGGCTTGCCGATGATGTCCTTGTAGCCGGCCAGACGGTGGTGGGCATGATTCTGCAGCTCGTACACGTGCTGCGGTCCGCGAAAGAAGCAGACGAAGCCGGGCGCCTGCTCGAACAGCCGCAGCAGCTCGCGGTAGGGCCGGCTGATCTTGGCCTGTTCGAGTGCGGACTCGGTGGCGAGCGTCGGTGGGTGGACAGGCAGGGGTAGATTCATCTGGGGGGCGGAATGTAAAGCGTTTAACCCGCCCATGTTACAACAAACTCAGCGCTGCATCCCCCAGCGCCGCACGGTCAGCCGCTCGACGGCGTCGAACACGATGTGCTCGAACAGCAGACCGATCACGATCACGGTCGCCAGGCCGGCGAACACCTTGTCGGTGAACAGCTCGTTGCGGCTCTGGAAGATGTACCAGCCCAGGCCGCCCTTGCCGGAGGTGGTGCCGAACACCAGCTCGGCCGCGATCAAGGTGCGCCAGGCGAAGGCCCAGCCGATCTTCAGCCCCGACAGGATGGCCGGCAGCGCGGCCGGCACCAGGATCTGGGTCACCATGCGCACGCCGCCCAGCCCGTAATTACGGCCCGCCATGCGCAGCGTGTCCGGCACCGCCCGAAAACCGGCGTAGGCATTCAGCGCCAGCGGCCACATCACCGAATGCACCAGCACGGACACCAGGCTGCCCTTGCCGAGCCCGAACCACAGCAGGGCCACCGGCAGCAGCGCGATTGCCGGCAGCGGATTGAACATGGCGGTCAGCAGCTCCAGCAGGTCGCGCCCGAGCCGGCTCGACATCGCCAGCGTCGTCAGCAGGAAGGCGCCCAGCGTCCCGGCCAGGTAGCCCTGCAGCAGCACCGCCAGCGACACGCCCACGTAGCGCGGCAGCTCGCCGGAAGCGATGCCCTCGGCGAAGGCGCGCGCGGTCTGCAGGAAGCCCGGCAGCAGCAGGTCGTTGTCGGCGGCGCGCCCGGCCCACTCCCAGAGTGCGGCGAGCGCCAGCAGCAGGATGGCCTTGCGCAGCCAGCCGGCGCGGGCCAGCAAGCCCGGCAGACGCGCCCGCGACGCCGCCGCGTCCACCCGCTGCGCAGGCTCGGGCGGCAGCAAGGGCAGCTCGTACTCGGGCCGCAGCACGGGATCGATACGCGCGCTCATGCCTGCACCGCCACTGCCGCCGGCTCGCCGGCCGGGCTTGCCGGGTCTGGCGCCGCCGGCTGCGCATCGCCGAACAGCAGGCGGTGGATGCGCTGGGCCGCCGCCTGGAACGCCGCGCTGCCGCTGCTGGCCAGGCCGAACCGGTGGCTGTCGATCTCGGCCCGCACCCGGCCCGGATGCGGCGAGAGCAGCAGGATGCGGTTGCCGACCACCAGCGCTTCCTCGATCGAATGGGTCACGAACAGCATCGTGAACCCGACCTCCTCCCACAGCGCCTGCAGCTCTTCCTGCATGCGCCGGCGCGTGAGCGCATCGAGCGCGGCGAAAGGTTCGTCCATCAGCAGGATGTCGGGCTGCATGGCCAGCGCGCGGGCGATCGCCACGCGCGCCTTCATGCCGCCCGACAGGGTATGCGGGTAAGCGTCTGCAAAGCGCGCCAGGCCCACCTTGTCGAGCCAGTGCAGCGCGCGCGCCTGCGCTTCCTTCTTCTTCACGCCGCCGGCCAGCAGCGGGAACATCACGTTCTGCCGCACCGTCTTCCATGGCGGCAGCTGGTCGAATTCCTGGAACACGACGATGCGGTCCGGTCCCGGCTTGACGATGCGCCGGCCGCGCAGCAGCAGGCCGCCGCTGGTCGGCTGGACGAAGCCGCCGACCGCCTTCAGCAGGGTCGACTTGCCGCAGCCGGAAGGCCCGAGCAGCACGAAGCGGTCGCCCTCATAGACGTCGAAGCTGACCTGGTGGGTGGCGCGCACGCTGCCGGCACCGGACGCGTAATCGATGCTGACATCCTGCGCCCGCAGTAGTGGTGCCGGTAATGGCGCCGACAGGGGCGCCGGCAGCGGCGAAGCCGCGAGCGCCGCCTGGAATGGAAATATGTTCATGCGCCCTCCTCCTTAACTACCCGCGCCCAGCGCCGGGTGCGCGAAGAAGTAGTCGCGCCACGAAGCCGGCTGGTTCTTGATGGCGCCGGCCTGGAACAGGAAATGGGCCAGGCCCAGCGTGTTCTGCGGCGCCACCTTGAACTGGATCTGCGGGTTCTTGATGACCTTCAGCAGGAAGGCACGGTCGGTTTTCGCCCTGGTCACGCGCAGGTAGGCATCGGCCGCGAGCTCCGCGTTGGCCGTGATCAGCTGGGCCGCTTCGTTGAGCGCATCGACGAAGGCGCGGTAGGTCTTCGGGTTTTCCTTCACCCACTTCTCGGTGGCGTACAGCACGGTGGCGGAGTTCGGCCCGCCCAGCACGTCATACGAGTTGAGGTCGATGTGCGCCTTCGGATTGCCGGCCAGTTCCTGGTCCTGGAAAGGCGGGTTGCCGAAGTGGCCGTTCAGCTCCGTCTGGCCGGCGATCAGGGCGGCGGTGGCGTCCGGGTGCGGCACCGACTGCGTCAGACGGTCCAGGCGCGCGTACTGCGCCGTGCCCCACTGCTTGGCCGCCGCCATCTGCAGGATGCGGGCCTGCACCGACACCGTCACCGCCGGCAGTGCAATGCGATCCTTGTCGCTGAAATCGGCAATGGTCTTCACGTTCGGGTTGGTGCTGATCAGGTAGTAGGGAAAGTTGCCGATCGAAGCGATGCCCCTGACGTTCTGGCGGCCGCGGGTACGGTCCCAGATCGTCAGCAGCGGCCCAACGCCGGCACCGGCCACGTCGATGGAGCCGGACAGCAGCGCATCGTTGGCGGCATTCCCGCCCGACAGCTGCACGTACTCGACCTGCACCGGCACACCCTGTTTCAGGCCGTGCTTTTCGATCAGCTTCTGGTCCTGGGCCACGTTCAGCAGCAGGTAGACGAGGCCGAACTGCTGGGCGATGCGCAGCTGGCCCTCGGCCCGCGCCGGTGCGGCGAGCAGCGCGGACAGCGCCAGCGTGGACAGCATCAGGGCGGTGGAAAACCTGGCAAACGGGATGCGCATGGTGGTCTTTTCTTGGCGGATTGGATGGGCACATCAGAAGGGCACGTCGCCCTCGATCGTGGTGCGGTACAGCTTGCGGCGCTGGTGTTCGGGGCAGCCGGCCGCCAGGTGCATCAGCGAGCGGTTATCCCAGAACACCATGTCCTGCGGCTGCCAGCGGTGGCGGTAGATGTGCTCGGGCCGGGTGCCGTGGTCGAACAGCGCGGCCAGCAGCCCGCGCGATGCGTCTTCCGGCAGCCCGACGATGCGGGTCGTGAAATGCTCGCTGACGAACAGCGCCTTGCGCCCGGTCTCGGGGTGGGTGCGCACCACCGGATGCACGACCGGTTTCACTTCGTCGATCTGGGCCTGGGTCAGGGCCGGCCGCCATGGATTGCGCTTGCGCAGGTCTTCATAGCGGGCCAGGTAGCTGTGCTCGGCCGTCAAGCCTTCCACCGCACGCTTCAGGTAGTCAGGCAGGCTGTCCCAGGCCGTGTGCTGGTTGGCGAACAGCGTGTCGCCGCCCTCTTCGGGCAGCTCCTGGGCGTGCAGCATCGAACCCAGGCTGGGCGTTTCCTTGTAGGAGAGGTCGGAGTGCCAGAAGTGGCCGGCGTCGCCCAGGCCGATCGGCTGGCCGTTCTCGCGGATATTCGAAATGACCAGCACTTCCGGATCGGATGCCAGCTGGAACTGGCGCAGCACGTGGATCTGCAGCGGGCCGAAGCGGCGGCTGAAGGCCACCTGCTGGGCCGGCGTGATCTGCTGGTCGCGGAACACCAGCACGTGATGGTCCAGGTGGGCGCGGTGCAGGCGCGCGAAGTCGTCGTCGGACAGCGGCCGGCTCAGGTCGAGCCCCAGGACCTCGGCACCCAGCGGCGCATCGAAGGCCCTGATCGCGAACTGCTGGCGCGACGGCGCGTTGTCTGCGTTGTCTATTAGTTGTTGCGTTTCCTGGAGAACGGCGGACATGGGCGGATCCGGATGAGTGAACTTGTGCCCAGCTTATGCCCGCCCGTTTGCCAGGACAACGAAGCTTTTCGAGGAAGCTCATACGGATTTTGCAGCGCCCTGTCATGCGACAGCATGTTCAAGATTTTGCTAGGCTTATAACAAGCTATCGCGCCTGGCCATCTGGCGCTCACACCTTGAAAGGGCAGCATCATGCAAGCGCAAACCCGTTCATCCCGATTCAGCATCGCATCGGCGATCTTCGACGTGCTCGACCCGATTCCGTTCGGCTTCTTCGTGGCCGCACTCATCTTCGACATCCTGTATGCCAATACCTACACCATCCTCTGGGTGAAGGCGGCGGCATGGCTCATCAGCATCGGGCTGGTGTTCGCCATCATTCCCCAGCTCATCAACCTGGGCCGCACCTGGTTCGGCAAGGCCCGCGTCCGCACGCGCAACCTGGCGCTGAACTTCTGGCTCAACGTGGTGGCGATCATCGCCGCCCTGCTGAACGCCTTCGTGCACAGCCGCGACGCCTACGCCACCATGCCGGCCGGCGTCTGGCTGTCGATCCTGACGGTGCTGGCGATGGTGGTCGGCCGGGTGCTGCTGGCCAGCGATACCGTAACCTACAAGGAATACAGCCATGGACAAGCTTGAACGCGGATGGCCGCTGACGCTGGGCATCGCCGCCGCCGTGTCGCTTCTACTCTCCGCCTGCGGCGAGAAAGCCCAGGTCAACATCTCCCAGCAGATCGGTGCCAATCCGGTCATGCCCAAGCCGCAGGACTTCCTGGTCCCGCCGATGCAGGTGCCCGAGGGCGTCGGCTGGAAGGGCGACGCCAGGCCGCAGGTCATCGCCGGCCTGCAGATCGAGAAGATCGCGTCCGGACTCAAGCACCCGCGTTCGCTGCTGACGCTGCCGAACGGTGACGTGCTGGTGGTCGAAGCCAACGGCCCCGGTGAAGAAGCCGTCACCACGCCGAAGCAGGTCATTGCCGGCAAGGTCAAGAACAACTCCGGCAAGGGTGGCAAGGGCGGCAACCGCGTCACGCTGCTGCGCCGCAAGCCTGGCGCCGGCGGCGAGTGGGAACAGCACGTCTATATCGAGAACCTGCACTCGCCCTTCGGCATCCAGCTGGTCGGCGATACGCTGTACGTTGCCAACACCGGCAACATCATGAAGTACCGCTACGTGCCGGGCGAGACCAAAATGTCGGACCCGGGCGCCGAACTCGGCGACCTGCCCAGCACCGTCAACCACCACTGGACCAAGGCGATGGTGGCGAGCCCCGACGGCAGGCACCTGTACGTCGGCAGCGGCTCGAACAGCAACATCACGGAAAACGGCCTCGAAGTGGAATACCGCCGCGCCGCCGTGCTGCAGGTCGACGCCACCAACGGCGCCAGCCGCGTGTACGCCTCGGGTATCCGCAATCCGACCGGCCTGCAGTTCGAACCGCAATCCGGCAAGCTCTGGGCGATCGCCAACGAGCGCGACGAAATCGGCGCCGACCTGGTCCCGGACTACCTGACCTCGGTGCAGGAAAAAGGCTTCTACGGCTGGCCCTACAGCTACTGGGGCCAGCACGTCGACCGCCGCGTCCAGCCGCAGCGCCCCGACCTGGTGGCGAAAGCCATCAAGCCGGATTACGCGCTGGGCGCGCACGTCGCGGCCCTGGGTCTGTGGTTCTATACCGGGAACATGCTGCCGCAGTACAAGGGCGGCGCCTTCGTGGCCGAACACGGCAGCTGGGACCGCACGCCGCTGTCCGGCTACCAGGTGGTGTACGTGCCTTTCGCGAACGGCATGCCCAACGGCCCGGCCCAGCCGGTCGTGACCGGCTTCCATTCGGCCGACGAGAAGCAGCTGTTCGGCGCGCCGGTCGGTCTGGCGCAGGATGCGGAAGGGGCGCTGCTGATTGCCGATGACGTGGGCAATGTGGTGTGGCGCGTCACCAAACGTTAAACCGTAGGGTGGGGTGTTGAGGCCGGGGGCCTCAACACGAAGGTGCCCACGCGCGGCGTGTGCGTAATGCCTTCGTTACGTGGGCACAGTGTGCCCACCCTACCCTTTCTGCGCCACCTTCACCTGATCCCCATCCGCCAAGCCATCCGGCGGGCTATCGATAATCCGGTCCGCCTTCGTCACCCCATCCCCCAGCTGGATCACGTTGCCGAGATCGCGCGCAATCGTCACCTTCTTGATGCGCACGCGGTTGCCCGCGTCCAGCACCGCGACCTGGATACCGTTGCGGCCCATGATCAGGGCACCCGGCGGAATCGCCACGGCATCGCCGGCGACGGCCGCCTCGTCGAACTGCACGGTGGCGAAAGCACCCGGCAGCAACTCGCCCTTCGGATTCTCGACCGCCAGCTGGACCAGCATGGTGCCGGAACCGGCATTGATGGCCTGGGCCAGCGATTGCACCTTGGCCTGGTAAGTCACGCCCGGACGTTCGGGCACGCTCACGCGCGCGGTGCTGCCCGGATGGATCTGCGCCACCTGGCGCTGCGGCACCTGCACGTACACGCGCAGGCGGCGCAGGTCGGACACCACGAACAGTTCGCTGCCGGCGCTGCTTCCCGCTGTACCGCCCGAACCCGCGTTGACCAGGGCGCCGACGTCGGTATTGCGCGCCGTGACCACGCCGTCGAAAGGCGCCACCAGCTGGGTATAGCGCTTCAAGGCCTGCTGGCGTTCGACGCTGGCCTGCAGGGCCGCCGCGTTCGACTGCTTGGAGATGAAGTCGCCCTGCTTCTCGTCGGCTTCCTGCTTCGACACCGCGTTCTGCGCCACCAGCGACTGCCAGCGCTTGGCCGTGCTCTCGGCCAGCGCCAGATTGCTGCGCGCGACCGCCAGCTGGGCCTGGGCCTGGTGCAGGTCCTGGTCGAGGTCCGGCGTCTCGATCACGGCCAGCACCTGGCCGGCTTTCACCGGCGCGCCGATGTCGACGTTCCAGCGCGCCAGATAGCCGGACACGCGCGCATAGATGGGCGCGCGCGACCAGGCTTCGATGCGGGCCGGCAGGGCCAAAGGCGTGCCGGCGATGTCCTTCATGGCCACCAGGCTCACCGTCGGCACCGTCTGTGCCGCCGCCGTTTCCTCGAGCTGCTCGGCCTGCGAGTGGCGGGTGGCGAGGCCGCCGGCCACCACGGCGCCGGCCACGGCCAGCGCGATCGCGGCGAACACCAGCGGGCGTTTCGAATTCTGGGCTTGTTTAGCTTGCATGGGCAGGAACTCCGGATGGGGGTGGCAGGCCTGCGTCCAGCGCGCGCTTGTGGCGGCGTCCGTGGACCAGGCTGAAAACGACGGGAACGAAGACCAGGGTGGCGATGGTCGAGAATACCAGGCCGCCGATCACCGCGCGGCCCAGCGGCGCATTCTGCTCGCCGCCCTCGCCCAGGCCCAGCGCCATCGGCAGCATGCCGATCACCATCGCCAGGGCCGTCATCAGGACCGGGCGGAAGCGCACATATCCGGCTTCAAGCGCGGCGTCCGCGGCATCGCCGAGCACTTCCAGGCGCTCGCGGGCGAAGCTGATGACAAGGACGCTGTTGGCGGTGGCCACCCCCATGCACATGATGGCGCCGGTCAGCGCCGGCACCGACAGCGTGGTATGGGTCGCGAACAGCATCCAGACGATGCCGGCCAGCGCCGCGGGCAGCGCCGAGACGATCACCGCAGGATCGAGCCAGGACTGGAAGTTGACCACGATGAGCAGGTAGATCAGGCCGACCGCGCCCAGCAGGCCGAACAACAGGCCCGAGAAGGCGCGCTCCATGGTGCGCACCTGGCCCAGCATCTCGACGGTCGCGCCCTTCGGCACGTCGGCCTTGGTATCAATCAGCACCTTGCCGATGTCGGCGGCGACGGCGCCGAGGTCGCGGCCCTGGGTGGTGGCGTGGATCTGCACCATCGGCGCGACGTCGTACTGGCTGACCACGGCGTTGCCGCTGGCGCGCTCGAAGCGGGCGATGCCGCCGAGGGTGGCGGCGTTGGCATTGCTGCCGTTGCCCACCGGGAGATTGGCCAATGCCGACAGCGAATCGAGCTGGGCCTGCGGGGTCTGCATCACGATCGGATAGGTCACGCCGGTGGCCGGGTTCAGCCAATAGGTCGGCGACACCTGGCTCGAACCGGCCAGGTTGACCACCATGCTGTTGGTGACGTCGCGCGTGGTCAGGCCGAGCAATTGGGCCTGGGTGCGGTCGACCTCGACCTTGAACACAGGCGCGCGGTTCGACTGCTGGATGCGGGCATCGGCCACGCCGGGGATCGCGCGCACGCGCTTGAGCAGCTTTTGCGCGTACTCGAAGTTGGCGTCGATGTTGCGGCCGCGCACCTGCACGTCGATCGGCGCCGGCGAACCGAAGTTCAGGATCTGGCTGACGATGTCGGCCGGCGGGAAGGAGAAGGTGGTGTCCGGGAATTGACGCGGCAGCACCTCGCGCAACTTCGCCACGTAGTCCGCGGTGGGCGCGTGCTCCTCGCCGAGCGCGATCTGGAAGTCGCCGTCCTGGGTACCCATGGTGCCGGTGTTGTTGTAGGTAAGGTTGATGCTCGACGAGGGCATGCCGATGTTGTCGACCATGGTCACGATCTCGTGGGCCGGGATGACCTTGCGGATCGCCTGCTCGATCTGGGCGAAGCGCTTCGCGGTTTCCTCGACCCGGGTGCCGACCGGCACGCGGGCATGGATCAGCACCTGGCCCGAATCGACGGACGGGAAGAAGTTACTGCCCAGGAAAGGCACCAGCAGGAAGGACAGCGCCACCACGGCGACGAAGCCGATCAGGAAGGGACGGCGGCGCCGGATCGAATGCTCGAGGATGCCCTTGTAACGGTGGCGGATACCCTCGAAGCGTGCCTCGAAACCGCGCTGGAAGCGCTGGAAGGCGTTGGCCGGCTTCGCGTGGTGCTCCTCGTGAGGATTATGGGCGCGCAGCAGCCAGTTGGCCATGGTCGGCACCAGGGTGCGCGACAGGATGAAGGAGCACACCAGCGCGAAGATCACCGCCTTCGCCATCGGCACGAACAGGAAGCCGGCCACGCCCTGCAGGAAAAACATCGGAATGAACACGATGCAGATGCACAGCAGGGAAACCAGGGCCGGCGCCACGATCTGCTGGGCGCCGTCCATGATCGCCGGCTCGACCGCCTTGCCCTGCTCCAGGTGCCAGTTGATGTTCTCGATGGTGACGGTGGCGTCGTCGACCAGGATGCCGACCGCCAGCGCCAGGCCGCCCAGCGTCATCAGGTTCAGTGTCTCCCCGGTCGCGGCCAGCGCGATGATGGAGCCGAGGATGGACAGCGGAATCGACACCGCGATGATCACGGTCGAGCGCCAGCTGCCCAGGAACAGCAGGATCATCACGCTGGTCAGGGCCGCGGCGATCGCGCCTTCCATCGCCACGCCCTTGATCGCGGCGCGCACGAACACCGACTGGTCGTTGATCGGCACCACCTTCAGCGCCTCCGGCAGGCTGTCCTTCATGGCGTTCAGCTTGGCGCGCACGCCGTCGACGATGGCCAGCGTGGAGGCCGAGCCGTTCTTCAGCACCGACATCAGCACCGACCGGCCGCCATCGACGTGCACGATGTTGGTCTGCGGCGCATTGCCGTCGTGGACGTCGGCGACATCGCCCAGATAGATGGTGGCGCCGCCGACCACCTTGACCGGCAGACGTGCCAGGTCTTCGATCGCGGACGGCGCGTTGTTCAGCTGGATCGTGTATTCGAGGGCGTCGATCTTCTGGTTGCCGACCGGGGTCAGCACGTTCTGCGCGGCCAGCGCGTTGGCGATGTCCTGCGCCGACAGGCCGCGCGCCTGCAGCGCATCCGGCTTGACGTCGATCGCTACCAGCCGCTGCTTGCCGCCGTAAGGCAGCGGAATCGCGGCGCCGGGCACCGTCACCAGCGGCGTGCGGATGGTGTTCAGGCCGAGGTCGAACAGCTGCTGCTCCGACAAGCCCTTGCCCGACAGCGCCAGCTGCAGGATCGGCACCGTGGCCGCGTTGTAGTTGATGACCAGCGGCGGCGTGATCCCGGCCGGCATCTGGCGCGCCGCCGACTGCGCGATCGCCGTCACCTGGGCGTTCGCCACCGCGATGTCCACGCCCGGCTGGAAGAAGATCTTCACCACGCTCACACCCGGATAGGTGTTGGCTTCGATGTGTTCGATGTCGTTGACGGTGGTGGTCAGCGAGCGCTGGAACAGGGTCGAGACACGCCCCGTCATCTGGTCCGCCGGCAGGCCGGTGTACTGCCAGGCCACCGCGATCACCGGCATTTTGATGTCGGGGAAGATGTCGGTCGGTGTGCGCATCGCGGCCAGCGGGCCGATGATGAGCAGGGTGAGCGCCAGCACGACGAAGGTGTAAGGTCGTTTGAGTGCGACGCGGACAAGGCCTAGCAGCATGGAATACTCCGAACAGGGGCGCAGCAGCGTCACGTTGGCGGCGATCTGCCGTCATCTTCCTGTAATGACAGCCCATCTGCCGCGAAGCCGTGGCGCAAAACCCAATAATATGCGCGAAAATGCGCACGCTGGCTAGGGGTTGCAGACTGCAAAACCCCATGAATTTTGCGCATCAATACGCCCTTGGCGAGCATCGTCCATACGAATGCCACGGCATGCCGGCACACCCACGGCAGCCGTGTCACAGTCGTATTTAGCAGCCCGTGAAGGCCGGCTCGGGCCGCCGCGCCAGCAGATGCGACAACCTTTGCAGACCCGCCTGCAAGCGTCCACGGTCCTTGATGCTGCCCAGCGAGATCCGGATCGCATTCACCGATCTGTCGCCGGTGGCGAATGCCTCCGCCGGCGTGACGGCGATACCTTCGCTCTCCGCCGCGCGCGCCAGCTGGGCCGAGTGCCAGTACGCCGGCAAACTCAGCCATACATGCAGCCCGTCGCCGCCCCCGCCATAGCGTCCCGCCAGGATATCCCCCGCCATCCGCTGGCGCAGGCGCGCCTCCGCCCTGACCCCTTCCAGCAGCCGTCCGGCCGATCCGTCGAGGATCCACTGGGTGGCCAGCGCGGCCGTCAAGGGCGCGACCATCAGCGCAAACGATCTTAGAGCGGCCAGGAAGCGTTCGCGTTCCTGCGGGTCGCGGATCAGGACGAAGGCGACCCGCAAGCCCGGGGTCAGGCACTTCGACAAGGTCGAGATGTAAATCACCTGTTCCGGGGCAAGCGCGGCGAGCGGCGGCGGCGCGGCATCGGCCAGGCGCCAGTAGGGATCGTCCTCGACGATGCGGACCTTGCAGCGCCTGGCGATGGCGGCGAGCTCCTTGCGCCGGCGTTCCGGCATGGTGAGCGCGGTCGGGTTCTGCAGGGTCGGATTCAGGTAGACCAGCGCCGGCTGGTGCCGGCGGCAGGCTTGCTCGAGCATGTCGGGCAGCATCCCGTGCTGGTCCGTTTCCACCGCAAGGATGCGGCGGCCGAACTGCCTGGCCGCGGCAAGCAGGCCTGGATAAGCGAGCGGCTCGGCCAGGATGACATCGCCGGGCGCCGTCAGCGCCAGGATCAGGGCCGCGAGCGCCGCTTGCGCACCCGGACAGACCAGCAGCTGCCCGGCATCCAGCTGGCCGAACATCGGTGCCAGCCAGCTGGCGCCGGCCTTGCGGTCGGCCTCGCTGCCCCCGCCCAGGTGGTAAGTCATCAGCGAGGCATTGTCGGCCCGCATCAGTACCTGCGACAAACCCTGCTGCAACAAGTCGTCGAAGTCGACCCCATCCGGCGGCGGCGGGGTATTCATGCTGAGGTCGAGCACCGGGCTCAGTTCGACTTTCGGCGCCGCGACATAGGTGCCGCGGGCGCCGCGGCCCTCCAGCAGGTTGCGGCGCCTGGCTTCGTCGTAGGCGCGCGTGACGGTCGTCAGGTCGAGGTCCAGCTGCGCCGCCAACTGGCGCTGGGGCGGCAGGCGGTCGCCCGGCTTCAGCGAGCCGTCCGCCACCGCCGCCTGCAAGGCATCGGCAATCTGCAGGAAACGCGGCCCCCTGTTGCCGGCCAGGCGCGGCAGCCAGCTTGGCAAACCCTCATCTTGTATGGCTCTCAACTGGGACATTTTGTCTCAATGTATGGAAAATGCTTTTCAGTAGAATGCCCTGGAACCTGCAGCAACACCATCCTCGCATGGCAGTCGCCGGCGTTTTCTCCTCACCCCATGCGTGCAAGTAGCAAGTAATAACCTGGAAATCGACAAATCATGGAATGGATCCCGACCGTCTTCGTGGCCTTCAAGCTGATCGTGCTGGGCATCGGCATGTTCTTTGCCATCAAGTGGCATTACGACCAAGGCAAGAAGGGCAAGGAGAATGAAAGGCGCGCGGTGCTGCGCGCCAGCGGCAAGGTGGCCGCGATCTTCGTGGTCTCGCTGCTGGCCGTGGGCCTGCTCGCCTTCGTCCTGATCGATAAGCTCGGCATGTAAGCCGGACTTCAGGCTTCCCCGTCCACCACCACCCGATCCCGCCCGCCCCGCTTGGCCGCATACAAGGCCTTGTCGGCCGCCTCGATCAGCGCCTTCGCATCCTCCAGCCGCCCTTTCTCCATGCTGGCCACGCCGATACTCAGGGTCACGTAAGGACGTACCGCCGTGGGCGCATGCGGCAGGTTCAGCGACGCGACGTATTCGCGGATGGACTCCGCCAGCCGGCGCGCCTGCTCGGCATCGGTATCCGGCAGGATCGCCGCGAACTCCTCCCCGCCGTAGCGCGCCGCCACGTCGGCCGGACGTTTCAGGCGCGACGCCAGCGCCTGCGCCACCGCGCTCAGGCAGGCGTCGCCGGCCTGGTGGCCGAAGTGGTCGTTGTAGGCCTTGAAGGAATCGATGTCGGTCAGCAGCAGCGACAGCGTGCCGCCCAGGCGCTGGGCGCGCCGCAGTTCGCGGTCCAGCGCGACGTCGAAGTAGCGGCGGTTGGCGATGCCGGTCAGGCCGTCGACGTAGGAGCGGGCGCGCAGCGATTCGGCGTGGTCGAGCAGGCGCTTCTCGCGCTCGACCGTGCCGCTGACGTCGCGGATCTCGATCAGGCAGAAGGTTTGATCGTCTTCGCGGAACGGCGAGACCGTGACCGCCTGCTCGATCAGCGGACCGTCGAAGCTGCCGGCGGCGCGCAGCGGAAACGGGCTGCGGTTCTCGGCTTGCGGGATCGCCGTGCTCAGATCCTCGGCAAAGGCGGCCAGCACCGCCGCTTCCACGCGCGAACCGCGCAGCGCGGCGAACACCTCGAACAAGGGCTGCCCGATGACGCGGGCGGCGGCGCGGCCGCAGCGCGGCGTGAGCCAGCTGTTCCACAGCACGATGCGCCGATCGGCGTCGATGACGATGACCCCGCCATTGATGAGGTTCAGGACGCGCGCGGCGATGGCGGGGGCGGCACCGGATGCGGCGCCGCCAGCTTCGGATTTGGAAGTGATCACTTGGCAGTTTGAAAACAAATCGACTGCCGGATCATACCGGAACTCAGGGGTGCAGAACAGCGCGCAGGGTGCGCGACAAGTCTTCGGCCGAGTACTTGGCGACGTAGGCGTCGGCGCCGACTTTCTTGACGTGTTCCTCGTTCGTCGTGCCCGACAGCGAGGAATGGATCACCACCGGCAGGGTCGAGAAACGCTGGTGCGTCTTGATCTTGCGGGTCAGCGTGAAGCCGTCCATTTCCGGCATCTCGAGGTCGGTCAGGACGGCGGCCACGCGGTCCTGCACGGTCTTGCCTTCGGCTTCGGCGGCGCTGGCGATGGCGTTCAGTTGCTCCCAGCATTCGCGGCCGCTCTTGGTCATGATGAAAGGCAGGCCCATCGCATCCAGTCCCTGCTCGATCAGCGCCCGCGCGACCACCGAGTCGTCGGCCGCCAGCACCACCGAACCGGGCTTGATGACGATCTTGCTGCCGACCGCCTGGGCGACCAGCTTGTCCTCGCCTTCCTTCGGCGGGTTCAGGTCGCGCAGGATGGTTTCCACGTCCAGCACCTGGGCCAGGCGGGCCGGCTGGTCGTCGACCGGTTCCAGGCGCGCGATGCTGGTCACCATGCCGCTGCCGGCGCTGCGCTCGGCCGACATCACCTGGCTCCAGTCCAGACGCACGATCTCTTCCACGCTCTCGACCGCGAAAGCCTGGGTGTTGCGGGCGAATTCCGTGACCAGCATGATATTCAGGCCGGTGACAGGCTTGACGCCGGCGATGCCCGGCAGGTCCAGCACCTGGATGATCTGGCCGCGCAGGTTGACCACGCCCAGCACATGCTTCGGGCTGCCTGCGATCGCGGTGATTTCCGGCATCGCGACGATCTCGCGGATCTTGAACACGTTGATGCCGAACAGCTCGCTGTGCTGGCCCTGCTCATCGCCGCCCAGGCGGAAAAGTAAAAGCTCGAATTTATTGGTGCCGGTGAGATTGCTGCGCTCGTCGACTTCCTGCTGAACCGATTTCATGTGATGTCCCGAAAAAGAATTGATTCCTCCGGGAAACGATTCTAGAACTGAACAACGCGCTTGTGTCATGACAGCGCAAATACTTGCTCAATTTCATCACTTTCTGTTCCAAAAAACCACGGCCGCTCCTTGCGGCATGCCGGGCTCACGGTCCAATCGACAGCGCCAGCGTTTCCTTCACCTCCTCCATCACCACATAGGACTTGGACTGGGCCGAATCGGCCAGGTGCAGAATCTCGCCGAGCAGGCGCCGGTACTCCGACATCTCGGGAATGCGGGCCTTGATCAGGTAGTCGAAATCGCCCGACACCAGATGGCATTCCATGACTTCGGGGATGCCGAGCATGGCGCGGCGGAAGCGCTCGAAGGCCTTTTCGGACTTCTGCAGCAGCGTGATCTCGACGAACACCAGGATCTGCAAGCCCATCGCCTGCGGATTGACGCGCGCGTAATAGCCGGCGATGACGCCGTCGCGCTCCATGCGCTTGACCCGTTCGATGCAGGGCGTCAGCGACAAGCCCACCCGCTCGGCAAGGTCCTTCATCACGATCCGGCCATCGTTCTGCAGGATGGAGAGGATGTGGAGGTCGATCTTGTCGAGCACCCGGCTCGATTCTTTTTGAACGCGCATGAAGTTTCACCAAATTCCAAAGTAAATATAGGAACTAATTTGCCTATATCAGATATAAGATAGCAATCTTTTCTAATTCATCCAATCTATTTTTAGAGAGCACTATGCGAGTCATCGTACTGGGAAGCGGCGTGGTCGGCGTGTCGACTGCTTATTATCTGGCGCGGGCCGGTCATGAAGTCACCGTGATCGACCGTCAGCCCGGCGCCGGGCTGGAAACCAGCTTCGCCAATGCCGGCCAGATCTCCCCCGGTTACGCCTCGCCCTGGGCCGCGCCCGGCGTCCCGCTGAAGGCCGTCAAGTGGCTGTTCCAGCGCCATGCGCCGCTGGCGATCCGCCCGGACGGCTCGCTGTTCCAGCTTGCCTGGATGTGGGAGATGTACAAGAACTGCGACGCCGACCGCTACGCCGTCAACAAGGAACGCATGGTGCGCCTGGCCGAGTACAGCCGCGACTGCATCCGTACCCTGCGCAACGAAACCGGCATCGACTACGAAGGCCGCCAGCAAGGCACCCTGCAGCTGTTCCGCACCCAGGCCCAGTTCGACGGCGCCGCCAAGGACATCGAAGTGCTGCGCCAGGCCGGCGTGCCCTTCGAGGTGCTGAGCCGCGAACAACTCGCCAACGCCGAGCCGGCACTGGCAAACGTGCGCGACAAGCTGGTCGGCGGCCTGCGCCTGCCGAACGACGAAACCGGCGACTGCCAGATGTTCACCACCAGGCTGGCCGCGATGGCCAAGGAGCTCGGCGTGCGCTTCGAATTCGGCGTCGACATCCGCGCCATCGAGTCGCAGGGCGACCAGATCACCGGCGTGCGCACGGATAAAGGCACCTTCACCGCCGACCGCTACGTGGTGGCGCTGGGCAGCTATTCGCGCCAGCTGATGAAGCAGTTCTTCCGCGTGCCGGTGTACCCGCTGAAGGGCTACTCGATCACCGTGCCGATCACCGATGCGTCGCAGGCTCCGGTATCGACCATCCTCGACGAAACCTACAAGATCGCCATCACCCGCTTCGAGAACCGCATCCGCGTGGGCGGCATGGCGGAAATCGCCGGCTACAGCAAGGCCCTGAACCCGCGCCGCCGCGAGACCCTGGAGATGGTCGTGACCGACCTGTTCCCGGGCGGCGGCGACGTGTCGAAAGCCAGCTTCTGGACCGGCCTGCGTCCGATGACCCCGGACTCGACCCCGATCGTCGGCGCGACCCCGCTGCGCAACCTGTTCCTGAACACCGGCCACGGCACCCTGGGCTGGACCATGGCCTGCGGTTCGGCGGCGGTGATCTCGGACCTGGTCAGCGGCAAGGTGCCGGCCATCCACACCGACGACCTGGCGATCTTCCGCTACGCCGGTTCACGCCCGTCCGCGGCCCGCCCCGACTTCGCGAAAGCCTGACGTGCCGGGTGTTATCGATGCCCGCGCGGGCGCGGTCCTGAGCGTCGACCTGCAAGCCATCCGCGCGAACTGGCGCCTACTCCGCGATAGCGCGGCCGGCGCCGTGTGCGCGGCCGTGATGAAGGCCGACGCCTACGGTCTCGGCATGGCGATGGTGGCGCCGGCCCTGGCTGGCGAAGGCTGCCGCGTGTTCTTCACCGCCCACCTGGACGAAGGCATGCGCCTGCGTCCGCTGCTGCCGGCCGACGCCACCATCTATGTGCTGCACGGCCCGCCGCCGGGAACGGCGCGCGACTTCGTCGAGCACGGGCTGATTCCTGTCCTGAACGATCCGGCGCAGATCGCCGAGTGGCGCAGTCTGTGCCGCAAGCTGCAGCGCCGCCTGCCGGCCGCGCTGCAGTTCGATACCGGGATGTCGCGCATGGGCCTGGCGCCGGCGGACGTCGACCGCTTGCTAGCCGACCCCGCATGGCAGGACGACATGAAGCCGGTGCTGGTGATGAGCCACCTGGCCTGCGCCGACGAACCGGCGCATCCGGTCAACGCTTCCCAGCGCGCACGCTTCGCGGCCTTGCGCGCGCGCTTTGCCGGCATCCCGGGCAGCCTGGCGAATTCCTCGGCGGTCTTCCTCGGCCCCGACTACCGGCACGACCTGGTGCGGCCGGGCGCGGCCCTGTACGGCATCAACCCGCAGCCGGCGCTGGACAATCCGCTGCGCCAGGCGGTCTCGCTGCGGGCACGGGTCGTGCAATCGCGCAGCGTGCAGGCCGGCGACATCGTCGGCTACGGCGCGCGCTACGTGGCCGACGGCCCGCGCCGCATCGCCACCATCGGCATCGGCTATGCGGACGGCTGGCTGCGCTCGCTCTCCTGCCGCGGCCATGCCTACATCGACGAGGTGCGCGTGCCGTTTGCCGGCAACGTCTCGATGGACAGCATCACGCTGGACGTGACCGGGATTGCCGAAGACCGCGTGCAGCCGGGTTGCGAAGTCGAGCTGCTGGGCAGCCGCCAGACCGTGGACGATGTGGCGCGCGAGGCGGGGACGATCGGGTATGAGGTGTTGACCGGGCTGGGCAGCCGCTTCCACCGACAATACCTGTAAGGTCGTTCCCGCGATCTCACCCTCGTCATTCCCGCGATCTCACCCCCGTCATTCCCGCGATCTCACCCCCGTCATTCCCGCGAAAGCGGGAATCCATACGTCGCGTGATCAGTGCCTCAGCATGGATTCCCGCCTTCGCGGGAATGACGATCAGAACAGCGCCCCCTGCGGGCTGGTGAGCCGCGCAAAGCTGTCCCCCATGAACGGCAGAATCGCATCGGCCACCGGCTCCAGCTGCTTTTCCAGGTAGTGCGCGTAGTCGATCGGCGAACGCGTCCCCGCCTCGCGCACGTCGAGCGGCTCCGGCCCGGCCGTGGTCATCACATAGCGGATCCAGCCGCCGTTGCGGTATTGCGGCGGGCGGCCCTGGCGCACATGGTACTCGTCGGCGATGCGCGCCGCGCGCACGTGCGGCGGCACGTTCTTTTCGTAGTCGTCGAGTGCGCGGCGCAGGCGCTTGCGGTAGACCAGCTGCTCGTCCAGATCGCCGGCCAGGGTGCGCGCCACGTAGTCGCGCACATACTCCTCGTAGGGCTGTTCCTTGAAGATGCGCTCGTACAGGCCCTGCTGGAAGGCCTGCGCCAGCGGGGTCCAGTCGGTACGCACCGTCTCCAGGCCCTTGTAGACCATCGCATCCAAGCCGTCGGCGCCGGTCGCCATGCCGGCATAGCGCTTCTTGCTGCCCTCGTCCGAGCCGCGCACGTTCGGCATCAGGAAGCGCCGGAAGTGCACGTCGTATTCCAGTTCCAGCGCGCTCTCGAGCTTGAGCTCATCCCGCAGCGTGTCGCGCCACCAGCCATTGACGTGGTCGACCAGTTCGCGGCCGATCCGCTGGGCCTCTGCATCCGCGTGCGGCTTGCCCAGCCAGACGAAGGTCGAGTCGGTGTCGCCGTAGATGACCTGGTAGCCGCGTTCCTCGATCAGCTCGCGCGTGCGGTGCATGATGCGGTGGCCGCGCATCGTGATCGAGGATGCCAGGCGCGGATCGAAGAAGCGGCACGCCGGCGTCCCGAGTACGCCGTAGAACGCGTTCATGATGATCTTCAGCGCCTGCGACAGCGGCGCGTTCCTCTCGCGCTTGGCTGCTTCCCGGCCCGCCCACACGCGCGTGACGATGCCGGGCAGGCAGTGCCGGGTGCGCGAGAAGCGCCCGCCGCGAAAGCCTGGCACGGTGGCCTCTTCCGGCTCGGCCAGGCCCTCGACCAGGCCGACCGGATCGATCAGGAAGGTGCGGATGATGGACGGGTACAGGCTTTTGTAGTCGAGCACCAGCACCGAATCGTACAGGCCGGACTTCGAATCCATCACGAAGCCGCCGGGGCTGTCCTCGGCCGGCACGTCCCCGATGTTGGGCGCGACGAAGCCCTGGCGGTGCATCAGCGGGATGTACGAGTGCTCGAACGCCGCCACCGAGCCGCCGCTGCGGTCGGCTGCCAGCCCCGTCACGCTGGCGCGCTCCAGCAGGAAGGCCATCAGGTTGGTCTTTTCGAAGATGCGCGTGACCAGCTCGCAGTCCTTCAGGTTGTAGCGCGCCAGCGCCGGCTTGTCCTGGTAGAACATACGGTCGATCTCGGCCATCCGGGCGTAGGGATTGCCGATCTCCTTGCCTTCGCCGAGCAGGGTCTGGGCCACCGACTCCAGGCTGAACGAAGGGAAGCTCCAGGTCGCCGAGCGCAGCGCCTCGATGCCGTCGATGACCAGGCGCCCGGCGATGCCGCCGAAATAGAACTCGCCGCCGCTGCGCTCGCGCCACTCCATCGGACTGCCGTCGCGTCCCAGGCGCAGCGGTCGTGCCATCGCCTCGGCGTGCTTTTGCAATACGCGCAGGTCGAAGCCGATCACGCTCCAGCCGATGATGGCGTCGGGGTCGTGGTGCACGAACCATGCCTCGAGGCGGTCGAGCAGCGCCAGGCGGCTGTCGCAGATCTCGTAGCCGAAATCGAGGCTGCCGGCATCGCCGTTCGGCGGCCCGAGCATGTAAACCTGGCGCTGGCCGCAGCCTTCCAGCGCGATCGAACGCAGCTCGCCCTGGAAGGTGGTTTCGATGTCCAGCGACACCGTGCGGATGGCCGGGCGGTAGTCGCCGTCGGGCTTTAATTGGCCGTCCAGCAGCAGTTGCGGGTCCTTCTCGTCCGGGGTACCGGGAGGCCGGACCCCCGCAAACAGCACGGAGGCTGTGATGAAGCGCTCCATCAGGTAGCGCTCCGGCGGGCGCACGTCGGCCTCGTAGACGTTCACGCCGTGCTGGCGCAGCTTCTTTTCCAGCGCCAGCAGCTTGCGGTACTGGCGGCAGTACAGGCCCGCTACCGGGCGGTGGCTGAAATCCTTCAGCGCCAGTTCGCGCAATTCGCAGCCCTTCTCGCCGCGCAGCACGAACTCGGCCGCCTCGCGCTGCTCGAGCGGAATAAAGGCGACCGCATGCTGCCCGCCCACGCGCACGCGGCGCGGCCCATGCTCGGTGGCGAGCCAGAATTCCAGCTCGACACCGGACTCGGTGTCTTTCCAGTGCCGGGTCAGCAGGAAGCCGCGCGGGTGGTCCATGCCGGGCCTAGGATGCGAAGGAGACGCTGTCGCCGCGATAGCGCGCCAGCTCGGCCTCGCTGAAGCCGGCGCGGCGGCGCGCCTCCAGGTTGAAGGGGCCCTTCAGCACCGGCGCCTTGTAGCGGATCGCCAGTTCCTCGTAGGTCGACACCGGCTCCAGGCCGCGCTCGGCGCACAGGCTCAGATACCAGCGGTTGCCGATCTCGACGTGGCCGACCTCGTCGCGCAGGATGATGTCGAGGATTTCCGCCGCGGCGTGGTCGCCGGCCTGGGCCAGCTTGGCGCGCAGCGGCGGGATCGCATCCAGCCCGCGCGCCTCCAGCGTGCGCGGCACCAGGGCCATGCGCGCGAGGATGTCGCCGCGGGTCTTCTCGACCATCTCCCACAGGCTGTCGTGGCCGGGAAAATCGCCGTAGCCATGGCCGAGCGCGCCCAGGTGGGCGTCCAGCAGCGAGAAGTGGTAAGCCTCTTCCTTCGCCACGCGCAGCCAATCCAGGTAGTAATCGGGCGGCATGCCGGGGAAGCGCCAGATCGCGTCCAGCGCCAGGTTGATCGCATTGAATTCGATATGCGCAAGCGCGTGGACCAGCATCGCGCGGCCTTCCGGCGTGACCATCGAACGGCGGCCGACCAGGCGCGGCGGCACCAGTTCCGGCTTGGCGGGACGGCCAGGGATGGTGCCGGCGGGTTCGAACAACGCGGCGGTATCGACGGCCAGGCTGGCATCGACTTGGGCGCGGGCCAGGGCCGCGACGCCTTCGCATTTACGGCGCGGGTCCGTTTCAAGCAGGTGGATCAGTGCGCCTGCGCGCAGCTCGGACGGAGCGGACATCGTGTGTGAGATGGTGCGTAAAGCACGAAGTGTACCAAAACCGGAGGGCCCCGGCGCCCGCGCGGCAGCCCGCAGTCAGCGCATCCAGCGCGCGATCAGCCACATGCTCAGCTTCTGCAGGCCGATCAGCGCGACGGTGATGCCGAGCGCCAGACCGAACAGCAGCAGGTTGTCGGCATCGCCCGCCTTCAGGCCGAAGCTGAGCGCGGTCGAAACCGAGGGCCGGTGCACGGCGTCGAACACCACCATGCCGAGGATGGCGACGACCATCGCCACCCCGGCCGAGGCATAGCCGGGGCCGAGCGCGGCAAAGGCCAGCATGCCGACGACGGCGGCGCCCATCTGGGCCAGGATCAGGGTGCGGGTCTGGTTGACGGCATGCGAAGGGTCGAGGTAGACCAGGAAGGCGCTCGAGGCCAGCGATGCGAACAGCAGGCGCTGGCTGCTGATGGCTTCGACCAGGGCCAGCACCAGCAGCACGGTGACGGTCGGCGCCAGTACCAGCAACAGTTCGCGGCGCAGGCCGATGCGGCTGCGGCGCGACGGCTTTGCCTGGGCCGCCATGCTCACGCCCGCCCGGCCTGGCCAGGCTCGCGCTTGAGCGCCGGCGCCTCGCTCGCCTGCTCGTCCTTCAGCTCCTTGCCGAGGAAGTAATTGAGCGCGGTCCGGATCACCGCGATGGCGGCCAGCTTGCCGATCCGCTCCCAGGTCGGCGCCACCGAGGTCGAGAGGATGTCGGCGGCCAACTGTAACTCCAGCGCCAGCGTCAGGTAGCGCGCGAAGGCCAGGCGGATCGGCACGAAGCTGCTGTCGCGCCGGGTCAGCAGCTGGCGCAGCAGCGCGACGACCACCACCACCACGCCGGCCGCGATCACCAGGGCGCCGAGCGCCTCCACCAGCAGTCGCAGCCATTCTACGCTGGACCGGACCTGCCCTTCGACCTGATCGAACACGCTTCTCTCCTATTGGTTGTAGAGGTAGGCCGCCATGTCGCGCGCTTCGCGCTCGCTGACGCCCAGCTCGGGCATCGCGGTCTGCGGGTCGACCGCGCGCGGATGCTGGATCCAGCGGATCAGGTTGGGCGCCGTATTCGGCAGCACGCCGGCGACGTAGCTCTGCTCGCGCATCGCAGTCAGCGACGGTCCGACCTTGCTGTCCGCATGGGCGACGCCCTTGATCTCGTGGCAGGCGGCGCAGCCGTAGCGCGCCACCAGCTCGCGCCCCACGCGTGGATTGCCGCCGGTGAGCGGGTCGTCTTCCGGCGGCTGCTTGGCGCAGCCGGCCAGCAGCGCCGCCGCCAGGAGCAGGCATGATGACAGCGTCTTCATCGTCCGGCTCCCGCCGCCGCGTCGGCGGGCGTGCGTCCCAGCCAGCGCGCGCACAGCACCAGGCCGGCCACGACATAGGCCAGGCCGCCCGGAATCCACATGATCAGGCCGCCGAGCTGCTGGTCTTCCAGCGCCGTCGAGCCGAAGGCCTGGGCCTTGCTGCCGTAGTACGGATACCAGATCTGCTCGGACATGGTGAACATCGCCCCCAGCGCGCCGGTGTGCATCATGGTGGTGAACAGGTAGACGATGGCGGCGCCCCGGCCCTGGGTGCCGCCCTCGCGCGCCAGTACCGCCCACCAGAACAGCAGTGCCGAGAACAGGAAGCTGGCGTGCTGCAGCGCGTGCACGCCGTTGCTGGCCAGGCCGGCCTGGAAGGTGGCCGGCACATGCCACATCCACAGCGCGGCAAAGTGCAGCAGCCAGGCGTTCAGGGGCCGCGTCAGCGCGTGCCAGGCCGCGCTCACCGCCGGGTTGCGGGTCGCGGCCCCGGTACGGCGGCGCCAAACCGCAGGCAGGCCCCAGACCCAGATCCCGAGCGGCCGTCCCAGCACCAGCATCGGCGCCGCCACGATCATCAGGAACTCGTGCTGCACCATGTGGGCGGCGAAGGAAAAGCTGCCGCTCGAATCCAGCGGCGAGGCCAGCGCCAGCGCCAGCGCGATCCAGCCGGCGCCGAACCAGGCGGCCTGGCGCACCAGCGACGGGCGCGCATGGCGCGAACGCGGCCATAGCCGGCGCAGGCCCAGCACGTAGAGCAGCAGCGACAGCGCCAGCAGCGCCAGCACCCAGGGCTCGGCGCCCCAGGACAGCGCGTCCGCCGCCGTGTACTGCCCTTCGACGTCGTGGACATGGGCAGCGCCGGCTGCGGCCAGCGCGACGATGAGCGGGATCAGCTTGCGCATGGCGACAGTACCCATTGCGGAAACCACTGCGCCAGCACGACCAGCGAGGACAGCGCCCCGACCAGCAGCGCCACCAGCGCCAGGAAAGGCGGCCGGGCCGGTGCGGTATCGCTGTCCCCGGCCGCCGGGCCATCGTCGGCGCGGCTGGCGCGCCAGTTGCGCCAGCGACAGCGCGCTGACCAGGTTCGGCGCCAGCATGCTCTGGCGCGCGCAGGACGGCGTCACCATCGCGTAAGTGATACTCAGATTGGTCAGCGCCAGCGTGGGCGCCGCCAGCAATGCAGGCCAGTTTCCCATCTAGATCCTCGCTCCCCAATACACGACGGCATAGATCGGCAGCCAGCTGAGCACCACGAAGTACCAGTAGGCGGCATTTTCGCTGACGTCGACATAGCGTTTCCCCTCCATCAGGCCGGTGAAGGTCAGCGCCGTCAGGACCCCGGAATCGAAGGCTCCGTGATCAGGTGGGTGGTGTGCAGGGCCATCAGCATCCACACCACCGAGCCGTAGGCATCGGTGTCCCAGCGCGTGTTGAGGGCGCCGAATTCGAGCACGCGCACGGCCAGGAAAGCCACCGAGACCAGCATGCACACGACCATCCAGAACTGCGTCTTCTTCAGGTCGAGCCGCTCGGCGGCCTTTTTCGCATAGTGGTTGGGGATGATGCTGCCTAACATGATCGCGGTGTTCAGGTTGCCCCAGATGAGCTCCGGCGGAAAGCCCGACATCGGCCAGGCACTGGCATGGCTGCGCAGGTAGAAATAGGCCATGATGGTCAGCGCGAACACCGTGCCTTCGATCGCCATCAGGCCCATCGTGCCCCACCACATCGGGCTGCGGTTGCCGAAAGCGAAGGTGGGCAGCGTCGAGATGTCCAGCACCCTGCCCTCGTCCAGCAGGCGGCCGTCGCGCTTCGGGTCCGGGGCGCTCATGGCAGCAGCTCCGAATCGACGCGGCTCTTGATGATCTCGGGCTCGGGCCAGAACTAGAGGGTGGCGGCAATCGCCACCGGCACCGCGCCCCACACCACGGCCCAGGGCGTGAAAATCGAACCGACGAACAGGACGGTGGTCGCCAGCGCGGCCAGGAAGGGCCAGGGCGTTGAGCTGGGCAGCCACAGGCGATGGTCCAGCTTGGCGTCGGCCACGGAGGTGATCAGGACCTCGCGGTAATCGTTGGCCAGGCCGGTCACCTGCTGCGGCGTGCCCGGTGCCTGCCACAGCGGATAGCGGCCGTGCACGAGCGGGGGCAGGTGGAAATTCGCCATCGGCGGCGGCGAAGTCACGCTCGACTCCAGCGTGCCGGCGCCCCAGGGATCGCTGCCGGCGAGGTCGCCGCGGCGGCGGCTGCGCAGCACGTTGATCACGAACAGCAGCACGCTCACGGCGATCATCGACGCGCCGATGGTGGCGGTCAAGTTCAGCTTGTCCCAGCCCATTTCGTCGGGATAGGTGTACACCCGGCGCGGCATGCCCTGCAGCCCGAGCACGTGCATGGGGAAGAAGGCGATGTTGAAGCCGATGAAGAACAGCCAGAAGTTCCAGCGGCCCAGGCGTTCGGACAGCATGCGCCCGGTGAACTTGGGGAACCAGTAATAGAAGGCGCCGAACAGCGGGAACACGGCGCCGCCCAGCAGCACGTAATGCAGGTGGGCGACCACGAAGTAACTGTCGTGCAGCTGGTAGTCGAGCGGCACCGAGGCCAGCATCAGGCCGGTGAGCCCGCCCGCCACCAGGATCACGAAGAAGGCCAGCACGAACAGCAGCGGCGTCTTGAAGTGGATGCGGCCGGTCCACAGCGTCGCGATCCAGCAGAAGATCTGCACCGAGGTGGGAATCGCGATCATCAGGCTGGCCGCCGTGAAGAAGCTCTTGCCCAGCTCCGGCAGGTTGGTGGCGAACATGTGGTGCACCCACAGGCCGAAGGCGAAGAAGGCGGTGGCGATCAGCGACAGCACCATGGCCGCATAGCCGACCACCGGGCGCCGCGAGAAGGTGGCGATGATGCTGGACATAAAGCCGAGCTGCGGGATGAAGATCATGTAGACCTCGGGGTGGCCGAAGAACCAGAACAGGTGCTGCCACAGCAAGGCGTCGCCGCCCTTCGCCGGGTCGTAGAAGTGGGTATCGACCAGGCGGTCGGTGAGCAGCGCGGTACTGGCCAGCATCACCGCCGGCATCGCGAACAGCACCATGAAGGAGGTCACCAGCATGGTCCAGACGAACAGCGGCATGCGGTTCAGCGTCATGCCCGGCGCGCGCATCTTGAGGATCGTGGTGATCAGGATGATCGCCTCCATCAGGCCGGACAATTCGGTGAAGGTGATCATCTGGGCCCAGAAGTCGACCCGCTTGCCCGGCGAGTACTCGGGACCGGACAGCGGCGCGTAGGCGAACCAGCCGGCGTCGGGGCCGATGTCGAGGAAGAAGGCGATGTACAGCATGATGCCGCCCAGCGTGAATATCCAGTAGGCGAAGGCGTTCATGCGCGGGAAGGCCACGCTGCGCGCGCCGATCATCAGCGGGATCAGGTAGCTCGCCACGGCCTGCATCACCGGCACCGCGAACAGGAACATCATGGTCGAGCCGTGCATGGTGAAGACCTGGTTGTACAGGTCGGGGCCGAGCACCCGGCCGTTGGGCAGCGCCAGCTGCAGCCGGATCGCCAGCGCCAGCAGCCCGCCCAGCAGGAAGAAGATGAAGGTGGTGACCATGAAGCGCTTGGCGATGGTCTTGTGGTTGATGGCCGAGAACCAGCCGATGAGGCCGGGCGGGTCGCTCCAGGTCTGCTCCAGCAGGTCGGCGTCGCCGGTGGGCAGGCGGTCGTTCATTTCAAAGTCTCCAGATAGGCAAGCAGGGCCTGCAGGTCGGCCGGCGGCAGGCTGTTGGGTGGCATGTAGACGCCCGGCTTGAGCGCCTGCGGGTCGGCGATCCAGCCGCCCAGGTGGCCGCGGTTATTCGGGAACATGCCGGCGCCGATGGTGCGGCGGCTGGCCAGGTGGCTGAGGTCCGGGCCCCTGCTGCCGCGCGCGGCGGTGCCGGCCACGGTGTGGCAGCTGGCGCAGTTACCGTTCAGGAAAACTTCGCGTCCGCGCAGGGCCAGGGCATCGACCGGCGCGGGCGCGGCGCTGCGCTGGGCGGCGGCCCAGGCCTCGTAGTCCGCGTTCGGCTCGGCTTCCACCAGCAGCGCCATCAGCGCGTGCTGGACGCCGCAGAATTCGGCGCACTGGCCGCGGTAGGTGCCGGGACGGTCGGCGCGCAGGCTGAGGGTCGCGGTGCGGCCCGGGATCATGTCCTTCTTGCCCTGCAGGTTGGGGATCCACAGGGTGTGGATGACGTCGTCGGCGCGCAGGGTGACCAGCACCGGCCGGCCGACCGGGATGTGCAGCTCGTTGGCGGTGGTGAATGCGCGCGCCGGATCGGCGTCGAGGTAGCGCGCCTCCCACCACCACTGGTGGCCGGTCAGCTCGATGTTGACGGCGTCCGCCAGCGGCAGGCGTGCCAGCGCGCGGCTGGTCCAGGCATCGGCCACCAGCAGCGCCACCAGGCCCAGCGCGGATGCCGCGGTGGCCCAGCCGATGATGCGCCAGACGCGCCGTTCGGGCCGCGCCAGCGCGCACAGGCCGAGCGTGAAGTTCCACAGGCTGCCGATGTGCTCGGCCTGGATTCCGGCCGGACGCAGCGCATCCTGCAGCGGCCCTTCCACACTCCCATATCTGCTCCAATGCAAAAACGTTAATACATTGGCAGATATATATCGTATTTCACGGCGGAACGCCGCACGGGAGGCCCGCGCTCAGCGCGCGCCTTCGGCTTGCGGCAGGTCGGGCTGGGCGCTTTCCTCGAGCGGCTGCGTGGCGCGCGCCTCCTTGCGTTTCAGCGCATAGCGGTTCAGGCCCGCCATGTGCACCCGGCACAGGTAGTCTTCCCAGTCGATCAGGCGCGCGTCCACCGGATAGGTTTGCTGCTCGGCCGCGTCGAAACGCCGGGCCAGCGCCAGCAGGCCATGATTGTGGAAGCGGTAGCGCGGCTGCGCGTAAAAGGAAAAGGTGATGGCCAGCAGGCGCGTGGTGCGCAGCTTTTCCATCGCCGGCGTCTCGCCCGGCTGTCCGGCCAGGCGGCGCAGATCGCTCCAGGCCATCGCACCCAGCGCCACGCCGGCCATCGCCAGCCGGAAGCGAAGGTTGCCGACCACCCGGAAGGCGTGCTTGGGCGCCTTGTGGAACAGCTTGTCGTACTGCTGCCAGTTGCGCTGCGACTCGCCCTGCAGCAGGCGGATCAGGTCCCCGACCAGGATCGGGTTGCCGCTGCCGCTGCAGCTCTGGTAGATGCGGTGCGCGGCGGGCGCCTGCAGCGCTTCGGCGGCCGCCATCAGGATGCCGTTGGCGACCAGGTCGGCCGGGATCACGTCGATGATGCCTTCCGGCCGCGCCGGGAAGAAGCTGGTGCGGCCGCGCGCATAGGCCAGGATCACGGCGTCGGCCACCTTGACGCCTTCCAGCCAGCCCGGCACCGGCGCCTGCAGCGTGCTTTCGATGATCGAGGGCCGCACGATGGTCAGCGGGCGCCCCTGCATGCCCTGCAGCGCCAGCTGCTCGCCCATCCACTTGGTGAAGGTATAGGTGTCGTTCCAGCCGTGGCGGTTGGCTTCGCGGATGCCGAGCGCGGTCAGGGCCTGCGTCAGCTGCTCGGCATCGCCGCCCTGGGCTTGCACGCGGGCGCGCAGGCGCGCGATCCTGCCCTGCAGCCGCGCGGCCAGCGCATCGACGGCGTAATGGCCGTCCCTGCCGCGCCTGAGCGCGCGGCGCGCCGGCGGCGCGAGGTTTTCCTCGAGCATGTCGCCGCGCCGATAGCCGTTCACATAGCAGGTCGAGACCTGCACCAGTGGGCAGTTGGCCGCACGGGCCAGCGCCGTCAGGTGGTGCAGGCTGAGGGTGTTGATGGCCAGCGCCTGGTCGAGCGGTTCGCGGAAGTTGACGCTGGCCGCGGCATTGATCACCAGGTCGGTGCGCAGCGCCAGCGCCAGAAAGCGCTCGGCGCCGAGCCCGAAATGCGGCTCGGTGACCTCGCCGGTCACGCATTCGACCTGCTCGTCGAAGAAGCGGTCCAGCCAGGGCCCGCGCTCGGCGCGCAGGCTGTCGAAGATCGACGAGCTGGCCACCTGGCGGGTAAAACGCTCGCGCGCATTGCCGTCCTTGCCGCCGCGGATCAGGAGGATCACGCCGGCCAGGTCGGGCACCGTGCGGATCAGTTTTTCGAGGACGACCTTGGCCAGGAAGCCGGTGGCCCCGGTCAGCAGGACCCGCTTGCCGGACAGGGCGGCCGGCACGCTCAATTGAGTATTCGTCATTGCTCAGATGATTCGTGTAAGGCGGAACATGGCCGTCATCGCCAGCGCCGGCATGGCGTTGCGGTGGCAGCAGTAGGTCTTGGCGATGCGGCCCTGGAAGCGCGACTTGGCGAATTCCAGGCCCTTGAAGTTGTACAGGAAGTCCATGCGCTCGCGGATCACCGACATGGTCGCGCGCAGCAGGCGCGACTCCTGCGGCTCGATCTGTCGGTCGACCTGCAGCGGCACCAGGCCCAGGTCGACGCAGGGCACGCCCTCTTCCTTGAACACCGCCAGCGCGTGCGCCATCAGCGCATACCACAGGCCCTGGCGGAAATTGGCGGACGAGCGCGAGATGTTCGGCACGTAGCCGGCCAGGTGGCCGTCGCGGTAGATCGGATCGAAGAAGATGAAGCCGACCGCCTCGCCATCGAGCATCGCATAGAAGTAGCGCGTGCCTTCGCGGTAGTCGATCAGCATCGGCCGGATCAGGAAGCGGATTTCGTTGTTCTTGCAGCGCCGGGTGCGGATCCAGGCTTCGGAGATACGCTTGACGTCGTGGTCGAAGCCGCCCTCGCGGATCTCGATACCCTGGGCACGGGCGCCGTTGACGGCGGTGCGGATGATCTGCTTGCGCGCGCCGCGCAGGCTCCATTCGGCCAGCTCGATCTTCGACTCGCTGCCGAACTGGGTGCCATAGTAGCCGTGGCGGCCGTGCAGGTGGTCGACGGTGGCTTTGCTGACCTGGACGAAGACGGCGCGCGGGTAGCGCTCCAGGAAGCGGTCCAGCATCAGGGCGCGCTGCTGCGGTGCGCAGACCGGATCGGCCAGCGCGAACTGCATGCCCCAGTAATGGGCGTAGGCGATGTAGCCGACGCCGGGCAGCTCGAAATACGCCATGTCCGGCTGCATGGTCGAGAAGGACATCGGGTGGCTGCCGTACTGCTTCAGCCAGGCGACGCGGCGTGCGAGGTCGGCATGGATGGCAGCGTCGGGCTGGGCCGCGGACGGCCGGGTGAGCGCGAGAGCGGAATCGGTCATGGAGGCTCCGGTTGGATGTCGGGCAGCCGCTGCCCGCCGCGGCGAGCGGCAGGGCTTTACGGCGCGGGAATGCGCAGACGCGGCATCAAGCTGGTTTCTCGCCCAGCACGGACCAGTAACAGTTCAGCAGCAGCAGCTTGTAGTGCTTCTGCTCGTGGATGCGCAGCCCGAGCTGCTTCATCCGCTCCGGATAATTGTAGATATTGTGGAAGGCGTTCCCGGCGAACAGCCAGAAGAAGCCGACCGCGCCATACCAGTACAGGGTCTTCACCAGGCGGCTCAGGACGTTCCCGGTCGGGAAGGCGAAGTCGCCGACCACCACCCGTGCGCCCGGCTTGCCGAGCTTGATCAGGTGCTGCAGCACCTTGACCATCATGTCTTCGTGGAAGACATTGAGGAAGAAGTTGGCCACGACCATGTCGTAGCGCTCGACTTCCTCGACCTTCATGATGTCGCTGTGGACCTGGCGGATCCGGACGGTGACGCCCTCCTTCACCAGGTTGACCTGGAACTTCTTGAGCATCGTCTCCGACAGGTCGACCACGGTGACCTCGGCGCCGCGCTGGGCGGCGTACACCGCGTCCCGGCCATGCCCGACGCCGGCAAACAACACCTTGTCGCCGGGCTGCAGCTTGTCCAGCATCGCGATCTTGCACTTGTGGATGGACTTGCCGCTGTAGAAGGCGCTGAGCCAGTCGTAGATCGGCCCTACCAGCCTGTATTTGTCTCCCATGCCCGTCTCCCTTATATTTTTTATAAGGGTAAGCGAAAGCGTCAAACGGCCACGTTTTAGTCGCTGGCTTTAGGAGCCAAGATTCTGGCTTTGTGAGTCAGGCGCAATCAATGCACGCGCCGATGGCGCAGCGTCGAGGTCCAGTTTTCGAGGTCGACCTCCTCGCGCATGTCGGCGCAGGCGTCCAGCAGTTTGGCGATCTCGCGCTTGCTCAAACCGGCGTTCAGCGTCAGCCGCACCAGGGCGCGGTTCTTCGGCGTGGCCGGGGCGCAGAACACGGCGCCCTGGATGCCGCGGTTCTCCAGCGCCTTGCGCAGCACCAGGGTTTTCGGTTCGGTGCCGACTTCGAGGGCGACGATCTGCTCGCTGCCCTCGTCGACGCAGTAACCGAGCCGTCCGAGGCCGGCGCGCACCTCCTGGGTAATGCGGCGCAGCGCGGCGCGGCGGGCATCGGCTGCCTCGACGAAATCGATGGCGGCGTCGAACCAGGCCAGTTCGTGGTTCAACAGGCAGGAGCTGAAGATGGCCGGCCGCGACTCCGACAGGAAGTAACCCTTGAAGCGGCTCGAACAGGTGATGATGCCGGCGCGGCCCGCAAACGCCTTGGCCAGCGAGGCGGTGCGGAAGTGCACGCGCTCTTCCAGGCCGGCTTCGATGACCAGGCCGGCGCCGCGCGGGCCGTGGGTGCCCAGCGAGTGCGATTCGTCGACCACCAGCACGCTGCCGGTCCGCTCGGCCAGCGCCACCACCTCGTGCAGCGGCGCCAGGCTGCCGTCGGTGCTGTACAGGGCGTCGACCACGATCACGCCGGCGCCGTGCTTGTTCAGCTGGCGCTGCAGGTGATCCATGTTGTTATGCAGGAAGGGCACGACCTTGCCGCCGCCAAGCTGCACCCCGTCCCACAGCGAGGCGTGGGCCATGATGTCGAGGTAGACCGGGACGCCCGGCCCGGCGATGCTCTGCAGCAGCCCGACGTTGGCAGCCCAGCCGGACTGCGCCAGCACCGTCTCCTGGGCGCCCATGAAGTCGGCGAATTTGTCTTCGAGCCGGTGCTGGCGGCTCCCCGCCTGCAGGTAGACCGCCGACATCAGCGACTGGCTGTCGGTGCCTTGCAGCGCCCGGACCTGGGCGTCGAGCAGGCTGGGCTCGTTCGCCAGGCACAGGTAATCGTTCCCGGCCAGCATCACCGCACCCGGCCCCTGCCTTTTCCATACATGCACGTGCTCGCCGCCCATCAGCTGTTCGATGCGGTCGACATGATGGGCATCCATGCGCTTCGTGACGAAGGCCGGCATGTGCAGGGTCGTGGAACGGACATGGGTTTGGGTCGTGGTGTTGATCATGGACATGTTTTCCTCAAGAAAAGAATTCATTGTGTCTCCGCACAAGGCGTCAGCTCGCCAGATCGACACACCATTGACCGATATCAACCTGGAATGAGCGATTTCCTTCAAGCTCAATCAGTAATTGAGTGAGATCAATTTCGATATGACAAGATTCAAAAACAAACGGTCGATGACCGGGAGCTACCGAGTGAAGAGTCTGCTGTACAGGAGTGTCGCGAGCATCAGCGCGCCGATCAGGGCGCGTTATCGCCTGAGCCGGCCAGCCTTGCTGGCGTGGCTGCTGCGCCAGGAGCAGCAGCAGGAATATGCCGTCATGCGTCTGCACTTCCTCGCCTGGCTCGGCTGCATCGGCATGCCCTTGTACTACCTGATCTGGACCACTTGGTTCCCCCAAAAGTTCGAGACCCTGGACCTCCGTGTGATCGGTTTTGTGCTGTGTCTGCCTGCCCTGTTGGTGCCGCACAAAATTAAGGGAAATTGGCTGCGCGTCTACGAGTTCATCAGCGTGACCTACGTCATGCCCTTCTTCTTCAGCTTCATGTTCCTGATGAACCACGGCTCGGCGGTGTGGGGCGAATCGCTGCTGGTGGCGCTGATCGCGCTGTTTCACTTCGACTGGCTGTTCGCGCTCGCCTCCTGCGCGGTCGGCGCCTTGGCCGCCTGCCTGCTGTACGTGACCGCCGGCGACCCGGACGCGCTGCGCTCGGGCCTGAGCGCCTTCCCGCTGGCGCTGGAGCAGATGCCGATCTACATCTTCACGATCGTGATCGTGTCAGTGACCAAGGTCGGGCGCCGGGTGCTGGCGCGCGAGAAGCTGTCCGGCATGGCCTCGGCGCTGGCGATGGTCTCGCACGAGTTGCGCACGCCGCTGATCAGCATCGCCGCCAATGTGCGCGGCATCGCGCGCGCGCAGGCCGGCGAGGACCGCGGCGTCGAGGAAGCGCTGGCGCGCATCCAGTTCGAGGTACGCCACATGAACCAGATGATCGACCTGTTCCTGCTGTCGTCCTCGGCGATGAACCGGCAGCTGGCGCCGACCGAGCGGGTGGCGATGGCGGCCGTGGTGGCGGCGGTGATCGAGCGCTATCCCTTCATCGACGCCGCCCAGCGCCGCCAGGTGGACGTGGTGGTGCGCCAGGACTTCGCCTTCCTCGGGCGCGAGGAACTGGCCGCGGTGGTGCTGCTCAACCTGCTGCGCAACGCCCTGAAGGCGGTGGCGCGCGCCGGCAGGGGCAAGGTGCGCATCATCGTCGACGGTGCCCGCAGGCGTCCGCGCCTGCTGCTGATGGACAGCGGCTGCGGCATCGGCGCCAAACAGCTGCCCTACATCTTCGAGCGCTTCTATTCGTACCCGCCGCATACCGGCGCCGGCATCGGCCTGGCGCTGTGCAAGGATATCGTGCACGCCTGGCACGGCAAGATCCGCTGCCGCTCGCGCGAGCAGGTCTACACCGTGTTCGCGCTGGAATTCCCGCGCGAGCGCCGCGCCACCGTGCGCGGCGGCGCGACACCGGCCGCACAGCTTTCACACCGCGCCCTTGAAGACCGAGGCAAACCATGACTCTCCCGATCTACCAGCACCCGACCATGACCGTCCTGGTCGACGACAGCAGAAGCTTCCTGCACAGCCTGCGCTACCAGCTCGGCCCGGGCTTCCCCAGCATCGGCTTTTCCGATGCCGGCGCCGCGATCGCCTGGCTGCGCGAACATGGCGCCGCCCCCGCGGCCCTGGCCAGCCTGCTCTCGCCCAGCGTCGACACCTACACGCTCGCGCCCCAGCCCTACAACATCGCGCTGCACGTCGAGCAGGTCTGCGGCATCCGCACCCGGCCGCAGCGCTTCATGACGCCCTCGGTGCTGGTGGTCGACTACTCGATGCCGGGCATGAACGGGATCGAATTCTGCGAGGCGGTGCACGATCTGCCCTGCCGCAAGATCCTGCTGACCGGCGTGGCCGACGAGCGGGTCGCGATCGACGCCTTCAACCGCGGCCTGATCGACCGCTACGTGCGCAAGAGCGACGCCCATGCGCTGGACCGGCTGGAGGCCGAGCTGACCCAGCTCCAGGAGGGCTACTTCCTGGCGCAGTCGGAATCGCTGCGCCTGCTGCTCGCGCTGCACGACTTCAGCTTCGTCAACGACCCCGCCATCTGGGGCCTGGTGCGCGAACTCGGTGCGCGCCACAAGATCGTCGAACACTACCTGTACAAGGCGCCGCCCGGCTTCCTGATGTACGACCGCGATGCCCGCCCCTGGCTGCTGGCCGTCGAAACCGAGCAAAGCATGCAGGCGCACTTCGAGATCGCGCTCGACGGCGGCGCCCCGGCCTCGCTGCTGGAAGCGCTCGAGCAGCGCCGCGTGGTGCCCAACTTCAGCGACGGCGACGGCATGTATTCGAAGGTAGCGCACAAGGAGTGGCACCGCTTCACTTCGCCTACCCTGACCTGCCATGGCCGCGAGCTGTATTACTGGGCCATGTTCGCGCTCGATCCGGATGCGCTGGAGGGGCGGGTCGATTCGTTTGCGGAGTTTCTGCGGCGGTATGCGGGAACTGCCTGAGTGACCGGCCACCGGGCGGCCTTGCCGCTGGTGGCCGGCTTTCGTTTTTCCAGCCCACTCTCGTCGGTTAGTTGCATATAATTGCAAGACCGACGGCCCGGCATCAGCGCGGCTTGCCTGCTGCCCGGCTCCCGAGCACCAGCCCGATCCCGCCCAGAATCGCCAGCGCCGACAGACCCAGGCGCAGGCTGAACGCCTCGCCCAGCAGCAGCACCCCGCCGAGCGCCGCGATCAGCGGCACCGACAGTTGCACCACCGCGGCCCGCAACGCGTTCAAATGGCGCAAGGCCGCGTACCAGACGACATAACCGAGCCCCGAGGTGACGGCGCCGGAGGCGATCGCCAGCCCCACCCCGACCGCGTCCGCATGCGAACGCAGCACGAACACCAGCGCCAGCAGCACCCCGAGCGGCGCCGCGCGCACGAAACTGGCGGCGGTGGCGCCCAGCGGATCGCCCGCCCCGCGCCCGCGCAGCGAATAGCCGCCCCAGGCCACGCCGGCGCCCGCCATCAGCAGCGCGCCGAACAGCGAAGGCGCGGCGGCACCGGGCAACAGCAGCACCGCCAAGCCGCCGGCCGCCAGCACCAGGCCGAGCCAGCCGCCGGGCGCGAAGCGTTCGCCGGCCAGCAGCCCCGCCCCCAGCATGGTCAGCTGCACGGCGCCGAACAGGATCAGCGCGCCGGTCCCGGCGGGCAGCGACACGTAGGCAAACGAGAACAGGGCGACATAGGCGAACAGCAGCGCGGCGGAGCGCCAGTCGCCGCCTTGCCATACCGGCTGGCGCCGCGCGCGCATCACGACGGCCAGCACCAGCGCCCCGGCGAGCAGGCGCACGGCGCCGAAGCTGGCCGGGTCGATGCGGTCCTGCTGCAGCGCGAGGCGGCACAGCAGCGAATTGGCGGCGAAGGCCAGCATCGCCACCGCGGTCAGGGCGGCTGTCCTTCCAATCGATTGGGGCATGAGGATTCCCTAAATGGCGTCCAGATTGTAAGCTATGCAACCACCAACGCAAACGCTAACCGATGCGCTGCCGGCCAAAAGCCTTCCCTGTGCGAGCGCATCCGCTGTCCTTCTGCTACCGTATCGGGGTTGCCGGCCCAGCGCCTTCTTCAACTATTGGAATGAACACGACATGACCCTCTCGACAGAATCGGATAACGCCCTTCCCCTCGACATGACCATCTTCGGTGGCATGGGCGACCTGGCGATGCGTAAACTCCTGCCGGCCCTGTACATGGCCTACCTGCACGGCAACCTGCCGGGCTCGACCCGCATCATCTCGACCGGCCGCCAGGACTACGACCGCAACGCCTACCTGGGCCACGTGGAAGCGCATTCGCGTTCCTTCATCGCTGCCGAGAACTTCAACGACAAGACCTGGGACGGCTTCCTGCAGCTGCTCGAATACGTCCGCCTCGACGTCCAGCAGGCGCCCGACTTCGGCGCCCTCGCCGCCGCTTCGCGCGAGGGCGCGCAGCGCGTGTTCTACCTGTCGACGGCGCCTTCGCTGTTTACCACCATCTGCGAAAAGCTGGCCAGCGCCGGCCTGGTCGACAAGAACGCCCGCGTGGTGCTGGAAAAGCCGCTCGGCACCGACCTCGCCTCGGCGATCGACATCAACGAGGCCGTCGGCAAGCATTTCGAGGAATCCCAGATCTACCGCATCGACCACTACCTGGGCAAGGAGACCGTGCAGAACCTGATGGTGCTGCGCTTCGGGAACTCGATCCTGGAACCGCTGTGGCGCGCGCCGAACATCTCCAGCGTGCAGATCACGGTGGCCGAGGAAGTCGGCGTCGGCAGCCGCGCCGGTTTCTACGATGGCGCCGGCGCCATGCGCGACATGGTGCAGAACCACCTGCTGCAGTTGCTGTGCATCGTCGCCATGGAGCCGCCGACCTCGCTCAATGCCGACGCCGTGCGCGACGAAAAGCTCAAGGTACTGCGCTCGCTGCGCCGCTTCGGCCTGGCCGACATCGCGCGCGACACCGTGCGCGGCCAGTACAGCCACGGCGTCAGCGGCAACCAGGAAGTGCCCGGCTACCACGAAGAAAAGAACGTCCCGCCGGACAGCAAGACCGAGACCTTCGTTGCGCTGCGCACCTTCATCGACACCTGGCGCTGGTCCAAGGTGCCGTTCTACCTGCGCACCGGCAAACGCATGCAGCGCCGCTCGTCGAAGATCGTGATCGAGTTCACCAACCCGCCGTTCCCGCTGTTCCCGGATGCGCCGGGCGGGGTCGCGAATCGCCTGGTGATCGAGCTGCAGCCCGAGGAAGCGATCAAGCTGCAGCTGATGGCCAAGGAGCCGGGCAGCGGCATGCACATGCAGCAGGTGGCGCTGAACCTGGACCTGCAGTCGGCCTTCCAGCAGCGCCGCGCCGAAGCCTACGAGCGCCTGCTGATCGACGTCGTGCGCGGTCGCCTGACCCACTTCATGCGCCGCGACGAGCTGGAAGCGGCCTGGGAATGGGCCGACCCGATCATCGAGGGCTGGAGCACGCTGGGCGAGAAGCCGCATGCCTATGCGGCGGGGTCGTGGGGACCGGCGGAGTCGTTCGCGCTGCTGGCGCGCGACGGTTATCACTGGGTGGAGTGAGCGGCTGGCGCCTTGCGCGCCAGCATCGAGGCGGCGGGAGCGGATCCCGCCGCCTTGCAAGCCATCAGTCGGCGGCGTCCTTCACGTCCGCCACTGCCAGCGCCGTCATGTTGACGATCCGGCGCACGGTGGCGCTCGGGCTCAGGATGTGCACCGACTTCGCCGCCCCCAGCAGGATCGGGCCGACCGTGACGCCCTTGCCCGACGAGACCTTCAACACGTTGAACAGGATGTTGGCGGCGTCCAGCGAAGGCATCACCAGCAGGTTGGCGCTGCCTTCGAAGTTGGCCTGGCCGGACGGCAGGTAGATCGCGCGGATGTTCTCGTCGAGCGCGGCATCGCCGTGCACCTCGCCGATCACTTCCATCTCCGGCGCTTCGCGCGCCAGGATTTCGCGCGCCTCGCGCACGCGCTGCGCCGACGGCCGCGAGGACGAACCGAAGATCGAATGCGAGAGCAGCGCGACCTTCGGATCGAGGCCGAAATGGCGCAGCTCTTCGGAGGCCATGCGCGCGATCGCCGCCAGTTCGCTGGCGCTCGGCTGGTCGTTGACATAGGTGTCGGTGATGAACAGGGTGCCCTTGTCGAGCACCAGCGCGTTCATCGCCGCCATCACCTGCGCGCCTGGCGCCAGGCCGATGTCGCGCTGCACGTGGGCCAGGTGGCTGTCGTAGCTGCCCTTCATGCCGCAGATCAGGGCATCGACTTCGCCCGCCGCCAGCAGCCTGGTGCCACGCTCGGTGGTATCGCCTTCGCACTCGACCAGGGTGTAGTCGGTGCCGCGCTGCATGCGCAGGCCGGCTTCGAGGATCGCCTGTTCGATCTCGGCGCCGCGGCCGATCAGCACCGGCTGCGCCAGGCGCTCGTCGACCACGGTCTGCACCGCGCGCAGCACGCGCGCGTCGAAGCCTTCGGCGTAGGCCACGCGGCGCGGCTTGGCGCGCGCCTTGGCGAACACCGGGCGCATGAAGAAGCTGGTGTGGTAGATCATCGCCGCCAGCCGCTCGCGGTAGGCGTCCATGTCGCTGATCGGGCGCGCCGCCACGCCGGAGCTGGCCGCGGCGGCTGCCACCGCCGGTGCGATCGCCGCCATCAGGCGCGGATCGAAGGGTTTCGGGATGATGTAGTCGGGACCGAAGCGCAGGTCCTGGCCGGCGTAGGCGGCGGCCACCGCGTCGTTGGCCTCGGCTTCGGCCAGCTCGGCGATCGCGCTGACGCAGGCCAGCTTCATCGCCTCGGTGATGCGGGTCGCGCCGCAATCGAGGGCGCCGCGGAAGATGTAGGGGAAGCACAGCACGTTGTTGACCTGGTTCGGGTAATCCGAACGGCCGGTGGCGACGATGCAGTCCGGCCGCGCCGCCTTCGCCACTTCGGGACGGATTTCCGGCTCCGGGTTGGCCAGCGCCAGGATCACCGGACGATCGGCCATGGTCTTGACCATCTCGCCGGTCAGCACGCCGGCGGTCGAGCAGCCGAGGAAGACGTCGGCGCCGCGCACGATGTCGGCCAGGGTACGGTCGGCCGTGTCCTGGGCATAACGCGCCTTGTTGGCTTCCATGTTGGCCTCGCGGCCCTGCCAGATCACGCCCTTGGAATCGGTCACGAAGATGTTCTCGCGGCGCACGCCCAGGCTCACCATCATGTCGAGGCAGGCGATGGCCGCGGCGCCAGCGCCGGAGGCGGCCAGCTTGACGCTGCCGATGTCCTTGCCGACCACCTTCAGCGCGTTCAGCAGCGCCGCGCTGGAGATGATGGCGGTGCCGTGCTGGTCGTCGTGGAAGACCGGGATGTTCATGCGCTCGGAGAGCTTCTTCTCGATGTAGAAGCACTCCGGCGCCTTGATGTCCTCGAGGTTGATGCCGCCGACGGTCGGCTCCAGCATCGCGATCGCCTCGATCAGTTTATCGGGATCGTTCTCGGCCAGCTCGAGGTCGAACACGTCGACGCCGGCGAATTTTTTGAACAGGCAGCCCTTGCCTTCCATGACCGGCTTCGAGGCCAGCGGCCCGATGTTGCCCAGGCCAAGGACGGCGGTGCCGTTGGAAATCACGGCGACCAGGTTGCCGCGCGAGGTGTACTCGGCGGCCATGGCAGGGTCGGCTGCGATCTCCTCGCAGGCATAGGCCACGCCCGGCGAATAGGCCAGCGACAGGTCGCGCTGGTTCGACAGGGGCTTGGTGGCCACGACCTCGATCTTGCCGCGTACGGGGCTGCGGTGGTAGTCGAGGGCGTCGGCGCGCAGTTGCGCGTCCTTGCCCGGTTCCTGGATGCCGCTATCGAGGCTGCTTTCGGTACTCATTGGAGATCTCCTCGCTTGATGCTTGATGCTTGATGCTTGATGCTTGATGCTTGATGATTGCACTATGGTCGCAGACGCGCGCGCGCGGCGCACGGCTCAGAAACCTTCGAGCACGGTGCTCAGGTGGGTGACGTTGGGCGCGCCGTCGAAGCAGTCGCCGACCAGACGGCGCCAGGCCTGGAAGTCTTCGCTGCCGCGGAAGTGGACGTTGTGGTCTTCCAGCGTGTCCCACTGGACCAGCAGGCGGTAGGCGCGCGGGTTCTCGATGCCGCGCTGCAAGCGCATGCCGGTGCAACCGCGGGCCCGCTTGAACAGCGGCACCGCTTCGCGCACACCCGCTTCGAACTGCTCTTCCATACCTGCCTTGACCATGATTTCTGCCGTTTCCAGGATCATGTTGTTTCCTTTCTTGATGATCTGACCCGCGATTATGCCCCGGATGCGGTATCGTTGCAGACCCAGCATGGAGAACGCATGAGCACAAGCTTCCATTTCTACGAGCCGCGCCAGGGCCACGGCCTGCCGCACGACCCCTTCAACGCCATCGTCGGGCCGCGTCCGATCGGCTGGATTTCGTCGCGCGACAAGGCCGGCATCCTCAACCTGGCGCCCTACAGTTTCTTCAACGCCTTCAACTACGTGCCGCCCATCGTCGGCTTCGCCAGCATCGGCTGGAAGGATTCGGTGCGCAATATCGAGGAGACGGGCGAGTTCTGCTGGAACCTCGCCACCCGCCCGCTGGCCGGGCAGATGAACCAGACCTGCGCCGCGGTTCCGCCGGAGACCGACGAGTTCGCGCTCAGCGGTCTCACGCCCGCGCCTTCGCGCACGGTGGGCGTGCCGCGCGTGTTGGAAAGCCCGGTCTCGATGGAATGCCGCCTGAGCCAGCTGATCCAGCTGCAGGGCGCCGATGGCGGCAAGGTCCCGACCTGGCTGGTGCTGGGCGAAGTCGTCGGCGTGCACATCGATCGCGCGCTGCTGAAGGACGGCGTCTACGACACCGCGGCAGCCCAGCCCATCCTGCGCGGCGGTGGGCCGGCCGACTACTTCACGATCGGTCCCGAGCAGCTGTTCCGGATGTTCCGTCCGCAGCTTTGACAGCACCCGCATGCAGGCCTAAAGTGGAGATAGCCGCCCCACTTCGGGAGAAGCCAGCATGTACAGGGTCATCGTTGTCCATGTCGACGGCAGCGCACGCCAGGCAAGCCGCCTGCGCGCAGCCGCCCTGCTCGCCGTCAAGTACGGCGCCCACCTGGTCGGCAGCGCCGCCACCGGGATCTCCTGGATGGATTACAGCCTGCTGACCGGCTCGATGGCGGCGCCGGTCATCGGCGACGATTTCCAGGCGCTGCGCGAAGCCGCCGCCGCCCACCTGGAAAGCTTCGAACTGGCTGCCTCCCGGCTGGGCGTGGCCTCGGTCGACGCCCGCCTGGTCGAAGACGACCCGCGCTATGCGCTGTTGCTGCAGTCGCGCTATGCCGACCTGGTGGTGCTGAGCCAGGACGCCCCCGACCAGGCCGGCCTGCCGCTGCGGGTGCGCGGCCTGCCCGAGCACGTGGCGCTGCGCGGCGCGCGGCCGGTGCTGGTGGTCCCGGGCACCTACCAGGGCGAGCCGATTCCGGGCACGGCGGTGGTCGGCTGGGACGGCGGCACCCAGGCGCTGCGCGCGATCGCGGCCGCCCTGCCCCTGCTGGAACATGCGGCCGCGGTCAAGCTGGCGGTAATCAATCCCGATGCGCTATCCGACCTGCACGGCGAGCAGCCGGGCGCCGACATGGCGCTCTACCTGGCGCGCCATGGCTTGCAGGTCGAGGTGGTGGTCGAGCGCACCCGCGCCACCACCGCCGCCACCTTGTGCTCACTGGCGCGCAGCTGCGGCGCCGGACTGATGGTGGCCGGCGCCTTCGGCCACAGCCGCTACCGCGAGTGGATGCTGGGCGGCACCACGCGCGAACTGCTGGAGCGGGCGCCGTTGCCGCTGTTGATCGCGCACTGAGCACGCCGGCTAGCCCGGCGCCCGGCCGCGGCGCCGGATCCAGGCATACAGCAGCGCATTGATCGCCAGCACGCCCACGCCCAGCCCGATCTGCAGTTCGCGCGTCAGACCGGCTGGGTAGATCAGCGGCAACAGGTAATGATCGACGAAGCCGCCCTCGTAGCCCGCCTGCCCGGCCAGGCGCCGGAAGTACAGCTCGGCCCAGGTCAGCGGACAGACCGCGCCGCTGGCTTCGACCAGGAAGCCCCAGCTGGCGGCCGCCAGGTGCGCCGGCAACCAGCGCCGCCGTTTTGCGACCAGCAGCGCGCCGAACACGACGAAGAGAATGAAGCCGAGGTGCAGCAGCAGCACCGCATCGGCCAGCAGGCGATAAGGCATGCGTGCATGCTACCTCGGCCCGCGCCGCGCCGGCCAGGCTTTTGGATGCGCCTCAAACGCCAGCCCGGTTCGCCGGGTGCGGCTATCGTGCGCGGCCCGACCTGGCGTACAGTGCTGTCTTTACGCACGAACGAGACCGCCATGCATGCAATGAACTGGAGCGCCTTCGGCACACTCGGTGCCATGGCCCTGAAGCAGATGGACCGCAACCGCCAGGCGCGCGGCCAGATGATGGAGCGCGCCGGCTACGGCCCGCGTCCCACCCCATCCACCACGGTGCACCGCGAGCCCGGCCTGCACCTGCGCCGCTACGGCGCGCAGGCCGCCGAAGGCCCGTCCGTGCTGCTGGTGCCGGCGCCGATCAAGCGCGCCTACATCTGGGACCTGGCGCCGGAGCGCAGCGTGGTGCGGCGCTGGACCGAGCGCGGCTACCGCGTCTACCTGGCGGAATGGGAGCCTTTGCCGGACGCCGGCGCCGGGCAGGGATTCGGCCTCGCCGACTACGCCGACCGCCTGCTCGGCGCCTGCCGCCAGGCCATGGATGCCGACGGCAGCAGCGGCCAGCCCGTGCTCGCCGGCCATTCGCTGGGCGGCGTGCTGGCCGCGATCCACAGCTGCCTGCATCCGGACCAGGTGCGTGCCACCCTCCTGCTGGAAGCGCCGCTGCACTTCGGCCCGGACGCCTGCTGCTTCCACAAGCTGGTGCAGGCCACGCCCGATGCGCACCAGGTCGCCGGCACCTTCGGCCAGGTGCCGGGCGCCTTCCTCAATACCATGAGCGCGCTGGCCGAGCCCCAGGCCTTCCAGTGGGAGCGCTGGATGGACCGCTGGCTGTCGCTGGGCGACCCGCAGGCGCTGGCCACCCACATGCAGGTCGAGCGCTGGACCCACGACGAATTCGCACTGCCGGGCCAGCTGTTCGGCGACATCGTCGAGTGCCTGTACCGGCGCGACGCATTCATGCGCGGCGAGCTCGAGATCGGCGGCCGGCGCATCGGCCCGCAGGACCTGCGCACGCCGCTGCTGAGCGTGGTCGATCCGCGCAGCAAGCTGATCCCGCCGGCGGCAGTGCTGCCCTTCCACGAAGCGGCGGCCAGCCCGCGCAAGCAGGTGCTGCACTACGAGGGCGACATCGGCGTCAACCTGCAGCATGTGGGCGTGCTGGTCGGGCGCAGCGCCCATGCGCGGCTGTGGCCGGCGGTGTTCGACTGGCTGGACGGCCGCGTGGAAAGCTGAGGCTTCAAAGCGGGCGCAGGAACAGGCCCACGGTCAGCGCCACGCCGATGCAGACGATCGCCACGCGCAGCGCCTTCTCGTTGACCCGGTGCAGAGCCCAGGTGCCGGCCAGGCCGCCGAGAATGGCGCCGACCGCCAGCACGCCGGCCTGCAGCCAGTGCAGCTCCGGCGAGGTGATGAACAAGGCCACCGCCGAGGCGTTCATCACACCGGCCAGCACGTTCTTGGTGCCGCCGGCGTTACGCGCCGACAGTCCGGCCATGGTCAGCGCCGCCATCATGAGGATGCCGATGCCGCCGCCGAAATAGCCGCCGTAGACCGCGATCAGGAATTGCGCGGTGCCGGTGGCGAAGGGTCCCAGCTGCGCCGCCTGTTCGCTCGATGCCTTGCGGAAGAAACTGCCCCAGGTGAAGACCAGGGTGGCGAACAGCACCAGCCAGGGCACCAGGCGCGCGAACACCTTCGGCGAGGTGTGCAGCAGGAGCAGGCCGCCGGCCGCGCCGCCCAGGATGCTGAGGATGAACAGCGTGCGAAAACGCAGCCCGGCCGCTCCGGTCACCAGCTTGCGGCCGGCGTAGCCCGCGGTGATCTGGCCCGGAAACAGGGCCACGGTGGAGGTGATGTTGGCCGCCAGCGGCGACATGCCGGACAGGATCAGCGCCGGCAGCGTGACGAAGGAGCCGCCGCCGGCCAGGGTGTTCTGGATGCCGGCCCACAGGCCGGCGAGGAAGATCAGGAGCAGCAGCATCGTGCGGGTCCGAGCGACCTGGCCGATTCAGCGCGCCAGCAGATGCGGCCCGATCTCGCCGATCGTCCTGGCCCCGGTCAGCACCATATTCGTCCGCAAATCCTTCTCCATGATCGCCAGCAGCCGCTCGACCCCGGCCTGGCCCGCGGTCGCCAGCGCATAGATGAAGGCCCGGCCGATCAGCACGCCGTCCGCGCCCAGCGCCAGCATGCGGAACACGTCGGTGCCGGTGCGCACGCCGCCGTCGGCGAAGATCGTCATCCTGCCCTTGACCGCCTCGGCGATCGCCGGCAGCACGCTGGCCGAGGAAGGCGCGCCGTCCAGCTGGCGTCCGCCGTGATTCGAGACGACGATGCCGTCGGCGCCGAAGTTCAGGGCGTCGCGCGCGTCCTCGACGTCGAGGATGCCCTTCAGGACCAGCTTGCCCTTCCACTCGTCGCGGATCCACTGCAGGTCCTGCCAGCTGATGCCGGGGTCGAAGTTCGAGCCCAGCCAGCCGATATAGTCTTCGAGTCCGGTGGCATGGCCGCGGTAGGCGGAGATGTTGCCGAGGTCGTGGGGCCGGCCGAACAGGCCGACGTCCCAGGCCCAGCGCGGGTGCGCCATCGCCTGCAGGATGCGGCGGCGCGGGCCGGCCGCGCCGCTCATGCCGCTGTGCAGGTCGCGATAGCGGTTGCCGGGCACCGGCATGTCGACCGTGAACACCAGCGTGGTGGCGCCCAGCTCGCTCGCGCGGCGCATCACGTCGCGCATGAAGCCGCGGTCCTTCAGCACGTAGAGCTGGAACCAGATCGGTTTGCTGGCCTTGGCCGAGACCTCGGCCAGCGAACAGACCGACACCGTCGACTGGATGAAGGGGATGTTCGCGCGGCAGGCCGCCTGCGCCGCCTGGACTTCGCCGCGGCGCGCGTACATGCCGGCCAGGCCGATCGGCGCCAGCGCGATCGGCAGCGCGTGCGGCTGGCCGAACCAGTGGGTCGAGATGTCCAGGGATTCCGAACCGCGCAGCACGCGCTGGCGCAGCTTGATGCCCTGCAGGTCGTCGACGTTGGCGCGCAGGGTCTGCTCGGCACCGGCGCCGCCGTCGAGATAGTGGAACAGGAAGGGCGGCAGCCGGCGGCGCGCGGCTTCGCGGAAATCGGTGGCGGAAGAGATGATCATGGGTTCGGCCGTTCTTGTCTTATTGTCCAGTGTACGACGAAATCCGGCCGTGTGCGCATGCAGGCCGCTTGATTTCCGGGCAGCGATGCTATAGTGTGCCGCCCCTTCTCAACAATAGTAAAGACAGCAGATGTTCCCGGCAGTTTCCCTCGACGTGGCGGCGGCCCTCAAGACGCTCGTCCTGACCCTCGACCTGGTCGGCACCTTCGTGTTCGCGCTCAGCGGCGCCACCGCCGGCGTCAAGCGCCGGCTCGACATCTTCGGCGTGCTGGTGCTCTCGTTCGTGGCCGCCAATTCCGGCGGCATCGTGCGCGACCTGCTGATCGGGGCGACGCCGCCGGCGGCGATCAGCGACTGGCGCTACCTGCTGGTGTCGGTGATGGCCGGCCTGCTGATCTTCTTCCGGTATCCGAAGGTGCGTCACCTGAAGAATCCGGTACTGGTGTTCGACGGCGCCGGCCTGGCGCTGTTCTGCGTGGCCGGCGCGCAGAAGGCGCTGGTGTTCGGCCTGGCGCCCTGGGCGGCCGCCCTGCTGGGCATGCTGACCGGCGTCGGCGGCGGCGTGGCGCGCGACGTGCTGCTGTCCCAGGTGCCGGCCGTGCTGCGCGCCGAGGTGTATGCGGTGGCGGCCCTGGCGGGCGCCGCGGTGGTGGTGATGGGCCACGTGCTGGGCCTGCCCTCGGGGCCGATGGCCGCCGCCGGCGCCGTCCTGTGCTTCGGGCTGCGCATGGCGGCGATCCGCTACGACTGGCACCTGCCGGTGGCCCGCACCCCGGAAGAACCGGAGCAGGAAGCGCGCGACGGAAGATGAGCCCGGTTTGAGCGGGCTCAGCGGCTCCCCCGAAACGCAGGCGCATCCTGAAGGCTTGCGTCAACACCGGGAGCAGCCGATGAAACCAGCAGCGATACCCACGTATCCCTCGGTGGCCAGGCAATCGCCGGCCAACCTCGCCTTCAATGCCCTGCTGTTCTGCGCGCTCGGCTGGGCCATCCTCGCGTACTGGATCGTCGCCAGCCATGCCGGCGCCATGCCGCACCTGATCAACACCCTGGCCTGCGCGCCCGTCATGGCGTGCGCGCTACGCCGCTTCCACGCCGCCTGCCCGCGCCGTCTGCGTGGCGGCATGCGGCCGCCGGGCACGCGCCGCGCCGGCAGGCTGGCCCTGGCCCTGCTGTTCGCCAGCGGCGCGGCCTTCGGCGCGGCACTGGCCAGCGGTTCGGTCCTGATCGTCGCCGTGCTGGCCCTGGCCTGCTGCTGCATGCCCTGGACCAGGTGCCGGGCCCACCGCCAGCACCTGCTGCTGTCCTTTGCCGCGCTGGCGGCGGGCGGCGCACTGGCCCTGGCTGCCAGCGCCCGGCCGCTGACGATCATGGTGGCCCTGCCCGCGGCCTGGTGCCTGTGGACCTTGGCGGCGCTGCTGTGCATCGGCCTGTGCGGCAGCGAACTGCGGAAGAACCGGCGACGCTGAGTACGCGGCGCCGGCAACTCCCTGTAGAATCCGGATTTTGCCCGCGCCCGCCATGAATACACGCCCCCCGCTGTCCGCCGCAGAAAACACCGTCCCGGACCTGGTCCTCGGCCTCGAAGACCGGCCCCGCGCCTGGGTCGGCATCCTCGCCGCCCTGCAGCACCTACTGGCGATCATCGTCCCCATCGTCACCCCGGGCCTGCTGATCTGCCAGTCGCTGGGCGTGTCGGCGCGCGATACCAACCTGATCGTCTCGATGTCGCTGGTGGTATCCGGCATCGCCACCTTCGTGCAGTGCCGCCGCTTCGGCCCCTTCGGCGCCGGGCTCCTGATCGTGCAGGGCACCAGCTTCAACTTCGTCGGCCCGCTGATCGCCGGCGGCACCCTGATGGTCAAGCAGGGCACGCCGGTCGAAGCGGTGATGGCGGCGATCTTCGGCGTGGTGGTGGCCGGCTCCTTCATCGAGATGGGCGTGTCGCGCATCCTGCCCTTCATCCGGCGCATGATCACGCCGCTGGTCACCGGCATCGTGGTGCTGATGATCGGCCTCACGCTGATCAAGGTCGGCCTGATCAGCATGGGCGGCGGCTTCGCGGCGATGTCGAACGGGACCTTCGCCAACGGCGAGAACCTGCTGCTGTCCGGGACCGTGCTGGCGATCATCGTGCTGCTGAACCGGATTCCGGTGGTGTGGATGCGCAGCGGCGCCATCATCATCGCTCTGGCGGTCGGCTACCTGCTGGCCGGTCTGCTGGGGCGCCTGGACTTCACCGGCATGCGCGACGCCGCCTGGATCCAGGTGCCGCAGCCGCTGCACTTCGGCCTGAGCTTCTCGTGGTCGCTGTTCATCCCGATGATCGTGATCTACCTGGTCACCTCGCTCGAAGCGATCGGCGACGTCACCGCGACCAGCAAGGTCTCGCGCGAGCCGGTCGAGGGCGAAGTCTGGATGCGCCGCATCAAGGGCGGCGTGCTGGTCAACGGCGCCAACTCGCTGCTGGCCGGCCTGCTGAACACCTTCCCCAGCTCGATCTTCGCCCAGAACAATGGCGTGATCCAGCTGACCGGCATCGCCAGCCGCCACGTCGGCATGTGGATCGCCCTGTTCCTGGTCGTGCTCGGCCTGTTCCCGAGCGTGGCCGGCGTGATCCAGGCGGTGCCCGAACCGGTGCTGGGCGGCGCCGTCATGGTGATGTTCGGCGCGGTGGCGGCGGCCGGCATCAACATCCTGGCCAGCATCACGCTGGACCGGCGCGCGCTCCTGATCATCGCGGTCTCGCTGGCGCTGGGCCTGGGCGTGTCGCAGGTGCCGGAATTCCTGGCCCACATGCCGGCGGCGCTGCGCCATGTGCTGGAATCGGGCGTCGCAACCGGTGGCATCTGCGCCGTGCTGATGAACTGGTTCCTGCCGCCCGCGCACCTGGAGGCCGGCCGCGCCTGAACGAGGCCGGGGCGCCGCCCGCTTGCGAACGGGCGCGCGCCACCGAACAGAAGACGGCCCCAGCGCATGCTACAAGAACGGAAACGGGCCTGTGCCCCGATCGTTCAAGGAGAACAGCATGCTGAAACTCGGGAATATGGATGCCGCACGGGTCGAGCGCCTGGGCGCGCTGGCCGCGCATGTGGTCGAACATGCGCTGGCCTCGGGATTGAGCTGGGACGAGGCCATCCTCGGCTTCGGCATCGCCGCCAAGGCGCTGGCGGCCAAGGCGGCCGACCAGGGCGTCGGCCGCATGGACCAGTGCGCGGCGTTGGCCGAGCGCCGCCTGAAGGCCGGCATGGACCAGAGCGCGGACGTGCTGCGCGCCTTCCTGCGCTAATTGGCAATAATGCAACAATTGCAGCCGGTTCGTGTCGACCAAGGAGAAACAATGCTGTCCACTTCCGCCGCGCTACTGTCCGCGCGCGGCCTGCGCTCGCCCTTCGGCGGGCCCTTCGACTTCGATGTGCAGGCCGGCGAATGCGTCGCGATCCAGGGCCCGTCCGGCGCCGGCAAGAGCGTGCTGCTGCGCATGCTTGCCGATCTCGACCCGCACGAGGGCGAGGCCTCCCTCGAGGGCCGTTCGAACAAGGCGATGCCGGCGCCCGCCTGGCGTTCGCAGGTGGTCTACCAGGCCGCCGAGCCGGCCTGGTGGGAAGCCACCGCCGCCGAACATTTCGAGGATGCCCAGCGCGCTTTCGTCGAGCGAACCATGTCCGCGCTCGGCCTCGCCGCCGCGCTGCTGGACAGCGAGATCGACCGCCTGTCCACCGGCGAGCGCCAACGCCTGGCCCTGGTGCGCTCGCTGGCCGCCCAGCCGCGCGTGCTGCTGCTCGACGAGCCGACCGCCGCCCTCGACCCGGAGGCGGTGGCGCGTGCCGAAGCGCTGCTGAGGTCCTGCCTGGCGCAGGGCATGGCGATACTGATCGTGACCCATTCGGCCGAGCAGGCCGGACGCCTCGCGCAGCGCATCTTCCACCTCGACCGGGGAAGGCTGACCACCATATGAATGCGATCCACCTGGGAAGCTGGGACCTGCTGGCAGCCGCGTTGCTGATCCTGCTCGACGCCGCACTGTCGCTGGCGCTGCGCCTGGGCGTGCACCGCCAGATCCTGATCGCCGCAGTGCGGATGGTGGTGCAGCTGGCGATCGTCGGCATGGTGCTGCGCAGCGTGTTCGCGGCCGGCTCGCCGCTGGCGACTGCCGCCGTGGTCCTTTTCATGATCGGCGCCGCCGCCCGCGAAGTGGCGACCCGGCCGCGCCAGCGCCTGAAGCGCCACATGAATTACCAGATCAGCGCCGCGGTGGTGGCCTGCGCCGGCTTCGCCACCGTGCTGCTGGCCCTGACCACGGCGGTGCGGCCCGACCCCTGGTATGCGCCGCGCTATGCGATTCCGCTGATGGGCATCGTGCTGGGCAGCGTGCTGAACGCCGCTTCGCTGGCGCTGGACGGCATCCTGGACGGCGTGGTGCGCGAGCGCGGCCGCATCGAGGCGCGGCTGGCGCTGGGCACGCCCTTCCGCGAGGCGATCGGCCCGTTGGTGCGGAATGCCACGCGGCGCGGCATGATCCCGGTGGCGAACCAGATGTCGGCCGCCGGCATCATCACCCTGCCCGGCATCATGACCGGCCAGCTGCTGGCCGGGATGGACCCGGTGGAAGCGGTCAAGTACCAGATCCTGCTGATGTTCCTGCTGGCCGGCGCCAGCGGCCTGGCGTCGGTGGGAGCGGCGCTGCTGGCAGTGCGTGCGCTGAGCGACGAGCGCCAGCGCCTGCGGGTCGATCGCCTGCGCTGAGTCAGTGCAGGCTGCGGTGCCCGAGATCGTGCAGCACCTCGCGCGCCGCATTGTGACCCGGCGCCCCGGTCACGCCGCCGCCCGGATGCGCGCCGGCGCCGCAGGTGTAGAGCCCCTTCAAGGGGCCGCGGTAGTCGGCATGGCCCAGCATGGGGCGCGCCGCGAACAATTGGTCGAGCCCGAGGGCGCCGTGGAAGATATCGCCGCCGATCAGGCCGAAAGTGCGTTCGAGGTCGAGGGGGCTCATGATCTGGCGCCCGATCACGGCGCGCTCGAAGTTGGGGGCGTAGCGCGTCACGGTGGCGATCATGAGGTCGGCCACCTGCTCGCGGTGCTGGTCCCAGCTGGCGCCGTCCGGCAGCTGGGGCGCCACGTGCTGGCAGAACAGGCTGGCCACGTGCTGGCCGGGCGGCGCCAGGCCGGGGTCCAGCGTCGATGGGATCAGGACTTCGACGATGGGCTCGCGTGCCCAGCCGAGCGCGCGCGCATCGTGGTAGGCGCGTTCCATGTACTGCAGGCTGGGCGCGATGATGATGCCGCTGCCATGGTGCTCGGCCGCCTCCCGGCCGGGCAGACAGCTGAAGTCCGGCAGCTCGGACAGCGCCACGTTCATGCGGAAGGTGCCGGAGCCGCAGCGCCAGGCCTGCATGCGCCGTAAAAAGTCGGGTGGCAGCGCGCCCGCGTCGACCAGTTGGGTGTAGAGCAGACGCGGGTTCAGGTTGGACACGACCACGCGCGCATCGAGACGCTCGCCCCTGGCGGTGACCACGCCGGTGGCGCGGCCCTTGTCGAGCAGGATCTCGTCGACCGCGCAGCCGGTGCGGATCTCGACGCCGCGCGCCTGCGCCGCCTTCGCCATCGCCTGGGTGATGGCGCCCATGCCGCCGACGGCATGGCCCCAGGCGCCCTTCTTGCCGTTCACTTCGCCGAACACGTGGTGCAGCAGCACATAGGCCGAGCCGGGCGTGTAGGGACTGGCGTAGTTACCGACCACGCTGTCGAAGCCGTAGGCGGCCTTGATCGGCGCGCTCTCGAACCAGCCATCCAGCACGTCGCCGGCCGACTTGGTGAACAGGTCGAGCAGCGCGCGCTGGCTGTCCAGCGGCAGCTTGCGCACGCGGTTGCCGAGCCTGCCGGCCTTGAGCAGCTCCGGCAGCGCATCCAGCCAGCCGCCCTGCACGCGGTTCGGCGGGGTCTGCAGCACCAGTTCGCGCAGCAGGTCGGCGGCGACGTCGAGGTGCCGGGCATAATCGTCGAGGCGCTCGGCGTCGCGCTGCGAGAACTTCGCCACTTCGGCTTTGGTTTTGCCGGCGCCGAGCTTCAGGTAGCGCGTGTCGTCCAGCGGCAGGAAGTTCGAGAGCGGACGTTCGACCACGCGCAGTCCGTGAGCGGGCAAGTCCATCTCGCGGATCACCTTGGGGTTCAGCAGCGACACCGTGTACGAGGCCACCGAGTTGCGGAATCCCGGGTGGAATTCCTCGGTGACGGCGGCGCCGCCGACCACCGCGCGCTGTTCCAGCACCGTCACCTTGAGCCCGGCCCTGGCCAGGTAAAAGGCGCACACCAGGCCATTGTGGCCGCCGCCAACGACGATCGCATCGCGCATTCGTACCCTCCGTTTCGTGTCAGGTCTTGAAAAAGCGGTAATCTGGGCTAATATACAAGCTGCCCCATCGATGGCAACCGATAAATGACATCCCTTCACGCATTCCTCACCTCCGGCGGTTTGGCCTTCGCCATTCCGCGACATCTCGCCCGGCTTCATTAAGCTCGGCGCTGGTCGTTTACGCCGGTCGCCGAGCTCCACCCCAGCATGTCTTCGCCGCCCCGGCACATGGGCGGTCATTTCAATGTTGTCCTGTCCGGACTTGAATGGGAGTACCTATATGAAAATGCATCGCAAAACGCGGTTCGTGGGAGAACGCACGCCTGCGCAACGGCGCCCGCTCGCCTACCCCGCGCTGCACCGCCTGCTCGCGCGCCGCCAACGGCTGCGCAAGTGGATCGCCATGGCGCTAGCCATGTTCACGTCGGCCGGCCTGCTGCTGGCCGGTCTCGAGTTTTAAAAATCAGGGAGAGCAAATGAACCCGAACATCATGATGTCCAAGACCGATTTCAACCGCATCGACCAGCTGCTGGAAAGGCTCGCCACCAGCCGCGTGCCGGGCAAGGAAGCCTTGTCGGACGAACTGTTGCGGGCGCAGATCGTCGAGCCCTGGGAAGTGCCGCCGACCGTTGTGACCATGCATTCGACGGTCCGCTTCCGCCTCGACGGCGATGCCACGCCGCTGTGCCGGACCCTGGTCTATCCGAAGGATGTCGGCCAGGCGCCGGATGCCCTGTCGGTGCTGTCGCCGGTCGGCAGTGCCCTGCTCGGCCTGTCGGAAGGCGACCGCATGCAGTGGCTGCACCCGGACGGCAGGGAAATCGGGGTCGAGGTGCTGGAGGTGGTCTACCAGCCGGAACGGGCCGGCGATTACCACCTGTGAGCGGGCGGCGCGGGACGCTCAGCCCGGCAGCACGTCGGTGCGCGTCCCGTACATCCTGCACTCGGCCGCCAGCGCCAGCACGTTCGGGTCGCGCTCACGCGAGCGCGAGACCAGCAGCGTGATGGTCTGGCGCGACGCGTAGCGGGCGTCGAGCGGGATCAGGTCGACGCGGCTGCTGAAGCCGGCCACGCGGCCCGGCAGCAGGCTGTAGCCCATGCCGCCGCCGACCAGGTTAATCAGCGAGAAAATGTCGCCGACCCGCATCACGGTCTCGGGCACGTAGCCGGCCTGCTGGAAGGCGTGGTCGAAGCTGTCCGAGGTGACGAAGCCGCCGCCCAGGGTGATGAACTTCTCGTCGCGCAGCTCGCGCAAATCGACGTGCTCGCGGCCGGCATAGGGCGAACCCTGCGGCGCCGCCAGGCGCACTTCATCCTCGAATAAAGGCACCGCCAGCAGCTGCGGGTCCTCGAGCGCGGCCTGCAGACCGATCACGATCGCATCCAGCCGCCCTTCCGCCAGGCTGCGCAGCAGTTCCTGGTTCGAACCCAGGGTCAGGTCGATCTGCAGCTCCGGCCGGCGCAGCTTCAGGCCCATCAGCAGCTGCGGGATGCAGCGCAGCGTCAGCGAATACAGCGAACCGATCTTCATGCGCGCGCCGGCCACGCCGGCCATTTCGCGCGCCTTGCGCACACCCTCTTCGGTTTCCTCGACCGCGCGCTGGGCGTGTTTGGCGAACACGTAGGCCGCCGGCAGCGGCGCCAGGTTGCGGCCCTCGCGCCGGAACAGCGGACAGTGCAGGCCTTCCTCGAGCGTATGCAGGGCCCGATGGACGCTGACCGTGCTCTGGCCCAGCTCTTCCGCCACCTTGCCCAGGCTTTGCAGGCGCATGAAGGCCAGGAACACTTCCAGCTTCTTGAGCGTGATTTCTTCGTCGATCATGACGCCTAGCTTACTCCAATCGTTAACTTCAGAGTAAACATCCAGCAGTCGCGTTGATTGAAAGGCCATCCCATGCTGCCTATGCTGGTATCAAACGCTCATACAAAGGAGACAACATGGGAAGCACTTCTCCCCAGCCGCGCAGGTGGGACACGCGGCGCCAGGAAAAGCAGCGCCGGCTCGCACAGGTGGCGCACCTGGCCGACGGCCCGGTACTGGACAGCAGCCGCCTGGTCGAGGCCCTGGAAAAGCTGGTGGTCAGCGGCGACCGCGTGGTCCTCGAAGGGAACAACCAGAAGCAGGCCGACTTCCTGGCGCGCAGCCTGGTGCAGGTCGACCCGGACCGGGTCAACAAGCTGCACATGATCATGCCCAGCGTCAGCCTGCCCGAACACCTCGACCTGTTCGAGCGCGGCATCGCCAGCAAGCTCGACTTCGCCTTCGCCGGTCCGCAGAGCCTGCGCATCTCGCAGTTCCTGCAGGAAGGCACGCTGCAAGTCGGCGCCCTGCACACCTACATCGAACTCTACGGCCGGCTGTACGTCGACCTCGCGCCGAACGTGGTGATGGTGGCCGGCTACAAGGCCGACCGCGCCGGCAACCTCTACACCGGCCCCAGTACCGAGGACACGCCGGCCCTGGTGGAGGCCGCCGCCTTCCGCGACGGGATCGTGATCGCCCAGGTCAACGAGATCGTCGATGATGCGAAGGACCTGCCGCGCGTCGACGTGCCCGGCTCCTGGATCGACTTCGTGGTCCAGTCGGACAAGCCCTTCTACATCGAGCCGCTGTTCACGCGCGACCCGCGCCTGATCAAGCCGGTGCACATCCTGATGGCGATGATGGCGATCCGCGGCGTCTACGAGCGCCACCAGGTGCAGTCGCTGAACCACGGCATCGGCTTTAACACCGCGGCGATCGAACTGCTGCTGCCGACCTACGGCGAGCAGCTGGGCCTGAAGGGCAATATCTGCCGCAACTGGACCCTGAACCCGCACCCGACCCTGATCCCGGCGATCGAGTCCGGCTGGGTCGAGAGCGTGCACTGCTTCGGCGCCGAACTCGGCATGGAGGCCTATACCGCGGCCCGGCCCGACATTTTCTTCACCGGCCGCGACGGTTCGATGCGCTCGAACCGCGCCTTCTGCCAGCTGGCCGGCCAGTACGCGGTCGATTTGTTCATCGGCTCGACCCTGCAGATGGACGGCCTCGGCAACTCATCCACCGTCACCCACGGCCGCCTGACCGGCTTCGGCGGCGCGCCCAACATGGGCCACGATCCGCACGGCCGCCGCCATGCGACCCCGGCCTGGCTCGACCTGGTGGAAACCGACGACCCGCTGGCGCGCGGCAAGAAGCTGGTGGTGCAGATGGTCGAAACATTCCAGGACGGCAGCGCGCCGACCATCGTCGAGTCGCTCGATGCGGTGGAGGTCGGCAAGGCGTCCGGCATGCCGCTGGCACCGGTGATGATCTACGGCGACGACGTGACCCACGTGCTGACCGAGGAAGGCATCGCCTACCTGTACAAGGCGCGCTCGCTGGAAGAGCGCAAGGCGATGCTGGCGGCGGTGGCCGGTGTGACCCCGATCGGCCTGCGCCACGACCCGAAGAAAACGAAGGAAATGCGCGAGCAGGGTCTGATCGCCCTGCCCGAGGACATGGGGGTGCAGCGCGCCCAGGCCACGCGTTCGCTGCTGGCGGCCAAGAGCATCGCCGAGCTGGTCGACTGGTCCGGCGGCCTGTACGATCCGCCGGCCAAGTTCAGGAGCTGGTAATGACGGCGTTGAATCCACTGCGCCGGCGCGCCGCCGCGGGTCTTTGCGACGGGTTGGCCAAGCGTTTGGCCGACCTGGCCGTCGAAGCCCTGATGGACGAAGCCATGCTGACTCCGAAACCCGGGCTGGTCGACATGCGCGGCAGCGGCGCCCACACCGATCTGACCTGGATGCTGATGTGCCGCTCGGCCTGCGCGCTGCGCCCAGCCTTCCTGCAGATGGCGCAGGCCGGCAGCGCGATCGGCGATGCCACGCTGCTGCGCCGCCGGATCGGCGCCATCGGCCGCGAAGCGGAAGCGGCGATGATGGCCGCCACCGGCGGCGTCAACACCCACCGCGGCGCGATCTGGGCGCTGGGCCTGCTGGTGACGGCCGCCGCCCGCCACATGCAGCGCGGCGACAGTGCGGACGCGGAAGCGATCGCCTTGGGTGCCGGCCTGCTGGCGCGCCTCGACGACCCCGGCGCCCCTGCGCGCACCGGCAACAAGGGCGAACTGGCCTGCCGCGAACACGGCGTCGGCGGTGCGCGCGGCCAGGCCCGGGCCGGCTTCCCGGCCGTGGTCGAACAGGCCTTGCCGATGCTGCGCCTGGCCCGCGCCCGCGGCGATGGCGAAGCCCAGGCCCGCGTCAACGCCCTGCTGGCCGTGATGGCCGGCCTGGACGACACCTGCCTTCTGGCGCGCGGCGGCCGCAAGGCCCTGGCCAGCACCCAGGCCGGCGCCCGGCGCGTGCTGGCGCTGGGCGGCATCGCCTCGCCGAACGGACGCGCGGCGCTGACCAGGCTGGAGACGCGCATGCGGCAACTGCACGTGTCGCCGGGCGGCGCGGCGGACCTGCTGGCGGCGGCGCTGCTGCTGGACCGCATCGAACGATCCGCCGACAAAGAACAGAGCTAGAGGAGACGACAGCATCATGGAAAAAATGGAATTCGCGTTCGACGCCGGCCAGCCGGCCAGCGGACGCACGGTGGCCGGCGTGGTGGCCTCGGGCGACCTGGAGGTCCTGCTGGAGCCGGGCCAGCCCGGGCGCACCACGGTGGCGGTGCAGACCTCGGTGGATGGCTACGGCGCGACCTGGACTTCGCTGCTGGAACGCGTGCTGGGTCCGGGCAGCCTGCCGGCCGCGCGCATCGAGATCAACGACAACGGCGCGACGCCGGGCGTGGTGCGGATGCGCATCGAACAGGCGTTCGAAGAGGCCGCGCAAGAAAGCAATGCGGGAGGGAATACGCCATGAGCACGCATATCGAACAACTGCTGCAGCGCGACAGCTTCATCGAACGCGGCGCGCGCAGCCGCGCCAGGGCCCTGCTGGATGCGGGCACGATGCGCGAGCTGGCCGGGCCCTTCGAGCGCCTGCACTCGCCCTGGCTGGCGCTGCAGCAGCTGGTGACTTCGGCCGACGATGGCGTGGTGGTCGCCAAGGGTCTGCTGGACGGCCATCCGACCGTGGTGCTGGCCATCGAAGGCGCCTACCAGGGCGGCAGCATGGGCGAGATCGGCTGCGCCAAGATCGCCGGCAGCCTGGAACTGGCGGCGCGCGACAACCGGCGCGGGATCCCGACCCGGGCCGTGATCCTGTTCGAGACCGGCGGCGTGCGCCTGCAGGAAGCGAACCTGGGCCTGGCCGGCATCGCCGAGATCCAGGCGGCGGTGGTCGACCTGCGGCGCTACCAGCCGGTGATCGGCGTCAGCGCCGGCACGGTCGGCTGCTACGGCGGCATGTCGATCGTGGCCGGCCTGTGCAGCTATCTTGTGCTGACCCGCGAAGCCCGGCTCGGCCTGAACGGGCCGTTGGTGATCGAGCAGGAAGCCGGCGTCGCCGAGTTCGACGCGAAGAAGCGCGCCCTGATCTGGGGCCTGACCGGCGGCGAGCAGCGCGCCGCGACCGGCCTGGCCGACGCCTGCGTGCAGGACGACACGCTGGAAGTGAAGGCCACGGTGGCGCGCCTGTTCGCCCAGGGTCTGCCGAAGCAGCACCGCAGCGAACGCGCCGACGATTTCCTGGCGCGCCTGGCGCGCGTCGATACGGCCGAACAGCCCGCCCCGGAAGACGTGCGCAACATCTACCAGCAGGGAGACGCATGATGGAACAACAGAACACCACCCGCGGCGCCATGTGGCTGCGCCTGCTCGCCGGCGGCGCGCCTTCTGCGCACGACTGGGCCGCCGTGCAGGTGCGCGACGCCGAACTGGCCGGCGAGCCGGCACGCTACATCGCCGTCGTGCCCGATCCGGCCAACCGCTTTCCGCGCGCCCGCAATGGCGAAGTCGGCCTGGTCGAAGGCTGGCAGCTGGCCAAGGCCGTGCAGGAAGTCGTCGCCATGGACCGCGAGGCTGCCGTCAAGCGCCCCATCGTCGCCGTGATCGACGTGCCCAGCCAGGCCTACGGGCGGCGCGAGGAAGCCTACGGCATCCACCAGGCGCTGGCCGGCGCCGCCGGCGCCTATGCCCAGGCGCGCCTGGCCGGGCACCCGGTGATCGGCCTGGTCGTCGGCCTGGCGATGTCGGGCGCCTTCCTGGCCCACGGCTACCAGGCGAATCGCCTGATCGCGCTGGACGACCCGGGCGTGATGGTGCATGCGATGGGCAAGGCCTCGGCGGCGCGCGTGACCCTGCGCTCGGTCGAGGCGCTGGAAAAGCTGGCCGCGACCGTGCCGCCGATGGCCTACGATATCCAGAACTATGCCTCGCTCGGCCTGCTGTGGCGGGTGCTGCAGCTGGCCGACCTGGCCCAGCCCGGCGAACAGGATATCGCCCTGGTGCGCGGCGCATTGGAAGCGGCGCTGGCCGACATCCTGGACGACCGCGAACGGGATCTTTCCGGACGCCTGCATGGAAAACACCGCCAGGCCTCGCGCCGCGTACGCGAACTGCTGCAGACGCAATGGGAGGCCGCCGACTGAGGACCACCACGCATGCTTCCGCGGGACGCCACCCATAAAACAAACAGGCGCCCGCTCACTTTTCTTGGACGAAGTAGAGGAGACAGACATGATTATCTATGGAACCGCGTTACTGGCCGTGTGCCACCTGCTCGGCATCTTCCTGGGCGACCTGCTCGGGCAACTTCTGGGCGCCAAAACCAATGTCGGCGGGGTCGGCATCGCCATGATCCTGTTGATCTGCGCCCGCCTTTGGATGCACAAGCGCGGCCTGATGCCCGAGCTGACCGAGACCGGCGTCAGCTTCTGGGGTGCGATGTACATCCCGGTGGTGGTGGCGATGGCCGCCCAGCAGAACGTGGTGTCGGCGCTCAGCGGCGGCCCGGTGGCGCTGGTGGCCGCCTTTGGCAGCGTTCTGGTCTGCGCCTGCTGCGTGGCCCTGATCAACCGCCGCGAACGTCCGGTTGAAGCCAGCGAGGACGAAGCCGAGACCGAAGCCCGTATTGCCGCGCACCGCGCCTGAGGAGACGATCATGTTGGAACTGTTGGAAAAAACCGCGAAACATAACGGCCTGGTGACGGCCTTCGCCCTGGTCGGCCTGGTGATGCTGGTGTCGATGTGGCTGTCCAAGCGCCTGACCTTCGGCCGCGTGCACGGCTCGGCCATCGCCATCCTGATCGGCCTCGGCCTGGCCTACTGGGGCGGGATCCAGACCCACGGCACCAAGGGCGTGGCGGACGTCTCGCTGTTCGCCGGCGTCGGCCTGATGGGAGGCGCCATGCTGCGCGACTTCGCCATCGTCGCCACCGCCTTCGAAGTGAAGGTGACCGAAGCGCGCAAGGCCGGGATGGTCGGCGTGGTCGCGCTGCTGCTCGGGACCCTGCTGCCCTTCATCGTCGGCGCCTGCGTGGCCTGGAGCTTCGGCTACCGCGACGCCGTCAGCATCACCACCATCGGCGCCGGCGCCGTGACCTATATCGTCGGCCCGGTGACCGGCGCGGCGATCGGCGCCAGCTCGGAAGTCATGGCGCTCTCGATCGCCACCGGCCTGGTGAAGGCGATCATGGTGATGGTCGGCACCCCGATGGCGGCGCGCTTCCTGCACCTGCACACGCCGCGATCGGCGATGGTGTTCGGCGGCCTGGCCGGCACCGTCAGCGGGGTCTCGGCCGGCCTGGCCGCGACCGACCGCCGCCTGGTGCCCTACGGCGCCCTGGTCGCGACCTTCCACACCGGCCTCGGTTGCCTGCTCGGGCCCTCGCTGCTGTTCTTCGCCACGCGCGCGCTGGTGGCTTGAGATGGACACGCCGCGTCCGCACGACCTGCTGTTCCTGCGCCGCGCCGAGGCTTTCGAGGCCTGCGCCTGCAATGCGCGGCCGGGCTGGCTGGAGACGGCCTGGCTGGCTCAGGCGCCGGTGGTGGTACGGCGCGCGCCGGCCGGCCCGCAGCGGGTGGCGGTCGGGGTGCGCGGCCTGCAGCGCAACGAACGCTGCGCCGGTCACATCCCCCTGAGCGAGATCGCACGGCGCATCACGCCGCAAGACCTGGCGCGCGCGGTGCGGCAGGCCCCGGAGCGCCTCGAAGCCGATGCGGCAGCGCTACCCTGCATCGCCGCCCTGCTGGCGCTGGCGCCGCGCCTGCAGGATCTGGGACTGGCCTGGGGCCCGGCCGGCGGCGTCGGCTTCTGGCTGGCCAGCAGGCTACCGGTGCTGCGCCCGACCAGCGACCTGGACCTGCTGGTACGCGCGCCGCAGCCGCTTGCGCCGGTCCAGCTGGCGGCGCTGTGCGCGCTGCAGGCATACGCGGGCTGCTGCGTCGACATCCAGATCGACACCGGCGCCGGCGGTTTCGCGCTGATGGAATTTGCGCGCGGCGGCAAGGTGATGCTCAAGACCGACGCCGGCCCGGTGCTGGTGAACGATCCGTGGCAGCGCCGGGAAGCGGCATGAGCGTCCTGTTCACCTTTCCCGGCCAGGGCGCGCAGAAGCCTGGGATGCTGCACGCGCTGGCCGACCATCCGGAAACCGCGCGCACGCTGGCAGAGGCATCCGCCGCGCTCGGCCGCGATGTGCTCACACTGGACACGGAAACCGCGCTGCGCTCCACGGTGGCGGTGCAGCTCTGCCTGCTGGTCGCCGGCGTGGCGATGGCGCGCGTGCTGGCGGCGCACGGAGCGCAAGCGCAGATGGTGGCCGGGCTGTCGATCGGCGCCTGGCCGGCGGCGGTGACGGCCGGCGTGCTGGCCTTCGACGAGGCGCTCCGCCTGGTCGAACTGCGCGGGCGCCTGATGGAAGACGCCTACCCGTCCGGCTACGGCATGACGGCGATCGGCGGCCTGACCCGCCAGCAGCTCGCAGCGCTGGTGGCGCAGGTGCATGGCCCCGGCCACGAAGTCTACCTGGCCAACCTGAACGCGCCGCGCCAGATCGTGATCGCCGGCGCCGAAGCGGCAATGGCGGCGGTGGCCGCGCTGGCGCTGGACCACGGCGCCCAGCGTGCCGAGCGCCTGGCGGTGCCGGTGCCTTCGCATTGCGAACTGCTGGAGACGCAGGCGCGGACACTCGCCTGCGCGATGGACCAGGTGGCGCTGGCGCGGCCGCGCATCGCTTTCATCAGCAGCAGCCTGGCGCGCGCGCTGTTCGACGGCCGGCGCATCGGCGCCGATCTGGCGGCGAACATGGCGCGGCCGGTGCTCTGGGCCGACACCGTGCGGCATGCCTGGGAACGCGGCGCGCGGCTGGCAATCGAGATGCCGAGCGGCTCGGTGCTGACCAAGCTGACCGCGCCCGAATTCCCGGATGGGGTGGCGCTCAGCTGCGAGGGCGCGCGGCTGGACAGTGTGGTGCAGGCCGTGCGCGAAGCGGGCGCATAAAGCCGAGACGGTTCAGTCGAGCACGCGGTTACGCGACTCCACGTCCACACACAGGATCGCCACCGCGCCGAGCGCCAGGAAAGCCGCCAGCATCCCCAGCGCCAGCGTGAAGTGCGCCGCCATCACCGGCGCGATGACGGCCGGCGCCAGCAGGCCTCCGAAGCGCGCCACCGCCCCCGCCATGCCCATGCCGCTGGCGCGCAGCCCGGTCGGGTAGACCTCGGGCGTGAAGGCATACAGCGCGCCCCAGGTGCCCAGCAGCGCAAAACTCATCAGCAGGGTCGAGCCGACCACCAGCGCGGTGGCATTGCCGAAGCTGTAGCACAGGCAGCCGGCGGCGCTCAGCAGCAGGAAGCCGACCAGCGTCGGTTTGCGCCCCCAGCGCTCGACGCCGTAGGCCGACAGCGCAAAACCCGGCAGCTGCACCAGCGCCAGCACGATCAGGAATTCCTGGCCGCGCATGAAGCCGAAACCCTCCGCGCTCAGCTTGACCGGCAGGTAGACGAACACGCCGTAGTAGGCCATCGAGATCAGCGCCCAGGCCAGGAACAGCGCCAGGCTGCGGCGCCGCAGCGCTTGCGCGAACAGCGCCGCCAGCGACGCTTTCGGCGCATGCTCGGGCTGCAGCGCCGGGATCGTCACGCTGCGGCCGTTGACCCTGGCAATCCGCTCCAGCACCGCGCGCGCCTGTTCCGGCATGCCGCTGCGGTTCAGGTACATCGGCGACTCCGGGATCGACAGGCGCAGCACCACGCCGACCAGGGCCGGAATGCCGGTCACGAAAAAGATCATGCGCCAGGCATCGTTCTCCCAGCGCAGCGCCGCCAGCGCCAGCACCGCCAGCAGGATGGTGCCGACCGCCCAGAAGGATTCGAGCAGCACCAGCCAGCGTCCGCGCCGGTCGCTGGGCAGGAATTCGGCCATCATCGTGTAATCGACCGGCAGCGTGCCGCCGACGCCGATGCCGGTCAAAAAGCGCAAGGCCAGCAGCCAGCCGAAGTCGGGCGCGAAGCTGGAGGCGACGCCGAAGCAGGCGTCGACCAGCACCGCGGCCATCAGCACCGGGCGGCGCCCGATGCGGTCCGCCAGGCGGCCGAACACGAAGGCGCCGATCAGCATGCCGATGAAGAAGAAGGTGCCGGTCTCCAGCGCGCGCGGCATGGCGACGTCGAAGGTTTTCGCGATGCTCGGGGCGGTGAAGCCGATCGCCAGGACCTGCATGGCGGCGGCCATCCAGACCAGGCCGAAGATGACGAACAGGCGGTACTGGAATTTGCCGACGCCTGCGGTTTGGATGCCCTGCTCCACTGTTGCCGGTATGGTGTCCATCTGCTTTCCTTCACGCTGCTGTTTGTCAGGGGCTCGCAAAGCCGAGCGTGCCAAAAAACGTTCTCGAGAACAGTGCAGTAGAGAACAAAAAGAAGACGTTTTGTTTAGCAAGCCGCCAGATGATGCCAATTCTCATGCGTCTACCATGGTCTCTGCTACACTCCAAAATTACGTTCAGCAACATGGCATCCAATGATTCAGTTGACCTTCCACTCTGCGGCTCAGGAAGATGTTGAGCTCGCTTCCCGGTATTGGGCGATGAACGCCGCCGGGAAGTTCGAGAACGAGATTGCCGATCTGCTGACTCGTAACCACATTGCGAGCAAGGCACTTCTCGAAAAACGGGTCCGGTCACTGGCCGATGCCTACGATACGAACCAGGTATGCCTTCAGTGCGGTGGGTATGAAAAGATCAGGCGCCGGTCGGACGCACAGCGTGCTGCGGCCCCAATGCACCGGCCCTGTCTGGCATGCATGAATCGGATGAAAGTAAAGCGGTCAAAAACAGCATCGAAAGGGATGCTTGAGCAGCGGCCGGTCTCCATCCGCTATGACGACCTCGGTGACGACACGGTAATGCTCCTACTGGCACTGGAAGCCTCGTCAGGTTCGCCCGGCCTTCAGATACCATGTGCTGTAGACGACTACCGCAAACTGGCGCCGGGTCCAGCGAGCTACTTCTTCAACAAATTGCGTCAGGCCAATGCGATCGTCGAGTCATCGCAAACGAAGGGCGCTTTCCTGCTTGCGCCGGATATCCACCTCGGCGCTGGCACCAATGCCGTGAACCATTTGCGAGGCCGTGAGCTGAACGATAGCCGCGCGCTGTACCGGCTTTGGCTCGACCTTGCGACGGTCGACTGCATGGCGTATTTCCGACACCGCTGCCGCGTGCACAAGTTCACGCTGGCTGAAACCACCGAATTCGAAGTGCGCCGCATTCTATCGAACTGGCTTCAACGTCTTAGCGTCAAACATGTCTGGTTTATTACTTACTGCGTTTTGAAAGACATGTCGCCAGAAAGCGGCCTGCGTCTTCGAGCCGCGCATATACCCGATCTTTTGTATAAACGCCTGGAAGATACCGCGGATGACCAAGGGGTCGGTCGCATGTGGAATCGCAGCGTCGGCCCTCAGGGTGGTGGAACACTGTGGCGCCTCTTCGCACAGCGCTACGACATCGATGAAGGCACCCCGGGGTCCGAAGCCAGCCTGCGGCTTGCAGGGCAACTACCCCTCGTCGACGATGGGGAACCCGACTGCAAGTAAGGCTACGCAAAGGCTGCTTCCTGGAATGCCGCACCTGCCGCTAACGGCAGGCTGTGGCAGCGCGGCGATGGACGGGCCGAAGCCAATCCATCGCCGTTCCGCTCAGCGACCGGCCGTCTGCACCCCCACCGGCGGCGCATTCTTCACATACTTGTCGAACCAGCGCAGCATCTCGTACACCAGCTGCTCGTTCGATTCGCGCGCCGCGTACCAGTGCGGCTCGTGCGGCAGCATCACCAGGCGGGTGGTGCCGCCGTTGCCGCGGATCGCTTCGTACAGCTTCACCGACTGCAGCGGCGTGGTGCCCGGGTTGGCGTCGTCGCCGCCGTGCACGATCAGCAGCGGCGTTTTCAGCTTGTCGGCGTAGAAGAAGGTCGAGGCCTTGGTGTAGACGTCCGGCGCTTCCCATACCGAGCGGCGCTCGTTCTGGAAGCCGAACGGGGTCAGCGACTTGTTGTAGGAGCCGCTGGTGGCCGCGCCGGCGCGGAACAGGTTCGAGTGGGCCAGCAGGTTGGCCGTCATCAGCGCGCCGTGGCTATGCCCGGTCACGCCGATGCGGTCGGGGTCGGCCACGCCCAGGCGCACGGCTTCGTCGACGGCCGCCTTGGCGTTCGCCACCAGCTGCTCGGTGTAGGTGTCGTAGGCCTTGCGCGGGTCGCCGACGATCGGGAAGGCGGCGCTGTCGATGATGGCATAGCCCGACAACAGCAGCAGGCGGTACTGGCGCAGGCGCGTGAAGGTGGCCTGCGAACCGGTGGTCTGCCCTGCCTTGGAGGCGTCCGCGTAATCGAGCGGATAGGCGTTCAGGATGGTCGGCAGGCGCGTGCCTTCCTTGTAGCCCGGCGGCGTGTAGAGCGTGAACGAGAGCTCGATGCCGTCCGCGCGCTTGTACTTCACCAGGCGCTTCTTGATCTGGCGGACTTCCGGGGTCGGGTCCGTCAGGTGGGTCAGCGCGCTGCTCGTCGATGCGTACAGCGGCTCGCCGGCGGCGGCGCTGGTGGCGGCAGCGCCGAGGGTGCGCACGATCGCGTTCGGGGTTTCGGTGGCCGACTGGTACCAGGTCATCAGGCGCTTGGTGTCGTTGCCGGCGAAGCCCAGGAACTGCTCGTAGGAGGCCTTGTCGCTCCTGAACAGGCGCTCGGCCTTCTGCGTCTTCAGGTCGAATCTATCCAGGAACGGACGGTCGCCGTCGGGCGAGGAACCGGCGCCGGACAGGTAGATCGTTTCGCCATCGAGCTTGATGACCGGGAAGCCATTGGCCAGCTGGCGGCGCACCGGACGGCCGGGGTCGGCATACTTCTCGTCGCTCGACATGTCCCAGACCAGACGGCGCGAGTTTTGCGCATCGTCGACGTTGATCTGCCAGGTGCGCACCCACTTGCGGTTGACGTCGTAGTCGCTCAGCAGGGCCACGTCCGCCTTTTCGCTCCAGTTCAGGCCCGCATAGCGCTGCTGGGTGCGGACGATCTCGACGGGCGCCGCATTGAACGGCGCCTTCAGCATCATCAGCTTGTCGCGCTCGGCGGCTTGCACGTTCGGATTGCCGCCGTCGAGGGCTTCGGCCCAGACCAGGGTTGCCGCATCAAGCGGACGCCAGCTGAAGCTGCGCGGACCGGTCGGCACGCCGCGGTTCGGCACGCGGTCGGCCAGCGGCAGCGCGGCGATCTCGCGCACGACGGGGTTACTGTCCTTGGCGCCCTTGCCCGCCTGTTTCGTCAGGTCCCAGATGTCGACCTGCTTGGGGAAGCGGTCGAAGGTGGTGACGTAGGAGTACGGCGTGCGGATCTCGGTGACGACCGCGTGCCGGCCGTCCGGCGCGACGTCGATCTCTTCATACATGCCGGGACGGCCGACGTTCGTGATCTTGCCGCTGGCGGCATCGACCAGCGCCAGCTGTGAGCTGCCGTAGTAGTTGAACAGTTCTTCGTCGTGGCGGTTGCGCAGGGTGTCGCGGTTTTCGTAGGTGCTGCTCTGGCCCGTCGCGCCCAGCGATTCCTGGATGCCCGGGCCTTCCGAGCCCGGCGCCTCTGCCGGGGGTGCCTTGCGCGCGGTCGTCAGTTTGACCAGCAGGGTCTTCTGGTCCGGCATCCACTGCATCTGGTCGCCGAACATCTGGTTCAGGCGCACGCCCGGCAGGCGGCGCACGGCACCGGTCTTCGCATCGCCGACCCACAGTTCGACCGCATCGTTGGTGACGTTCTCGAAGGCGAAGCGCTGGCCGTCGGCGCTCCAGACCGGGCGCCGCGGGCAGGCGTTGGCCGGCAGCTTCACGTGGATCTGCTTCGCATCCGCGACCTGCACCAGGTCGATCGCGCTGACGCAGGGCGGGATGCCGTAGCCGCCCGGCGTATCGTGCTGGCTCTGGTTGCCCGGCTCGATGCGCACGCCGGCCAGGCGCAGGAAAGGCGTGGCGACCTTGGCGATCGACGGGTACTCCTCCATCGTGACCAGCATCAGGCGGTCGCGGGTCGGGCTCAGCGAAGGCATTGGTGGCGACGGTGCGCGCATCACGTCGAGGATTTCCTTCGGCGGCTGGTTGTAGGCGCTGGCCGTGCCGCTGGCCGGGGTCGCCGCGGCATTGGGTGCGGCAACGGCCGACGTCACGCCGGCGATGAGCGTGGCGCCAACCAGGCCGGCCATCAAATGTTTTCCCTGCATGGAGATTCTCCGTCTTTGATCAGAACGATGACATTGCCATAAAAATATCCATACGGCAATCTCAGAATGTCACCACGCTCCAGGGCGCTGCGCACTTGTGCTCGGTTTCGAAGCTGGCGAAGGGCTGCACGCCGCCGCCGGAGGCCACGTCCAGGCCGAGCACCTTGTCCGGCCCGGTGAAGGCCGGCCAGGTGGCCGCTACCGCACTGCCCTTGTTCGGATCGCCGGTGCGGGCAAAGTTGGTCCAGTAGCGCGACATCGCCGCCTGCAGCTGGCGCTGCTCATCGTTGGCGAGCGGGTGCAGGTTGTAGAGGTATTGCAGGTCGTAGGAGTGGGCGGCGCCCTGCGGGAAGCTCAGGTAATACTTGCCGTTCTCGACGCCGACCGAAGGGATGGCGGTCTGGTCGCGGAACTCGTACATCCAGACCGGCGTGCCCTGCGCCGCCACGCGTTGCACCGTGCGCAGGGCCGGGCAGGAAAAGCCGAGGTCGGTCGCCAGCGTCGAGACGGCAAGGCTCGGCTGCAGCGCCGGATTGGCGCCGTAGTTCGACAAGGGGTAGAAATTCGCGACCAGGGCGTCGACGTTGGCGGCGCCGCCGATCAGGGACGCGATGGTCGGCGCATAGGCCGCTGCCGGCAGCGCAAAGCTGGTATTGGCAGGGTCGCGGTTGGGCGGCGATGCCGCGTCGCGGCGCCCTGCTTCGCCGATGGCGACGTAGAGCGCGTATTCGTCCTGGTTGGTGCCGTCGATAACGGGGACCTTCGTGTTCTCGCCGGCGGCGAAGCTCGCCTTCACGGATTTCGGCAGCACCTTGCCGTCCACCGAGGGCACCGGATTCGACAGCGCCGCGGCCAGGGCACCGGCGAGCTGGTTGCGCACCACCGCGTCCGGCAGGCTGCGCAGGCAGGCCGCCGTCACGTTGGCGGCATCGCAGGCGATCCCGGTCGCGCCGGCCGCTTTCGCCGCCTTGATCGCATTGTCGACGATGCTGGTGCTGACGGCGCCCATCTGCGCCGCCGACAGCTGGCGGTCGTTGCCGTAATTGCCGCTCTGGACGATGGCCTTGGCGAACAGGCCTTTCGAGCCCGGCGACGCCAAATGGGCCATGACGCTGAAACCGCCGGCGGATTCGCCGAAGATGGTCACGTTGTTCCTGTCGCCGGCGAAGTGGACGATGTTCTCCTGCACCCAGCGCAGGGCCGCCTGCTGGTCCATGATGCCGTAGTTGCCGGCGGCGCCGTCCTGGTTCAGCGCCGGATGGGCCAGGAAGCCCATCGCGCCGAGCCGGTAGCCGACGTTCACCACGATCACGCCCTTGCCGACCAGCGGCGACGGGTCGGCGTACTGGACGGTGCCGCCGGTGACGAAATTCCCGCCGTGGAAATTGACCATGACCGGGAACGGGCCCTCGCCCAGCGGTGCGTGCACGTCGAGGTAGAGGCAGTCCTCGCTGTCGCCGGGCAGGCGGAACGGGCTGTTGCTGGTCTGCAGGCAGGGCGCGGCGGAGGCGGTCTTTTGCAGCCGCCCGTTCCACTTCGGCGCCGGCGCCGGCGGCGCCCAGCGCAGGTCGCCGACCGGCGGTGCGGCAAAGGGAATCGCAAAATAGCTGCGCATGCCGAGACGGTCGACCGCGCCGACTTCGCCGTTGGCGGTGGCGGCGATGACCGGGGCGCTGGTGGGCTCGCTCGGCGGCTCCGAGTTGGCGCAGGCGGCGAGCAGGACGGCGAAGCTGGGGACGAGAACGGCGGTGGCGTGTTGCAGGTGCTTGGCTTTCACGGGTGCGGCTCCTTGTTCAATATCGGCCCGACCTTAGCACACCTGCCTCGCGCACTCGCTCACCAAAAATCACAGGTTCAACTGCTGACCGATGGCCGGCCGCGCCATGGCGCAGCGCTCCAGGGACGATAGAGCAGGAGCGCCGCCACCAGGCCGCAGGCCGCCGCTGCCGCCATCCAGTAACCGGGGGCGGCCTTGTCGCCGGTGAACTGGATCAGCCAGGTGGACACGACCGGCGTGAAGCCGCCGAAGATCGCCGTCGCCAGGCTGTAGGCCAGCGAAAAGCCTACGGTACGCACTTCCGGCGGCATGATCTCGGTCAGCGCGACCACGGTGGCGCCGTTGTAGCTGGCATAGATAAAGGACAGCCACAACTCGGCCACCAGCATGTTGGCGAAGCTGGCATGGTGCACCAGCCAGGACAGCACCGGATGGGCGGTCAGGATCGGCAGCACGGTGAACACGACCAGCAGCGGCCAGCGCCCGATGCGGTCCGACAGCGCGCCCATCACGGGCAGCCAGATGAAGTTCGACAGGCCGATGCAGAAGGTGACCAGCAGGCTCTCGGCAGCGTTCAGGTGCAGCACGCTCTTGCCGAAGGTGGGGGCGTACACGGTGATCAGGTAGAAGGACACGGTGGTCATCACCACCAGCATCATGCCCAGCAGGACCAGGCGCCAGTTGTCGGCGATGGAGCGCAGTACTTCGCCGAAGGATGGGTGGTGCTTGCGCGCCTTGAACGCTTCGGTTTCCTGCAGCGAGCTGCGGATGACGAACACCACCGGAATGATGCTGCAGCCGATGAAGAAGGGAATGCGCCAGCCCCAGTCGCCGATGACGGCCGGCGACAGCCATTGGTTCAGCAGGAAGCCGATCAGGGCCGCCACCATGATCGCCGCCTGCTGGCTGGCCGACTGCCAGCTCACGTAAAAGCCCTTGCGGCCCGGCGCTGCCATCTCGGCCAGGTAGACCGATACGCCGCCGAGTTCGACGCCGGCCGAAAAGCCCTGCAGCAGGCGGCCGATCAGCACCAGCAGCGGCGCGAAGATGCCGATGCTGGCGTAGCCCGGCACGAAGGCGATCAGGACCGTACCAAAGGCCATGATCGCCAGCGTCAGGATCAGGCCCTTGCGGCGGCCGATCCGGTCGATATAACTGCCGAGGATGACCGCGCCCAGCGGCCGCATCAGGAAACCGGCGCCGAAGGTCACGAAGGTCACCATCAGGGACGCGTATTCGTTACCCGACGGGAAGAAGGTGGCTGCGATATAGGTGGCGTAGAAGCCGTACAGGAAAAAGTCGAACATCTCGAGGAAGTTACCGCTGATAACGCGCAGCACGGTCGAGAATTGGGAAGGGACCGGACGGGCCTGATGCATGGTGTGCTCCTCTACTGCATTGGTCGAATGACATTGGTCTTATCGGGCCATGATCCTCGGTGTGTGATAATAAGTAAATTGCATAATTGTGATTGATCGATGCATGAACCGGATTGATCTGGAATTCAGCGATTTGCAGGCCTTCGTCGCTGTTGCCGAACGGCTCAGCTTCAGGGCCGCCGCGGCGCAACTATTCATCTCCCAGCCGGCGCTCAGCCGCCGTATCGACAAGGTCGAAGGCGTGCTCAAGGTGCGTCTACTGGAACGCAACAGCCGGCGCGTGACGGTGACCGAGGCCGGGCGGCAGTTCCTGGAACATGCCCGCGCCTCGATCGCCGAAATGCAGGTGGCGCTCGGCACGATCTCGGCCGCGGCAGCCCATCGCAGTACGGTGGTGACGGTGGCTTGCGTGCCCTCGGTGGCGAACCACGTGCTGCCGGACGCGCTGCAGGTGTTTTCCGCGCAGTTCCCGGACGTGCGCCTGCGCGTGCTGGACGAGAGCGGGACCCAGGTCGTGCAGTCCGTGCTGCGTTCGGAGGCGGATTTCGGCGTCAACTTCATCGGCGTGCAGGATGCCGACCTCGATTTCAAGGCCATCTATACCGAGCCTTACGTGCTTGCGCTACAGCGCGGCCATCCGCTGGCGGGGCAGCGGACCGTCAGCTGGAGCGCGTTGCGCGGCAGCCGTTTGATCGCCGTCTCGGCGCGCAGCAGCAACCGCATCCTGCTCGACAATGCCCTCGCCCGGCTGGAGGAGCGTCCGGTCGTGTTCTGCGAGGTGAACCATGTGACGGCGGCCCTGGCGCTGGCCGATGCCGGCGTCGGCGTGACGGCGGTACCGGCGCTGGCGTATTCGGCGCTGCGTTATCCCTCGCTGGTGACGGTGCCGCTGGTCGAGCCCGAGGTCAAGCGCACCCTCGGCCTGATCGCGCGTAAAGGGACCGTGCTGTCGGCGCCAGCCCAGGCCTTGTACGAACTCCTGGCAAGCGCGGCGGCGAAGGGATTCGCGTTCCGCTGAATCAGGGCTGCTTGTCGGCCACGGGAACGCCGAAGTCGGGCGTGCCGTCCGACCGCCACGCGATCGCTTGCGCGCGCGTGTGGCGGTTCGGGTCGCGCAGCGGGTCGCCCACGATGTCGCGGTAGTTGCGTGCGTGGTAGAGCAGGATATCGGTCTTGCCGTCGGGTGTGGTCGTGAACGCATTGTGGCCCGGGCCGTACTGGCTGTTTGCCGCACTGCTTGCAAATACGGGCGTCGGCGATTTGGCCCATGCAGCCGCATCGAGCAGATTGGCGCCCTCCTTCGCCGTCAGCATGCCCATCGCGTAGTTCGCATCGGTGGCGCTGGCGGAATAGGTCATGAAGACGTGGCCGTGTTTCACCATGACGGCCGGCGCTTCGTTGACGTCGAATTTGACCTTCTCCCACGCATATGTTGGCGTGGTCAACAGGACGGCCGGACCGGCGATCGACAGCGGCGAGTCCATCCTGGCGATGTAGACCGCCGTCATGTGTCTGGTCGCGGCTGGCGGACGCTGCGCCCATGCCAGATAGCGCTGCCCTTTCACTTCGAAGCTGGTCGCGTCCAGCGCGAAGGATTCCCAGCCCGTCTTGAGCTGTCCGCGCTCGGTCCACTCCCCTTCGAGCGGATTGGCGGCAGCGTTCTCGAGCACGTACAGCCGCACATCGAAAGGCGCATCGGCGCGGCCCGCGGTGAAGTACAGATACCATTTGCCGTCGACACGGTGCAGCTCGGGCGCCCAGATATTCGCGCTCATCGGGCCTGCTTGATGCCGGCGCCACACCACTTTGGCCTGGGCCTGGCCAAGCTCGCCGAGCGTGCGCGCACGCCGCAGTTCGATGCGGTCGTATTCCGGCACGGTGGCCGTGAAGTAGTAATAGCCGTCCGCGGCCAGCGTGACCTGGGGGTCGGCGCGCTGGCTGACGAGGGGATTGACGAGATCCGGCGTCGCATGGGCAGCGGCGACGGACAAGGCGAACAGCAGGGAAAGCGTCACTCGGAGGGCGATCGTCACGTGATGTGCAAGCGTGGTTGAACCAGCCCCCATGATAAGAACCTGGGACGAATTCAACCAATCACTTTTTCACGACGATCGATACCGAAAATGGCCGCCGCGAAGACCCTTATTTTTTCGCAGCGAAGCTGGCGCGCGCCTTGTGCAGCTTCCGGTAACTGTCCATCAGGCGATGATGGCGGTCCAGTCCTTCGAGTTGCATGCTGGTCGGGGTCAGACCATGGAAGCGCACGCTGCCGTCGACTGAACCCAGCACCGCATCCATGCGCGGGTTGCCGTACATGCGGCGGAAATTGACGACGTAATCGTCCAGTTCCATCTCGTCGTCGAGCACCACTTCCAGCACCGCTTCCAGCGCACGGTAGAACAGACGGCGCTCGACGGTGTTGTCGTTGTACTGCAGGAAGGCGCCAACCAGTTCCTGGGCTTCCTCGAAACGCTGCAGCGCGAGGTTGATGAGCAGGCGCAGCTCCAGCACCGTCAGCTGGCCCCAGTCGGTGTTCTCGTCGAACTCGATGCCGATCAGGGTGGCGATGTCCGAGTACTCGTCCAGCTCGTTGTTTTCCAGCCGGTCCAGCAGCGCGGCGAGCGCCTCGTCGTCCAGGCGGTGCAGGTTCAGGATGTCTTCGCGGAACAGCAGCGACTTATTCGTGTTGTCCCAGACCAGGTCTTCGACCGGGTAGATTTCCGAGTAGCCCGGCACCAGGATGCGGCAGGCGGTGGCGCCCAGTTCCTTGTACACCGCGATATAGACTTCCTTGCCCATCTCTTCGAGGATGCCGAGCATACTTGCGGCTTCTTCGGCGTTGGCGTTCTCGCCCTCGGCGGTGAAATCCCACTCGACGAAATCGTAGTCCGCCTTGGCGCTGAAGAAGCGCCACGACACCACGCCGCTCGAATCGATGAAGTGCTCGACGAAGTTATAGGGTTCGGTGACCGCTTCGCTGGCGAAGGTCGGCGGCGGCAAGTCGTTCAAGCCTTCGAAGCTGCGGCCCTGCAGCAGTTCGGTCAGGCTGCGTTCCAGCGCGACCTCGAAGCTCGGGTGCGCGCCGAAGGAAGCGAAGACGCCGCCGGTGCGCGGGTTCATCAGGGTCACGCACATCACCGGATACTGGCCGCCCAGCGAGGCGTCCTTCACCAGCACCGGGAAGCCCTGCTCTTCCAGGCCCTGGATGCCGGCCACGATGCCGGGATATTTCGCCAGCACTTCTTGCGGCACGTCGGGCAAGGCGATCTCGCCTTCCAGGATTTCGCGCTTGACCGCGCGCTCGAAGATCTCGGACAGGCACTGCACCTGCGCTTCGGCCAGCGTGTTACCGGCGCTCATGCCATTGCTGGCGTAGAGGTTTTCGATCAGGTTGGACGGGAAATACACGGTCGCGCCATCCGACTGCCGCACGTAAGGCAGGGACACGATGCCGCGCGCCGCATTGCCGGAATTGGTATCGACCAGGTGCGAGGCGCGCAATTCGAGGTCGGGATCGTAGATGCCCAGGCAGTACTCGTCGAGAATCCCGGCGGGCAGCGTATCGTTGGGGCCGGGCTTGAACCAGCGTTCGTCCGGGTAGTGCACGAAGTCCGCATTGGCGAACTCCTCGCCCCAATAGGCGCCGGCATAGAAATGGTTATTGCTGATGCGCTCGATGTACTCGCCCAGCGCGGAGGCCAGCGCGCTTTCCTTGGTCGCGCCCTTGCCGTTGGTAAAGCACATCGGCGAATGCGCGTCGCGGATATGCAGCGACCACACGTTCGGGACGATATTGCGCCACGAAGCGATTTCGATCTTGATACCCAGGTCGGCCAGCAGGCCCGACATGTTGGCGATGGTCTGCTCCAGCGGCAGGTCCTTGCCGGGGATATAGGTCGCGGCATCGCTGTCCGGCTGCAGGGTCAGCAGCGCCTGCGCATCGGCGTCCAGGCTCTCGACTTCTTCGATCACGAATTCCGGACCCTGCTGCACGACTTTTTTCACGGTGCAGCGCTCGATCGAACGCAGGATGCCCTGGCGGTCCTTTTCCGAAATGTCGGCCGGCAGCTCGACCTGGATCTTGAAGATCTGCTTGTAGCGGTTTTCCGGGTCGACGATATTGTTTTGCGAAAGACGGATGTTCTCGGTCGGGATATCGCGGGTGTTGCAGTACAACTTCACGAAATAGGCTGCGCACAGGGCCGACGAGGCCAGGAAGTAGTCGAAAGGACCCGGCGCCGAGCCGTCGCCCTTGTAGCGGATCGGCTGGTCGGCGATGACGGTGAAGTCATCGAATTTCGCCTCGAGGCGCAGCTTGTCGAGGAAGTTGACTTTGATTTCCATGGGGGATGTCCAGAATGATGCTCAAGATGGTGTAGCCGCACATTATCCGTGGTTTCAGGCCTGGAGCATAGGCTGGCGGCGGACCGGTTTATTCGCTTTCGGTGCGGCGCGCAAACCAGGTCGCCAGCACGGAACCGGACAGGTTGTGCCAGACGCTGAACAATGCGCTCGGCACCGCTGCCAGCGGACTGAAATGCGCGGCCGCCAGGGCGGCGCCGAGACCGGAATTCTGCATGCCCGTTTCCAGTGTCACGGCCTTGCGCTTGGCAAGGTTCATGCCGAAGGCGCGCGCGAACAGGTAGCCGAGTGCGAATCCGAACAGGTTGTGCAGCACGACGGTGGTCAGGATCAGCAAGCCATTCGTCATCAGTTTCGCCTGATTCAGCGCGACGATGATCGCAATGATGAAGACAATCACGGCGGTCGACACCAGCGGCAAGGCCTTGACGCTGGCGGCGGCCTGCCTGCGGAACAGGGTCTTGGCAAGGAGCCCCAGGGCGATCGGAAGAATCACCACCTGCACGATATCCATGAACAGGGATTCGGTGCGTATGCTCATCCATTTTCCGGCCAGCAGAGACACGAGCGCCGGCGTCGCCAGCGGTGCAATCAGCGTCGACACCGATGCGATCGAAACGCCGAGCGCGACATCGCCCTTGGCAAGGAATGTCATGACGTTGGATGCGGTTCCGCTGGGGCAGCAGCCGACCAGGATCACGCCGATGGCGATATCGGGCGGCAGATCGAGGCCGATCGCCAGCGCGTACGCGATCCCGGGCATGATGAGGTAATGCCCTACTACACCGATCGCCACATCCCGTGGTTGCCGGAAGACTTCCCTGAAGTCCGCCGTGGACAGGGTCAGCCCCATGCCGAACATGACGACGCCGAGCAGCGGCGAAATCCAGGATTTATAAGCGAGGAACAGCTGCGGCGCGAAAAAGCCGAAACAGGCCATCAGGATGACCCACAAGGAAAATGTCTTCCCTACTGCTGCGCTGGCTTTTTCCAGTAATTTCACGCGTCCTGCCTCCGATAACAATGTTCTACTGCAGCCAGGCATTGTAGCGGGGCGAGCTGGGCAGCGCCGGAAATGACCTCAGAAAGCAAAAAGCCCGCTGAGTATCAACTCAGCGGGCTCTGCTTAATAATTAGCCTGACGATAACCTACTTTCACACTGGTTGCAGCACTATCATCGGCGCAAAGTCGTTTCACGGTCCTGTTCGGGATGGGAAGGGGTGGTACC